>Ga0070668_100002201_pt1 | contig 14313 bp, 12 predicted proteins | sample KBSS43metaG_FD_64661 | JGI IMG/M metagenome (GOLD analysis project Ga0070668, IMG submission 64661) | Switchgrass rhizosphere microbial communities from Kellogg Biological Station, Michigan, USA - KBS S4-3 metaG | ecosystem: Host-associated > Plants > Roots > Rhizosphere > Soil ... | reverse complement strand
TTCACGGCGCTGACGGGACAGCCGCCCATGGCGTACTTGACCTGGTGGCGGCTGACGACGGCGGCGCGCCTGCTCCAGGACACCGACCTCCCCTTGCCGTCGATCGCCGCGAAGGCCGGGTACGCCTCACCGTTCGCGTTCTCGCATGCGTTCAAGCGCCAGTTCGGCGTCGCCCCGGGTGGTTTCCGGGCCGGCCGGTGATCCCTCCGCGGTGATCGGGCCGCTGTCGATGGATTGTCGACGGACTTTGTGATGGTGGCGGATCAGTGCGACACGAGACGCGCTGAACAACTTCATTCGGTCTGTGGGGGAGGAATTCATGGATGCCGACGTGCGTCTGCTCGGGCCGTTGGAGGTCGTCGGGTCTCGCGGCTGCGTGTCGTTCACCGGTGGGCGCCGCCGGTCGGTGTTCGCGCTGCTCGCGTTGCGGCCTGGGCGGTTGGTGTCGCGTTCGTCGTTGATCGACGCGCTGTGGGGCGACGCCGCGCCGGCGACGGCCACGAAGACGCTGCAGGGGCACATCGCGCAGGTGCGCAAGGCGCTGTCGGCGGCCGGGCTCGGCGGTGTGCTGGTGACCAGGGAGCCCGGTTACGTGCTCGAGGTCGAGCCGGTGCGGGTGGACACGCACCGGTTCGCCGAGCACGTTCGGGCTGGTGGCGCGGCGCTGGGCCGGGGCGACGGTGAGGAGGCGCAGGCGCGGCTCGAGGCGGGGCTCGCGTTGTGGCGGGGTGATCCCGTCGCGGACTGCTCGGTGGCCGGCTGGGCCGCCGCCGAGCTCACCCGGCTGCACGAGGCGAGGGCGTTGGCGGAGGAGCAGCTGGTCACGGCCCTGCTCATGGCCGGCCGCCACGCCGAGGCCGTGGGTGAGATCGAGCGGTTGGTGGGCCGGTATCCGTCGCGGGAGCGGCTGTGGGAGCTGCTGATGGTCGCGTTGCACCGGTCCGGCCGGCAGGCGGACGCGTTGCGGACCTACCGGCGGGTGCGGTCGGTGCTCGTCGAGGAGTTCGGCGTCGAACCCGGGCAGGAGCTGCGACGGCTGGAGGCGGCGGTGCTGGCCGGTGAGCCGGACGTGGCAACGTCTCTCCCGCGGCCACCAGGCGGTCGGAGGCTGGTCGATTCCCGGTGCGCGAGCCCCTGATCAGCTCGCGATCATCGAGGTGGCCTGACCGGCCGGTGTGGGCCGCCGAGGCGGTCCACACCGGCGGTTGACGGCCGGAACTCGGTGACTACTTCACGTCGCGTGCCAGCGCACCCGTCTGCCAGATCTGGTGACGGGCCGAGAAAACGCAAGCCGACACCTGAACCGGTGCGCCGACCGGCGCCTCACCGTCCTCGACCTCGAGGCACTGCCCGAGCTTCCCGTTCACGATCTTCACCCGGCCGGGAACCTCGCGTGTCACGAACTGCCACTGCTGGCTGACCAGCTTGGGAGAACAGGGCGCCTGCACGACCGGGATGTCGTCGCCCACGCCGTCGGCCAGGTCCATGCACAGACCGTTGTCCTGGTTGACGAGCAGGGTGTTGAGTGACGCCGGAACCGGTTGTGCCGCCCACAACGTGGCCGGCAGGCCCGTGCAGCGCCGCTGTACCACCTGTCGGCTGGTCTCCGGCTTGACCGACGGGCCGGCGCACAGGTTGGTGGTGATGTTCATCAGCTGGAAAGTGCCGGCCCGGACATCGGTGCCGGAGTTCGCAGCGCCCGCCGAACCGGCCGCCACGAACCCACCCGTTGTGACACCCATGACCACGGCCACAACGGTCATCAGTTTTCTTACTCGCATTGTCCCTCCTCCATAAGGAATTCCGCGCAAGCGCGTCGCACGTGACGTGGAATTCCCCTACGCGGAAGCTAGTTCACGGCGGTGGCGAGGCGGCAGCGTCCCGGTGGCCGACGGTCAGCGGGAAGGTAGTCACCGCGCGACGGAACCTCGAGCGAAGCCGTGGCGAACTACCTGCTCGGGTCCGACGGCGCGGGCGGCGTCGCCCGGGTTCTCGACGCGGTCCGAGGCCGGCCCGCAACTCCGTCCGTTCGAAGGTGCACGTCCGGGTGGTCCGCGCACTAGGATCCGCCTCCATGATCGAGGACGACGCACCAGCCGATCCGGTCGCCTCGCGCCGCCCGGCCTACCTGAAGGACCTGGCTGACGGCGTGGATCGGTTCTTCGAGCCTCGCCGCACCAGCTGTCCGTGGTGTGACTCCGAGGCACTTCGTGGCCGGTTGCGCACGACCGACTTGCTGCAGCACAAGCCGGGCCGGTTCGCGCTCGACGAATGCCGGGACTGCGGGCACGTCTTCCAGAACCCCCGGCTGAACCCGGCCGGGCTCGAGTTCTACTACCGGGACTGCTACGACGGGCTCGGCGAAAAGAACATGACCGGGATGTTCGAAGGCAACCGGGCGGGCTATCGCTCCCGGGCCGAGCTGGTCCGGGACATCGGCGCATCGGGTGAGTGGCTCGACGTCGGCATGGGACACGGGCATTTCTGCAAGGAAGCCGCCGCGGTGCTGCCCGGTGTCAAGTTCGACGGTCTCGATCTCGGCGACGGGGTGGAGCTGGCGCGTCGGCAAGGCTGGATCCGTACCGGCTATCGGGGCATGTTCGTCGACTTGGCCGAGGAACTCGCCGGGCGCTACGACGTGGTCAGCATGTACCACTACCTGGAACACACCGCGGAACCCCAGCGAGAGCTGGCGGCGGCGATGGCGGTGTTGCGGCCTGGCGGGCTGCTGGCGATCGAGCTGCCCGATCCGGAATGTCGCTGGGCGAAGATGCTCGGCCGGTGGTGGATGCCCTGGCTGCAACCCCAGCATCTGAACCTGATGCCGATCGGCAACCTCCGTGCGGAGCTGGCGGGCCGCGGATTCACGGTGATCGCCGAGCAACGTGCCGAGCCGCATTCCGCGATCGACGTGCTGGCCGCCTCGATCATGGCGGTCAACGCCCTGACCATCGCCGGGGAGGATCTTCCGTGGCGGGACGCCCCGCCAACGCGGTGGCGCCGGATCCTGCGCAAGGCCACGTTCATCGTGTGCGTGCCGTTGTTCGTACTGGCCTCGGCGACGGACCGGATCAGCGCCCCGTTCGGCCGGCAGCGCGGGTGGTCCAACGCGTATCGGGTGGTGGCCCGCCGGGACGCCGCATAGCCCGCCCCTTTCGATCGCCGAAAGCCCACCGACGGCGACCCTGAAACTGCAGGAAACTGTTGGTGGGATTTGCTTTCTGACCGTGCGCCTCGCCGGGCAGGTGTCCGATCCGGACGGCGGCACTGTGTACCCGAAGCTCGCGGTCGGTGCACTTGGGTCTCGTGGCGGCGACGTCACCCGGCCCGCGCCCGCCGGTTCAATCGCCGAGCCCGGCTCCGTCGACAGCTTCACAGAACATGATCAAGTGCCGCTGCTGTATTAGGCTGCTGCTGTGCGCACAGCTCGGATCGCGTCGGTCCTCCTGGTCGGGGCCGGCCTGATCGCGTACTCGGGCTGGCTGCTCGAGTTCATCGTGCCGACGGGTGTGTCGCCGGTGCGGGACCCGGTGGACGCGCTGCTGGCGGGGCCGCTGGTGTTCCGGATCATGCACGCGGTCTCGGGGGTCGCCTTCTTGCTGGCCGGGCCGCCGCTGCGCCGGATCGCTCCTGTGCAGTGGCAGTCGTGGCTCGGCGCGATGTCCGTGAGCGTGTTCGGCGCGCTTGTGCTGGCGTACGCCGTCGTCCCCGGCAACGCTGTGCTCCCTCTGCTGCTGAACGCCGTTTTCGTGGTCGGCGCCGCCAGCCTGGTGCTGTGGTGGCCGCCGGGCTGGCACAGGATCGCCGTCATCGGCCTGGTCCTGGTGCTGGCGACCTGGCTGGCAGTCCTTGTGTCGGGCATGGTGGGCGAGTTCGAGGGGGTCTTCACGCGGCTGCAGCTGGTCGTGCGGGTGGCGCTGCTGGGCGCCGGCGCGGGTTACGTGCTTCTTGCCTCGGGGCCGCGACCGAGCAAATTCGGGGTGCGGGCAGCGGAGTAACAGTCTCCGCGATCATGTCACGCGGGGCCAGTCAGGGCATTTCTCTTGCCCGTTCCTGCTTCCATTGCGGACGCGCCGGGCGTGCCACGTTACGCGGCAGTTTGAGTTTCACCCATTCAGCCCAAGCGATCACGTCGCAGTCTTCGCCTGAAGCCAGTACCACTGCAAATGCGAGTAGTCGTGCCATCACTGAGGGTCATTCGTCCCCCCTGTTAAGTGGGCGGCTGGCGGCTGGCTGGATCATGATCACCACCACCCCGTTGTTCATGATAAGAAACGGTCCCTGAAGTGATCCGTGGCAACCACGAAGGGTGAGACGAGAAGCCGTGTCGGCAGCTGTTCCGTCCCACCCGTCGTGTCGTTCCTCGGCCGTGTCCCGACTCTTCGCCCGACTGTGACTCAGGAGCTTGTGAACCGCCGTGCAGAGCAAAGACACCCAGGACGAGTCGGACAAACCATACGACAAGTCGATCCGCAAAAGGCTGACCAGGACCGTTCTGATTCCCAGCGTGACGCTGCTGGTGCTGTGGATCGCCGTCGCTTCGTACTTTCTCTTCAACGGCCTTTACGTGCGGCTGGTCGCCGCGTCCGTGCGCGAGGTGTCGATTCCCGCCGTCACCGCGCTGGCTTCACTTCAGCAGGAGCGTCAGCTGGCCCTGCAGTACCTGGACAGCCCGGCGCTCGGCCCGTCGCGATTGCAGGACCAGCAGAAGGTCACCGACGACAGGCTCGGTGCGCTGAAGGACGCGTTCGCCTCGACGATCTCCAATGCGCCCGACGAGCTCGCCACCAAGGTCAACGCGCTGAAGTCCCAGTTCGACCAGCTGCCGGTGCTGCGCTCGCAGGTCAGCTTCCGCAGCATCGACCGCGCCGAGGTCAACCGCTACTACAACGGGGTGTTCGATACGGCGTCGAACCTGTTCGACACCCAGGCCCGCATCGTGCCGGACGCCACCGCCGTGCCGGGCGCCATCTCGGCGACCTCGGTGTTCCGCGCCGGCGACATGATGTCGCGTGAGACATCGCTGGTGTCGACGGCGTTCGCGGCCGGGTCGTTCGCACCCGACGATTTCGTCCAGTTCACCCAGCTGTCCGGTTTCTTCAAGACGCAGCTGGCTCAGATCGCGCCTTTCCTCGAGCCCGAAGTCCGGGACCGTTACCAGAAGCTGGTCGACAGCGCCGCGTGGCGTCAGCTGTCGAGCCAGGAGGACGCGCTGGTGAAGCACGGCCCGTGGACCGCCGGCGAGCAGAAGACCGTGCCGGTGTCCGCAACGGACTGGCAGAACGCGACCGGCCAGGTCTCCAGAAGCCTCACCGACTTGACGATCACCCAGGCGGACAAGGTTTCGGCGGCCGCGATCGACTCCGGTGACGCCCAGCTGCGCAACGTGATCATCGGCAGCATCCTCGCCCTGCTCGCTTCGCTGGCGGCGATCATCGTCGCGGTGCGGGTGTCCCGTTCGCTCGTCGACCGCGCGCTGATGACGCGCCTCGCGCGGCTGCGCAACGACTCGCTCGACCTCGCTCGCAACCGGCTGCCGAACATCGTCGAGCGGCTGAAGAACGGCGAATCCGTCGACCTGACCGAAGAGCTCCCGCAGCTCGACCACGGCCGCGACGAGATCGGGCAGGTGGCCGAGGCGTTCAACGTCGCCCAGCTGACCGCCGTCAACGCCGCGGCGAGCGAGGCCAAGGCCCGCAGCGGTGTGCACAACGTGTTCCTCGGCATCGCGCACCGCAACCAGGTCCTCGTCCACCAGCAGCTGCAGATCCTCGACGAGATGGAAGCGCGCGAGGACGACTCGACGCAGCTCGCGTCACTGTTCCAGCTCGACCACCTCGCCGCCCGTGCCCGCCGCACCACCGAGAACCTGATCATCCTCGGCGGCAAGCAGCCCGGCCGCCGCTGGCGCAAGCCGGTCCCGCTGATGGAGGTGCTGCGCGCGGCCGTTTCGGAGACCGAGCAGTACGCGCGGGTCCAGGTGGAGCAGGTGGCCGACGTCGCGATCGTCGGCGCCGCGGTGGCCGACACGATCCACCTCGTCGCCGAGCTGGTCGACAACGCGACGTCGTTCTCGCCGCCCGGCTCGCCGGTCGAGGTGACCAGCCGCATGGTCGCGCGCGGGGTCGTCGTCGACGTGTCGGACCAGGGGCTCGGCATGAAGGACGGCGTCCGCGATTGGGCCAACGCGATGATGGCCGAGGCGCCCGAGTTCGACGCGATGGCCCTGCGGGCCGACTCCAGCCTCGGCCTGTTCGTGGTCGCGCGCCTGGCCGACCGGCTCGGCATCACCGTCACCTTCGACCCGTCCCGCTACGGCGGCCTCCGCGCCACCGTGCTCATCCCCACCCAGCACCTGGCCGGCAAGGACGCCGACCAGGCCGACATCACCGGATCCACGTCGGCGGAGGACACCGCGGTCCTCGCCCCGGTGGGCGGCCCCGCGCCGCAGGCAGCAGAAAGCCCGCTTCCTTCCATGGACAAGCCCAGCTCGTTCACCGGCCAGATCCCGATGAAGCGAGACACCAAGCCGAGGCCGTACCCGGCACGCGCGCTCACCCAGCTCGACGCCCTGCCCTCCGTGCCGGCGGCGCCGGAGCCGGTGCCCGCCCCCGAACCGGTGGACGTGCGGCCGACCGACGACCGGCCCCGGCTACCCCGGCGCGAGCCCCAGCGCAACCTCGTCGCCCAGCTCGAAACCGAACCCGACGACAGCCAGGACGACGTCGTGGCGCCGGGCGAAGGCACCGCGCGCACGCTCGCGGCGTTCCACAAGGGCACTCGCCGGGGCCGCGGCGGACCGGACGACGCGTAAGCCCGAGACAGCACACATGTCAAGTCCTCACAGGAAAGTCAAGGTCTCTGGAGCATGAACGAGTACGGGAACCCCAAACCCGATCTCAACTGGCTGCTCGACGACGTGGTGAGCCGCGTGGTCGGCGCGCAGAACGCCATCGTGCTGTCCGCCGACGGGCTGCTGATCGGCAAGTCGGCCGGCATGGGCAAGGACGACTCGGACCAGCTGTCGGCCATCGCCTCCAGCCTGCAGAGCCTCGCCAAGGGGGTGAGCAAGCAGTTCAACCGCGGCCCGGTGCTGCAGAACATGATCGAGATGGAGCGCGGCTACCTGTTCGTCTCCGCGGCCGGCCAGGGCGCCTGCCTGGCCGTGCTGGCCGCGGACAGCGTCGACGTCGAAATGATCGCCTACGAGATGAGCCGGCTGGTCAAGCGCGTCGGCGACTACATGGCGTCCGCCCCGCGAGAAGCGGCGAACGTCCTACGGGAGGCCACATGAGCTCCGACGATGGCTGGTATGACGAGGCCGCCGGGCCGCTGGTCCGGCCGTACACGATCACCAGCGGCCGGACACCGGCCGACACCGCGCGGCTCGACCTGTCCACGCAGGTGATGACCCTGCGGTCGGAGCAGGAACCGGCCGGGCTGGGCCCGGAGCACCTGGCGATCGTCCAGCTGTGCCGCCGCCCGGTGTCCATCGCCGAGATCGCGGTCTACGTGAAGATCCCGCTGGGGGTCGTGCGCGTGCTCGTCGGCGACCTGATCGAACGCGGTCTCGTCATCACGCGCTCCCCTGCCCACCACCCGGCGCAGTCGCCGGACCTCGAAACACTCCAGGCGGTTCTCGATGGCCTCATCAAGTACTGACGGCACCGGGGTGGACATGGTCCCCACGCCGGTCAAGATCATCATCGCGGGCGGCTTCGGCGCCGGGAAGACCACCATGGTCGGCTCGGTCAGCGAGATCCCGCCGCTGACCACCGAAGAGGTGCTCACCGAGGCCAGCGCCGGGATCGACGACCTGTCCGGGGTGGAGCGGAAGACGACGACGACGGTCGCGCTGGACTTCGGCCGGATCACGATCTCGCCGCGGCACGTGCTGTACCTGTTCGGGACGCCGGGCCAGGCGCGCTTCTGGTTCATGTGGGACGACCTGGCGCGCGGCGCGATCGGGACGATCGTGCTGGTCGACACCCGGCGCCTGGAGACCAGCTTCGCCGCCATCGATTTCTTCGAACGGCGGAAGATCCCGTTCGTCGTCGCGGTGAACTGCTTCGACAACGCGCCGCGGTACACCTCCGACGAGATCCGGGAAGCCCTGGTCGTCCCGGACCGGGTGCCGATCGTCATGTGCGACGCCCGTGACCGCGACTCGAGCAAGCTCGCGCTGATCCGGTTGGTCAAGCACGCGATGACGGTGGTGCCGGCGCGGGTCTGAGGCCTGCGGTTTGTCCTGTGTGGCGGGACACGCCGGACTCAGGCCGGCGCCATCCGGAGGTTGAAGTGCCGCAACGTCGCGGGTGCCTCGACGATCCGGTAGCCGGGCACACGTCCCGGGTCCTTCGCGATGTCGGCGAGCACCTCGGCCACGTAGTCGAAGTGTCCCTGTGTGTAGACGCGGCGGGGCAACGCGATCCGGACCAGCTCGAACGGCGCGGCCGTCACGAGCTCGTTGTGCTCATCCAGCGACCCGAGGTAGAGCGAGCCCAGTTCGACGCAGCGGATCCCGCCCGCCAGGTACAGTTCGCAGGCCAGCGCGTGCCCGGGGAACCTGCTTGCCGGCAGGTGCGGCAGCAGACGTCCGGCGTTGAGGTAGAGCGCGTGGATGCCCGGCGGCTGCACGATGTCGACCCCGGCGTCGTTGGCCTGCTGGGCCAGGCGCGCGGCCTCGGCCGCCCGGGCTTCGAGGTAGTTCGGGTCGAGGACTTCCTGCAGGCCCTGGGCGACGCGGTCGAGGTCGTGCGCGCCGAGGCCGCCGTAGGTGCGGAACCCCTCGGTCGCGATCAGGTTCGTTTCGCATCGCTGCGCGAGCTCGGCGTCGTTCAGCCCGATGAACGCGCCCATGGGGGAGATGCCGTCCTTCTTCAGGCTGGCGACGCAGCCGTCGACGAGCCCGAACGCCTCCTCGGCGACCTCGCGGGGGGTCTTGTCCTGGTAACCGCTTTCGCGCTGGATGACCAGCCAGGCGTTCTCGGCGAACCGGGCGGCGTCGAGGAAGATGGGCACGCCGTGCGCACGGCACAGCCGGCTGGCCGCGGTGAGGTTGGCCATCGACACCGGTTGCCCGCCGCCGCCGTTGTTGGTGATGGTGATCAGCACCATGCCGATCCGGTCCGCCTCCGGACCGGTCAGCAATTGCTCCACGGCGGCCAGGTCGATGTTGCCCTTGAACGGTTCGAAGCTGTCCAGGTCGCCGAACTCGGCGCAGGGCAGGTCCCGTGCCTCGGCGCCGAGGAGTTCGACGTTCGCCCGCGTCGTGTCGAAATGGGTGTTGCTCAGGGAAAGCCGGCCGGGGGAGAGCACGCTGGAAAAGAGCACACGTTCGGCTGCGCGGCCTTGATGCACGGGCAGAATGTGCGGGTAGTGCGTCAGCTCGGAAAGTGCGCTCCGGAAGCGGAAGAACGAGTCGGAGCCGGCGTAGGAGCGGTCCGCGGCGACCGCGGCCGCCTCCTGGGCGGTGGATACCGCACCGGTGCCGGAGTCGGTGAGCAGGTCGATGGTGACCATGTTCGCGGGCAGGTTGAAGGCGTTGTAGCCCGCCGCGGCAAGCGCTCGCTCTCGCTCCGGTCGCGTGGTGATCGGGATCTTGGTGACGACCTGAGCTCGGTACGGCGGGAAAGTCGGCATGACTTTTTCCTTCACTTTTGTCGATCGGGACGGAGTGTTCGGTGTTTCAGCGCGGAATACCGAGCACCGGGCGGCGGCGGGCGGGCATGACCCGGTAGGCTTCCGAAGACAGGTAAACCGTGATTCCCGAGCCGAACTCTCCCAATCTCAGTGAAACGTGCGAAATCAGGCCGACACCGTTTCGCAGCGTCCGGCCGGAAATGGCTGATATCGCCTCGTCAAGTTTTGCACCGTCGAAGTCGTACTGGGTCAGGATGGCCTGTACTCGCGCCCGCGCGACGGCGTCGTCGGGGACGTAGCTGCGAATAGGAAAATAAAGACTGTAATTGCTCGGACGATCCTGGTCGCCTTCAACGAAGGAATAGCTCGAGATCAGCGGTCGAGCAGAAAAAGGCCCTTTTCCGCCGCCGAGGAACGCGCAGAATTCGCGGATCTGCAGCGGGTCGATGCCCGGCACGAGCTCGGCGGCGCGCTCGACGTCGGAGCACTCCGCGGCTTCGTGCGCCACGTACACCTTCACCCGTGACAGCGGGCCTCGGTCGAGGTCGAGTGCGAAGAAGGCGAAGTTGTCCTGTTCGCCACGGGGGAGGGCGTACTCGATCACCGGCTCGAACGCGCCTGGGATGCGTAGTCGTCGGAATCCCTCGCTGACCAGGGAATCAGCCATGGTCGGCCCGCTGATCTGCGGGTTCAGGTAGACCTTGATCTTCGGGTCGCGGCCCGCGCGGAAGATCAGCGAGTGCCACAGCGTGAACGGTCCTTGGCGCTCCCCGTGCGGGACGAAGAGGTCACCCAGAGTGTCCAGCCGGGTGGTGTCGAGGTGGTACTCGTCGGCGACGGCGTCGAGGAAGTCCCGCGGTGTCGGAGTCCCGACACTCTCTCCGAGCACGCGTACCGCACATTCGCCGGCCGTGTCAAATGCGAGGGAAAATTCGATCGGGGTTGTGTCATCGGCCACATTCGACGGGAACAGTGGCGGGTCTGCGAGACTGCGTTCGCCACCGGGGCCGAGCAATCGGCGAAGTAGTTTGCGTGGGCGCTGATCGGCTCTATCGAAACCGATCGCCTCGCACAGTCTTTCGAGTTGCCTGCCGGTGTGTTCGTAGAGTGACAAAGTGGCCATCGACACACCTGCTTCGACCATGGTTCTGTCATTCACCGTTCGTTCGTGCGTACAGCCCGTCCTGCCGTCTCCGTCGGCGGCGCGATATTGCGGCTGTTGATCAGATTAATCTGAAAATTCTGAGTGCGCTACCCCTGTCGGGGCGATAGCGGGACGGAGATATTGTCTCTGAGTGTACTTGTCGTTCGTCAAGTTCACCTGAACACCGCCTGGACAGAACAGGGAACCGCAGCTATCAGACCGGCCGTCATGTTAGCTTTGCGTGGCAACGGGCCACCGCGCCCCGGCCAGGGCGGATCGCGGCGGCGCCGCCCGGGGTTGCTGGACGCCGGTGCCGAACTCGATGCGATCTTCGCCACCAAGTTGTGGCGCTGGGCGTAAGAAACGGTCCTTTCCGGACAAAATTTGTCAGAAAAGGACCGTTCCTTACCCGTGACACCCGGCTACCGGAGTACGGAGTGCGAGGCGGTCACTTGCCCGGCATCGCCGAGGCCGCGTCCTGTGCGGCGACGTCGTGGGCCCGGCGGTCCGTGCTTGCCGCCCACGCGGCCCGCGCATCGTTGACACAGCCGGGAACGTCGGCGACGGAGTAGCAGTTGTCGGGCCGGTTGCCACTCACCACGGCCCCGTTGGTCAGCGTGACATGCGCGCTCAGGGTGTCGATGCCACCGCCGGAGGCGGGAAGGGGGAAGTAACCCGCTCCCGGCTCTCCCGCGGCATTGTCGGTGACCGTCCCGCCGTCGAGGGTGAGGGTGTCGTAGAACACGGCGAGTCCGCCACCGCCGCCACCGAAGCCGGCCCAGCCGAGGTATCCGCCGGGCCCCGGGACACCGGCGTCGCCCCCGCGACCCGCCTGATTGCCGGCGATCTTGGTTGCGGTGACGGTCGGATTCAGCGGCTCGCCCTGCCTGGTGGACACGAACACCCCGGCACCGGTACCGCCGCTACCGCCGTCTCCCGATCCGCCGCCGTCCGCGCCACCGGAACCGCCCTGAGCGCCTTCCCCCGCGGTGTTGCCGGTGAAGCTGCTACCGGTGACCCGCAGGACGGTGCCGCTGGTGAGGTCGATGCCGCCACCGAAACCACCCGAGCCGCCCTTGCCGCCCGGCTTCGTGCCCGTGCCGTTGCCGCCCCGGCCACCGCCGCCGGTGGCGTTCCCGGCAATCCAGCTGTTGGTGATCGTCAGTGCCACCGGGGTGAGGGCGTACGAGGAGATGCCCCCGCCGAAACCGCCGAGCCCGCCGCGGCCGGCGCTGGTGGTGGCGGTGGCGTCGGCACCGGGAGCGCCCGCCCCGGACGTGTTGCCGGTGATGACGCTGTCGGTGATGGTCAACGGGCCCCAGTTCTGGATGCCACCACCGGGACTGCCCCCGGTCCCGTCGCCGTAGGAGTTGGTACCAGCGCCGTCGGGGGCGTGGCCGCCGGTGATCGTGACCTTGTCGAGGGTCAGCTCACCCCAGTTGTCGATGATCCGGAACCGGGGTGCGTCCTGGGCCCGGCCGATGGTGGCGTGGTTGCCGTTGATGGTGAGCTTCCCCCTGATGGCAGGCAGCCCGGTGCCCGAGGGGACATCAGCCGGCGAGGTGAGGGTGTAAACGCAGTTCGGCGCCAGGGACAGGGTGTCCGCGGCGGTTGAGGCGTTGGTCGCGGCGACCGCCTGGACCAGTGCGGCCGGATCACAGGGCACGTCGATGTCGGTGGCTTGGGCCGGTGGCGCGGCCAGGGTGAGTGCCCCCAGCGCGGTCACCGTCGCGGCGGCGGGGACAACGTATCTTCTTCGGGATCTTGCACGCAGCGGCATCAAGAGACCTTCCAGGTCAGCGGATCGGAATGGATATTGATCACAATAAGTATGATCCACATCGCAAGTCAATTTTTGTCAATCAACCATTTATCGCAATCCGCTGCGCAATGTGCGGATTCCCCGGTCGCGACCTGCTGCGCCCCATTTGGCCGACGGCGAACCAGGGTGTGTGGCCGACCATTTCCAGATCAGTGGCGCACCTCCTCATCGATTCACCGGTGCGCGAAATGTCTGCGGAGGGCTGGGCGCCTCGCCTGTCTGAAGTCGAATCGTGCGGGCTATCCGTCTGTGTGCGGGCGGTGTAGCCCGTCCAGTACGAGGGTGATGACACCGTCGGCTTCGGTCCGCCAGTCGGGGCGGTCGTGGGCCGCGCCGATGCCGTGCAGAGCCATCATGATGGCACCGGCGCTCACGTCGTCGCGGACGGTGCCGTCCTGCGTGGCGGCGGTGACCAGGTCGGTGACGGCCTGCTCCAGTGCCTGGCTGCCCTCGGCGAGGGCACCCGAGCGATCGGCCATGAGCGTGGCCAGTGTCCGGGCCAGGCCCTCGTGGGCGGCTATGTGGTCGACCATGCCGCGTAGGAAAGTCGCCAAAGCCTCCGCCGCGGGCAGCGTGGCCTGTAGTTGGCGGGCGCGGTCGCACAGCGCGGCGACTTCGCCGTGGTAGACCGCCTCGGCCAGTGCCTCCCGGGTGGGGAAGTGGCGGTACAGCGTGCCGGTGCCCACCCCGGCCAGGCGGGCGAAGTCGTCGAAGCGCAGGTCGAAGAAGTCGCCGGCGTCGAAGACCTCTCGTGCCTTGGTGATCAGGGCCTCGCGCTTGCGTTGGGCGTCGGCCCGCAGCGGCTTGTCGGCGGTCATGCGCTCCCTCGCGTTGACAAATGGAGATGATCTCCATATTTTTGAAAGTGGAGATGACCTCCAATTTCAAGGGTAACCCACGAGGTGCAGCGTGAAGATCCTGATGTTCGGCCGAGGCGTGATCGCCACCGTGTACGGCTGGGCCCTGGAACGGGCCGGGCATGACGTCGAGTTCTACGTCCGCCCGGGCCGCGCGGCGGCGTACGGGGACACGACAGATCTCGACCTGCTCGATACGCGGCGCCGGGTGTGGGGGCAGCGCGTCGTCGAGAAGTGGCCGGTGCGCTACCGCGAGGAGCTGGAGCCGGACCACGACTTCGACCTGATCGTGCTCAGCGTGCCGCACCACCGCCTCGCGGAGGCGACGGCTTTCCTGGCCCCGCGTGTCGGCCAGGCCACGGTGCTGGTCTTCGGCAACATCTGGACCGAGCCGCCGGCCGCGATCGGCGCACTCCCCCTCGACCGGATCGCCTGGGGCTTTCCCCAGGCCGGTGGCGGTTTCGGCGCGGACGGCGTGCTCCGTGGGGCGCTGCTGCCGTCGGTCATCTTCGGCACCCTCGGCCGGCCACCGACCGAACGGGAGCGGGCCGTGCGCCAGGCGTTTCGCGAGGCCGGGCTCCGGCTCAAAGAGCGGCCTGACTTCCGTGGCTGGCTGTGGGTCCATTTCGTGGCCGACGCCGGTCTGCACTCGCAGGGCCTGCGGCTGGGGTCGTTGTCCAAGCTGGCCGGGGCGACAGGCGACCTGCGCGAGGCACTACTGACCGGCCGCGAGCTTCTGCCACTGCTGAAAGCGCGCGGCGTCGACCTGCGCCGCCACCGAGGCGGTGTGCTGGGGTTCCGGGCGCCCACGTGGCTGACGGCCCCCGCGCTCGCCTGGCTGACTGTTC
>Ga0070668_100002199_pt1 | contig 14319 bp, 14 predicted proteins | sample KBSS43metaG_FD_64661 | JGI IMG/M metagenome (GOLD analysis project Ga0070668, IMG submission 64661) | Switchgrass rhizosphere microbial communities from Kellogg Biological Station, Michigan, USA - KBS S4-3 metaG | ecosystem: Host-associated > Plants > Roots > Rhizosphere > Soil ... | reverse complement strand
GACTGGATGTTCGGGTTCCAGCGGCGGTTGGTCCGCCGGTGCGAGTGGGACACGTTGTGGCCGAAGCCCGGTCCCTTGCCACAGACGTCGCACACGCTAGCCACGGGATAACTCCTGGGTTTGAAACGAAACTGAGGGCGCCCAGCGAACATCGCCGCAGGCAACCCGGCAAGGTTACCCGATCGTGCCGCCGGACAGCCAATCGCCCCCGCCCAGGTGCGGTCCCGAGAGAATGTCAGGGGCGGTTAGTACGATTTTCGCGTGCTGGACACCCTGGACGCCGCCGCGGTACGCCGCTGGTGCGGTGGTGGGCTGCAAGCGCTTCGGGCACACCAGCGCGAGATCGACGAGCTGAATGTCTATCCGGTCCCCGACGGCGACACCGGCACCAATCTGGTGCTCACCCTCGCCTCCGCGCTGGAGGCCCTGGAAGCGATCGAGGCCCAGGCCGACGTCGAGGCCGCGACGACGCCGCTCGGCCGGGCCATGCGGCGGATGGCCCGCGGTGCGCTGCTCGGCGCCCGGGGCAATTCCGGCGTGATCGTTTCGCAGATCCTGCGCGGCATGGCCGACAGCCTGGCCGTCGCGGTCGCGGTGCGCGGCGGCGAGCTGGCCCGGGCCTTGCGCTCGGCCTCCGAGGCGGCCTATGCGGCGGTGGCCCGCCCGGTGGAGGGCACGGTGCTCTCGGTCGTCGCGGCGGCCGCCGAGGCCGCCGGCCGGGCGAAGTCGGATGATCTGCTCGCGGTCGCCCGGGTCGCGGCCCGGGCGGCGACCGAGGCGCTGGCCCGCACCCCGCAGCAACTTCCGGTGCTGGCCCGGGCCGGCGTCGTCGACGCCGGCGGCCGCGGCCTCTGCCTGCTGCTGGACGCGCTGGTCGAGGCGCTCACGCCGGCCGGCGCCGGGCTGCGGCTCGACGGCGCCGGGCGGTTGGCGGCGGCCGGCCCGCTCGCCGGCGGCGACTCCGGTGCCGTTGTGTCCGGTGCGGCGGCTCATCCGCCGGCCGTCGTCGCGGCGCCGGAAAAATCCGGTTCGGCCGCCGCCTTCGGGTTTGAGGTGCAATACCTGCTCGACGCCGAGGCGGGGGCGGTCGAGGTGCTCCGGCGGGCGCTGGCCGCGCTGGGCGACTCACTCGTCGTGGTCGGCACCGGGGAGGCGGGGCTCGCCACCTGGAATGTGCATGTCCACGTCGACGCCGGGCAGATCGGGCCGGCGGTCGAGGCGGGTGTCGTCGCCGGCCGGCCGCACCGGATCACGGTGACCCCGCTCGACGAGGCTGAGCACGTGCATGGGCAGCCCGAGCCGGCGGTCGCCGGCCCGGGCCGGGTGGGCCGGGGCTCGCCCAGGTGGGACGGCGCAGGCCCGGGCAGCGAGCGCCCGGCCGAGGGTGGCCGGGCCGATCCGGGGCGGCGCGGGGCCGTGGTGGTGGCCGCGGGCGACGGGCTTACCGCGCTCTTCGAGGCCGAGGGGGCGACCGTCGTGGGGCGCAACCCGTCGACCCGCGAGATGCTGGCCGCGATCGAGGCCAGCGGCGCCGGGTGCGTCGTGCTGCTGCCCAACGACGCCAACACGCACGCGGTGGCCAGTTCGACCGCGCGCGAGGCCGAGGCCGCCGGGTTCCGGGTCAGCGTCGTGCCGACCCGGTCGCCGGTGCAGGCGCTCGCCGCGCTCGCCGTGCGGGACCCGGTGCGGGCGTTCGAGGATGACGTGATCGCGATGGCCGAGGCGGCCGGTGCCTGCCGGTATGGCGAGGTCTGCACGGCGCAGCGCGACTCGCTCACCGTGGCCGGGCCGTGCCGGGCCGGCGACCTGCTCGGGCTGGTCGACGGCGAGGTGCACGTGATCGGCACCGACCTGACCGAGGTCAGCCGGCGGCTGCTCGACCGGATGCTGGGCGGCGGTGGTGAGCTGGCCACCCTCGTGCTCGGCGCGGACGCCCCGCCGGCGCTCGACGAGGCACTGCGCAGCCACGCCGGCCAGGCCTGGCCGTTCGTGGAGTTGCAGTCGTATGCGGGTGGCCAGCCCCGCTATCACCTGTTGGTAGGAGTCGAATGAACGAGACCACCACCGACACCCCGCTCAAAAAGGTGCTCGGCGACCGCACCGCCAAGGCCCTCGCCGCCCACCTCGACCTGCACACCGCCGGCGACCTGATCTATCACTTCCCGCGGCGCTACGACGAGCGCGGCGAACACACCGACATGCGCGGCCTGCAGGTCGGCGAGCAGGTCACCCTCCTCGCCCAGGTGCAGTCGGTGAGCGTGAAACCGATGCGGGCCCGCAAGGGCAACATGCTTGAGATCGTCGTCGGTGACGGCTCCGGGGCGACGCTGACCTGCACCTTCTTCAACCAGGCGTGGCGCGAGCGAGACCTCAAGCGGGGGCGGTGGGGCCTGTTCGCCGGCAAGGTCACCGACTTCCGCGGCAAGCGCCAGCTGAACGGCCCGGCCTATCAGCTGCTGCGCGCGGACGCGACGCAGGACGAGGCGGCCGAGGAGATCGAGGAGTTCGCGGGCGCGATGATCCCGGTCTACCCGGCCGCGCAGGCCGTGCCGACCTGGGTGATCGCCAAGTGCGTACGGACGCTGCTGGACACGTTCCAGCCGCCGGATGATCCGTTGCCGCCGGCGGTGCGGGCCAACCGCAACCTGGTCGGCATCGGCACCGCGCTCCGCGAGATCCACCGGCCGAGTTCCAAGGAGGCGCTGTACGCGTCGAAATACCGGCTCAAGTGGGACGAGGCGTTCGCCGTACAGCTGACGCTCGTGCAACGCCGGGCCCGGGCGGCCGAGACGCCCGCCACGGCCCGGCCCCGCGCGGAGGCCGGGCTCCTCGCGAAATTCGACGCGAGCCTGCCCTACGAGCTGACCGAGGGCCAGCGGCAGGTGGGCGAGGAGATCGCCGCCGATCTGGCCCAGCCGCATCCCATGCACCGGTTGCTGCAGGGCGAGGTGGGTTCCGGCAAGACGCTGGTGTCGGTGCGCGCGATGCTGCAGGTCGTCGACGCCGGCGGGCAGGCCGCCCTGCTCGCGCCCACCGAGGTGCTCGCCACCCAGCACTTCCGCGGGATCAGCGCGCAACTGGGCGCGCTCGGCCGGGCCGGCGAGCTCGACGGCGACCCGGCCGGCACCCAGCTGACCCTGGTCACCGGCTCGCTCGGGGCGGTGGCCCGGCGGCAGGCGCTGGCCAAGGTCGCGGACGGCACGGCGGGCATCGTGGTCGGCACGCACGCCCTGCTCTACGAAGGGGTCGACTTCCGCGATCTCGGGCTGGTCGTGGTGGACGAGCAGCACCGGTTCGGCGTGGAGCAGCGGGACGCGCTGCGGGCCAAGGCGGCCCGGCCGCCGCACGTGCTGGTGATGACCGCGACCCCGATCCCGCGCACGGTCGCGATGACCGTCTACGGCGACCTGGAGACGTCCACCCTGTCGCAGTTGCCGCGCGGCCGCTCGCCGATCGCCTCGCACGTGGTGCCGCCGGAGAAGCCGGCCTTCCTCGACCGGGCCTGGCGCCGGTTGCGCGAGGAGGTCCAGGCCGGCCACCAGGCGTACGTGGTGTGCCCGCGGATCGGCACGGGCGGGGCCGACGAGGACGAGCAGCCGCCGGGCGACTCCGAGTCGGCGCGGCGCCCGCCGCTGGCGGTGACCGAGGTCGCCCCGCAGCTGGCCGAGGGCCCGCTGCACGGCCTGCGGATCGGCGTGCTGCACGGCAAGCTGCCGGCCGACGAAAAGGACGCGGTGATGCGTTCGTTCGCCGCCGGCGATCTCGATGTGCTGGTGGCCACCACGGTGATCGAGGTCGGGGTGGATGTGCCGAACGCCACCGTGATGATCATCATGGATGCCGACCGGTTCGGCGTCTCCCAGCTGCACCAGCTGCGCGGCCGGGTCGGCCGGGGCTCGGCGCCCGGGGTCTGCCTGCTGGTCACCGAGTCGGTCGAGGGGACGGCCGCCCGGGAACGGCTCGACGCGGTGGCCTCCACGACGGACGGGTTCAAGCTCTCCGAGATCGACCTGGAGCAGCGCCGGGAGGGTGATGTGCTGGGCGCGTCCCAGTCCGGGCGGCATTCCCACCTGCGGTTGCTCTCGCTGCTGCACGACGCCAAGCTGATCACCGACGCCCGGGCCGAGGCGACCGCGCTGGTCGGCGACGATCCGGACCTGTCGAAATACCCGGCGCTGGCGGCCTCGGTCGCGGCGCTGGTGGACGAGGAACGCGCCGAGTATTTGGAGAAGGGTTGATCCTGCACATCTGCCCGCAGGCGGTCTGGGACGAGGCGGTTGCCGCGGGCCGGTACGAGGCCGACACCCTGGCGAGCCAGGGCTACATCCACTGCTCCACGCCCGAACTGGTGCACCTGCCGGCGACGGCCCGGTTCCGCGGGCGTACCGATCTGGTCCTGCTGGAGATCGACGAGAGCCGGCTGCCGGTCCCGGTGACCTGGGAGGACGGCGATCCGCCCCACCCCGACGGCAAGCAGTTCCCGCACCTCTACGCGGCGCTGCCCATCGGCGCGGTGGTCGAGGTGCACGACTACCGGCCCGACGCGGACGGTTCGTTCTCCCGGCCGGCCGGGATCTAGGCGCGCATTGATGCCGATCCGTGATGTTCGCCTGCGGGCGTGGCGGTGTGATGGGGAATAGTTCACTCTGCGGTTGCGGTGCGTAAGGAGTGAAGTAGCTTCTAGGCGTATTCGCCGCAGACCCGCGTGAGGCCCCATGACCAGGATCATCGCCGGCGCGCACGGTGGCCGGAGGCTGTCCGCTCCGGCCGGTGTGCTGACCCGGCCCACTTCGGACCGTGTGCGGGAGGCGTTCTTCAGCGCCCTGGACTCGATGATCGACCTCTCCGGTGCGAGGTTCGCCGACCTCTACGCCGGGTCGGGTGCGGTCGGCCTGGAGGCGATCTCCCGCGGCGCGAGCCATGCTCTGCTGGTCGAATCGGACGCTCGGGCGGCCCGGAGCATCCGCGACAACATCGTCGCGTTGCGGGTCGGCTCCGCCGCGCGCCTGGTCACCGGCAAGGTGGCCCAGGTGCTCGCGGCGCCGCCGGACGGGGGCCCGTACGACGTGGTCTTCGCCGACCCGCCGTACGCGGTGACCGACCCGGAGATCGCCGAGGTGCAGCAGGCTCTGGTGGACTTCGGCTGGCTGGCCGAGGGCGCGGTGGTGATCCTGGAGCGGTCGACCCGCGGCGGGACGGTCGAGTGGGCCGACGGAATCGTCGCCGACCGCAGCCGGCGCTACGGCGAGACCACACTTTGGTACGGTCGCCGATCATGAGACGAGCGGTGTGTCCCGGCTCCTTCGACCCGGTCACCAACGGCCACCTCGACATCATCGGACGGGCCAGCCGGCTGTTCGACGAGGTGATCATCGGCGTGCTGATCAACCAGTCGAAGACCGGCCTGTTCACGGTGGAGGAGCGCCTCGACATGCTCGGCGAGGCGACCCAGAAGTACGACAACGTCCGGGTCGCCGCGTTCCGAGGCCTGCTGGTCGACTTCTGCCGGTCGCAGGGCGCCGCGGTGGTGGTCAAGGGCCTGCGGGCGGTGAGCGACTTCGACTACGAGTTGCAGATGGCGCAGATGAACATCGGGCTGTCCGGCGTGGAGACATTGTTCATGCCGACCAACCCGCTCTATTCGTTCCTGTCGTCCAGCCTGGTCAAAGACGTGGTCAAGTGGGGTGGCGACGCGTCGGCGTACGTCCCGGACTTCGTCGGCGAGCGGTTGGTCACCCGTCTCAAGCAGGACTGAGCATTTCCGGCGCGCCGGAAACGGGCGCGTCGGTGACGCAGTAACGTGATCGCACCACGCTGCGTGGGGTCTGCCCGCACTCCGGTTGGGGATGGCGGGCAGGGCGGTTGGATGGGCGAGATGACAGGAGTGAGGCACCGGTGGATCCGCTCGACCGCATCGACGAGATCATCGAACTCGTCCAGGAAGCGCGTTCCGTCCCGATGTCGCGGACGAATTTCATGTTCGATCGTGGCGAGATGATCGACAATCTCGACCTCCTTCGCTCCGAGCTGCCGTCGGAACTGCGCAAGGCGGCCGCCGTGCTGGACGAGCGTGACCGGATCATCGAGGCCGGCCGGCGCGAGGCCGACCGGATCATCAGCGAGGGTGAGACGGAACACGCCCGGCTGGTCTCGGTGAACGAGATCACCGTGTCGGCCGAGCACGAGGGCGCCCGGATCGTCGCCGAGGCGCGGACCGAGGCGCAGCGGCTGCGCGAGGAGGTCGACGACTACGTCGACACCGCGCTGGCCAACTTCGAGCAGTTCCTCACCCGGGCGCTGGCCTCGATCGAGCGTGGCCGCGACAAGATGCACGCCCTTCGCGAGATCGGCACCTTCCAGGGCGAGGACAGCGAGCGGCCGCTGCCGTTCTGAAGCCGCCGTCGTAAGGACCGGGCATGAGCACAACCCCGGATTCGACGGTACGTCGGCAGCTCAGGTAACCTTTCCTGTCGGCCTACCCATGGCTGAGAGCTAATGATGCCCAAGTCACCGCAGAACCACCTCGATCCCAGGCAGCCGCTGGTCGTCGACACGACGAAGCTCCCGCGCCAGCCTGGTGCGACGCGTGCCCTGCAACGGGTGATCCAGGCACCGGAAGGTCTCGGTCTGGAGCTGATCTCGGTCCCCGCCGGGTCGGATGTCGAGCTCGATCTCGTGCTCACGTCGGTCTCCGAGGGGGTCTATGTCAGCGGTAACGTGCGCGGCTCGCTCACCGGCGAGTGCGGGCGCTGCCTCAACGAGATCAGCGAGTCCTTCGACGTTCCGATCGCGGAGCTGTTCGCCTACGAGGACAGCACCACCGAGGAGACGACCGACGAGGACGAGGTGGGCCGGATGCAGGGCGACTTGATCGACCTGGAGCCGGCCGTTCGGGACGCGGTGGTGCTGACGCTGCCGACCAACCCGCTCTGCCGGCCCGACTGCCCAGGCTTGTGCCCCGAGTGCGGGGTGCATTTCGACGACCTTCCGGCCGAGCACAGCCACGAGGACGTCGACCCCCGTTGGGCTGCTTTGCGCAACCTGTCGACCGAGCCGTCAACGGCGGCTACGCCGCATAACAAGCAAAACCGGATCGAGGAGTAAGTACCGTGGCCGTCCCCAAGCGCAAGATGTCGCGCAGCAACACCCGGTCCCGCCGGGCGAACTGGAAGGCGACCGCGGTCTCGACCGTGGCGTGCCCCCAGTGCAAGTCGCCGAAGCTGCCGCACGCCGCCTGCTCGGTCTGCGGCACTTACAACGGCCGCCAGGTCCTCGAGGTCTGAGCATCGCTTAAGTGGCACGCCCGATCGCTGGGCGGGTCGCACCTGGGCAACGGCGACCGATCGGTGCCGCGGCTTCCGGACAGATCGCTGTCGGGGAGCCGGGCACCGCGCGGATCGCCGTCGACCTCCTCGGCGGGGACCATGCTCCCGCCGTCGTGGTTGACGGCGCTCTGCGAGCCTGCCAGGCCGATCCGGCCCTTCACCTGCTTCTCGTCGGCCCGCTGGAAGCCGCCGGCGCGGTTCTTGACGCCCTCGACCCGGCCGATCACGCCCGGGTCAGCTCGCTGCCGGTCGCGGCGGCCGAGGGCGAGTCCGGCGCCGAACCGGCCGTACGCGCGGCCGTGCTCGCGGTCGTGCAGGCGCGCGCCGACGCCGTCCTCTCCGCCGGCGACACTCGCGCCACCGTCCTGTCCGCCGCGCTGGGCCTGGGCCGCTGGCCGGGCGTGCGCCGCCCGCCGCTGGCCGCCGTGCTGCCCACCGCGGAGGGGCGGCTCGTCCTGCTCGACGTCGGTTCCTCGGTCGATGCCGACGAGCGGACCCTGCTGACCCACGCCCGCCTGGGCGCCGCCTACGCCGCGGCGGTGCACGACGTGCCGCAGCCGCGGGTGGGCCTGCTCACCATCGGCACCGAACACGGCAAAGGCGACCGGCTGCGCCGCGCCCTGCCGCCCCGCTTCGCCGCCCTCGACCTGCCCGCCGGTGCCCGGTACGCGGGCCTCGTGGAGGGCAACGACGTCGTCTCCGGGAGTGTGGCCGACGTCGTCGTGACCGACGGTTTCACCGGAAACGTCCTGCTCAAGGGCCTGGAGACGGCGTACGCCCGGCTCGGCCTCCCCAACCAGGCAGGACCAGGCGCCGGCCTGAGCCGAGCGGCGGTACTGCTCGGGGTGTCCGGCACCGTCGTCGTCTGCCACGGCGCCGCGTCCGGCTCCGACGTGGCCGCCGGCATAGCTTTCGCCGCCCAGTTGCATCGCCGCGCCGCGGTCGCGGCGATGGCCGAGATGATCACTGCCAACGAGGTGTCTCATGAGTGACAAACGTCGCCGGCCGCCGACCCTGCCACTGGAGGAGGCGTTCGGCGTCCCGTTCGAGCCGGGCCTGCTGGAACGTGCGCTCACCCACCGGTCGTACGCGTACGAGAACGGCGGCCTGCCGACCAACGAGCGCCTGGAGTTCCTGGGCGACTCGGTGCTCGGGGTGGTGATCACCTCGGCGCTGTTCCACAACCATCCCGACCTGCCCGAGGGGCAGCTCGCCAAGCTGCGGGCAAGCGTGGTCAACATGCACGCGCTGGCCGAGGTGGCCCGCGGTCTCGGCCCGCAGGGTCTCGGCCCGCACCTGCTGCTCGGCAAGGGCGAGGAGACGACCGGCGGCCGGGACAAGGCCAGCATCCTGGCCGACACGCTGGAGGCGCTGCTCGGCGCGATCTACCTGGAGCACGGGCTCGATGTGGCCGGCGAAGTGGTCCACCGGCTGTTCGACCCGCTGATGCTCGAGTCCGCGAACCGGGGCGCCGCCCTCGACTGGAAGACCAGCCTGCAGGAGCTGACCGCGGCGCAGGGCCTGGGCGTGCCGGACTACATGATCGAGGACTCCGGCCCGGACCACGCCAAGACCTTCACCGCCTGGGTGATCGTGGCGGGCGAGCGGTACGGCGGCTCCGAGGGGCGCAGCAAGAAGCAGGCCGAGCAACGGGCGGCGGCGGCCGCGTGGCGCACCCTCAACGAGAGCGCGAACTCGGACGATCCGGAGAAAAAGGCCGCCGCCGACGGGGACGAACTCGGCCAGTGAGCACGACAGTGGAGGAGCGGGCCGAGACGCCGCCGACCGAGCGCGGCGGCCTCTGGCAGGCCGCCGGGGCGTGGCGCGGGGTGGGCACCGCGCTGGGGATCTTCGCGCTCACCCGGGTCGCCCAGTTGATCATGCTGGCCTGGCTGGACGGGTCCGCCGGGCCGGCGATGGGCCTGCGGGGCAGGCTGCTGATCTGGGACGGCGGTTGGTTCTGGAAGGTCGCGTTCGACGGTTACCCGCACGGGTACTCGTACGACGCCGCCGGCCAGCTGCAGGGCAACGAGCTGGCCTTCTTTCCGCTGTACCCGATGCTGGCCCGGGCCGTCGGGGCGCTCGGCGTGGACCGCGGCTCCGCCCTGATCGGGGTGAGCTGGCTGGCCTCGATCGGCCTGGCGATCGCGCTGCACCTGCTCGGCACGACGCTGTACGGGAAACGGGCCGGCTGGGCGCTGGTCGCGATCTGCTGCTCGGCACCGCTGTCCGTGGTGTTCTCCATGGCGTACACCGAGGCCCTGTTCCTCGCCCTGGTGGCCGGGATGCTGGCGGCCGCACACCGGCGGGTGTGGTGGGCGGCCGGCCTGCTCGGGCTGGCTGCCGCGCTGACCCGGCCGACCGGTGCCGCCGCCGCGCTGGCCCTCGCGGTCGCCGCGGCGCTGGCCGTCCGGGAGTCCCGCGCCGCGGCGAAGGACGGCACGGCGAAGCCGGACACCGCGGGGGTGTGGCAGCCGCTCGTCGCGGCCGGGGTGTCGCTCGCCGGCGTGCCGCTCTACCTGGGCTGGGTGGGCCTGCGGGTGGGCGATCCGGCCGCCTGGTTCCGGATCCAGAGCGCTGGCTGGGGCACGTCGTTCGACTATGGAAAGAGCACCGTCACCTTCCTGCGCACCACGCTGAGCAGCGGGGACGGTTGGGTGCCGGTGAGCGTGGCGCTGATCCTGCTGGCCGCCCTGTGCGCGGCCGGGGTGGCGCTGGCCGGGCGGCCCTGGCCGCCGGTGGCCGTGTACGGCGTGGTGGCCATGGTGCTCGTGTACGGACAGGCCGGCTTCTACCACTCGAAGCCGCGGCTGCTCGTGCCCGTACTGTTGACGCTGCTGCCGGCCGCGGTCGCGGCGGCCCGTGCCCGGCCCCGGGTCGCGGTGCTGTCGATCGCCGCCTGGGCGGCGTTCGGCCTCTGGTATGGCGCCTACCTGGTCGCTGTGTGGCCCTACACCCTGTAGGAGGAGACCGTGCCCGAGCTGCCCGAGGTGGAGACCGTCCGGCAGGGGCTGGCCAAGTGGGTGGCCGGCCGTACGATCCGGACCGTCGAGGTGCACCACCCCCGGGCGATCCGCCGGCATCTGCCCGGCGACGCACACTTCATCGCGATGCTCACCGGCCGTACCATCGTGGACGTCTCCCGCCGCGGCAAATACCTGTGGCTCCCGCTCGACTCCGGCGACGCGATCATCGGCCATCTCGGGATGAGCGGCCAGCTGCTGATGCAGCCGGCCGAGGCCGAGGACGAGAAGCATCTGCGGATCCGGTTCACGTTCACCGACGGCGGCCCGCAGCTGCGCTTCGTCGACCAGCGGACGTTCGGCGGCCTCGCGGTCTCCGAGGGCGGCGCCGAACTGCCCGACGAGATCGCGCACATCGCCCGCGACCCGATGGACCCGCAGTTCGCCGACGAGGAGTTCGTGTCCCGGCTGCGCGGCAAGCACACCGAGGTCAAGCGGGCCCTGCTCGACCAGACGCTGATCTCCGGGGTGGGCAACATCTATGCCGACGAGGCGCTGTGGCGGGCCCGGCTGCACGGCGGCCGCCCGACCGATCAGCTGACCAGGCCGGCCGCCAGGCGCCTGCTCGGGCATGTGCGGGACGTCCTCGGCGAGGCCATCGTCGCGGGCGGGACCAGCTTCGACGAGCTCTATGTGAACGTGAACGGGGAGAGCGGCTACTTCGACCGGTCGCTCAACGCGTACGGCCGGGAGGGCGAGCCGTGTCACCGCTGCGGCACCCCGATCCGGCGCGAGCAGTTCATGAACCGGTCCTCGTTCAGTTGTCCGCGTTGCCAGCCCCGCCCGCGTACGAGGACGCACTGACGTACGGGCTGGCGTCGGTGGCCAGCCCGAACCCGGCGCCGCGCCGGCCCATCAGCCGGCGGGCCGCGGTGAGCAGCGCGGTCGGCACCCCGTGCACGAGGTGCCCGTCGCCCGGCCGCACCCCGTCGCCGTCCCAGCTCTGGTACGCCGACCACGGCCCCTCGAAGGTGCAGATCCGCACGCCCAGGTCGCGATAGAGCGGGTGGGTCGGCACGCCCGGGTTGAGCACCACCCGGTGCAGGCCGCGTCGCGCCGCGAGCCGGATGGTCAGGGCGACCGGGCCCACCCCGCCCGAGCCGGCCGGGGCCCGGTCCAGGAAGAGCCCCTCGGCGCCGTCCTCGCGCCAGGCGTCCACGTCCGCCAGTACGTCGGCGAGCGAGCGGCTGCCCCAGTCCAGGTCGATCCGGCCCAGCGACTGGTGCAGGGTGCGGCGCTCGCCGGGGACGTCCCGGATGATCCAGGTCTCGTTGTCCAGCGGAAGGTCGGTGGCCGGGTGGGCGTACGGGGGGAAGAGGGTCTTCACGTCGTTCTCCGTTGGTCGGCAGCGGTCAGGGCGACGAGGAGCAGGCCGGCGAGGTGGGTCGCGGCGAGCACGGCTACGGCGTCCGGCAGGGGGCCGGCGGCCGGCAGGGGCAGGATCGGGTAGGCGGCGGTGACCAGCGGCGGGGCCGCGGCCAGCGCGGCGGCCACGGCCGTCCGGGTCCGGGCGGCGAGCAGGAAGGTGATCGCGAAGACGCCGCCGAGCAGCATGCCGCCGGCCAGCGCGAGCACCTCGGCGCGGGTGCCGGCCATCGCGGGCACGGCCGGCACGCGGTATGCCGCCAGGGCCAGCGCGACGCCGATCGCGAACGGCGGCAGCAGCCCGACCAGCGTGATCACGGTGATCCCGCGGACGTGCCGGTGGAAGTCGGCGCCGTTCTCGGCGGCGTCCAGGCCGGCCTCCACCTGGTCGGTGTGCCAGCCGATCAGGGCCTCCAGGATCGGCACGGCGAGCAGCAGCGGCAGCCAGAACGGCGCGGTCGAGCCGGACGGCCCGGCCTGCCAGAGCAGCCCGACGCAGATCGCCTGGGACGCCCCGATGATCAGGTAGCCGCCGCCGCGGCGCAGCTCGGGCCGGGTCAACCGGGGTCGCCGGCCGTGCCCGCCGGGCACCACCACCGGCCGGAACGCGCGCACCGCGGCCACCACGATGGCGGCCGGCAGCAGGGTGCCGGTGGGCAGCCCGGCGATCGTCGCCGCGGCGAGCCCCCAGCACGGCAGGCTCCACCGCACGATCGCCGCCTCGGCCCGGGTGACCAGGGCCGCCGTGACGGTGGCCAGGGTGGCCAGCCCGCCCAGGCCGATCACCAGCGCGAGCCCGCGTTCCGGGCCGAGCAGCGCGGCGGGTGCGATCCACACGAGCGCGCACCAGAGCCCGGCGACCGCGGCGAAGCCGGAGCCGACCAGCCGGGCCGCGGCGGCCGGGCCGGCCCGCCGGGCGACCGCGACGCCGGTGCTGGTCAGGGCCTGCGCCGCGGTCCAGCCGAGCAGCAGGGTGACCAGCGGGATCGGCCAGGCGACCTGGCTGAGCGAGCCGGCGGCGGCCACCGCCACGCTGAGTGGTCCGAGGTAGAGGCCGCAGCGCAGCAGGGCCGACGTGAGGTAGGCGCGGCGGGCCGGTGCCCGGCGGCAACCCCGGCGGGCGCGCCGGGACAGCAGCCGGCCGGCCGGTGCCGGAGCGATCTCGGCCGGCTGGGTGCGCGGCGCGGCGGAGTGCCGCAGGGCGTCCTGCTGTTCGGGGCTCGCGGCGTGCCGCGGCGTGGTGGCGGGTGCGCTGCGGCGGCGGGTGCGGGCCGGCGCCGTACGCGTCGACGCCCGGCGCGGCGGGGTGATCGTCATCGGCCCTCCCGGACCAGCCAGCGCAGCGTGACCGGCGGCTCCGACCGGGGGGCGGGCACGGCCAGCGTCAGCTCGACGGCGGGCGCCGGCGGTGGCGCGGCGAGATCGGTGTAGAGCTCGCCGTACACCCGGACGACCCGGTCGTTGGTGAAGTGGGTGAGCGCCCGCCGCCGGGCGGCCTCGCCGAGCGCGCGGCGCCGGGCCGGCGCCCGCAGCAGGTTCACGACGGCGATGGCCAGCTCGGCCGGGTCGTCGGGCGGTACCAGCACGCCGGCGTCGCCGAGCGTCTCGGCGGCCGGGCCGACGTCCACGCCGACCACCGCGCGCCCGGACATCATCGCCTCGATCAGCCGGTACGGCGGGTCGGCCGGCCCGGGCACGTGCGCGACCACATGCCCGGCGGTGTACCGGTCGCGCGGGTCGGCGGGCAGGGGGTGCAGCCGCACCGCGCGGCCCAGCCCGGTGCGCTCGATCTGCACGGCGCAGTGGTCCTCGTGCGCCGCGGTCACTCCGACCAGGTGCAGCACGGTGCCCGGCACGGCCGCGACGACCTGCTCGAACGCGGCCAGCAGCGGGGTGAGCCCGCTGTCCGGGCCGCCGCTGCCGGCCCACACCACGGCTGGGTCGCCGTCGTTCTCGGCGGCGCCCGGGTATTCCGACGGATCCACCCCGGCCGGCACCTGCACGAGCCGGTCGGCCTGCGCGCCGTGCCGCAGCGCCCAGCCGTGGTGGTAGGCACTGAGCGGCGCGATCAGCCCGGCCTCGGCATACCCGGTCCGGGCCACCGCCGCGCGGAACCGGCGCAGCACCGTGCGTACCGCCGGGGAGAGCCGCTCCTCGGCCGGCTTGTGCCGGGCCACCGGCGCGCGCGCCTCGGTGAGCAGCAGCGGGATCCCGGAGTGCCAGCGGCCGGCGAGCGCGGTGAGCAGCGGCGTCGTGCCGCCGACGCAGTGCACCAGGTCGGCCTCGGGCAGCGGCACCTCGAGCGCGCCGAGCGCGTGCCGCAGCAGCGTGGCGGCGGTGCGGGCGTCGCGCATGCTGAGCCGGGGCAGTGGCAGCCCGTCGACGCCCCGCCCGGTTCGCCAGGCGTCGGCCAGGGCGTCCGGGAGCGGCACGCCGGCGAGCGGTGCGGGGCGGTCGGCGGCCAGCGCGGCGATCTGTCGCAGGCCCTGGCCGAAATGCTCCTCCCGCTCGCCGAGCAGGCCGGTGCAGAGCAGTGCGGCGGCCGCGGCCGCCCGGTCGTGGGCGTCGCCGCGGCGTCGTTCCGGGGGGCCGGGAGCGACGGCGAC
>Ga0070668_100002197_pt1 | contig 14321 bp, 13 predicted proteins | sample KBSS43metaG_FD_64661 | JGI IMG/M metagenome (GOLD analysis project Ga0070668, IMG submission 64661) | Switchgrass rhizosphere microbial communities from Kellogg Biological Station, Michigan, USA - KBS S4-3 metaG | ecosystem: Host-associated > Plants > Roots > Rhizosphere > Soil ... | reverse complement strand
AGGCGGACGAGCAGCCGGCCGTCGCTGCGCCATTCGCGGGTGCGCACCGAGCGGCCGGCGGCGGCGCTGTTCACGTCGGACGTCGCGGCTGGGAGCGTCGAATCCGCGCCCGCCGGCAGCTCGAAACCGTTCAACGCCAGATATTGGCGCACGAGCACGGCCGCATTGCGCGGTGCGACGACATTGTCGGCGAGACCATGGATCGCGAGCAACGGAACGAGCGTTCCGGCGGTGCGCGCGCCCCGCGCGAGCGCGACGGCGTCGGTGTCCGGACCCCGGCTCATCACCGACATCGCCGTCATCGGCGATGCGGCCGCACCACAGGCAAGACCGGAGTGGACAACGACGCCACGAACCAGTGGCGCATGGCGCACGCCGAGCGCGGCCGAAAACGCACCGCCCGCCGACATCCCGGCGACGACGGTCCGTTTCGCGTCGGCGCGATAGCTTCGCTGCACCGTCTCGATCATCGCTGCGACGATTGCGCACTCGCCGGAGCCGCGCACATTGGCGGCATCGAACCAGTTCCAGCATCGCCAGGGGTTCGCGTTCTCCCCTTGTCGCGGCAGCAGCACCAGGCAGCCGATGCTGTCGGCCAGCTCGACGATCCGGGTCCCCTTGACCAGCTCTTCGACGGTCTGCTTGCAGCCGTGGCAAAGCACGAGCAGCGGTGCACGGCGCCAGCGCGAGTGGCCGCGCGGCACGTACAGCAGGTATTCGCGGCGCGGCAGCACGAACATCGCGCCGTCGAGAAACCCTCGCCAGCTCCATTTCGCGCCCTCGACGAAATGGCCGGGCGCCGGCTCGCGGCGGAACAGCCGGGAGAGATAATCCTTGAAGCGTTGCCAGTGCGCTTTCATCATCGGCACGTTTCGTGGTGATGCCTTCGTTTGCACAACAACGCCGATGTCCGTGCGGGGCGCCGATTGCGCCATCGCTCGTGGACAAGTGGCGGGTATCCTGCAATCCTATCGCGCTCCGCCGACCGCAACCCGCGCATGAAATCGCCAAGACTCAACATTGCCCACATCGTCCCGGTTGCCGGCAACCGAAGCATCATGCACGGGCTGTACGGTTATCGCGAGGTCATCGAATCGGTGCGCTGGGGACTCGCCGACCTTGGCTGTGACGTCACGGTCTCGGAGAACGGCTTCCATGGCGACCGGACCAACATCGTGTGCGGCGTCCAGATGCTCGGCGATGCCGCGCTTGCGCGCCTGCCTGCGGAAACGATCATCTACAACTTCGAGCAAATCGGCGGGGTGCGCCTCGACGCGCTCAAGCCGGAAATTCGAACGGTCGCAGACCGCTTTCGGATCTGGGACTACAGCGAAGCGAACCTCCCCGCCTGGAAGGCGATCGGCACCGGCCGCGAAGTCGTCCACGTTCCCGTCGGCTGGGCGCCGGTGCTCAAGCGGATTCCACGCGTCGAACCGCAGGACATCGATGTGCTGTTCTACGGATTGCCGGCGCCGCTGCGCCTGGAAATCTTCAACGACCTGTGCCGCCAAGGAATCAAGTGCGTGTTCGTCAGCGGCCTGTACGGCAAGGCTCGCGATGACCTGATCGCGAGGGCGAAGCTGGTACTCAACATCAACCAGTACCAGTCCCGCATCTTCGAAGTCGTGCGCGTCTCGTATCTGCTCGCCAATGGCAAGGCCGTCGTCGCCGACCGGCAGCCGGCGACCTATGTCGAGCCATTGCTGGAGGATGCGATCGCCTTTTGTCCGCCAGACGGGATGCGCGCGGAATGTGAACGCCTGCTCGACGACGAGCCGGCGCGAAGACAGCTGGAGGTGCGCGGACGCGCCGCCATCGAGCGGCGGCCCATTGCACCGATCCTCGCGACGGCGCTCGAGCGCAGCGGCTTGCGATAGTTCGCGCAACGCACACCCCCGACATCGTGCACCGTCGCCATTTCGGCGCCGGGCGAGGGGCGAGTCCCGATCACCGGCTCGACGCTGGCTGCGCCGTCAGATCAGCACGATGTCGTACTGCTCCTGCGTGTAGACGCTCTCGACCTGCAGGGAAATGGGCTTGCCGATGAAGTCGCCGAGCTGCGCGAGGCTTTGCGATTCCTCGTCGAGGAACATGTCGATCACCGACTGCGCAGCGAGAATCCGGAACTCGCGCGCGTTGAACTGCTTCGCCTCGCGCACGATCTCGCGCAGGATCTCGTAGCAAATCGTCTGCGCGGTCTTCAGCTCGCCGCGTCCATGGCAGACCGCACAGGGCTCGCACAGCACGTGTGCCAGCGACTCGCGCGTGCGCTTCCGCGTCATCTCGACGAGGCCCAGCTGCGTGAAACCGTTGACGGTGAGGCGCGTACGATCCCGCTCCAGTGCCTTGTTGAGCTCGGCCAGCACCGCGTAGCGGTGGTCGGTGTTCTCCATGTCGATGAAGTCGATGATGATGATGCCGCCGAGGTTGCGCAGTCGCAACTGCCGGGCGATCACCTGCGCGGCCTCGAGGTTGGTCTTGAAGATCGTGTCGTCGAAGCTGCGGCCGCCGACGAAGCCGCCGGTATTGACGTCGATCGTCGTCAGCGCCTCCGTCTGGTCGACGATCAGGTAGCCACCGGACTTGAGATCGACCCGTCGCGCGAGCGCTTTCTCGATCTCCTCCTCGACGCTGTTGAGGTCGAACAGCGGCCGGTCTCCGGCGTAGTGCTGGATCCGGTCGGCCAGCGCCGGCGTGTACTGGATCGCGAACTCCTGCATCTTGACGAAGGTTTCGCGCGAGTCGACGTGGATTTTCGACGTCTCCTCGGCCGCCATGTCGCGGAGCACGCGCTGGGCGAGACTCAGGTCCTGATAGAGCAGCGTCGGCGCGGGAACTTCCTGCGCACGCGCCGTCAGGTCGCGCCACAGCTTGGTCAGATACTCGATGTCCGTCTGCAGCTCGCGTTCCGACGCCGTCTCGGCCATCGTCCGGATGATGAAGCCGCCCGCGTGGCCTTCCGGCAGCAGCGTGGTCAGCCTGCCCCGCAGCTGTTCGCGCTCGGCTTCGTCCTCGATCCGCTGCGAGATCCCGATGTGCGAGTCCTGCGGCAGGTAGACGAGCAGCCGTCCGGCGAGGCTCACCTGTGTGGACAGGCGCGCACCCTTGGTTCCGATCGGATCCTTGATTACCTGCACCAGCAGCGACTGGCCCTCGTGCAGGATCTTTTCGATCGGGCGCTGGTCGCCGTGGCCGTTCTGCCGGTGTTCCCAGATGTCGGCGATGTGCAGGAACGCCGCGCGCTCGAGCCCGATTTCGACGAAAGCGCTCTGCATGCCGGGCAGCACGCGGGCGACGCGCCCGAGGCAGATGTTGCCGACCAGCCCACGCGCACTCGATCGTTCGATGTGCAATTCCTGCACGACGCCCTGTTCGAGCATCGCCACGCGGGTTTCCTGGGGCGTTACATTGATGAGGATTTCATTCGGCATGCTCGGGAACGAACGGGATCGGAGGAAAAAGGGTCGGGTCGGCGCTCCGAGCGGCGCCGACGATCGCGCTCGCGCGAAACAGCCGACCGGACCCTTTTCCGGGGAACGCTATCCGTGCCCGCTTCCCGGTTCTCCCATTGCGGCCGTTATAGCACGGACACCCCGACCCGCGCGAGCGCGGCCGCGGTCTCGAACAGCGGCAATCCCATGACGCCCGAGTAGCTGCCTTCGATCCGCGCGACAAACGCCGCCCCGAGGCCCTGGATCGCGTATCCGCCGGCTTTGTCGAGCGGCTCTCCGGTCGCGACGTAACGCGCAATCTCGCGCGCGCCGATGTCGCGGAACGTCACCGCGGTTTCCGACAACGCGAACGCGACGTTGTCCTCCCAGTTCACGGCGACGCCGGTGAGCACGCGATGCGTGCGCCCGGACAGCCGCGCGAGCATCTCGGCCGCGTGCTTGGCATCGACGGGCTTGCCGAAAATCCCGTCGTCGAGCACGACCTCGGTGTCGGCGCCGAGCACCGGCCGCGACGCAATTCCCCGCTTTTGCACGCGCATCCAGCCCACGCCGGCCTTCGTGCGCGCGATTCTTTCGACATAGTGTTTGGCCGGCTCTCCGTCGTTGGCAATCTCGACGACGTCGGCGGGCCTGCCGGCCGCCTCGCGCATCAGCAGCACGTCGAACGACACACCGAGCTGCCGCAGAAGCTCCTGCCGCCGCGGGCTTTTCGACGCGAGATAGATCGGCTGCGCGCTCATTCGCGGTGGTACGGATGGCCGGCGATCAGGCTTGCCGCGCGGTACAGCTGCTCGACCAGAAGTACCCGCGCCATGCCATGCGGCAGCGTGAGCGCGGACAACTGGATGCACGCCGCGGCTTTTTTCTTCAGCGTCGCGTCGAGTCCGTCGGCGCTGCCGATGACGAAGGCGATTCGGGAGCCGTCGTTGCGCCATCCGGCGAGGCGGTCGGCCAGCTGGCGGGTTGTCCAGGCGGCGCCACGTTCGTCGAGTGCGACGATGGCGGCGCCTGCGCAGGCGGCCTCGATTCGCTGCGCCTCCAGCGCCAGCGCGCGCGGAACGGGTGTGTCGCGCGCTGCCGGCTTCAGCACGACGAGCTCGAGCGCGTATTCGCGCGGCAGTCGTTTGGCGTAATCATCGTACGCAGTATCCACCCACGCCGGCATCCGGTGGCCGAGGGCAACGATCGAAAGCTTCATGCATCGGCCGCCCGGTGCGGCCCAGCGTCACGCCGCTGCCGTCGCGCGTCGCCGCGTGACCGTTGGCGCCCACAACTCCTCCAGGTTGTAGTGGGCGCGGATCGCGGGCTGCATCACATGGACGACGATGCTGCCGCAGTCGACCAGCACCCATTCGCCCGACTCTTCGCCCTCGACGCCGAGGATATCGGCGCCGGCTTCGCTCAGCCGGTCACGGACATGGCCGGCGAGCGCCCTGACCTGGCGATTCGAGTCGGCGCTGGCGATGACGAGAGTGTCGAAGAAACTGGAGAGCTTGCGGACGTCGAGAACCAGGATGTCGTGCGCCTTGATGTCTTCGAGCGCGGTGACGGCGATTTGCTGCAACTTGTTAAGACGCATCAGGATTGGGGACGTAGAGTCTGTGGCGTTCAATATAGGCCAAAACGGAGGGCGGTAGCAAACCGCGGACCGACTCGATTCCGACCGCGCCGCGCGCGAGTTGTTCCCGGATGGCGGTGGCCGCGATATCGTGCGGTGCCGTCTCGACCGACACGATCGCGCCCGCGGGGGTGTCCGGCAGCGCGCCGTCCGGCGCACGGCGGACGCGCCACTGCTCACCGAGCTCGGAATCCAGTGGATCGGCGAGCACGACGCCGGGTCGGCCGACGACCACAAAATGCGCGAGATCCAGCAGTTCGCGCCAGCGGTGCCACGTCGGCAGCCCGGCAAACGCGTCGGCGCCGACGACCCACGCCAGTGGGCGGCCGGGCTCCTCGCGGCGCAGCTCGGAGAGCGTATCGAACGTATAGCTGCGCCCACCACGTGCGATCTCGCGCGCGTCGACGACCAGGCCGGGCCAGCCGTCGACGCCGAGTCGCAGCATCGCGAGCCGGTGCTCGGCGGAGGCGCCCGGTGGCCGCCGATGCGGCGGATCGGCGGCCGGCAGCAACCGAACTTCGGGCACGTTCAGCGCGCGTCCTACGTCGGCCGCGACGTTGAGGTGACCGTTGTGGACCGGATCGAATGTCCCGCCGAAGAGCACGAGCGGTGCCATCGTCATCCGTGTGCGGCCGGCGGCCGGTCGACCGCCGTCAACTCGGCGTGATCGATGCGTGCTTCGAGCGCGCGGACGGTCTCGTCGTTGATCTCGCCGCTGTCGCGGAGCGCAGCGAGCTCGTCACGCTCGGCCTGGATACCGACCATCTGCAGGCGACGCTGCGTAGCAGCGTGCGCGTCGAGGTCGCGGCGGCGCTCGGCGTTCGCCGTATGTCGCGCAACACGCGCCTCGTACTCGGCCACCAGCCGTCGCGCGAACGACTGCTCGTCGGGCCGCGAAAGACGCGGAACCTCGCGCGCCAGCGCGGCGGCCGCGGCCTGCGCCATTGCGATCTCCGCTGCCCGCTGCTCGCGCTCTGCGTGGCCGTCGCCGCGGATACCCAGCGCGCGGATCAGTGGCGGCAGGGTGAGACCGTTGATCAGCAGCGTCAGCGCGATCGTCGTCGCCGACAGGAAGATGATCAGGTCGCGAGCCGGGAACGACGCACCGGTCGCGGTCGCCGCGGGGATCGACAGCGCGGCCGCCATCGTCACCGAACCGCGCAGTCCGGCCCAGCCGACGATGAACACGTTGCGCGCCGGCGGCCGCGGCTCGCCGTCGCGGATCGTACGAAAGAGCAACCGCGGCAGGTAGGTCCCCGGGTAGACCCATGCGATACGGATCAACGTGACGACCCCCCACAACGCGAGCGCGTAGCCGGCGAGCGTCGGCCACGGCTCGGTGGCGGTCAATGTACCGAGTGCCGGACGCAGGGACAGCCCGAGCAGCAGGAAGACCAGTCCATTGAACACGAACAACAGCATGTCCCACACTTCCCAAGCGTGCTGGCGCGTGGTGACCGAGAGGTTGCGTCCATCGTGCCAGCCGGCGTACAGGCCGGCGCCGACGACCGCCAGGATGCCCGACACGTGAACCGATTCGGCGGCGAGGTACGCCGCGAATGGCGTCAGAACTGACAGGATCGTCTGAATCGTCGGGTCGTCGACGCATACGCGCTTCAGGCCGACCCGGATCGCACCCACCGCCCAGGCGACGACGAGTCCCGCCGCGAACCCGCCGCAGGCAACCAGCGCCAGTTGACCGGTCGCCGCCGACAGCGAGAACACGCCCGTGGCAATTGCCGCGACCGCGAACTTGAATGCGACCAGTCCCGACGCGTCGTTGATCAGGCTTTCGCCGTTGAGGATCAGCGTGATCCGCGCCGGCAGCGGCAGTTTCTGAGTCATTGCGGCGGTGGCGACCGCGTCGGTCGGCGACACGATGGCGCCGAGTGCGAACGCCGCGGCCAGCGGCAGCGACGGAACCAGAAGGTGCATCAGGTAGCCGACGACGACCACGGTGGCCAGCACCAGACCGAAGGCCAGCAACAACACCGGCCGCAGCACAGTCTTGAAGTCGCGCAGCGGCATCTGCCATCCATCGGCAAACAGCAGCGGCGGAATGAACAGCAGGAAGAAAACGTCCGGATCGATGCGGACACCGCCCAGACCGGGAACGAACGACAGTGCGACGCCGCTGCCGATCAGCAGCAGCGGCAGTGGAACCGGCACGAAGCGTGCGGCTGCGGCGACGACCGCCAGCGCGAGCAGCAGCGCGAGAACGATCTCGATCGTGGCCATCGCGGGATTCTACCTACCGGCGTCGGCCGGCAGCAAAATCAGAACCGCGAGCCGGGCTCGCGCAGGAACGCTTCCTCTTCCGGCGTCGACGCCCGCCCAAGGATCGCGTTGCGATGCGGATAGCGACCAAAGCGGCGAATGACGTCGGCGTGCTTCTGCGCCCATTCGAGCGGGCTGCCGTCGCCGGTCTCCGCCGCCAGCGCGCCGAACAGCGCGAGTGAACGCTCCTGCACCTGCAGGTCCTCGGAATGCTCGAATGGCAGGTACAGGAACCAGCGCCCGTAACGCTCGAGTTGCCGGTCGAGCCCGCGGTCGACGGCGTCCTCCGCTGTCGCCAGCGCACGCGGGTCGCCGGCGAACGCCCGCGGGGTTTCGCGAAACACGTTGCGCGTGAATTGGTCCAGCACGAGAACGCGCGCCAGCGCACCTTCCGCCGTTGCGCTCCAGTCGCCGAAGCCGCCCGCCAAGGCCGTCGCGATAGCGTCGCCAAAGCGTGCGCGAATCGTTTCGTCGAACGCCGGATCCTTGCGAAACCAGACGTCGCGCGCGACGCGTGGGGACGGACCGAACCAGAAGTCGATGATCTGTTCCGGCAGCGTGGGGGAGGGCATCCGCTATTATCGCCCTGACGGCAGGGACTAGGGGCTAGAGGTTAGGGATTAGCTTGCCTCTACGCGCGTATCGCATACGCGGTTGCAAAGCACTTCGGGTGCAATCTGCATGACGTCCGTAGGTGCACGCTAATCCCTAACTCCTAATCCCTCGCTCCTGTCATCCAGAATGCGCACCTCCTATCGAGACGTCTTCCTGCTCGCCTGCTGCCAGGCGCTGCTGCTCGTCAATACGTCCGGGCTGGTACTGATGACGGGTCTGGTCGGCTTCTCACTGGTCGAGGCAAAAGGTTTGGCGACGCTCGGGGCGACGACGTTCGTGATCGGCTCCGCCCTGTCGACGATGCCCGCTTCGCTGTGGATGGCGCGGGTCGGCCGTCGCACCGGCTTCATGGCCGGCGCGCTGATCAACGTCGGCGGTTGTGTACTGGCTGCCTTTGCTCTGTCGATCCACAGTTTCGCGTTGTTCTGCCTTGCAACGGCGGTGATCGGTGTGTATTCGGCGTTCGGATTGCAATACCGGTTTGCGGCGGCGGAAGTCGCGGCACCTCACGAACGCGCAAAGGCAATCTCGCTGGTTCTTGCGGGCGGCGTCGCCGGCGGCTTCCTCGGCCCGGAGCTGACCCGCGCGACCAAGGACCTGCTGCCAACGCCGTTCCTCGGCGCGTTCATCGCACTGGCTGCTGCCGCGCTGATCGCGCTGGCCGTGCAATCACGGCTGCACGTGCCGCCGCCGTCGGCGGCCGAATCATCGGGGGACGGCCGGCCGCTGCGCGAGATCGTTCGCCAACCGGTGTTCATCGTCGCCGCGATGTCGGCGGCAATCGGCTACGGCCTGATGAACCTGCTGATGGTCGCCACGCCGCTGGCGATGAGCATGTGCGGCCATGGTTATGGCCAGACGGCGCAGGTGTTCGAGTGGCACATCGCCGCGATGTACGCACCCGGGTTCTTCACCGGAACGCTGATCCAGCGCTTCGGAACGCTGCGAGTCATCGGAATTGGGATCGTGATGATGGTCATCGCGGCGACGGTCGCGCTGAACGGAAATACCGTCCCGCATTTCGTGGCGGCGCTGGCGCTGCTCGGCGGCGGCTGGAATTTCATGTACATCGGAGGCACGACGCTGCTGACGCAGGCGTACACGCCGCCGGAGAAGGCGCGCACGCAGGGCGCCAACGATTTCATCGTGTTCGCGACGATGGGGCTGTCGTCGTTTTCCGGCGGATTCCTCGTCCACTCCGCAGGATGGGAAGCGATGAACGTCGCAGCGCTGCCGGTCCTGGCGGTGGTTGCGGTCGCCGTCGGCTGGCTCGCATGGCAGCGGCGGGCGTCGCGCCCGCTTGCCGCCTGATCAGGTGCGTGTCATTCGACCGTGACGCCGCGCCAGAACGCCACGTAGCCGGCGATGTTCGTCGCCGCGTCCTTCGGCGCCGGGTAGTACCACGCAGCATCGCGGTTGACGGCGTCACTGACCACGACGTCGTAGTAGCTGGCGATGCCCTTCCAACCGCAGGTCGTGTGCGTGGCGCTCGCGCGGAGGTGCGCGGGCCGCACGGTGTCGGGCGGAAAGTAATGATTGCCTTCGACGACGATCGTCGCATCGCTCTGGGCGATCACCGCTCCATTCCAGCGCGCAGTCGTCATCGACGGGTCACGGCGTCGCGAATTTCCAGTACACGGCATCGACCCGCTTGCCGAGCTGATCGGCGAGGTACGACTTCAGCGCTTCGCCCACCGCGTGCGACTGCGGCACGTCACGCCCGGCGCGGACGAACACGATCGCGCGATCGCTGTCGAGAACCAGCGAGCGCACCTGCGCCGTGATTTCCTGCTCGGACAGCCAGCGCTGGGCCGCGGCGTCAAGCTTGCGGTCCGAGGTGTCGATCAGCAGTCGGCGGTTGATCGCCGCCAGGAACAGCGCCATCACGCCGAGAATGACGCCGACGGTGATCGCAACGACAGCGTCGAAGATCGGCCGCGGACCCCAGACGTAGCTGATACCGGCGACCAGCAGCGTCAGCAGGATGCCGACCAACGCCACGGCATCCTCGAGCAGCACGGCGAGGACCGTCGTGTTCTGCCGGTTCTCGCGGAGGCCGCGAATACCGCCGAGCTCCTTCCACGCGACGCGGAACGTCCACGCTTCCAGCAGCAGCGAGAACACCAGCAGTCCAAGCACCAGCGTCGTGAACGGCGCGACTTCGCCGGGGCTCAACAGCGAGTGAATGCCGTGGTAGATGTTGATGCCGCAGCCGATGAAGAACACGCTGACCGCCGATACCAACGCCCAGAAGAACTTTTCCTGACTGCGTCCGAACGGATGATCGGCGTCGGGCCCGCCGCGCCCGCGTATTTCGCCGACCTTCAGCAGAACCTGGTTGCCGACGTCCGCCATCGAGTGGACCGTTTCGGCGAACAGCGTTGGCGAACCGGTGACAAGCCAGCCGAAGCCCTTTGCCGCGGTGATCGCGCTGTTGGTGGCGATCGAGATCGAGACCGACGACGACATCGGGCGCCTATGATTCCCGGATCTGGCCGGAGCCCAGGACGATCCATTTCTGGCTGGTCAGGCCTTCGAGTCCCACCGGGCCGCGCGCATGCAGCTTGTTCGTCGAGATGCCGATCTCGGCGCCAAGGCCGAACTCGAAACCGTCGGCGAAGCGCGTGCTGGCATTGACCAGCACCGACGACGAATCGACTTCGCGCAGGAAGCGCATCGCCGACGTGTAGTCCTCGGTGACGATCGCATCGGTGTGCTGCGACCCGTATTGCGTGATGTGTTCGATCGCAGCGTCGAGCGAATCGACGACCCGAATGGAGAGGATCGGCCCCAGGTACTCGGTGTACCAGTCGGCTTCGCTGGCCTCGTTCATCGCCGGAATGATCGCCCGCGACCGCGCGCATCCGCGCAGTTCAACACCCTTGCGCGCATAGATCTCGGCCAGCGGCGGCAGCACCGTCGCGGCGACCTCGGCGTGCACGAGCAGCGTTTCCATCGTATTGCACGGGGAGAAACGCTGGGTCTTCGCGTTGTCGGCGATGTGCACGGCCATCGCGCTGTCTGCGGCGGCATCGATGTAGACGTGGCAGACACCATCGAGATGCTTGATCACCGGCACCTTCGCGTCGCGCGTAATCCGCTCGATCAATCCCTTGCCGCCTCGCGGAACGATCACGTCGACGTGCTTGTCGTCGGTGATCAGGCATCCGACGGCCGCGCGATCGGGCGTCGCGATGACCTGCACGGCCAGTTCGGGGAGATGCGCGAACGCCAGGCCTTCCTGCACACACGCGGCAATCGCCTGATTGCTGCGCAGCGCTTCGGAGCCCCCGCGCAGGATCGTTGCGTTGCCGGCCTTGAGGCACAGGCCGGCGGCATCGGCCGTCACGTTGGGCCGCGATTCGTAGATGATGGCGACGACGCCGAGCGGCACGCGCATGCGGCCGACGCGGATGCCGGTCGGGCGGAACCTTAGGTCGGTGATTTCTCCGACCGGATCGGGCAAAGCGGCGATCTGCTCGAGCCCTTGCGCCATCAGCTCGATCGTCCCGGCATCGAGCGTCAGGCGGTCGACGAACGCCGCGTCGTTGCCGGTGGCTTTCGCTGCCGCCACGTCTCCGGCGTTCGCGACCAGCAGCTTGCGCTCGTCGCGCCGCAGCGCATGCGCCATTGCCTGCAGCGCCGAGTTCTTGGCTCTTGTGTCGGCGCGCGCGAGTTCACGGGACGCATCGCGCGCGGCCTCGCCGACCGCCCGCATGTATGCGGCGATGTCGATGACCGGCTCAAGTCCCACGGCGTCGCGGTTGCCCATCGCTCCATTCTAGCGCGATGACCGTGGCCGCGGTCGCGTCCCGGCATCGTCGCTATTGGACAACGTGAACAGGCTTCGACACCGGTCGCCGGCACCGCGCGCTGTTCGAACTGCGTCAACCGCCCGGCCGCAGTGTGCGGACGCCCTGTTCCTCGCCGAGCAGGATCACGTTGGCCCCGCGACGGGCGAACAGTCCCACGGTCACCACGCCGGACAGCTGGTTGATCGCCGTCTCCAGCTCGACAGGGTTGACGATCGACAGCCCCGACACATCGAGGATCACGTTGCCGTTGTCCGTCGTGAACCCCATCCGCCATGCCGGCTGGCCGCCGAGCTTCACCAGTTCGCGCGCGACGTAGCTCCGCGCCATCGGAATGACTTCGACCGGCAGCGGAAACCGGCCGAGCACCGGCACCCGTTTCGATGCGTCGACGATGCAGACGAACTTGCGGGCGACCGCCGCGACGATTTTCTCGCGCGTGAGCGCGCCGCCGCCACCCTTGATCATCGCGCCGTGCTCGGTGACCTCATCGGCGCCGTCGATGTAGACCGGCAGGTCGTCGACGTTGTTGAGCTCCTCGACGACGATCCCGTGCGATTTGAGCCGCTCGGCGGTCTTGACCGAACTGGCGACGGCTCCCTTGATGCGGCCCTTGATCGTCGCCAGCGCGTCGATGAAGTAGTTGGCGGTGGAACCCGAGCCGACACCGATCCACGCGTCGTCGACGACGTATTTCAGCGCTTCGCGCGCAACGGCCTGTTTCAGTTCGTCCTGGGTCATGGATTTGGATTCGGTGGCCGATGTGTTCTCGACGGGTGAATTCGGGGTCGCTACTTCTTGCGCAGCGGCGGCAAGTCGGTGCAGACCCCCTCGAACGCCTCTGCCGCGAGCCCCACGGACTCGCTCAACGTCGGGTGCGGGTGAATGGTCCTTCCGATGTCGACGGCGTCGGCGCCCATCTCGATCGCCAGCGCGATTTCGGCGATCAGGTCGCCGGCGTGCGTGCCGACGATGCCGCCGCCCACGATCCGGTGCGTTTCGGCATCGAACAGCAGTTTGGTGAATCCCTCGTCGCGGCCATTGGCGATCGCGCGACCCGACGCCGCCCAAGGGAACAATCCTTTTTCGACCTTGATGCCCTTGGCCTTCGCTTCGTCCTCGGTCACGCCGACCCATGCGACTTCGGGATCGGTGTAGGCGACCGACGGAATCACGCGCGCGTCGAAAAACGCCTTGTGGCCGGCGGCCGCTTCGGCGGCGACGTGACCTTCGTGCGTCGCCTTGTGCGCGAGCATCGGCTGGCCGACGATGTCGCCGATCGCGTGGATGTGCGCGACATTGGTCCGCATCTGCCCGTCGACGTTGATGAAGCCGCGGTCGGTCACGGCGATACCGGCCTTCTCGGCGCCGATCTTGCGTCCGTTCGGCGTGCGGCCGACCGACATCAGCACGAGGTCGTACGGCTGCGGCCCCTGAGGCGCCTGCTCGCCTTCAAACGAGACGTGCAGCGCATCCTTCTTCGCTTCGATACCGACCGTCTTGGTCTTCAGCATCACACGATCGAAGCGCGACTTGTTCATCTTGTCCCAGACCTTGACCAGGTCACGGTCCGCGCCCTGCATCAGCCCATCGAGCATTTCGACGACGTCGAGCCGCGCGCCCAGCGCCGAGTAGACAGTGCCCATTTCCAGGCCGATGATGCCGCCGCCGATCACCAGCATTTTCTTCGGCACCGCCCGCAGTTCGAGCGCGCCCGTCGAATCGACGATCCGGGGATCCTTCGGCGCGAACGGCAGCCACACCGACTGCGATCCCGCGGCGATGATCGCTTTCTGGAAGCGGATCACCTTCTTGGCGCCGGTCTTGTCCTGGCCCGCGCCGTCGGTCACTTCCACTTCGATGTGGTGCGGATCGACGAACATGCCATAGCCGCGAACGACGTCGACCTTGCGCGCTTTTGCCATTCCCGCGAGCCCGCCGGTCAGCTTGCCGACGACCTTGTTCTTCCAGCCGAGCAGTTTCGCGAGGTCGATCTGCGGCGTGCCGAACGTGATGCCGTGCTCGGCGAATGCCTTCGTCTCGTCCATCACGGCGGCGATGTGGAGCAACGCTTTCGAGGGTATGCAGCCGACGTTCAGGCAGACGCCGCCGAGCGACGCGTAGCGCTCGACGAGCACCGTCTTCATCCCGAGGTCGGCGGCGCGGAACGCCGCGGAATAACCGCCCGGTCCCGCGCCCAGCACCAACATTTCGCACTCGATGTCGGCTTTGCCTGAATACGTAGCCGCACCGGGGATCGGCGCCGCGGCGACCGCAGGCTTCGGGGCCGCAGGCGCTGCCGCTGGCGCCGCCTTCGGTGCCGCCGCGGCCGGAGCCGCCGCGGCCGCCGCCGCCGCTTCCAACGTCAGGATCACGCTGCCTTCGGACAGCTTGTCGCCGAGCTTGACCTTCAGTTCCTTCACGACGCCGGCGGCCGGTGACGGCACGTCCATCGTCGCCTTGTCCGATTCGAGCGAGACCAGCGAATCCTCGGCCTTCACCGTGTCGCCGGCTTTCACGAAAATCTCGATGACCGGGACATCCTTG
>Ga0070668_100002192_pt1 | contig 14332 bp, 16 predicted proteins | sample KBSS43metaG_FD_64661 | JGI IMG/M metagenome (GOLD analysis project Ga0070668, IMG submission 64661) | Switchgrass rhizosphere microbial communities from Kellogg Biological Station, Michigan, USA - KBS S4-3 metaG | ecosystem: Host-associated > Plants > Roots > Rhizosphere > Soil ... | reverse complement strand
CTTCCGGCGGGTTCCCGCAGCAGCCGTCCTCCGGTGGTTTCGGGCAGCCCCCGCAGCCGGGTGGCTTCGGCCAGCAGCCGGGCCAGCCGCCGGCCCCACAGCCGGGCGGCTCGGCCTTCGAGGAGGGCGAGCGCACCCAGATGCTCCGGCCGGACTCCGGGGGCGGGTCCGCCTTCGACGAGCAGGCCGAGCGCACCCAGATGCTGCGTCCCGAGGCGCCGGGCGGGGCGGGGGAGACCCAGAAGATCGATCCCGGCCAGTTCGGGCAGCCGCCCACCGACCAGCCGCCGCGGCACTGACGCACGGCTTTCCACGCCCACCGCCGGGGGAACACGGCGGGAGTTCACTAGTAGTTGGGGTAGAAGTAGATGACCAATCCCTACGGCCAGCAGCCTCCGTACGGTCAGCAGCCGCAGCAGCCTGGCTACGGCCCGCCGTCGGGCCCCACGCCCGCGCCCTACGGCCAGCCCGCGCCGTATGGCCAGCCCGCGCCGTACGGCCAGCCGCCCACCGGTGGCTTCGGCGCCCCCGGCTACGGCATGCCCGGCGGCGGCGGTGACATCAACCAGATCAAGGACTACAAGGGCTGGGCGATCGGCTGCATCTTCCTCTGCTGGATCCTCGCGATCTTCGCGATCATGAAGTCCAACGAGGTCCAGACGTACAAGATGCAGGGCAACTACATGATGGCGGAGCAGGCGTCGAAGACGACCAAGACGCTCTGCCTGATCGCCTCCATCATCGGCGGCCTCGGCTGCCTGTTCACGATCATCTGGATCATCGTCGCGGCCACCGCCGTGAGCACGTACAGCTGCACCGGCTACTACTGCTGAACCCGGGTCGGTCCACCCCGGCATCACCCCGAAGTGGGACGATGTCGGGGTGGTGAACCTCTATCGCGACACCGGGGTGGTGTTGCGCACGCACAAGCTGGGTGAGGCCGACCGGATCATCACCCTGCTGACCCGGCGGCACGGCAAGGTCCGCGCCGTGGCGAAGGGCGTGCGGCGCACCTCGTCGCGCTTCGGGGCCCGGCTGGAGCCGTTCGGCCACGTCGACGTGCAGTTCTACACCGGCCGCACGCTCGACGTCATCACCCAGGTCGAGACCGTGGACGCGTTCGCGCTGCCGCTGGTCGCCGACTACCAGCGCTACACGGCGGCCAGCGCGATCGCCGAGACCGCCGACCGGCTCTCGGCCGAAGAGGGCGAGCCGGTGCTCAAGCTCTACCTCCTCGTCTGCGGCGCGCTGCGCTCGCTCGCCGCCGGCGAGCGGGACGCGTCCCTCGTGCTCGACGCGTTCTTCCTCCGCGCGATGTCCTACGCCGGCTGGGCGCCCGCGCTCACCGAGTGCGCCCGCTGCGGACTGCCGGGCCCGCACGTCGCGTTCAGCGTCGCCGCCGGCGGCGCGATGTGCCAGGACTGCCGGGTCCCCGGCTGCGTGCACCCCGCACCCGAGGTCCTGGACCTGCTCACCGCCCTGATGCACGGCGAATGGCCGCAGGCCGAGTCGACCTTGCCGGGCACCCGGCGTGACGCGAGCGGCCTGGTCGCGGCGCACCTGCAGTGGCATCTGGAGCGTCAGCTCCGGTCCCTTCCCCTGGTCGAGCGACGCGCCCGGGAGACTGTGGTGCCATCCGGGGCTTCGCCCCGGGCCGGGGGCTCCGCCACCCGGACCCCCGAAAGATAGCCGTGGTGCCATCCGGGGCTTCGCCCCGAGCCGGGGGCTCCGCCACCCGGACCCCCGAAGGACAAGGGGTGCCCGGGCAGTAGGGTCGAGCCTGATCGGTTTCGCCCATCCAGGGAGGCTCGCAGTGCTGCGCAGGGGACGCGAGAACAAGGCGTCGCGATCCGAGCTGCGGGCCCCGGATCCGCACCCGTCCGGCGCGAAGCCACCGGAGATCCCGCGCGAGCTGGTCCCGAAGCACGTCGCGCTGGTCATGGACGGCAACGGCCGCTGGGCCAACCAGCGCGGCCTGCCGCGGATCGAGGGCCACAAGCGCGGCGAAGCGGTGATGATCGACGTCGCCGCCGGCGCGGTGGAAATCGGCGTCAAATGGCTCTCGGTGTACGCGTTCTCGACCGAGAACTGGAAGCGCAGTCCCGAAGAGGTGCGCTTCCTGATGGGCTTCAACCGCGACACCATCCGCCGTCAGGTCGACTACCTCGGCTCGATCGGCGTCCGCATCCGCTGGGCCGGGCGGCGGCCGAAGCTGTGGGCGTCGGTGATCAAGGAGCTGCAGGCGGCCGAGGAGAAGACCAAGCACAACACGGCGCTGAACATGACGATGTGCGTCAACTACGGCGGCCGCGCCGAGCTGGGTGACGCGATGCAGCGGATCGCGCGCGACGTCGCCGACGGGAAGCTGAACCCGGACAAGGTGAACGAGAAGACGATCGGCAAGTACCTGTACCAGCCGGACATGCCGGACGTGGACCTGTTCCTGCGGCCGTCGGGTGAGCAGCGGACGTCGAACTTCCTGCTGTGGCAGTCGGCCTACGCCGAGATGGTCTACCAGGACACGCTGTTCCCGGACTTCGACCGGACGCACCTGTGGCGCGCCTGCCTGGAGTTCGCGAAGCGGGATCGCCGCTTCGGCGGCGCTGTCGACCAGGCGTCGTCATGAGCGCGACCGAAGCGGCGGAGACCGCGGAGCTGCTGACGCAGGCGAAGGAGTCCCTCGAGCGCTACCTCGAGGTGCACGTCGACGACGACGGCGCGCTGACGTTCTCCCACGGCGACGTCCCGTGCGTGGTCCAGGCGACCCGGCTCGGCGAGGGCCTCACGGTGCTGACGTTGACCTGCGTGGTCGGCTGGGACCTGGCGGACGAGCCGGACCTGTCGATCGCGGTCGCCGAGCGGGCGGGCCAGGGACTGTTCGGGACCCTCGGGGTCGGGCACTCGGACAACGGCGTCGACGTCACCCTGCGGTACGCGTTCCCGGCGCTGGGCCTGGACGTGGCGGCGTTGGGGACGCTGCTGATGCTCGTGGTGTCGACGGCGTCGCAGCTGCGGACCGAGCTGCCGGGGATCGTGCCGGGAGAGTGACCCACCCGGGTTCGGGGGCTGTCTGCCGCGAACGGCGGGAAAGTGCCGGATTTTCGGTGCGAACGGTGGATCACGGTCCAAAACGGACCGTATCCGACCGTTCGCGGGCCGTGCGGGTCTCTTCCTGTCGGGCCGCCCTGGCATCATCACCGGCGTGGACACCCTTTCCGGCGCCGACACCGGCACCGAGCCCGGCCGGCGTACCCGCCGGTTCCGGATCAGCTCGGTCGAAGTGCTGTGCGCGATCCTGCTGGTCGCGATCCTCGGCCAGGGCTGGTTGCAGCAGCTGTTCGACGTGCCCGCGCTGCGCACCGGCTCGACCGTGTTCGTCGCCGTCTGCGTGCAGGCCCTGCCGTTCCTGGTGCTGGGTGTGCTGATCAGCGGGGCGATCGCCGCGTTCGTGCCCGCCCGCGTGCTGGAGAAGGTGCTGCCTCGCCGTGCCGGTGCGGCCGTCGGCGTCGCCGGGCTCGCCGGGGTTGCGCTGCCGGGCTGTGAGTGCGCTTCGGTGCCGGTGGCGCGCCGGTTGATGGGGCAAGGTGTGGCGCCGGCCGCGGCGCTGACGTTCCTGTTGGCGGCGCCGGCGGTGAACCCGGTGGTGCTGGTGGCGACCGCGGTCGCGTTCCCCGGCAAGCCGGAGATGGTGCTGGCGCGGTTCGCCGGTTCGCTGGCCACCGCGATGGTGATGGGCTGGTTGTGGGCCCGGTGGGGCAAGCTCGAATGGATCACCGAACGCGCGTTGCGGCGCCTGCCCGATGTGGCGGGTGGTCAGCGGTGGCGGGTGTTCGCCGAGACCGCGCGGACGGACCTGGTCGAGGCCGGGGGCTTCCTGGTGCTGGGCGCGCTGATCTCGTCGGCGCTGAACGTGCTGGTGCCGGCGAAGTGGTTCGGGGTGCTGGGTGACCAGATCGTGCTGGGTGTGCTCGTGATGGCGGTGCTCGCGGTGGTGCTGGCGCTGTGCAGCGAGGCGGACGCGTTCGTGGCGGCGTCGCTGACCGCGTTGCCGCTGCTGCCGAAGCTGGTGTTCCTGGTGGTCGGCCCGGCCGTGGACGTCAAGCTGTTCGCGCTGCAGGCGGGTACGTTCGGCCGGTCGTTCGCGGTGCGGTTCGCGCCGGTGACGTTCGTGGTGGCCGTGGCCTGCGCGGTCGTGGCCGGGCTGCTGGTGGGGGTCGCGTGAAACGGGAGACTCAGAACATCCTGCTGATCCTGCTCGGCGGCGCGCTGGTCAAGATCGCGGTCAACGGCGACTACCTGCGTTACGTCAAGCCGGCGCAGCAGCCATGGATCATCACCGGCGGCGCGGTGATGGTGCTGCTCGGCGCGGTCGCGATCGTGCGGGACGTGCTGGCGGCGCGCACGAAGGTCGCCGCGGACCCGGGCCCGGACGCGCCGGATCACGCGCACGAGGACGGGCACGCGCACTCGGCCCGGCCGGCGTGGCTGCTGCTGGTCCCGGTGCTGGCGGTGTTCCTGGTCGCGCCACCCGCGCTGGGCGCCGACTCGGTGATCCGCACGGAGGCACGGGTGCCGGCGAGCGCGGCCGCGGCGAACGCGGCGGCGTTCCCGCCGCTGCCGGCGGGGGACGTGGTTCCGTTGCCGGTGAACGAGTTCGTCAGCCGCGCGGGCTGGGACAAGGCGGGCACGCTCGACGGCCGCACGGTCTCGCTGACGGGCTTCGTCGTGCACACCGACGGCGGCACGCTGCTGGCCCGCCTGGTGATCAGCTGCTGCGCGGCCGACGCCTTCCCGGTGACGGTCCGGCTCCGGGGCGGCGAAGCGGACCACCTCGCCAGCGACGCCTGGATCCGGATCACGGGCCAGGTGGTCCCCGGCACGGCGACGAGGGCCAACAGCTACACCCCGGACTTCACCCCGGCCTCGCTCACAACGGTCCCCGCCCCCAAGGACCCCTACGAATACTGACCCCCAGCCGGACGACACGCGTACCTGAAGGGTCGGCTCGCGTACCTGGCTGGACGACTCGCGTACCCAGCCGGACGACACGGCCGGGGCCGGAGCCGGAGGTCGTGTCGTCCGTCCAGGTACGCGAACCGACCCTCTGGGTACGCGAGTTGGCCGTTCGGGTACGGCGGGTCAGTGGCGGGCGCAGGTGCCGGTGATCTCCACCGTGTGCGAGATCTCCGAAAAGCCGTGCTCGGCCGCGATCTTCTCCGCCCAGCGCTCGACCGCCGGGCCCTCGACCTCCACCGTGCGGCCGCACAGCCGGCACACCAGGTGATGGTGGTGGTGCGCGGAACAGCGCCGGTAGATCGCCTCGCCGGAATCCGTGCGCAGCACGTCGATCTCGCCGGCCTCCGACAGGGACTGGAGGGTGCGGTACACCGTCGTCAGGCCGATGCCGTCGCCGCGCTTGCGGAGCTCGTCGTGCAGTTCCTGCGCGGACCGGAAGTCGTCGATGGCGCTCAGCAGCTCGACGACCGCGGCTCGCTGCCGGGTCGATCGGCGCCCGGGCACCGGGGCCTGGCTGCGCGACTCGGCGTGGGTCATCACTTTCCTTCCTGCACGTGGGCGACGGCGTCGACGACGATGTGCGCCAGGTGGTCGTCGGCGAGCCGGTAGACGACCTCGCGGCCGCGGCGCTCGCCCTGGACCACCCCGGCGGTCTTCAGCACCCGCAGGTGCTGGCTGATCAGCGGCTGGGCGACGTCGAGGGCGTCCACCAGCTCGTGCACGCACCGGTCGGCCGCGCGCAGCTGCAGCACGATCGCGATCCGGACCGGCGCCGCCAGCGCGCGCAGCAGGTCGCCCGCGTCGGCGAGCACCGACGGCGCCGGGTGGGCGGGTGCCGCCGCCGACGCGGGGGCGCAGTCCGCGAGCCCCGGCTCGGCGCCACTCCCGGTGACCGTCGCCATACCCGCCTCCACGCTGCTCGTCGCCGTCCGGACCATGAATTCCGTAGTCATTGCCGATAACGGACCCACCCATCCTAGTGTTCCCCCGGGTCGGGCCCGGATCGTCACCGGTTCCTGCGGAGTACGGCCGGTCGTATTGCTCCGTTCGGGTGAGTTCGTGGGAGAATGCCTCGTCGGCTTCGCATGTAGTGGCCGACGGTGCAAGGTTGTCGCGGAGCGTTTCGTCGCTCGCGGCCCGCCCGAACAGCGCAGTGGGGAGACATGACCCGTTTCGTGACGAAAGCAGCCGTGGGTGCGGCCGTGTTGTTCCCGCTGGTCGGCGTCGGTGTCGCCGGGGCGCAGAGCCAGGCGGTCGACGAGAAGACCGGGCCGGTCTCCTTCGCGAACATCGCCTCGGTCCGGATCGGGGGCGAAGGCCAGCACGGCGGCGCCCTGATCACCGAGACCCAGCGCTCGCCGCTGCTGCCCGGCCAGTCGAAGCTCGGCACGGACCGTGTCTCGGTCCCGAAGGACGACGGCGAGCGCGCGACGTTCGGCGGGCACTACCAGATCGGCCTCGGCCGCTACAGCTCGTCACAGAACCCGTACCCGCCGGGCGTGGCGAGCCGGGACCACAACGTCGTCGCCGCGCTGCAGGCCACGACCGTGCCCACCGCCGTCGCGGAGACCAACTACGCGCTGCGCGACACCTGGCAGGGCGGGGCGAAGCCGGCCGACGACACCGTGCTGGTGCTGGAAGGCGCCAAGAGCGCGGTGGACTGCACCGGCCCGGCCAAGCTCGGCGGCACCACGTCGGTGGCCCGGCTGTGGGTGCGCCAGGGCGGGTCGCTCGGCATCGTCCCGATGCCCGGTGGCAACGCCGGCCTCCAGCTGCAGAACCTGAAGCTCGGCCCGCCCGGTGACATCGAAAAGGCCAGCAAGGACACCACGGTCTCCGACCTCAAGCTGACCCGCGTCGCCACCTTCGACCAGCTGATCCGCCAGGACGGCTGGCGCGGGGGCGACTTCACCGCCGTCGCGGGCTGGCGGCTCGAGATCACCACGCACGTCAAGGACGCCGACGGCGCCGCGCTGCAGGACGTCCAGACGAACGTCGTGCTCGGCGGGGTCAGCTGCTCGGTCCCGAAGGGGTTCGTCGCGAAGGCCGGTGGGCCCTCGGGTGGCACGAACGCCTCGCAGGCCGCCGTGCCGACCCAGGTCCCGGCCGGTTACCTCGGCGCGGCCGCGCCCGCCACCGACGGGGACGGCTCGCGCGTCCCGCTCGGCATCGGCCTGCTCTTCGGCGGGGTGTTCTTCGCGGCGGTCGCCCTCCTGCTCGGCAGGCGGCGCAACTCCGGGACGGACTAGGTGCTGCGGACCGCGCTGGTCGCCGTCTCGGCGGCGCTGGCCGTGGCCGCCTTCGCGGCCGGGGTGATCGTCCTGACCTGGGTGCCGCCCACGCCGGCATCGGTCGCGGCGCCGCCGCCCGGCGCGTTGCCCGGCGAGAACGCGGCCCCGGCCGTGCTGCCCGCGGACAGCGAGTCCGCCGCGCAGCAACGGCCCGGCACGGTCCGGCTGCCCGACGGCGCCACCGCCCGGCTGGTCCGCACCGAGCTCACCGACACCGGCGTGCTGCCGATCCCGCGTGGCCTCGGCGACGCCGCCTGGTGGGGCGCCAAGCTGGGGGCGGATCACGGAGCCGCCCTGCTGTCGGGGCACGTCAACTGGGAGGGACGGCGCGGGCCGTTCGACGAGCTGTGGCGGATGCGCGACGGCGACGAGGTCAGCGTCGTCGACGCGCGCGGCGGCCGGTGGGTCTACCGGGTCGACGACGTCGTCACGCTGCCGAAGGAGACGCTCCCGGCGCAGGCCGCCCGCTGGTTCGGGCAGGACGGCCCGCACCGGCTGGTGCTGGTGACCTGCGGTGGCGACTACGTCGGCGGCACCGAGGGCTACGACGAGAACCGCCTGGTCACGGCCGAGCTGGTGACGCGCCCGGCCGGCTGATCGAGTTCGGTGCAACCGTGCAGGCCTATTGCGGCATGTCTGTCCGTGCACTGGTCACGACGGCGAAGGAGCACAGGCGCATGCAGGAGCAGAACCCGGCGGAGCGGAAGAAGGGCTCCGGCCGCTGGTGGATCGTCGGCGCCGCCGGCGCGTTCGTGGTCGCGGCGCTCGTCGCGACCCTGCTGTTGTTCACTGGAAAGGATGAACCTGCGGTCGCGAACGGCACCGGCGCGCCGGTCCCGACCGCGAACCAGCCGGCCCCGCAGGGCACCCAGCAGGACACCGGCCGGGCACCCGCACAGCTGTCGCTGCCCGGTGGCGGCGCCGCGAAGCTGATCCAGGAGGACCTCGACGCGAACGGCGCGCTGAAGATCCCGGAGGGCCTCGACGAAGCCGCCTGGTGGGGCGCGAAACTCGGCGCCGACCACGGCGTCGCGCTGCTGTCGGGGCACGTGAACTGGAAGGGCAAGAAGGGTCCGTTCACCGAGCTTTGGCAGGTCAAGCAGGGTCAGGAGGTCAAGCTGACCGACGCCGCCGGCGGTGCCTGGGTGTACCGCATCGACGCGGCGGAGACCGTGCACAAGTCGGAGCTGGCCGGGCGGTCGGAACAGCTGTTCAACCCGGACGGCCCGCACAAGCTGCTCCTGGTCACGTGCGGCGGCGAGTACGTCGGCGGCAGCGAGGGCTACGAGGACAACCGGGTGGTGACGGCGTCACTGGTGTCCAAGCCCTGACGGGGGCTCACCTGCGCGGAAACCCGGTGGGCCCGGCGGATACCCTTGACGTTCTAGTCCGATAACCGTCCCCGCATGCTTCCGGAGCGTGGAGTGCCCACGAACACGATCGATACCGTAGTCAACCTGTGCAAGCGCCGTGGTTTCGTCTTCTCCAGCGGAGAGATCTACGGCGGTACCCGCTCGGCGTGGGACTACGGGCCGCTCGGGGTCGAGCTCAAGGACAACATCAAGCGCCAGTGGTGGAAGACCGTGGTGCAGGGCCGGGACGACGTCGTCGGCCTCGACTCGTCGGTGATCCTGCCCCGTGAGGTGTGGGTCGCGTCGGGGCACGTCAACGTGTTCACCGACCCGCTGATCGAGTGCCTGTCGTGCCACAAGCGGTTCCGCGCCGACCAGCTCGCCGAGGAGTTCTCGGCGCGCACCGGCAAGGAAACCACCGAGGACGACCTGTCCGAGGTGCCGTGCCCCAACTGCGGCACGCGCGGGCAGTACACCGCGCCGCGGGACTTCAACATGATGCTGAAGACCCACCTCGGCCCGGTGGAGACCGAAGAGGGCCTGCACTACCTCCGCCCGGAGACGGCGCAGGGCATCTTCGTGAACTTCCTCAACGTGCAGACGACGTCGCGGAAGAAGCCGCCGTTCGGCATCGGCCAGATCGGCAAGTCGTTCCGCAACGAGATCACGCCGGGCAACTTCATCTTCCGGACGCGCGAGTTCGAGCAGATGGAGATGGAGTTCTTCGTCGAGCCGGGCGAGGACGAGACCTGGCACCAGTACTGGATCGACCGGCGCACGGAGTGGTACACCGACCTCGGCATCAAGGCCGAAAACCTGCGCCACTTCGAGCACCCGAAGGAAAAGCTCTCCCACTACTCGAAGCGCACCGTCGACATCGAGTACCGGTTCGCGTTCAACGCGGGCCAGGAGTGGGGCGAGCTGGAGGGCATCGCCAACCGCACCGACTTCGACCTCACCACGCACTCGAACCACTCGGGCGTGGACCTGTCGTTCTTCGACCAGGCGTCCGGCCAGCGCTACCGGCCGTTCGTCATCGAGCCAGCGGCGGGTGTCGGCCGGTCGATGATGGCCTTCCTCGTCGACGCCTACCACGAGGAAGAGGCGCCGACCGCGAAGGGCGGCGTCGAGAAGCGCGTCGTGCTCAAGCTCGACCCGCGGCTCGCGCCGTTCAAGGTCGCGGTGCTGCCGCTGTCGCGCAACGCCGACCTGACCCCGAAGGCGAAGGACGTCGCCGCGACCCTGCGCAAGCACTGGAACGTCGACTTCGACGACGCCCAGGCGATCGGCCGCCGCTACCGCCGTCAGGACGAGATCGGCACGCCGTACTGCGTCACGGTGGACTTCGACTCGCTCGAGGACCACGCCGTGACCGTGCGCGAGCGCGACTCGATGGCGCAGGAGCGCGTCGCGATCGACAAGCTGGAGTCGTACCTGGCCGCGCGCCTGATCGGCTGCTGACCGCACCCCGGGCCCGGGCACCCCTGACACTTGTCACGACGAGGTCGTGACGCACGGTCTGGGGACCCGGGCCTTCCGGGCGGCAGCCTGGGGGCATGCGAGAAACAGACATCCAGGCGGTGGCGGCGGGGGCCGCGGTCCACCTCACCGGCCTGCGGAAGCACTACGGTGACGTCCACGCGGTCGACGGCGTCGACCTGACGATCGCCCCGGGCGAGGTCGTCGCTCTGCTCGGCCCGAACGGCGCGGGCAAGTCCACCACCGTCGACATGATCCTCGGCCTGACCAGCCCGGACTCCGGTGCCGTGCGCGTGTTCGGGCGGACGCCGATCGACGCCGTGCGCGCCGGGCTGATCGGCGCGATGCTGCAGGGCGGCGCCCTGATGGACGACCTCACCGTCGCCGAGACCGTCGGCCTGGTCGCGGGCCTGCACCGGAAGCCGATGCCGGTGGCCGACGCCCTGCGCGCCGCCGGCGTCGAGGAGCTGGCCGGCCGCCGCGCGAACAAGCTCTCCGGCGGGCAGAAGCAGCGCGTGCGCTTCGCCGTCGCCCTCGTCAGCAACCCCGACCTGCTGATCCTCGACGAGCCGACCGCCGCCATGGACGTCGGCACGCGCCGCGAGTTCTGGCAGTCGATGTACTCGTTCACCGAGTCCGGCCGCACGGTCCTGTTCGCCACGCACTACCTCGAAGAGGCCGAGGAGTTCGCCGACCGGGTGGTGCTGATGCGCCGCGGCCGCGTCGTCGCCGACGGGAGTGTCGCCGAGGTCCGCGCGCTGGCCGGGGGCCGCACCCTGCGCGCCGCCGTCCCGGGTGCCACCGATGCCGCGATCGCCGCGCTGCCCGGCGTCAAGGAGTTCGAGCTGCGCGGCGACCGCGTCGCGATCTCCACCGCCGATTCCGACGCGACGCTGTGGGCGCTCAAGGCGGCGGTCCCGGCCGTGCACGACGTCGAGATCAGCGCCGTCGGCCTCGAAGGCGCCTTCCTTTCCCTGACCGCCGACGAGACCGCGGAGACCGTGCGATGAACGCCACCTACCTGCTCACCGAGATCCGCCGGAACTTCCGGGCGCCGCGGTTCCTGATCTTCGTCGTCGCCTTCCCGGTGCTGATGTTCCTGTTGCAGACCAACGTCTTCACCAAGGCGAGCGACCCGAACCACGCGGAGATCGCCGCCGTGATCATGGTCAACATGATGACGTTCGGCGTCTTCGCCGCGGCCACGAACAGCGGCGCCCGCCTCGCCCTCGAACGGGCCGCGGGCTGGCAGCGGCAGCTACGTCTGACCCCGCTGACCGGCTCGGGTTACCTGGCGGGCAAGGGCCTCTCGGGGATGCTCGTCGGGCTGCCCGCGCTGGTCCTCGTGCCGCTGCTCGGCGTGCTGGCCGAGGGCGTGCACGTCGACGCGGCGGGCTGGGTGCGCATCTTCGCCGGGATCTGGCTCGGCACGATCCCGCTGGTGCTGCTCGGGCTGCTGCTGGGCCAGTTCGGCACGCCGGACTCGATGCAGCCGATCAACATGATCGTCACGCTGGGCATGGGCTTCCTGGGCGGGCTGTGGATCCCGATCGAGTCGATGCCGGGCTGGATGCACGACGTCGCCCAGCTCATGCCGACGTACTGGGTGCTGCAGCTGGCGCGGCCCGCGGTGACCACCGACATGGTGGTGTCCCTGCCCACCGCGGCGGGAGTGCTCGGGGCGTGGACGGTCGTGCTCGGGGCACTCGTGATCAGGCGATACCGTAAGGACAGCGCCCGCGTTTGAGGGCCCGAGAGGACGAGGAACGGCGATGGCGGAGTCCGCGAGCCACCAGTTCGGGCTGGGCAACCGGGAGACGTGGTGGGCGGACCCGCCCCGCGGCCGCAACGGCGGCGGGCCGGACAAGATGCGGTGGCCGATCCTGTCGGTCCTGTTCACCCTGCCCTACCTCATCCCGGTGACGAAGTCGCTGCTGGCCGAGGACCGGGTGACGCCCGGCGTGGTGGCGCTGTGGGCGCTCGTCTACGGCTACGCGGTCGCGTACGCGTTCTTCCCGCAGGCGTTCGACCGCGGCCGCCCGGTCCGCTTCGCCTACGGGGCAGGGATGCTCGTCATGGGCCTCGGCCTGGTCGCCGCGACGAGTGCGAACCCGTTCGTCCTGCTCTACGGCACCGCGGCGATGGTCTTCCTGGTGCCGCCGGCGTGGGTGGTGATCCTCGACGGCGCGGCACTGGCGCTGGCGGCCGGGATCATGCTGCTGGCCGGCCGGTTCGGGGACAACTACGGCGACCTGATCACGGTCGCGTCGGTCACGCTGGCGATGTTCTTCATGTCCAGCCTGATCCGCGCCGTCCGGGGACTGGAACTGGCCAACAAGGAGATCGCCACCCTGGCCGTCGCGAACGAGCGGGAGCGCCTGGCCCGCGACCTGCACGACCTGCTCGGGCACAGCCTCACCACGATCACCGTCAAGGCGGGGCTGGCCCGGCGGGTGCTGGAGAGCGCCGGCGACATCCCGCGCGCGGTCGAAGAGATCCGGGAGGTCGAGAGCCTCACCCGCAGCGCGCTGTCCGACGTCCGCGCGACCGTGTCGGCGAACCGCCAGGTGTCGCTGTCCGCGGAACTCGTCGGGGCCCGTGCGGCGCTGCGGGCCGCGGAGATCGACGCCGACCTGCCGCACGCCGTCGACAACGTCCGGCCGGAATTCCAGCCCACGTTCGGCTACGTGCTGCGCGAAGCCGTGACGAACGTGCTGCGGCACTCCGGGGCCAAGCGGGTCAAGGTGAAGCTCGGCGACACCTGGCTGGAGATCGAGGACGACGGCACCGCCACGGAGGTCGTCCCGGGCAACGGCCTGCGCGGGCTGACCGAGCGGCTGGCCGCGGTCGGGGGCACCCTGCGGGCGTCGGCCCGGCCCGGGGGAGGATTGCTGGTGCGGGCGGAGATCCCGCAGCCGGAACCCCGCGCGGCCGCCACGGCCGTGCGCGCCGAACCCGCGGGAGGACTCGCTTGATCCGGGTGTTGCTGGCCGACGACCAGGCCATGGTGCGCGGGGCACTGGCCACCGTGCTGGGCCTCGAGCACGACATCGAGGTGGTCGGGCAGGTCGGGTCCGGCGACGAGGTGGTGGCCGCCGCGCGCGAAACCAAGCCCGACGTCGCCCTGCTGGACGTGCAGATGCCGGGCAAGGACGGGCTGGAGGCGGCGGCCGACCTGCGGGTCGCGCTCCCGTCGTGCCGGGTGATCATCTGCACGACGTTCGGCCGGCCGGGGTACCTGGCCAGGGCGATGGCGGCCGGCGCGGCCGGGTTCGTCGTCAAGGACGCTCCGCCCGAGCAGCTCGTCGAAGCCGTCCGAAGGGTCCACAGTGGACTCCGGGTGGTCGACCCGGCGCTGGCCGCGGAGTCGCTCGCCACCGGTGCCAGCCCGCTCACCGGGCGCGAGCGGGACGTGCTGCGGGAAGCCAAGGACGGCAGCACGGTGGCCGACGTGGCCCGCGCGCTGCACCTGTCGGAGGGCACCGTCCGCAACCACCTGTCCGCCGCCATCGGCAAGACCGGGGCCAGGACGCGAGCCGAGGCGGTCCGGGTCTCGGAGGAGCGCGGCTGGCTCTGAGCGGCCTGTGGCCTTCTGACAAGATGGGCCGGGTGGGTACCGCTGAACGCACGAAACCGTCGCGCGCGAGCTGGGCGCGCCGGATCGTCCTCGGCACGGTCCTCATGCTGCTGGCGCTCGTCGGCGGCACGGCGTTCCGCGTCTGGCAGGTCGCGCGCGAGAACGACCGGACACCCGCCGACGTCATCGTGGTGCTGGGCGCGGCCCAGTACAACGGCAAGCCGTCGGACATCTACGCCGCCCGGCTGGCCAAGGCGAAGCAGCTCTACGACACGGGCGTCGCGAAGACGATCGTCACCGCGGGCGGCAAGAAGGCCGAGGACAACTTCACCGAGGCCAGGGCCGGCCAGCTGTGGCTGACCCGGCGCGGCGTGCCCGCGTCGGCGACGCTGGCCGTCGGGGAAGGCAGCGACACGCTGCGCAGCCTGCGCGCGGTCGCGGAGGAGGTCCAGGGCCGCGGCTGGCACACGGCGGTGCTGGTCAGCGACCCGTGGCACTCGTTCCGGGCCCGGACGATGGCCGACGACCTGGGCCTGGACGCCTGGACCGCGCCGACGCACAGCGGGCCGATCGTGCAGGAGCGCGTCACGCAGGTGCGCTACATCGTCCGCGAGACC
>Ga0070668_100002190_pt1 | contig 14334 bp, 13 predicted proteins | sample KBSS43metaG_FD_64661 | JGI IMG/M metagenome (GOLD analysis project Ga0070668, IMG submission 64661) | Switchgrass rhizosphere microbial communities from Kellogg Biological Station, Michigan, USA - KBS S4-3 metaG | ecosystem: Host-associated > Plants > Roots > Rhizosphere > Soil ... | reverse complement strand
CTCGGCATGGAATACCTGTCCGCCGAACGGGTCGAACTGCGCTACACGCTGCCGCTCGCAGAGATCATTTTCGACTTCTTCGATCAGCTCAAGAGCAAGACCAAGGGCTACGCGTCGCTCGACTACGAGCCGTCCGGCGAGCAGGTCGCCGATCTGGTCAAGGTGGACATCCTGCTGCACGGCGAGCCGGTCGACGCGTTCAGCGCGATCGTGCACAAGGACAAGGCCTACAACTACGGCGTCACCATCGCCGCCAAGCTGCAAAAACTCATCCCCCGGCAGCAGTTCGAGGTGCCCATCCAGGCGGCCATCGGCAGCCGGATCATCGCCCGCGAGACCATCCGCGCCATCCGCAAGGACGTGCTCGCCAAGTGCTACGGCGGTGACATCAGCCGTAAGCGCAAGCTGCTCGAGAAGCAGAAGGAAGGCAAGAAGCGGATGAAGATGGTCGGCCGCGTGGAGGTGCCGCAGGAGGCCTTCATCGCCGCGCTGTCGACGTCCGACACTCCAGACACCAAGGGAGCAAACAAGAAGTAGGGCGGTTTGGTTTCTCAGACCCTCGGGAACACAGGGGCCGACGGACGCGACAACTTGCGCCACCCCCGAGGAGGAACCTCATGACTGTCACCGGCATCATTACCGCGCTCATCGTGGGTCTGATCATCGGCGCCCTGGGCCGGCTGGTCGTACCCGGCAAGCAGAACATCCCGCTCTGGCTGACGCTGGTCATCGGTGTTGTCGCCGCACTGCTGGGCACGGTCATCGCGCGCGCCACGGGCGTCGCCGACACCAAGGGCGTCGACTGGATCGAACTGCTCTTCCAGGTCGTCCTGGCCGCGATCGGCGTGGCGCTGGTCGCCGGCATCGGCAACCGCCGCCGCCTCACCCGCTGAGTGACGCGAAGCGCCGGACCGCTGAGGTCCGGCGCTTCGCCGTGTCCGCGTCGAAAGCAGGAAACTCCGCGTCGAAAGCAGGAAACGTGGTCGCGATCAATAGCGGAACTTGTGCTGGGCGCTGCGGCGGTTGACCCAGGCCGGCAGGTCGTCGATGTGATCGCGGTGGGGGTGCTGGTCGACCGGGTCCTGGGCGTCGGTCACCGCGCGCATGGTGACCACGAAACCCTGCACCAGCCGGTCGCCGCGCAGGTCACGGTACGTCGCCTCGACCAGCACCTGGCTGTCGTCCGGCCGGAACAGCGAACAGAACAGGGTGCCGTCGCCCTCCGCCGAAAGGGCCCGCCGCACCTGGCCCCGGTCGTCGGGATGCACCAGATCGTCGAACGTGGCCAGCGGGGACAGGTCGCCGCCGCCGAGCAGTTCGTGTACGGCGGGGCTGGCGTACCGGATCCGGCGGTCCTCGTCGACGACCAGCATGAGCTCGGCCGTGTTGCGGATGACGGCCCGCAGGTACAGGTCGCTGTCGCGGCGGCCGACCGCCTCGACCAGGCTGATCCGGTCGAGGGCGAGCGCCGCCTGGCCGGCCAGCACCTCCAGCGTGTCCCGGGCGACCGTCAGCGCATCGCGGCGCCCGGTCAGCACCAGCGCGCCGCCGTTGGGACGGGCCACGGCCAGCGGCTCCAACCACAGCGGACAGATGAGAGTGCCCTCCACGGCCGGCCCAGGCTGTTCGGATCTCCCGCCGCCGGACTGGCCGGTGTGCTTCGCGGAGCGGCGAAGCGAGCGACGCCGACGCGGGTGGGGGATCGGGCCGTCGGCCTCCGGATCGGTCTCGTCGAGCCACCAGCTCCGCCGGCGTGGGCCGGTGGGTGCGGGCGGCAGGGCGGCCATCGCCAGGTGGCGGTCGTCGGTGGCGAGGACCACCTCGTTGATCGTCTGGGCGGGGAGCAGCTGGGCCACCGCCGCGCGTACGGCCTCATCGACCGCCGCCTCGTCGGCCGCCGACACCAGATCGGTGTTCGCCGTGCGCAGCACCCGTTCCCGGGTGGCCGCCTGGCTGTTCTGGTTGATCGCGTCGGCCAGCCGGGTGATGGCCAGCAACAGGGTGACCGCCCCGGCCACCGCGATCACCACGCCGTCCTCCACGGTGCCGGACAACGCCTCGATCAGCAGCACCGTCGGCGGGGTGGCCACCGACGCGGCGAGCAGAGCCGCCCAGCGGGCGCGCCACGGCTCGGGACGCGGCGGCGTCGGCTGGGTGAGCCTGGTCATCGACGGGTGCACGGCGGCCAGGCCCCACGTCACGTAGAGCACGACGTAGCCGGTCTCGGTCAGCGGGCCCGGCGCCAACGGATAGACGACGTCGCTGACCAGCATGCTCACCGCGCCGAGCAGCAGCAGGGCGGCGGACACGTTGCGGTCGCTCGCCAGCTTGAGCTTGACCGCGACGCCGACCAGCACCAGCGCGCCGATCACGTACGCGGCCGAGATCTGGCCGATCTGGCCGTTGCCGCCGATCACGAAGACCCACACCACGAGCAGCGTCGAGCAGGTCCAGGCCAGCAGGTCGATCAGCCGGGCCCGGTCGACGAGCACCGAACCGCCGCCGGTGAACTGCAGCAACGACGCCGCGACCAGCACGTACATGGCCAGGTAGAAGACCTCGGCGGCGTCCTTCTCGGCGAATGCGTAGAAGACGTCGCCGATCGCGAGGCAGGCTAGGGAACCGCCGAGCAACAACCACGGTGCGACCCGGGCGGGGCGATGCCGGCGCACACCGAGGACGATTGCCGCACAGCTGCCGACGCCTAGCAGGATCCATTCGATCGCGCTTGACACGCCATACTTAGTACCAGGGCGGTAGCTGTCTGTCCACGTCGGCTTATACGCTCAGCTATCGTGCAGCAAAATCGGTCATCATCACTCACCGCTATCCGCGTGGTGCTCGGGCCGGTTCCGCCGCGGGCGCAAACGCGGACGTCAGCTGAAGACTTCGGCGACCACGCGGCGCCGGTCGATGCCGCGGTCGGCGGTCACCGGCTGCCACCGGCCGTCCGGCGCATGCCACTCCAGGTCGCCGAAACGTACCCGTTCGAGACCGGTTGCCGAGGCGTGCGAGACGAGCCAGTGCGCGTACCGCCAGCCGGTGCTGGTGTCCTTGACCGCGACGGTGAGCCCGGCGGCCTGCTTGGCCGCGGCCGACCGGTCGAGGCCCTTGCCCCAGTCGAGCTTGAGGCCCGCCATCAGGGCGGCCGCGGCCGCGGCGCCGCGCAGCGCCGGGGCGCCGGTCACCGTGCACTCCACGGCGCCGGTCGCCCGGCCGGTGAGGGCCCGGGCCAGCACCGCGGACTCGTCGGCCCATTTCTGGTACGCGTTGGGGAAGGCCGACCGCTGCACCCGCTGGGCGGCGTCGGTGATCCGCATCTTTTCCCAGCCCTTGACCTTTTTCAGGGCGGTGTAGAACTTGTCGGCCGCGTACCGCGGGTCTTTGATCTTTTCGACCGTGCCCCAGCCCTGGCTGGGCCGCTGCTGGAAGAGGCCGACCGAATCGCGGTCGCCGTCGTCGAGGTTTTCCAGCTTGGACTCCTGGAACGCGGTGGCCAGCGCGACCACCACGGCCCGCTCGGGCAAGCCGCGCCGCTGGCCGACCGCGCTGATCGTCGCGGCGTTGGCCATCTGCACCAGATCGAGCGGCACCTCACCGTCGGCGCGCACCGTGCACTCCGGGCCGATCTTGGGCAGCTGGATCCCGTCGGAGAACGACCGCGTGATGACGAAGGCGCCCAGCGCACCGACGAGCGCGAGCACCACGAACGCGACCAACGGTGTCTTGCGCACCCACACCCCAATTCGGCTGACTCTCGGCTTTCCGGCGACAAGCCTAATCAACGACCGCACCCGAGCCGCGTCACTGCGCACCGAGCCCGCGGGGCCGGTGGTGCTCAGTTCGTGGGGATCCAGGAGGCGGGGCGTTTCTCGCGGAAGGCCGCCACGCCCTCGCGGCCCTCGGCCGACTTGAAGTAGCCGGCCGAGCGGGCGGACAGTTCGGCCAGGTCGGCCCGGATGGACGGGTCGGCGGTACGCCGGAGGAGCTGTTTGGTGCCGGCCAGCGCCAGCGGGCCGCCGCGTACCAGGGCGGCGCAGTAGCCGGCCACCGCCTCGTCCAGGGCGTCGGCCGGGACGGCGGCCGTCACCAGGCCGATCTGCGCGGCCCGGGCTCCGTCGAACACGTCGCCGGTCAGATAGAGCTCGGCGGCCGCTCGTGGGGCCAGGCGGGGCAGGACCGTGGCGCTGATCACCGCGGGGATGACGCCGAGGCGTACCTCGGAGAAGGCGAATGTGGCGTCCCGGGTGCAGACCGCGATGTCGGCCGCGGCGATCAGGCCGAGTCCGCCGGCTCGGGCGGGGCCGCCCACCCGGGCCACCACCGGCTTGGGGAACTCCCAGAGGGCGGCCAGCACGTCGGCGATCATCTCGGCCGGGACGCGGCCGGACTCGCGGGCCGCCGCGGTCTCCTTGAGGTCGGCGCCCGAGCAGAACACCGGGCCGGTGTGCGAGATCACCACCACCCGCACCGCCGGGTCGGTGAGGGCCTCGCCGAGCGCGTCCAGCAATTGCCGCATCAGCGGGGTGGACAGGGCGTTGCGGTTGGCGGGGCTGTCCAGCGTCAGGGTGGTCACCCCGGCGTCGGTGGCGGTACGGACCAGATCCATGGCGAGACCCTAACCGCGGCCGTGCACACTTGACGGATGGCCGGCGCACTTCCCGATGGCGAACCCGTCCCGGCGGACGGGTCCCTCCCATCGTCCGCAACCCGACATGTCGGGAAAAACGGATTCGCGGTCTATGTTCACGTGCCGTTCTGCGCGAGCCGCTGCGGCTACTGCGACTTCAACACCTACACGGCCGGCGAGCTGGGCACCGGCGTCAGCCGCGAGGAATACGCGGACACGGTCCTCGCCGAACTCCGACTGGCGCAAAAAACCATAAACCCCGGAAAAGTGGACACGGTGTTCGTGGGTGGGGGAACCCCGACCCTGCTCGCGGCGGACGACCTCGGCCGCATCCTCGACGGCATCGACGCCGCCTGGGGCCTCGCCCCGGACGCGGAGATCACCACCGAGGCCAACCCCGAGTCGGTCGACCCGCACTACCTGCGTACGCTCCGCCGGCACGGCTTCACCCGGATCTCGCTGGGCATGCAGTCCGCGGCCCCGGCCGTCCTGCGGATCCTCGACCGCAAGCACACCGCCGGCCGCGCCCCGCAGGCCGCCGTCGAGGCCCGCGAGGCCGGCTTCGAGCACGTCAACCTCGACCTGATCTACGGCACCCCGGGGGAGACCGCGGACGACTTCGCCAGCTCGTTGCGCACGGTGGTCGACGCCGGCGTCGACCACGTCAGTGCGTACGCGCTGATCGTCGAGGACGGCACCCGGATGGCCGCCCGGATGCGGCGCGGCGAACTCCCGTACCCGTCCGACGACGTCGCCGCCGACCGCTACCTCGCGGCCGAGGCCGCCCTGAGCGCCGCCGGCTTCTCCTGGTACGAGGTCTCCAACTGGGCGACCTCGGAGCAGGCCCGGTGCCGGCACAACCTGCTCTACTGGACCGGCGCCGACTGGTGGGGGCTCGGGCCGGGCGCGCACAGCCACGTCGGCGGGGTGCGCTGGTGGAACGTCAAGCACCCGGCGGCGTACGCGAAGAGGCTCGCCGCAGGCGTCTCCCCGGGCCACGGCCGGGAACTGCTCGGCGACGCCGACCGGCACGTCGAGGACGTCATGCTGCGGGTGCGGCTGCGCGAGGGCATCGCGCTGGACCGGGTGGATCCGCTGGGCGCCAAGCAGGCGCTGGCGAACGGGCTGCTGGAACCGGCCGCGTACGAGAGCGGGCAGCTCGTGCTCACGCTGCGCGGGCGACTGCTGGCCGACGCCGTGATCCGCGACGTGGTGTGAGGGGCGCCGGGCCCCGTCCCGGCGCACCGCCCGCGGTTACTTGATGAACGAATAGCTGAGCGGATAGTTGTACGGCTCGTTGTTGCTGGCCTTGACGCCGGCGATGACCCCGAACACGATCCCGACGACCATCGCGCCGATCATGACCACGATGCCGATGCCGATGCAGACGGTGGCCCAGCCGATGAACGCGACGATCGACCAGATGAGCTGGAAGTTCAGCGCCTTGATCGCCTCGGCCCGGACGGCCGGGGACTGGTTGCCCTTGGCGAGCATCGCGATGAGCGGGACGACCCAGCCGAGGACGCCGGTCGACACGAGCGAGCCCGCCGCGCCGCCGAAGTGCGTGATCAGGATCCAGGTCTTGTCGTCCGCGCTCGCGGCATAGCCAGGTTGCGGCGGGAAGCCGTACTGTGGGTCGTTCGGTGGCGGAGCATATCCGTACTGTGAGTTGCCGGGCGGCGGGGTGCCGTAGCCGGGCGGCGGCGGTGGCGGTGCCGAACCGGGGGCCGGATCGTTAGCCGCATATGGGTCAGACGGCGCGGCGTGGTCGTCGGGGTTACCCGCACCGGGCGGACGAGGCGGTTCTGTCATGGCTGACACCGTAGGACCGCAGGTCACTACGGTCGAGAGCAACATGCACACGGAGTCGATGAATAGACAGTTCATTCGATCATCGCGTTGCCGCCGGTGGCGACGTAGACTGGCACTCGATCAGCAGGAGTGCCAAGATGCCCGGACGAGGGAGGGGTCATATGAGTCTCGATGACCGCAAGCTCGAGGTGCTCCGGGCGATCGTCGAGGACTACGTCGAGACCCAGGAGCCGGTGGGCAGCAAGGCCCTGGTCGAGCGGCACCAGCTGGGCGTCTCGCCGGCCACGGTGCGTAACGACATGGCCGTGCTCGAGGAGGAGGGCTACATCCGGCAGCCGCACACCAGTGCCGGCCGGGTGCCCACCGACGCCGGCTACCGGCTGTTCGTCGACCGGCTCTCCAAGGTCAAGCCGCTCAGCCCGGCCGAGCGGCGGGCCATCGAGCGATTCCTGATCGGCGCGGTCGACCTGGATGACGTGGTGCACCGCACGGTGCGGCTGCTCGCCCAGCTCACCCGCCAGGTCGCCGTCGTGCAATATCCGTCACTCGCCCGCTCCGCGGTGCGCCACCTCGAGTTGGTGCCGATCTCCACCACTCGCCTCATGCTGGTGATGATCGCCGACACCGGCCGGGTCGAGCAGCGTCTGGTCGAGCTGCCCGGGCCGATCCCGGCCGACGACGTCACGGCCCTGCGCAGCCGGGTCAACGAACGGCTCGCCGGGCAGAAGATGGCCGACACCCCGCCGCTCGTGCAGGGTCTGGTCGACGAGTGCCACCCGGACAAGCGCACCACGATGGCCTGCCTCGCCTCGGTGTTGCTCGAGACGCTTGTCGAGCGCAGTGAGGAGCGCCTCGCTCTGGCCGGGACGGCCAACTTGACACGGGGCGGTGTGCTGGACTTCCAGGGCACGCTACGTCCCGTCCTGGAGGCACTCGAGGAAGAGGTCATTCTGCTCAAGCTCATCGGCGATCTGGAACCCAGCACCACGCGGGTCCGCATCGGGGACGAGAATGAGATCGACAACCTACGGTCGGCGTCCGTGGTCAGCACCGGTTACGGGCCCGGGACGACGATCGTTGGTGGGCTCGGCGTGCTGGGTCCCACCCGGATGGACTACCCCGGCACCATCGCGACGGTGCGGGCGGTGGCCCGCTACGTGGGCGACCTGCTGGCCAAGAACTGACGGAATCGCGCTGACAAAATGAGGACTCCAAACCCCGTGGCCAAGGACTACTACGGCATTCTCGGCGTGAGCCGGGAGGCGACCGACGACGAGATCAAGCGCGCCTACCGCAAGCTGGCCCGGCAGTACCACCCGGACGTCAACCCGGACCCGGAAGCGCACGAGAAGTTCAAGGACATCAACGCGGCGTACGAGGTCCTCTCCGACGACCAGAAACGTCAGATCGTCGACCTCGGCGGCGACCCGCTCGCCCCCGGCGGCGGCGGTCCGGGCGCGGGCGGCCCCGGCGCGGGCGGCCCGTTCGTCGGCTTCCAGGACATCATGGACGCGTTCTTCGGCACCGCGGCCGGCGGCGGCTCGCGCGGGCCGCGTCCCCGCACCCGCCCCGGCGCCGACGCCATCCTGCGCCTCGAACTCGACCTGGTGGAGACGTCGTTCGGCGTCGAGGCGCCGATCACGGTCGACACCGCGGTGCTGTGCACCCAGTGCACCGGCGCCGGCACGGCGCCCGGCACCCACCTGGCCACCTGCGAGACCTGCGGCGGCCGCGGCGAGGTGCAGAGCGTGCAGCGCACCTTCCTGGGCCAGGTCGTCTCGTCCCGCCCCTGCCAGGTCTGCCAGGGCCACGGCACGGTCATCCCGCACCCCTGCCCCACCTGCGCCGGCGACGGCCGGGTCCGCACCCGCCGCTCACTCACGGTCAAGATCCCGGCAGGCGTCGAGGACGGCATGCGCATCCGCCTGGCCCAGCAGGGCGAGGTCGGCCCCGGCGGCGGCACCCCCGGCGACCTCTACGTCGAGATCCACGAGCGCCCGCACGACGTCTACTCCCGCAAGGGCGACGACCTGCACTGCCGGGTCACCCTCCCGATGACCGCGGCGGCGCTCGGCACCCGCCTCACCATCAAGACGCTCGACAGCGAGGAAGGCATCGAGGTCAAGCCCGGCACCCAGCCGGCGAGCACGCTGCGCATCCGCGGCAAGGGCGTCCCCCATCTGCGCGGGCAGGGCCGCGGCGACCTCTTCGTGCACCTCGACGTCAAGACGCCGACCAAACTCACCGCCGAGCAGGAGCGGATGCTGCGCGAGTTCGCCAAGACGCGCGGCGAGGACGTGGCCGAGCTGAGCAAGCAGGGCGGCTTCTTCAGCCGGATGCGCGACGCGTTCAACGGCCACTGACCGCCAAAATCAAGAGCACGATGTCGTGGCCGGCCGCGGTCGTGCGGCCGGCGGCCAGTTATGTCAACCTGATCTCATGAGGCTGGTGTCCGACCTTTTCGAACCCGAGCCGGAGCAGTGGGGCCTGCGCGGCGATCCCTGGGTCTGGCGGGCATTGTGCGAGCACCTGGCCAACACCTACCTGCCGCCCTCGATCGGCGAGGTCGAGCGCATGCTGTACGCGGCGTTCGACCGGCTGGTCGGCGTCGACCTGGCCACCGACACCACGCCGTGGGTGTTTCGCGAGGAGTTCGCGCACGGCGGCATGTCCAGCGGCAACGTCCACCTCGACACCTGGCGCGCCACGCTGATCCCGATGCTCGTCGACCGCGCCCGCGGCCGGCTCGACGGCTGAGACCGGCGCGACTTCCTGCGCGGGAGGCCCGGGCGGCGTTAGCGTTGACGGCGAGCTCGAGCACGCCGCCGGGGCTCGGCGGCGAGGCCCGGGCTCGGCGCCGGGCTCAGGCCGGGCGTTGGACCTTTGGCTGTCGGCCTGGTCCTGGCGGACGGAACGGCTCGGCGAACGGCGGCACTCCGGAACGGGTCATCGATGCCCGGCCTCGGATCGCCGACCGGCGGCGGGTGGTTGCTCGGGGCCGGGGCCGGGACGCGATCCGGACCAGCGCCCAGCCTGGGTTGCGCGCCCCGGGCGCACCCAAAGCACCCAGCGCAGCGCACCAAAGCACCCAGCGCAGCGCACCAAAGCACCCAGCGCAGCGCACCCAAGCACCCCCGGCGCAGCGCGGCCGGCCCGCGCCGGTCAGGCGGTGCCGGCCGGGACCGCGGCGGTCAGCGACCAGTCGTGGCTGATCTCGGCGGCGGTGCGCAACAGCTTGGGCAGGTGCCCCTCGAGCAGGGTCTCGACCGACGTCTCGGCGGCGTGGACGGTGACGTTGATGGCGGCCACCACCTTGCCGTCGCCGTCGCGCACGCCGGTGGCGATCGACCTGATGCCGGGCGCCAGCTCCTGGTCGGCCAGCGCCCAGCCCTTCGCCCGCACCTCCCGCAACGCCGCGTCCAGCTCGGCCGCGGACGGCTCCCAGCGCGGCGTGACGCCCGACCGGGACGGCTCCGTGAGGACCGCCGGCAGCGCCTCCGGCGGCAGCGCCGCCAGCAGCACCTTGCCCATCGAGGTCGCCGGCGCGGGGAAGCGGGTGCCGATGGTCACCGCGAGCGTGACGATCTTGGGTACGGCGACCCGCGCCACGTACACGATGTCGCTGCCGTCGAGCTGGGCCATCGAGGTCGACTCGTTGGTCTGGCTGACCAGCTTCTCCATGTGTGGGCGGGCGACGTCCCACATGTTCAGCGCGTTCACGTACGCCATGCCGAGGTCGAGGACGCGCGGCGTGAGGGCGTAGCCGCGCTCGGCGGCCCGCACGTACCCGAGCTCCTCCAGGGTGATCAGGATGCGCCGGACGGTCGGCCGGGCCAGCCCGGTGAGCGTGGCTATCTCGCTGAGCGGCATCGACGGGCGGCCGGGACGGAAGGAGCGCAGGACGTCGAGGCCCCGAGCCAGGGCCTCGATGAAGTCGGGCCCGGCGCCCCTCCCGTTGTCGGTCATCGCCTCATGCTTTCACTGCCGCCAACCGGCCGCCTACTTGGTGTACTGGTACGGGTTGGTCAGCACCCGGGTCTCCGGGATCTCCGGGTTCATCCCGCGCTTCCACGCCTCCTCGCCCAGCGCATCCTGCAGGTATCCGACGGTCGCGGCGACCTTGGCCCGGGCCGTCGCGAGGTCCGTGCCGACCAGCTTGCCGTCCTGCTTGACCACCCGGCCGCCGACCAGCACCGTGTGCACGTCGGCGCGTTGCGCCTGGAAGACCACGTGGCCGTACGGGTTGAGGATCGGGAACATCGCCGGCGAGTCGTCGTTCTTGATCAGTACGACGTCGGCCTGCCGCCCGGGCGTCAGCGCGCCCACCTGCGAGTCCATCCCGAGCGCCTTGGCGCCGCCCCGGGTCGCCCAGTCGACGACCTGCTCGGCGCGCAGGTGGTGGTGGGTGACCGTCTCGCGCTTGCCGTGCGCCTCGAGGTGCTCGCGGGCGCGGTCGGCGTTGAGGGTGCCGCGCATCGCCGCGAACAGGTCGCCGCTCCACCACACGCTGGTGTCCTGCGACAGCGACACCGGAATGCCGTGGTTGCGCAGCTGCCAGGTGGGCGGGTAGCCCTGGCCGGCGTTCTGTTCGCTTTCGGTGGCGACCGAGACCGAGCCGCCGGTGGCGGCGATCCGCTGGTACGAGTCGGGGCTGAGGGTGGCGGCGTGCACGTACACGGTCGACGGGGTCATGAAGCCGTGCTCGTACATCAGCCGGATGCCTTCGTCGTTGGTGGCGCCCCACACGCCCGCGTGCGTGCTGACCGAGACGCCGAGGTCGCGGGCCACCTCGAAGGCGGCCTTCTCCGGGAAGGCCGGGTCGCCGGGGATGTCGAAGGCCATCTGGAAGCCGGCCAGCTTGCCGCCGTCGATGCGCCGCCGGAAGAAGTCGCGGAACTGCTCGGACGCCGACCACTCCCACGGGCCCTGCTGGATGTTGCCGTAGGCGAGGACGAACCGGCCGGGCACCGCTTCGAGGGCGTCGACGGCCGCGTCGGCGTGGTCGGCGGTCTGCAGGCCGTGCGACCAGTCGACGGTGGTGGTCACCCCGGCGTCGATCGACTCGATCGCGCTGAGCAGGTTGCCGGCGTAGACGTCCTCGGGGCGGAACAGCTTGCCGGATTCGAGGTAGTACCAGACGAAGTATTGGGTGAGGGTCCAGTCGGCGCCGTACCCGCGCATGGCGGTCTGCCACATGTGCCGGTGGGTGTCGATCATGCCGGGCATGATGATCCCGCCGGTGGCGTCGATCTCCAGGGCGCCGTCCGGCGCGGTCAGGCCGGTGCCGACCTCCGCGATCCGGCCGTCGACGACGAGTACGTCGCCGCCGGACACCATCGTGTGCGAGTCATCCATGGTGAGAACCAGGCCGTTGCGCAGGATTACCGGCCGGTCGCTGTCGCTCATCGCCCATCCTTTCGAGTGTGCCGGACCGCTGTCCGCTGAGCGGGCAGGGCGAGTGGCGTCAGTGTGCGCCCGGTCACTAACCGGGTCAAGGGGCCGTTGACACGTGCTTTTCAAGGGAGCAAGCTGGCTCGGCGGACGAGTGTCCGTAGAACGGGCGGTGATCATGACTGGCGACGGACCGCTGGCCGGCCTGCTGGTGGCGGACTTCTCCCGGATCCTGGCCGGGCCCTATGCCACGATGCTCCTGGCCGACCTCGGCGCTCAGGTGATCAAGGTGGAAAGTCCCGCGGGGGACGACACCCGTACCTGGATGCCGCCGACCCGGGACGGCGTCTCGACGTACTACCTCGGCATCAATCGCAACAAGCGATCGATCGCCCTGGACCTGAAGAATCCGGACGATCTCGCGGCGGCCCGGGAGCTGGCCCGGCGCGCCGACGTCATGATCGAAAACTTCCGGCCCGGCGGGCTCGCCCGGTTCGGCCTCGACTACGACACCGTCGCGGCCGGCAACGAAAAGATCGTGTATGCCAGCATCAGTGGGTTCGGCTCCGGCGCGGGCGCGTCGATGCCCGGCTACGACCTGATGGTCCAGGCGATCTCCGGCCTCATGAGCCTCACCGGCGACCCGGACGGCTCGCCGTACCGGGCGGGCATCTCGGTCTTCGACGTGATGGCCGGCATGCACGCGAACATCGGCATCCTGGCCGCTCTGCACCACCGCGGGCAGACCGGCACGGGCCAGCACGTCGAGGTCAATCTGCTCTCGTCGGCGCTCTCCGGCCTGGTCAACCACTCCAGCGGGTACGTCGCGGGCGGCACCGTCCCGTACCGCATGGGCAACGCGCATCCGAGCCTTTTCCCGTACGAGCCGCTGCCCACCGCCGACGGCGAGCTGATCGTCATCGCCGGCAACGACGGGCAGTTCCGCAAGCTCTGCCAGGTGCTCGACCTGCCCGACCTGATCGACGACCCGCGCTTCGGCCGCAATCAGGACCGCACCGCCAACCGCGCGGAACTGCGCCCGATCCTGGTCGAGCGGCTCACCAAGCGGACCAAGGACGAGTGGTTCCGCGAGCTGCTCGCGGCCGGGGTGCCGTGCGCGCCGATCAACACCATCGACGGCGGCGTCGCGCTGGCCGAGGAGCTGGGCCTCGACCCCGTGGTCACGGTGGGCGACGTTCCCGGCGTACGCAATCCGATCACCTTCTCCGGCACGCCGGCCCGCTACGAGCTGCCGCCGCCGGGTCTGGACGAGCACGGCGAGGAGATCCGCGCATGGCTGAGGAGCTGAGCTTCCCGACCGGCCTGGGTACGTCGGACGCGAGCACGATCAGGCTGCTCGGGCACGACCTCGCCGAGGACCTGATGGGCAAGGTCGGGTTCGGCGAGCTGGCCTACTGGCTGGTGGCCGGCCGGCGGCCCACGGCGGGCGAGGTGCGCGTCTTCGAGGCGGTCCTGGTGGCACTGGCCGACCACGGGTTCACCCCGACGGCGATCGCGGCGCGTCTCACGTACCTCTCGGCGCCGGACTCCTTGCAGGGAGCGCTCGCCGCCGGCCTGCTCGGCGGCGGTTCCCGGTTTCTCGGCGTGACCGAGGACTGCGGCCGGTTCCTCGCCGAGACGCTGGTCGAGGCGGGCACCGAGCGGGATTACGACGCGATCGCGCTGGCCGCCGTGCAGCGGGCCAAGGACGAGCGCCGCCTGGTTCCCGGCCTCGGCCATCCGGTTCACAAAGACCAGGATCCCCGTACGCCGGTGTTGCTCCGGATCGCCGAGGAGGAGGGCCTGCGCGGCCCGCACCTGCGGCTGTTCGAGGCGATCGGCCGGGTACATCCGCAGGTGCTGGGCCGCCGCCTCCCGCTGAACGGCGCCGGGGTGTGCGGCGCGGCGCTGGCCGACCTGGGCCTGCCCACCGACCTGCTGCGCGGTTTCGCGCTGCTGGCCCGCGCGGCCGGGCTGCTCGGCCACCTCGCCGAGGAACGCCGCCGGCCGCTCGGCATGGAGATCTATCGCACCGTCGACCGCAACGCCGTCTACCAACCCGGAGAGGACTGACTATGGCCAGCATCGTCGCGGTCATCGCCTCCACCCACCATCCGTTCTATCTCAAGGCCAGCACGGCGACCGGCGCGGAGCGGCCGCCGTTCGCGGACGAGTGGACCCGCAAGATCCTGGCCTTCCGCGAGACGCTGACCCGGGCCAACCCGGACGTGCTGGTGATGGTCGGCTCGGACCACTTCCACCAGCTGTGGCTGGACAACATGCCGCAGTTCCTGGTCGGCAAGGCGCCGTTCTACGACGCGAACTGGTACAACGAGGAACGCGAGTTCGGCCTGCCGCGGATGCTGCTCAAGGGCCAGGAAGACCTCAGCGCGCACGTACTGCGAGCCGGCCTGGACGCCGGGTTCGACCTGGCGTTCAGCAACGAGCTGCGGATCGACCACAGCATCACCTGCCCGATCATCACGCTGCGGCCGGAGGCC
>Ga0070668_100002187_pt1 | contig 14338 bp, 15 predicted proteins | sample KBSS43metaG_FD_64661 | JGI IMG/M metagenome (GOLD analysis project Ga0070668, IMG submission 64661) | Switchgrass rhizosphere microbial communities from Kellogg Biological Station, Michigan, USA - KBS S4-3 metaG | ecosystem: Host-associated > Plants > Roots > Rhizosphere > Soil ... | reverse complement strand
TCTTCGCACCGCCGCGACCGGCATGGCCGCCCAGCAGCTCAACGTCGAGGTGATCTCCAACAACATCGCCAACATGAACACCGTCGGCTTCAAGCGCCAGCGGGCGGAGTTCCAGGACCTTCTCTACCAGACGCTGGTGACGCCGGGCGCGCAGTCCTCCGACCAGGGCACGGTGGTGCCCACCGGCGTGCAGATCGGCGCCGGCGTGAAGGCGGGCTCCACCTACCGGATCACCACCCAGGGCTCGATGACCCGGACCGACAACAACCTGGACCTGGCCATCGACGGCCGCGGCTTCTTTCAGGTGACCATGCCCTCCGGCGAGACGGCCTATACGCGCGCCGGCAACCTGGCGCTCAACGACCAGGGCCAGCTGGCCACCGAGGACGGCTACCTGGTCGAGCCGGCGATCACCATTCCGGCCGGGGTCACCGCCATCTCGATCTCGAAGAGCGGCCAGGTCCAGGTCAGCCAGGCCGGCCAGACCGCGCCGCAGATCGTGGGCCAGCTTGAGCTCGCCACCTTCGTCAACGAGGCCGGGCTGGAGGCGATCGGCGGCAACCTCCTGAAGGAGAGCGGCTCGTCCGGCGCGGCCACCACCGGCGTGCCCGGGACCACCGGCATCGGCACCCTGCTGCAGGGCTACACCGAGGCGTCGAACGTCGACCCGGTCAGCGAGATCACCGCCCTGATCGTCGCCCAGCGGGCCTATGAGATGAACTCCAAGGTCATCTCCACGGCCGACCAGATGCTGTCCGTCACCAGCCAGATCAAGTCGTAGGCCCATGCGCCCGCTCCTCCTCGCCTTCGCCGTCGCCGCCCTCGCGGGCCCCTGCCTGGCCGGCCAGTCGGTCGCCCTGAAACCCGAGCCCGTGGACTCCGACGGGGTCGTCACGCTGGGCGAGCTGTTCGAGGGGGCCGGATCGCAATCCGCTGTCCCGGTGGCCTCCAAGCCGGGCGCCACAGTGGTGCTGGACGCCGGCGCCGTGCAGGCCGCCGCCCGCCGCGCCGGCCTCGACTGGGCCAACGCCGAGGGCTACCGCCGGATCATCGTGCGTACCGGCTCCGCCGTCGCCGCCGGCCCGGCGAAGGGAAATGTCGAGGTCCTGACCTACGCGCGCAGCCTCAACGCCGGCGAGGTCATCGGATCGCAGGACCTGATCTGGGGCAAGGCCGTCGCCGCGCCCGCCGACGCCGTCCAGGACGCCGCCGGCGCGATCGGCATGGCCGCGCGCCGGCCGCTGCGCGCCGGGGCCGTCGCCATGACCCGCGACCTGGCCGCCGCCCTGGTGATCAAGGCCGGCGAGCAGGTCACCGTCACCTGGCGGGATGGCGGCGTGTCGCTGGTCCTGCAGGGCAAGGCGACCGCCAACGCCGCGGTGGGCGACGCCTTCGCTGTCCAGAACCCCGCTTCCAAGAAGATCGTCCAGGCCGTGGCGACCGGCCCCGGCCAGGCGCTCGCCGGCCCCGCCGCCGACCGCTTCCAGGCCGGCCGCCACCCGCAAATCGCCTCCCGCTGATGAAAGCCGCCCGCATGCGCCCCACCCTGCTGCTCCTCGCCGCCGCCCTGGTCCCGCTGGCCGCCTGCTCCACGGTCAAGGAGGCCGTGCGCGGCCCGGAGCTGACGCCGATCGGCTATCCCGCCGCCCTGGTGCCGCGCAACCAGGAGGTCATGTCGCTGGCCTCCGCGCGCGAGGCCGGCCCGCAGCCGGCCAGCGCCAACTCCCTGTGGCGCACCGGCGCGCGGGCCTTCTTCATCGACCAGCGCGCCAGCCGCGTGGGCGACATCCTGACCGTCAACATCGACATCGACGACAGCGCCAAGACCTCCAACACCAGCGCCAGTTCGCGCACCTCCGGCGCCAGCGCCGGCGTGCCGCACCTGCTGGGCCTGGAGTCCAGCCTGGGCAAGATCCTGCCGGGCGGCTACGACCCGGCCAACGCCGTGGAGACCAGTTCCAAGAGCACCAACGCCGGCTCCGGCGCAGTCACCCGCTCGGAGAAGATCAGCCTGACCATCGCCGCCGTGGTCTCCGCCGTGCTGCCCAACGGCAACATGGTGATCCAGGGCGTCCAGGAGGTGCGGACCAACAACGAGGTGCGACAGCTCACCGTGGCCGGCATCGTGCGGCCCGAGGACATTTCCTCGTCCAACACCATCCGCCACACCCAGATCGCCGAGGCGCGGATCAGCTACGGCGGCCGCGGCGACATCAGCCGCGTGCAGAAGACGCCGGCCGGCCAGGCGCTGATGGAGCGGTTCTCACCGTTCTGACGCGATGCGCCCGTAATGGGATTCCGTTCATCCTGAGGCTGCTAAGGTCCGGCCATGCGATTCTTCCGTCTCGTCCTGCCCGCCCTCGTGCTGTTCGCCGCGGGATCAGCCGCCGCTCAGCCTACGAGCCGCGTCTGGGCCATCGCGCTGCCGAAGAAGGGCGACGCGGTGCTGCGCTACGCCTTCCTCAACTCCCAGGACCTGGCCTTGGGCTTCATGTGCACCAAGGGCACCGGGCAGGTTCAGGTGATCGCCGCCAGCCCGGTGCGGCTGATGGAGCCGCAGGACCCCGACGCCCCGCGCGCCTCGCCGGTCATCGCCCAGCGGCCGGCGACCATCACCGTGATCTCCGGCGCGGCCAGCGCCACCGTTCCCGGCCGGGTCGGCCCGGACGGCGAGCACGGCGGCTCGTTCCTGATGACCGAACTGTCGTCGGCCTCGCCGGTCATCGGGTCATTCCGCAAGACCGGACTGTTGCGGGTCACCGCCCTGCGCGAAGCCATCGACGCCCCGCCGGTGCCCAAGGGCATGCTGCGAGCGTTCCTGCGCTATTGTAAGTAGGGCGGCCCCGACAGCCGGCGCGCAGACAACGACCAGGCGTCCCGGACCAGGCGCCATCAATCGCCCCAGTCGCCTCCCAAATCCGCCACCGCCAGCGTCAGAGCCGCGCAGGCGGCGGTCGAGCCTGCAGGCGCCGCCATGGCCGCTGGCGCGTCATGAAATTCGGCGCACCAACGCCGCAAACTTGCCCATGGAACCAATGCCTCGAAATCAGTGTTACTTCACCGACGATCAGCAGAAATGTTGAATCGTGGGGCATGCAGAGATGACGTCGCGCGCGGTTCTTCTTGTTTTCATTGTAGCGCTGCCGACGACGGCCCTCGCACAAGAGACATCCTCGAACGCCGCCCTGCAATCTTCGCGACCTGTCGTCATCCAGACCGAACCACAGCGACGCGAAACCTTGCGGCTGAGTCGCCACTTCGGCGCTGAGGCCGAACCGATCCCAGCCGGGTCCGCCTTTGCGCGGGGTCTCCAGCGCGAGCGCGATCTGCAGCCGCGGGGCGCGGCCTATGGGGTCGCCTATCTGCCCCTGTCGCCCAAGGCCGACGTCTTCGCCCGCGCGGGCTACGGCGCCGCGGAACTGAGCGAGAACCCCGACCGTCCGTTCGAGGAGGGCTGGAAGTTCGGGGTCGGCGCGCGCTATTCGCCGAACGCCAACAAGGCCGTGCGGGCCGATTTCACCCGTCACGACTTCCGCACCTCGCGGATCAAGGCCAACATCCTCTCGTTTGGCTACGCGCGGCGATTCTGATCCCGATCTGCGGACGCCAGGGGGGCGGCCACGATCAAGGTTCTCGCGTGGATCCATGTGGCGCTGGGCGGCGCGGGTCTGCTGGCGGGCTCGGCGCTATGCCTGGGGCTGATGGCCGACCCCGAGGGCGGGCGGACGCTCTACTACGTCGGCCCGCTTTTTCTGTTCGTCGCCGCGCTTTATCTGGCGCCGGCGTTCATCGGCGGCCTCGGCCTGCTGCGCGGCGCGGTCTGGGCGCGGGTGGTGATCGGCGCCCTGTCGGCGTTGCTGCTGCTGGCGATCCCGGTGGGCACGCTGCTGGGCGGCTTCGGCCTCTGGGCGCTTGCCAGGTCGCCGCCGCCGGCCAAGCCGGCCCCATCGCCTCGAACGCCAGGGCCTCCCAGCCGCGCCCCCGGCCTGCTGGTCGCCATGGCCGCCGTCGGCTGCGGGTTCGTCGTGGTGCTGGGCGCGGGCTTCAGGCTGCACCACCAGACGCCGCCGGGGCTGCTGGGGCCCGGGTTCTATCCCGCCATCGTGGCGCTGGCGGCCATCGTCGCCTTCGTGATCGTCAAGCGGCCGTTCGCGGAGTTCCCCTCGGCCCGCGGCCTGAACCCCGTGGAGCTTCACCGCTTGCGCACGCGCATGCACGCCGAGCGGGAGGCCTGGGAGGTCGAGCGCCGCCGGCGGATCGCTGAACTGTCCGCCGATCCCACCCGGCGGAAATACGCCGCGCGGATCGAGGCCGGCGAGGCCTGGAACGACGCCCAGATCGCCTATGACCTGGACCCGGACGCCACCGCCACTTGCCGCCACCTGCGGCCGGTGGAATCCGCCATGCGGGCAGCCGGGCTGGAGGTGCGCCTGATCGCCCCGCCGCAGGTGCGCGCGCCCTGCCGGATCGACGAGCCGGCGCTCTGGTCGCAGTTCGAGCGCCCGCGTTCGGTGAGCTATCTGGAAATGTTCCTGGGCGGCCGGGCGGCGGAGGATGACCCGGTGGCCTACCTCAGGTGCGAAGCCTGCCAGGCGACGATCGACGTGCTGCACCCGGATCAGACCCGGGAGGGGACGCCGGCGTTCCCGGGCTGACTCCTTCTCCCCCGCTTGCGGGCGGAGAGGGGTTGATCAGGCCCGCCGTCCGCGCGTCGCGGCGGCGACATTGTCTGCGCCGAGGGCCACGAGGGCCGTGCGGGCGATGCCTTCGGCGTCGAGGCCGGCCTGGGCGTACATGGCCTCGGGCTTGTCGTGTTCCTGGAAGATGTCCGGCAGCACCAGGGTGCGGACCCGCAGGCCCTGGTCCAGGGCGCCGTGGTCGGCCAGCGCCTGCAGCACGAAGGCGCCGAAGCCGCCCATGGCCCCTTCCTCCACCGTGACCAGCGCCTCGTGCTCGCGCGCCAGGCGCAGGATGAGGTCCACGTCGAGCGGTTTGGCGAACCGGGCGTCGGCGACGGTGGCCGAGAGGCCGCGGGCGGCCAGCAGGTCGGCGGCCTTGAGGCTTTCCGCCAGGCGCGCGCCGAAGGACAGGATGGCCACCGCCGTCCCCTCGCGGACGATGCGGCCCTTGCCGATCTCCAGCGGCTCGGCGATCTCCGGAATGGCCACGCCGATCCCCTCGCCGCGCGGATAACGGAACGCGCTGGGACGGTCGTCGATAGCCGCGGCGGTGGCGACCATGCGGGCCAGGTCCGCCTCGTCGCCGGCGGCCATCAGCACCATGCCCGGCAGCGCGCCCATGAAGCCGATGTCGAAGGAGCCGGCGTGGGTCGCGCCATCGGCGCCCACCAGGCCCGCGCGGTCCATGGCGAAGCGCACCGGCAGGCGCTGGATCGCCACGTCGTGCACCACCTGGTCGTAGCCGCGCTGCAGGAAGGTGGAATAGATCGCCGCGAACGGCTTCATCCCGTCGGCGGCCAGGCCGGCGGCGAAGGTCACCGCGTGCTGCTCGGCGATGCCCACGTCGAAGGTGCGCTCGGGGAACCGCTCGCCGAACAGGTCGAGGCCGGTCCCGGAGGGCATCGCCGCGGTGATGGCCACGATCTTGGGGTCGCGCTCGGCCTGCTTGATCAGCTCGGTGGCGAAGACCTTGGTGTAGCTGGGCGCGTGGGTCACGCCCTTGGCCTGCTGGCCGGTGACCACGTCAAACTTGGCCACGGCGTGATGCTTGTCGGCGGCGTTCTCGGCCGGGGCGTAGCCCTTGCCCTTGTGGGTGACCACATGGACCAGGACGGGCCGGTCCTTGATCTCGCGGGCGTTCTTCAGCACGCCCACCAGCGCGTCGAGGTCGTGGCCGTCGATCGGCCCCACATAGTAGAAGCCCAGCTCCTCGAAAAAGGTGCCGCCGGTGACCATGCCGCGGGCGTATTCCTCGGCCTTCTTGGCCGCGTCCTTCAGCGGCCGGGGCAGGACGCCGGCCATGGACTTGCCGAGCCGGCGGATCGAGCGATAGCCGCCGCCGGACACCAGCCGGGCCATGTAGGCGCTCATCCCGCCCACCGGCGGGGCGATCGACATGTCATTGTCGTTCAGAATGACGGTGAGCTGCTTCGTGGTCTCGCAGGCGTTGTTCATCGCCTCATAGGCCATGCCGGCGCTCATCGAGCCGTCGCCGATCACCGCCACCACCTTGTTGTCCCGGCCGGCGCGGTCGCGCGCGGCGCAGAAGCCGAGAGCGGCCGAGATCGAGGTCGCGGCGTGGGCCGCGCCGAACGGATCGTACTCGCTTTCCGAGCGGCGGGTGAAACCGGACAGCCCGCCGCCCTGGCGCAGGGTGCGGATGCGGTTTCTGCGACCCGTCAGGATCTTGTGCGGATAGGCCTGGTGCCCGACGTCCCAGATGAGGATGTCCCGGGGCGTCTCGTAGACGTGGTGCAACGCCACCGTCAGCTCCACCACCCCCAGCCCCGCGCCCAGGTGGCCGCCGGTCTGGGACACCGCGTCGATGGTCTCGGCGCGCAGTTCATCGGCGAGCTGCTTGAGCTGGGAAAGGGTCAGCGACCGGGTGTCGGCCGGGGTGTTCACAGTGTCGAGCAGCGGGGTGTTGGTCATAAACGGGCGATGGTCCGAAGGGGGCCTAGGTTCGGCGCTCTAACACGAAATCCACGCTGCTCCGCAGGAATTCAGCGCGCCGGCCGAAGGGGTCCAGGTGGGATTTTGTCTGTTCCGTAAGCAGGGCGAGCCGCTCGCGGGCGGCTTCTGCGCCCAACAGGGTGACGTAGTTGGCCTTGCCCTTCCCGGCGTCCTTGCCGGCCTTCTTGCCGAGTTCAGCCTCCTCGCCCTCGGCGTCCAGAAGGTCGTCGACGATCTGGTAGGCCAGGCCCAGGTCCTGGGCGAAGGCCATCAGGGCGTGGCGCTCGGCGTCGGCGGCATGGGCCATGGTCAACGGCAGGTCGAAGGCGACGGCGATCAGCGCGCCGGTCTTCAGCCGTTGCATGCGGGCCACGGCGCCCAGGTCGTCGCGCACGCCCAGCAGGTCGATCATCTGGCCGCCGCACATCCCGCGCGCCCCGCTGGCCATGGCCAGCTTCAGCACCATCTCGGCGCGCACGGAGCCGTCCTTGTGGGTGTCGGGATGGGCGAGGATCTCGAAGGCCGCGGCCTGCAGGGCGTCGCCGGCCAGGATGGCGGTGGCCTCGTCATAGGCCTTGTGGACCGTGGCCCGGCCACGGCGCAGGTCGTCGTCGTCCATGGCCGGCAGGTCGTCGTGGATCAGGCTGTAGGCGTGGATGCATTCCACGGCGCAGGCGGCGCGCAGGACGGGGCGATCGTCCAGGTCGAACATGCGGCCGGTCTCGATGGCGAAGAAGGGCCGCAGGCGCTTGCCGGGCCCGAGGGCGGCGTAGCGCATGGCGCCGGTGAGCTGGGATTCCGGCCCCTCGGCTCTCGGCAACAGCTCGTCCAGGGCCACCGTCACCAGGTCGGCCGCCTCCGAGACCCGGCGGGCCAGGTCGGCCATCAGCCGAACTCGGCCGGTTCCACGGCCGGGGCGCCCTGCGCGCCGGAGACGATCTTCTCCACGCGCAGCCGGGCCGCCGCCAGGCGCGTCTCGCAGTGGGCCTTCAGGGCCGCGCCGCGTTCGTACATCTCGATGGAACGCTCCAGGGGCGCCTGGCCGGATTCCAGCTCGGCCACGATCCGCTCCAGCTCGGCCAGGGCCTGCTCGAACGTCAGGCTGGAAATCTCGGCGACGTCGGCCATGGGCGCCCTTGCCGCGTGTCCGTTCCGGTTCGAAACGAGCCCGCACTATGATTGCTCGAGTTGGAGCGTGACGGGCCAACCTAGTGGGACGGCCGCCCGGCCGCAACGTCCGTGGTCGGCCTCAGGGCCGCTGAAACCGTCGCATCGACCAGTATTTGAACCCCTGGCTGTCGGTCATCCGCCAACCCATGCGGCGCAGCGAACGGCCGATCATGAAGTTGAAGAAGCCGTGGGCCAGGACCACCACATCCTGTCCCTGCGAGGCCAGCGCCACCAGCATGGCGGCGGCCTTGTCGGCCCGCGCCTCGGCCTCGCGGCGGGTCTCGGCGCCTTCGTGGTGATTGAAATACCACCACCAGAACCGGGCGATGAACCCCCACAGCCGCGGCGACAGGCGCACCCAGGCGGGCCAGTTGGGCGGCGGCAGCGGCGCCTCCACCAGCATGGCCTCGCGGGCGAATTCGCGAGCCCCGGCCAGGGCCTGGGCGCTCTCGATGGAGCGCAGGCGCGTGGAGGCGATCATCACGCCGCAGCCGGCGGCGAAGCGCCGCAGGACCTCTGGCGGCGTCTGGCCGGGCGCCAGGCCGCGACCCTCGTAGCTGGCCCAGAAGCTGCGGTACTCCGTCGACGACAGCCGCACCTTGCGCGAGATCGCCGGCTCGCCGTGGCGGGCGAGGATCACCGCGCCCGGCCGGATCGTGGCGCCTGCGGGCTGCTCGACAGTCAAAACGTCGGCCATTTCATCCGCGGGACGCGGGGTGCCGCAAAGATGCGAACCCGGCCCGTCTCACCCCCCCGACAGAGCCCGCACGTGCGCGACGGCGGAGCGTCCCAGAGCGTCCAGGTCGTAGCCGCCCTCGAGCGAGGAGACAACCCGCCCGCGCGCCCGGCCGCGCGCCATCTCGGCGATGGCCCGGGTCGCCCAGGCGAAGTCCTCCGCCTCCAGTTGCTGGCCGGCGTTCAGCGTGTCGTTGACGTGGGCGTCGAAGCCGGCGGAGATCAGGATCAGGTCGGGGGCGAAGGCGTCGACCTTGGGCATCAGGCTCTCGAACGCCCGGCGCCATTCCTCACGCGCGGCGCCGGGGGCGACCACGGCGTTGGCCACGTTGGCCGGCGCGGCCTCGGACGGATGGCCGCTGCCGGGCCAGAGCGGCCACTGATGGATCGAGGCGAAGAACAGGCCCTCCTGGCCGGCGAAGGCGGCCTGGGTGCCGTTGCCGTGATGGACGTCGAAGTCCACCACCGCCACCCGCGCGAAACCCTCCGACTGGGCGACCCTCGCCCCCACCGCGACGTTGGAGAAGATGCAGAAGCCCATGGGCTTGGCGGGCTCGGCGTGGTGTCCGGGCGGGCGGACCGCGCAGAACGCCCGTTCGATCTCGCCGCGCGCCACCGCCCGCACCGCCGCGGTGACCGCGCCGGCCGCCCGCCGGGCCGCATGCAGGCTCCCCGGAGACATGAAGGTGTCGGCGTCGAGCATCAGCCGGCCGCTGGTCGGCGCGGCCCTGATGATCGCCGCCACATAGGCCGCATCGTGCACCCGCTCGAGGTCCGCCGGGTCGACCAGCGGCGCATCACGTCCCTCCAGGTCCAGATCGCTGGCCTCGCTGATGGCGTCGATCACCGCGCGCAGCCGTTCGGGCCGCTCGGGGTGGCCCGCCCCCGGCCGGTGGTCGAACATGTCCGTGTGGGTGTAGAGCGCGACATCCATCCCGTTCATCCTACCGCGAAACGCCCGGCTCGCCAGCCACGGGCGGGTCGCGCCCCCCCGCCGCATGAGCGCGAGCCGCCGACTGTGCCGATTTGACGCAAGGCCTTTAGATTTTCTCGGGCCTGATTCGAGGCGTTCTGGCGCCGCTAAGGCCAAGCTTCTTGGTGAACGTGATTCACCTGACTTTATTGCGACAATTTAACCCTCGGCGGTCTTGGCGGACGGCGCGTCCTTTGCAAGGTTCCGCTTCGGTAAGCGACAGAACAAAGAGGGGTGGCGGGCGTCATGCTGCGGATCGGCTATGTGCGGCTTCGCGATGCGCGGTCGGCGGACGACACCGCTGCGCTGAAGGCCGCCGGCTGCCACGTGGTTCGCGCCGAGGAGCCGTCGGTCGGCGACGCCGAGGACGCAGTCTTGCGCTCGATCCTGGACTTCGTGGCCGCCGGGGACCAACTCGTGGTGGCCCGGCTCGAGAACCTCGGCGAATGCCCCCAGGCGGTGCTGTCGGTGATCGATCGGCTGGAACACAAGAACGCCAGCGTGTGCGTGGTGGAGCCCGCGATCTGCAGCTCCGGCGAGGGCGGCCGGGCGCTGCGCGCGGCGCTGCAGGCGGTGGCCGGCGTGCCCACGCCCTGGACGACGCCGCGCAAGCGGCGCGGCGCGCCCTCCGCCGGCGAGATCCTGGCCCTGCAGGAGGCCGGCGTCGGCCCGGTGGAGATCGCCCGGCGGCTGGGCGTCTCGCGCATGACCGTCTGGCGCAAGCTGCGCACCCTGGACGCCTGACCACCCGCCCCCGGGCTCGGGGCAGCGCAAGGCTGGACATGCGGCCCCCGCGGCCCCATCCTTGAAAATCAAACAGCCGTTCGGACGCCCAAGGACTGCCCGCGATGTTCATGCGCTTTTTCACCGAGCTCCGTCAGAACAAGGTGCCGGTGACGCTCAGAGAGTACCTCATGCTCATGGAGGCGCTCGACAAGTCGGTGATCGACCGGTCGGTGGAGGACTTCTATTACCTCTCGCGCGCCGCGCTGGTGAAGGACGAGAAGAACCTCGACCGGTTCGACCAGGTGTTCGGCCACGTGTTCCAGGGACTCGAGAAGCTGACCAACGAGCAGCTGTCGGACATTCCGGCGGACTGGTTGAAGCGGATGACCGAGTCCTTCCTCTCTGACGAGGAGAAGGCCCAGATCGAGGCCATGGGCGGCTTCGAGGCGCTGATGGAGCAGCTGGCCCAGCGGATCAAGGACGCCAAGGAAGGCAAGGGGGAGGGCGAGGGCGAAGGGAACGGGAACGGCGTCGGCAAGGGCGGCAACTCCCCGTTCGGCGCGGACGGCTACCACCCCGAGGGCGTGCGCATCGGCCAGGACAAGGGCCGCCACGGCCGCGCGGTCAAGGTGTGGGACAAGCGCGAGTACAAGAACCTCGACGACTCCGTCGAACTCGGCACCCGCAACATCAAGGTGGCGCTGCGCCGCCTGCGCAAGTGGGTGCGCGACGGCTCGCAGGACGAGCTGGACATGAACGGCACCATCCGCGGCACCGCGGAGAAGGGCTACCTCGACATCCAGATGCGTCCCGAACGGCGCAACAAGATCAGCGTGCTGTTGTTCCTGGACATCGGCGGATCGATGGATTCGCACATCAAGGTCTGCGAGGAGCTGTTCTCGGCGGCCCGCACCGAATTCAAGAACATGGAATTCTACTACTTCCACAACTGCCTCTACGAGTCGCTGTGGAAGGACAACCGCCGCCGGCACACCGAGAAGATCAACACCTGGGACGTGCTCCACAAGTTCCCTTCGGATTACAAGGTGATCTTCGTCGGCGACGCCACCATGAGCCCCTACGAGATCACCTATCCGGGCGGCTCGGTGGAGCATTGGAACGAGGAAGCCGGCGCGGTCTGGATCGACCGCCTGTGCAACATCTTCGAGCACGTGGTCTGGCTGAACCCCACCGGCGAGCGCCACTGGGACTACACCCCCTCCATCGAGGTGGTGAAGCAGCTGGTCGGCGACCGGATGTATCCGCTCACCCTGGACGGCCTGTCCAAGGCCATGAGGGAGCTGGCGCGCTGAGCGCCGGGCGGTGGGGACGGCGGTGAACGACCCCCTGCCCCTCGACGCGCCGGACGAGGACGGCGCGCACGCCGCCACCAAGGACGCGGTGTTCGCCGCGGCCGAGGCGCTGTTCGCGCTGCACGGGTTCCAGAACGTCTCGGTGCGCGACATCACCGCGCAGGCGCAGGTGAACCTCGCCTCGGTGAACTACCATTTCGGCTCCAAGGACGCCCTGCTCTACGAGATCTTCCGCCGGCGCACGGCGGAGCTGAACCGCGAGCGGGCGCGCCTGCTGCACGCCGCCAACGACCGCCACGGCGGTCGCCCGCCGGTGCGGGAGGTCCTCGAGGCGCTGTTCGCTCCGCCGGTGCGCTGGTCGGCGCCGGACCACAGCCGGCGTATCGCCCTGCAGTTCATCATCCGCGCCCGCAGCGAGGGGACGGAGGCGATGCGCGAGGCGCTGCAGCATGACGTCTCGCATCTCGCCCGCTTCGCCGACGCCCTGATGACGGCCCGTCCGGAGCTGCCGGCGGAGGACATCTACTGGCGCCTGCATTTCTGCCTGGGCATGCTGCACAACAACCGCTTCGCCGAGTTCGACCGGCTGAGCACGCTTTCCGGCGGCCTCACCCAAGAGGCTGAGGTGGACGCCCTGCTGACCCGCATGCTCGACTTCGCCGAGGCCGGGTTCGCGACCTGAAGCTCAGGATCGCCTAGGCTCGCTCGCCCTCGTAAAGCACGCCGGGCAGGCCGCTGGAGTCGTAATAGACCACGGCGCCCTCGGCGAAGTAGTGGCCGACGATGGAGCGCCGCGACTTGTCCATGTCCTGACGCGGGCAACCCCCGTGCATCAGGTTCTCGTGCCAGATCAGGACCGTGCCGGCCTTGGGCCGGTAAGTCCTTCGCGCGAACCGGCCGCCGAGCAGATCGGTCCACGCGGCCACGGCCTTGGCGCCGAATTCGCGCCAGTCGTCCTTGACCTTGGCGATCTCCGCGGTGCGCATATAGAGCCTGGGCAGGCGGTGGCTCTTCGGGAACACCACCAGTTCGCCGCTATCCGGCTGCACGTCCTCCAGCGCCGTCCAGACCCCGCACATGCGCCCGGCGGGGAAGGAGGTCAGGTGGATGGTGTCCTGGTGATATTCCTGCTGGGATCCGAAGACGTAGGTGAGCGACTGGCAGGGCCGGGCCGGCGCCTCGAAGATCAGGTCCAGCATCCGCAGGATCTTCGGGTGCAGCCACAGCTCGCGGATCGCCGGATAGTCGATGTGCAGGTTGTGCATCCGCTGGCTGGAGCCCCACTCGTAACCCTCGACCTTGCGTGCAACGGCGTCATCGAGGGCGGCGTTCAGGCGGGCCAGGTGCTCGGCCCCCAGGACGTCGGGGATCTCGAGGAAGCCTTCCTCGACGAAATGGCGCAGGGCGGCGATTTCGTCGGCGGTCGCGCCCGCCGCCTCCAGGGCCCGCAGGTGCGCCTCGATCGCCTCGGGCGACCGGTCGAACCAGGCGGTGAGCGAGGCGTCCGCATAGTCGTAGGCGCCGCTGTCGCATTCGCCGTCCACCACCAGCGCGACGCCGGATCGGCGCAGGCTCTCGCGGGCGAGGTCGGCGACGGCGCCCTGGTTGCGCAGGCGGACCTCCAGCGTCCGGCTGGCCAGGATCGCGCCCCTCGTCGAGCGGACCTCCAGCCGCAGGCGGGTCGGGCCGTCCGGCAGCAGGCAGCCGTGCAGGGCGAGCCAACCCTGCTGCGGCTCCGCGCCCAGGCTGAGCGGTTTCTCGAACACCGGTTTGGGCGCGTCGTTCAGGAACAGCGCCAGCCGCGCCTCGACGGGCGCTTCGGCGGCGAGGTCGTAGGAGACCACGGCGAGCCCCGACGTGGGGGCGTGCTCGGCCGGTGAGGACACGTGCAAGGCGACCTTCGCCGCGGGCTTGTCGAAGAGGCCGAGCAATGTGCGCATGGAACTGCAACCTTCGGCCGGCGATGCAACCGGAACCGCCGCAACGAGCCTGAGCCGCCGCCTGACGTCAAGCCGTCAGCATGCCGCGCGGCCGTTCCCCTGGCGTTGCGCGGCTTCGGGAAGGCCGGTAGCTGTGGCGCAAGCCTCGCCGAGGGACTGCCCGTGTCGCCGATTCGCTCCTTTCATCTCCTCGCCCTGGCCGCCGTGGCGCTGGCCGCCTGCGATGAGCCTGCGCCCCGGCGCCGGGCCGAACCGCCCGCTGCGGCGAGCGCCCCGGCGGCGCCGGCGGCGGAGCGCGCGAGCCCCATCTCCTGGGACGCCGCCAAGGGCGCCTTCATGCTGAACGGGAAGCCGCTGAAACCGGCGCGCCTGTGGACGTTCGACGGGTCCACCGATGGCTGGACGGGCGCCGGGACGACGCTTGGCCCCGCGCCCGGCGGCGGTCTGGCGGTGAGCAACACCGCCTTCGACCCGATTCTCTTCTCGCCCCAGGGCCTGGCGATCGACGGCGCCCGCAATCCGCTGGTGATCATCCGCCTGACGCGGGTCAGGGCGGGCGGAGACTGGTCGGGGACGCTGTTCTACGTCACCGCCAGGCACGGCACCGCCGAAGAATTCCACGCCCGGCCGGCCGACCTGAAGGACGTGGCGGTGAACGAGACCGTGACCCTGATCTACGACATGTCGCGGCCGGCGGCGGGCGGCGACGACTGGACGACGTCGGTGATCGACCGGTTGCGCTTCGACACCGACGACCAGGACGGCGGGCAGTTCCTGATCCACCAGGTCGCCGTGGCCGACAATCCCGACCCCGCCACGCCCCTGGGCGGCAAGCTGTAGGCGCCGGCC
>Ga0070668_100002186_pt1 | contig 14339 bp, 9 predicted proteins | sample KBSS43metaG_FD_64661 | JGI IMG/M metagenome (GOLD analysis project Ga0070668, IMG submission 64661) | Switchgrass rhizosphere microbial communities from Kellogg Biological Station, Michigan, USA - KBS S4-3 metaG | ecosystem: Host-associated > Plants > Roots > Rhizosphere > Soil ... | reverse complement strand
AGGCAACATCGGCCTGATGAAGGCCGTCGACAAGTTCGAATACCGCCGCGGCTACAAGTTCTCGACGTACGCGACGTGGTGGATCCGCCAGGCGATCACGCGCTCGATCGCCGACCAGGCACGGACGATCCGCATCCCGGTCCACATGATCGAGACGATCAACAAGATGAACCGGATCTCGCGCCAGATCCTGCAGGAGACCGGGCAGGAGCCGGATCCGGCAACGCTGGCGGTGAAGATGGAGATGCCCGAGGAGAAGATCCGCAAGATCCTGAAGATCTCCAAGGAACCGATCTCGATGGAGACGCCGATCGGCGACGACGACGACTCGCATCTCGGCGACTTCATCGAGGACCAGTCGACGGTGGCGCCGTCCGAAGCGGCGGTCAACGCCAGCCTGCGCGACGTCTGCAAGGACATCCTCGACACGCTGACGCCGCGCGAAGCGAAGGTGCTTCGGATGCGCTTCGGCATCGAGATGAACACCGACCACACGCTCGAGGAAGTCGGCAAGCAGTTCGACGTCACCCGCGAGCGCATCCGCCAGATCGAGGCCAAGGCGCTGCGCAAGCTCCGGCACCCGTCGCGCTCGGAAAAGCTGCGGAGCTTCCTCGAAGGCGAGTAACCTGCTGCCTTCCGAGACAAACCGCCCCGGTTTCTCCGGGGCGTTTTGTTTCCAGCATCCGATTCTATGGCGGGAAACGCCTACCGCGGCACAACAGCGAACCGAGATTTTCCGCAGTCAAGGCGACAGCGGCGTTGACCATCTGCTCCGGCATCCGCGCAAATGTCACCGGGAAGGCAGCGATGACCCCGCGTCGTCGACGCAGAAGGCGATCGTGTCGGGACCCGTTCCCTCCGCGATCCAGCCGCGCAGGAGCATGGACGCGCGCTCGCCGGGATCGGACACGTAGCGATGATTCGAGTCGGCGCGGCCGTTCCAGAAGCGGTAGACCGCGACACGCAGGAATCCCAGCGAGCACAGTTGGTTCGTGGGTTCGCGGACCAGGGACACCTGGAAGGCGCTGGCGTTCTCGAGGGTGTATTCGGGATGCGCCTTCCTCACGGCGTCGCATTCTTCGGCGGAGGCCGAGAAGAAATGCGAGTCGCTCGGCGGTGGAAGATAGAACCGGCATACGTCCGCCCAGGGGCCTGCGGCAGGCGCGGCGAGACGATGGTCGAACGCGTAGCTGACCCGGAACCACCAGCCCGTCCGTTTCCAGCCGGGGAAGCGCCCGGAATCGAGCGCGTCGAAATCGGCCAGGGACGCGCTGATGAAATAGTGGTCCCGCGCGGCGTTGTAGTACTCGTAGGCGTTCATCCCGGGACCTGCCGGGGCGAAGGTGAGCGAATCGCCGGCGAAATTCGTCGCGACGGCCGCGACCTCGATGCCCGGACGAGTCAGCGCGGTGGACCCTAGCACCGGCAGCGAGCCGTAGCTCCATTGATCGAAGTTCGCGAACGCGATCGTGCCGTCCTCGGTCGGCAGGAAGCCGTCCGGCAGCACGAAGTCGGCCTTGATCGGCGGGAGGTTTTCGTCGACGGCGAGGCAGCAAGCCGACTCGCTCACCAGCAGGACGTGACGATCTGCGGTGGCGAGCCCCGGCAAGTCATTCGGAAACCGGTACGTCTTTGCCTGGCCATGGCTGGTCGTCGTCAAGACAAGGTCTGTGAAGGCCGACTGTGAGTTCATGTGCGCCGACTCCGTCAGCACCACGAACTGCGTGCGGCCGTCGGGCGTCGAGTACAGCCGGTCGATGACGAAGGACGCTTGTGCCTGCGCCAAGGTTGCGGCCAGCGCGAATACCGGAAATCCCAGGAGCCTTGCGACACGTGATGCGTTCATGTCGATCCCCCTTGCAGGTCCGGGCCGCGCCCGGCGAAGGTGGCAGGCGCCCCACCCGTCTATGTGCGGCGGGCGGCGCGGAAGCAGTCGTTGCTACGGTGTTCCGCTTTGCAGGTCCGGTCAAGGGATTATTCGCGTCGGAACTATTTGCCCAGCATGTACAGCTGCCACAGGTCCTTGTGGCTCATGTGGCACATCGGCTGGATCGCCAGCAGGCCGGTCTTGCCGATGCTCCCCTCGAGATAGCGCATCTCGTCGAACTTCGCGCGCGTGGCATCGTCCACCGGAACGTCGAAGCCGCTCTCGCGCATCATCAGGATGCCCTTCGCGCGGAGCGCGAGCTCCGTGTACAGCCGCAGATAGCAGAGCAAGTCGGCGACCACCGGTCCGCGAAACCGGCCTTTCATCGCATGCAGGTACTGGCCGACCGGCGAATCGGACAGTTGCCCGGAGTTGATCAGCGCGAGCATCTCGGCATCGGCGTCGAAGCCATGGCCGAGCCAGTTGCTGACCGCCTTTTCGCTGCGATGGAATACGAAAAGGAGCAGCGGCGGCAACACGACGAGAACCGCCAGCGTCGCCAGCGTCGGTGACGACGACAGGTGGTTGTACGCCGAGTGAACGACCACGGCCAGCGCGAAACCGGGAAGCAGATCGATGACTTTGGCCCGAGTCGCCCGCTCGAGCATCGCGAGGCCCATGACCGCGAACAACGCGGTGGCGCCACCGTGCATGACCGCCGTGCCGAAGCCGCGGATGATCCACGTCGCCATGCCGGCGTCCGGAACCAGCCGCAGGAAGTAGAGATTCTCGACCATCGCGAAACCGGTGCCCACGGCAAAGCCGCAGATCGCCGCATCGACGAGGAAACCGATCCGATGCGTGCGAATCAGCGCGACGATCACGAGGCCCTTCAGCAGCTCCTCGGTCACCGGCGCGATGTAGCGCGAGAAGTGCAGCAGGTCGATCTTCGCCAGGTCGAGTGCCAGTGCGTTCGCCTGGTAGCTGATGCCTGCCACCATCGCGCCGCAGGCCACGATGACCAGAATCGTGCGCAGCGCGACCAGCTTGTAGCTGTCGAGATAGAGCAGCGTCGCGAGAAACACCAGCACCGGCAGCAGGGCCACCAGCGCCGGCGCCAGGATATCAAACGACATGATGCGCGAAGATTCCCGTCACAGGATCTTGAGCGAGATCATCCACTCGGTGCCCGCGCGGCGCGAGCCCTGGAAGCCCGCCGCAAAGCCCACGGACAACGTCATGTCGTACCAGTGCAGCACGCTGAAGCGCAGGTCGGCCTGCGCGCCGACGCTCGCGTATTTCTGGCGCAACGCCGAATTGCCGGGATTGGTCACCATCGCCGATGCGAACACCGCGGGACGCAGCCACGTCGCGTGGAAGGCAGGCGTTCCCACGGACTCGAACACGATCGGCGGAATGTTCCATTCGACCATCTCGCGCACGAAGTTGAGCGCACTGATCTCCTGCAGCGCGAATCCCGGAAACGAATATAACTCGCGATAGCGCTGGACGTTGCCGTCGTCGACGTAGTTGTTGCCGAATCCGCCGAAATAGAAATTCGCTACCGTGGGGTTCTTGTCACCATTGGCGGTGCCGGCGGCGCCACGCAGCCAGATCGACGAGTGCGGCAGGGGAAGGTCGAACCCGACGTCGAGCGTGCCGAACAGTTGCGGGATGATCTCGCCGTTGACGCGATTCGTCTTGACCACGGCTGACCACGAAAGCCCTTTTTCGCCATCGACGGCGCCGAGCGATCGCCGCACATCCGTGTAGTAGAGCCCGGCTTCCGCGGTGGTCAGGCGCGTGAAGTTGGTTTCCACGTTCTGCGCATTCGGCAGCGTATCGATCTGGTCGTAGTACGCAACGTCGAACTTGGCCTCCATCCTGCGCGGCTCGTCGTAGATGAGCAGCCAGTCGTAGCCGGCCTTGGCCGCATAGCCCTTCTGGCTGCGCTTGGTCGGGCCGAAGAGGTCATAGAAATCCGAGCGGTTCCAGTACAGCTCCCCGCGCCAGCCCAGATAGCTGCCCTTGATGTTGACGTGACCCTGCTGATTGCCCGGCGTGTCCTGGCCCGGTGTATAGGCCATCGTGATGCCGAGCCGCGCCAGGTTGAGCGGATCCGCGAAGTTGAAGTTATAACCGAAGCCGACCGCATCCTTGTAGCCCTGCAGCACCGGAAAGGCGTTGTCGAGCCTAACGCTGCCCAGCGCCGAGTAATTGCCGCGGGCGATGATCTCCTTTTCGTAGTCGACGGTCGACGGCGGGGGGACCTGCCAGGTCTTGACGATCGGATACTTGTTCACGACCTCCGTGCCGAGGAACCTGATGGCACTGACATCCTCGAGCGGGCGTGGATCGATGATCGCGGGAACGAATCCTTCTCCGGTGTACGTCAGGACGACCAACTTTCCGTCGGAACGTGGTACCGGGCGGAAAAATCCCGTCTCGGCATTCGAGACGGCGTCCATCTTGCCGGTCGCAACCTCGTAACGAAAGATGTTCGACACGCCCGTGTAGTAGCTGCTTCCGTACAGGTAACGACCGTCGCGCGAGAACACGAAGCTCTCGGGAACGGACTGGCCGAAGGCGAATTCGCTCAGTGGCGCAAGGTCCCCGCGCAGAACCTTGTCGAGCTCCCAGACCCGCAGGAATTGATCGCCGTTGACCTCGCTCATCGACGCCGAAAGCAGCCGCCCGTCGGGCGAGATGTCGAGGTCGCTCGGCACGAACTCGTACGGGAACGTGTAGACGTCCTGCCATCCGGTGTACGGGTGAGGAATGCGGACCAGCGTCGCAATGCCGTTCGCGTGACGCACGCCCATCAGCGAGCGGTCCACCGGGTTGAAGACGATCTCGCCGACGCGCGCGTTCTCGAGCAGCATCCGCGACTCGCCGGTCTTCACGTCGACCGCCATCAGGTCGCGGAATGCCAGGTTGTCGTTGGTGTAGAACAGCGTGCCGCTGGCCGGATCCCATGCCACCGAGGCGACGCGATACAGCATCGCGCGCTTGATGTCCGCCAGCCGCTTGCGGGTTCCGTCACGCGGATTCAGCGCGCCCACGTGCTCGACGATGCCCGGATAGCGAAAGGCGGCGTAGATCATGCCGCTCGTCTCGTCGTAGAACATCCGGGATATCGAGCCGATCGCAGCCGGCGCGAGGTTCTGCTGCGGGGTGATCGGGAACTTGCGGACTTCCGCGAGATTGCGCAGCTGGAACTCGCGCTCGAAGGCGATCCAGTCCCGCCAGCCCTGTGCGAGCGAAATTCCGAACACCTGCGCGAACTGGTCGTCGAAATACCGCTGGCTGCCTTCGTCGCGCCGAAGCCACTCGACGACCTTCTCGGGAGAATAGGTGTACGCGAGGTAGGTGAAAAACCGCGTGCCGTACAGATAAGCGTTGGCGCCGATCTGAAAATCGACGCGCACGCCGCGCGACGCGAGCCCCAGCGGATCGTAGAAGTGCGCGTTGTCACGCACCATCGCGCGGAACACCATCTCGTCGTAGCCGCCCTGCGCCCGGCCGACGCCGCCCCCCATCCAGGTCTCCATGAACACCGCGGCGCCTTCCAGGTACCAGCGCGGCGCGGTGTAGCGAGGGACGGTCAGGTAGCTGTAGAGCAGCGTTTCCGGATGCTGCGCCTGGGGAACGACCTTGCCCAGGAAAAAGCGGCGCCAGCGCCGGTCCTCCTCCGCCGAGATGTCGTTGGTCGCGACATGGACCAACTCGTGGTTCATCAGCGAGAACATCCGCTCGCTGGCAGGATAGGTTTCGAACGCGCGGGACGGCGGCGCGATGTCGAAGACGAGGCGACTATGCGGAACGGCGCCAGCCTGCGCATTGCCGTAGTCGGCGAAATCGGTCAGCAGGACCGACACGGGCTCCGATGGCACCCAACCGAACATCCGGCGCTGCCAAGCCAGCGAGTTGGTGAACGTGTTCACCGCGTGGGGTACGAGGTACCCCAGCGAATCGAAGTAGACGAGCTGCATGTCCTTCGTCGTGACGAATGACATGCCGAGGGGGCTTTCGTCCGCACTGGCCGCGACCGGCATGAGCGTGAACAACAGGCACAGTACGCGTACGCGCCACCACATTCAGTGATTCCCTCCCCTTTTCGACGTCCGGAGCATAAGCGGTCGACGTCCAAAAGAAAACCGCCGGCACATAAGGCCGGCGGTCGCATGTTGCTTAAGTCAACAGACAGCTACTTGGCGCTGCCGTTCTGGACACCGCTTTGCACACCACTTTGTACGCCGCTCTGGGTGGCGCTCTGGACGCCGCTCTGAACGCCGCTTTGCGTGGCGTTTTGTACACCACTCTGCAAACCGCTCTGCGTGGCGCTTTGCGTGCCACTCTGCAAGCCGCTCTGCGCCGCACTCTGCTTTCCACTTTGCAGGCCGCTCTGCGTGGCGCTCTGCGTGGCACTCTGCAGGCCGCTCTGCGTGGCGTTCTGCTTACCACTCTGCAGGCCGCTCTGCGTGGCACTTTGCGTGGCACTTTGCGTGGCGCTCTGCAGGCCGCTCTGGGTGGCGCTCTGCTTACCACTCTGCAGGCCGCTTTGGGTGGCGTTTTGCACGCCGCTTTGCGTGGCGTCCTGTACACCCTTCTGCTTGGCATCCATTACGGCGCGCTGGTTGGCGTCCTGTACGCTCTGCTGCTTGGCGTCCTGTACGGCGCTCTGCTTGGCATCCATTACGGCGCGCTGATTGGCGTCCTGTACAGCGCTCTGCTTGGCGTCCTGTACGGCACTCTGCTTGGCATCCATTACGGCGCTCTGCCTGGCGTCCTGCACACCGCGCTGCTTGGCGTCCTGCACACCGCTCTGGGTGGCGCCCTGGACGCCACCTTGCACGGCGACGCCCGTCGCGTTCATCGGCGCCGGCGGTGTCGCGGACGGGTCACCGAGCTTGACGTCGGCCGCCGTATTCTGCGGTGCCTGATACCGCTGCGCCGGCACGATCGTCCCAATCGTGTCGGTGCCGCTCGGCGGATAGATGCCGGAGGCCAGGACGATAGCGACGGCCGCCACGACGCCGATGCCGATCCAGACTTTCTTGCGGTTGCCGAAGGAACGGTTCTGTTGCTCGCTCATGTATTCACCCCTGGATGATGGCCCCGGCCGAGACGCCCGAAGGACCCTTGCTGAATTCCCCGGGCGAGAACCCGGAGTGTGTGTCGTAGATTGCCCAAATACACGCGACTTGGCCAAAAGTTGCCGGAACCCGCCCAAGGACGCCGGGCGGTGCGGGACACGGTCCAGCACGGAGGCGACGAGGTCGGCGGGCGGAACGGCCATCGCGATGCCTCGCAGGCCGTCGAACAGCTGGCGGCGTTCGTCGAACTCGCTGCGCACGGCGGGGTCGGCGGCCCGCAGCCGGTCCAGCTCGCGCACCTCGTCCGGCGTCGCTTCGCCGTCGAGGACGGCGTCGATCAACGCGGTGGTTTGAGAGAAGTTCATGTCAGTTCGCGCGGAGGTCCTGGAGCATGTCCCGCAAACGGTGACGAGCGTCGAACAGCCTCGACTTCACCGTCTTCTCGTCCAGGCCCAGTATCTGTGCGATCTCCTGGTAGCTGCATTCGGAAAAGTGCCGCAACGCCAGCACCGCCCGGTCGTTAGCCGGCATGCGCATCATCGCGCCGTGAATCCGCCGCGAAAACTCGGCGTCGCTGGCGCGTGTTTCCGGATTGGCGTCGTCCGGACCTGGCCAGTCGGCCTCGTCGTCGAGCGCTTCCTCGCGGTCGTTACGGCGCAGCAGGTTGAGTGACTCATTGACGGCGATCCGATAAATCCAGCTGAAAAACTTGTAGCGGGGGTCGAATTCGTCCAGCCGCTCCGCAACCCTCAGAAACACGATCTGCGTGATGTCGTTCGCGTCCTCGGCGCTGCGCAGTATCCAGAATGCAGCGTTGTACAAGGGCCTGTGGTAGCGCACCACCAACTCGGTGAATGCCCTGCGGTCGCCCTGACGGTAGCGGTCCAACAACGCCAAGTCGGTGTCGTTGCCCCCTTCCGGGCGTCCCCTGCTGCTCACCTCATTGCTCTCAATTACACGCGACCGCGGAGAAAGTTGGCCCGGCATGCTATCGGGCGGGCTCGATTTCCAGGATCTGGTCGAAGCCGGAGTAGAGAAAAATGTCCTGCAGGTGGCGGCTCACCCCCGTCAGCCGAAGCTTCCCGGACCGGCCGACGAGCCGCTTCTGCGTCTTCAGCAGTACGCCGAGGCCGGCGCTGGAGATGTAATCCAGGCGGCTGCAATCCAGGATCACCGTGCCGTCGAGGCCGTCGAGAAACGCTTGAGCGGCCGGGCATTGGGCGGCATCCAGCCGGCCAGCAATGACGACCACACCGTCGGCACCATGATCAATCGCGAGCATCCCCAGTCCCTCTGTTCACTACACGGCAGGCCTCGTTGGGCCTGCCGGTGTCTTGCGAAACGTGATCCGGCTGCGGCGGCCGGTTTCCGAATAATGATAGTCGAGCGAGTCCGCGAGCTTCCTGACCAGGTGCAGTCCCAGTCCTCCCGGCCGGCGTCGCTCGATCGGAAGGGTGGTATCGACGACGGGCGCCTGGGTGACGTCGAACGGCTCGACATCATAGTCGGTTATCGTCACTTCGACGCCCCCGTCGACGGCCGCGACGTCGATGCGCACGTCGGCGGAGCTTTCAGGACTGTATTTGACCATGTTCGTGAACAGTTCCTCCACCATCAGGTCGACGGCCCCGGCGACCCCGGGATCGATGCGATGGGAGGCGAAGCATTCCGCGGTGAACCGGAAGACGGCATCGAGCGAGTCGATGCGACGACCGAATGTCCGGTGCGCCTCGCCTTCCGAATCACGCTTCACCAGAACCACCGTCATGTCGTCTTCCTGCGGTGCACCGTCGGCAAACGCGTGGACAGCGTCGAACAGCATCGCCGACAGTTCGGGCATCGAAGTCCGATGGTGAGCGCGCACCAGGTCCTCGACCCGTTGCTCGCCGAACTGCTCCTCCCGCACGTCGCTGTATTCATAGATACCGTCGGACAACAGCACCAGGATGTCGCCGGGCCTAAAGTCGATCGTCGGCGTCGGGCGCAGCGCCTTCAGCGGCATGGCGGCCAACGGAAAACTGGTTGGATAGTGGCGCGCGCAGGTTCCCGATGCCGCCTGGAAGTGCAGGATCGGCGCCTGGCCTCCGCTCTGGAAGCGCATCCGGTGCGCGTTGGGGTCGAGAAGGCCGATGAACGCTGTAATGAACCGGTCGGCGGCGAGCATGCCGGCGAGCTGGTTGTTGACGTGCATGAATGCTGTTTCGAGGTCTGCGCCCAGACGGAACGCCATGTGCAGCATCGCCTGCATCTGCGTCACCGACAGCGCCGGCGCGATGCCGTGCCCGGTGGCATCGCCCAATACCGTCAACAGCCCCTGGTCGGTGATTGAAAGGTCGAACGTGTCGCCGCCGGTCAGGCTCGCCGGCTTGAACGTGCCGAACAGGTCGTAGCCGGTCACGTTCGGCATCGTGGCCGGCAACATGCTCATCTGGACGATCCGGGCCATTTCCAGTTCCCGGCGCATCTTCTCGCCTTCGATCAGCGATTCCGTCATCCGCACGCGTTGCAGCGCGACCGCGCACTGGGCGGCCAGCGCCACGGCAAGCGTCTCGTCGTTCGCGTCGAAGGCGCCATCCACCTTGTTCAGCACCTGCATCACGCCGACCAGGACGTCGTTGTGGTCGACCAGGGGCAGCGTCAACATGCAACGCGTCCGGAATCCGGATCGACGATCCACTTCCGGGTTGAAGCGCTGGTCCGCGTAGCAGTCCGGCACATTGATGATCCGGCGATCGCGAGCGCAGGCACCTGCAATACCCACGCTCAATGGCACGCGCAGCGGCGGCATTCCCGTCGCGATCTCCAGGATCAGCTCGTCGGCCGCGGGGTCGTACAGCCAGATGGAGCTCCGCTCGGCGCGCAGCACCTGCTTGGCCGCGTCGACGACCTCGGCCAGCATCGTCATCAGGTCGAACGGCGCGGCGAGCTTGCGGGTGACGGCGAGGATCAACTCCATGTCGCGCATCGACAGGTGCCGCGAACCGGGATGCGCGCTCATGACGCCGCAATGTAGCAGTGCCGGCCGCCGCTGCGCACGTGGGCGGCCGTGCTATACGTTCGGGGCCGGACGACGCAGTCGGCGTCAACCGCAGCCAATGCGGGACTTCGGGGCTGCGGGCCGATGGAAGTCAGTGCAGCAACAGCACGGGCGTGCTGGCCTGCGCGAGGACCTTCGTAGCCACCGAGCCCACGACCAGATTCGCCAGCGCCGTGCGGCCATGCGTGCCCATCACGATCAGGTCGACACCACGCTCGCTCGCGCAGTGGATGATCTCGTCCGCGGGCTCGCCGACGCGCTTCACCGCGTCGAACGCAACGTTCGCGGCGGAGAGCGAAGCGCGCGCGGGCGAGAGCATCGTCTCCGCCTCCTCGTCGTAATAGTCGGCGAGGTTCTGCTTGCCGGCCCACGCGGCGGCGGCCTTGTAAGGAATCGCCGCGTGCACGGTCAGGAGCGTGAGCTCCGGCACTTCGCGAAACCATCCGAGACGGGCGATCAACGCCGCGAGCGCCGCGTTCGACGCATCGGAACCATCGGTCGCAAACAGTATTTTCATCGTGTCTCCGGGCAAATCGGTTTTCAGTCGTCGGCGCGTTGCCAGTTTAGCCTAGGGCGAGGACGGCGGTGACCTGCTCCGGATCGTCCGGATCGTCGCGCACGGTGAAACCCAGCTTCTCCACGAATCGCAGCATGTTGCGGTTCGCCTGCAGCACCGACCCTTCGAGCCGCTTCAGCCCGCGCTTCCTGGCACCCGCAATCAGCCGCTGCATCAGCATCCGCGCGACGCCACGGCCCTGCCATGCGTCGGCGACGACAATCGCGAACTCGGCCGATTCACGGTCCGGATTCATGATGTAGCGCGCGACGCCGACGAAGCTCTGGCCTTCCGGCGCGCGCGGGTCGTCCACGAGCGCCACCAGCGCCAGTTCGCGATCGTAATCGACCTGCGTGAACCGTGCGAGCATCTGCGGCGTCAGTTCGTGCAGCTGGTAGAAGAAGCGGAAATAGCGCGACTGATCGGACAGCCCGTTGACGAAGCGGCGCTCGAGCTCAGCGTCCTCGGGACGGATCGGCCGTACATGCAGCGACTGCCCACCCGCCAGCGTGACGTCGGCCGCGAGCTCCGCCGGATACGGGTGTATCGCCATGTGGGCGTACCGCGGCGGGAGCTTTCGCGCGAGGCTCGCGACGACGCGCGCACGGCCGATCAACGCCGCGCCCGGTGCGACCAGCACCGGGTCGAGCGCAAGCTCACGGATCCACGGCAGCTCGCAAGCGAGCGTCGAAAGCTGCAGCAGCAGCCGGGTCAGCGGCGCCAGCGCGGCCGCGCACTCCGTCGAGAGCCGCGTCGCGGTACCGCCGACGATCAGGTCCGCAGCGAGGCGCGCGTTGAGCGGCGGAAGCATCAGCGCCGCGCCGTGACCGGGAAGCTGCAGCCGCGCGCTGGGTCCGAACGTGATCACCGGGCCGAACGTCGGGTCGGTGGCGAGTCCGATCGCCAGTTCGCTCCCACCGCGGACGCGCGGCGCGCGAAACACCAGCGCGCCGCCGCTCCACCCTTTCGGCGGCGTGGCGCGCGCCTCGTCGTGCAGATCCGACCACGCCCTTGTCAATGCGCGCTTGTTCGCGAGATCGAAGCGGGCCAGCGCCGGCGCCGCCGCGTCGAGCATCAGGCCCAGCGGGTAACCGACACGACGCGCGGCAGTGAGCGCTTCGGCCAGTGTATCGACCGTCGCCAGCGCCGGCAGCGGCATGTCGAATGCGGACAGCAGCGCGTGCGTCTCGTTGCCGCGCAGCGTCGATCGCCCGTCGGCGAGCAGCTGCTCCCTGATGCGGGCCGCAACCGCGAGATCCGGCGGTGCCGGATCCGCCTGCGGCGGCGCGACCTCGAGCAGCAACGCCTGGTTGCGCCGGTACGCGGCGAGGAACGAGAACGCTTCGACGGCATTCTCCGGCGTGTAGAAATTGGCGATGCCGCCTGCTTCCAGCGCGGCGCGGGTTTCGAGGCGCTCGATCGAGCCAAGCCACGCACCGAGGACGGGTTTCGACGACCCGCGTGCGACCGCGGCGATCGCGCGCGCTGCATCGGTGGGACCATCGATCGGCCGCGGCACGTGCAGCGCCAGCACGGCGTCGACCCCCGGATCGGAGAGCGTTGCGGCGACCGCCGCCGCGAAGCGCTCGGGCGGCGCGTCACCGCGCACGTCGACGGGATTGGCACGCGCGCTTTCGACCGGCAACAGCGTGTCCAGCGCTGCGATCGTCGACGCCTCCAGCGGCGCCAGCGTGACGCCGCGTCCCGCGGCCGAATCGGCGGCGAGCAGCGCCGGTCCGCGGCCGTTGGCGACGATCGCGAGCCGGTCGCCGTGCGGGATCTTGCCCATCGCCAGGATGCGCGCGGCGGCGAAAAGCTGCGTGTACGTATGGACGCGCACTGTACCCGCGCGCCGGAACGCCGCGTCGAACACAGCGTCCGCCGCGGGTCCGCCGTCACGTCGCGGTTGGTCCTGCGAGCGCCCGGAACGCAGCACGACGACCGGCTTGGTCCGCGCCGCTGCCCGCAGCGCCGACACGAAGCGCCGTACATCGGTGACGTGCTCGACGTACAGCAGGATCGCATCGGTGCTCGGATCGATCACCAGCGCATCGAGCAGTTCGCCGAAGCCGACGTCCATTCCGCCGCCGAGCGCTATGACGCTCGAGAAACCGATGCCCATCGGCGCGGCGAAATCGAGCATCGCCGTGCACACGGCGCCCGACTGCGCGATCAGCGCGAGCCCGCCCGCGCGCACCGGCACGTCGGAATACGTCGCGTTCAGATGGATGTCGGTGCGGATGAGTCCGAAGGTCCCCGGCCCGACCAGTCGAACGCCGCGCTTCGTCGCCAGCGCTGCGATGTCCCGCGTCCATCGGCGCGCCACGATGGCGTTGTCCGCGGGGGGAACCGTGAGCAGCAGCGCCGCTTGCAACTGCGCGCGCGGCGCATCGTCGAGGATGGCGGCAACGGCCGTCGACGGTGCGGCGATCACCGCGAGGTCGACCGGCTTGCCGATTGTGGCCAGCGACTTGTGCGCGCGACGCCCGAGCACCTTGCGGTGGTGCGGGTTGACGACGAACAAGTCGCCCGCATAGCCGCCGGCGACGATGTTCTCGAGCACGATGCGCCCGACCGACGCCGGGCGCTCGGACGCGCCGACCAGCGCAACCGACGCGGGCGCGAGCAGCGGGCGCAGGTAGTGTTGCATGGCGGTTCCGCGCACAGTGTACGACACGGTGTCCGATATAATCGCCGCGCTGCCGTGTCGCGGCCCGCACGGCAGAATGCCCGCGTTCGCGTCACCGCGTCTCCGGGCCCGTAGCTCAGTCGGTTAGAGCAGACGACTCATAATCGTTTGGTCGCTGGTTCGATCCCAGCCGGGCCCACCCTTTTTTCGTCGTCGGCCGTGTGTTCCGGTGTCCGGGCGGCGTGCAATTGACCCTTTTCGGCACCGAGCGCAACGTACGCGGTCCGTCACTCGATTTCTGCCGGTGGCGATGCAACGCAGCACGAGGGCTGGCCGCACGGCAATCCGCGCCCATTCGTAGCGGCCGCCCACCCGTGTCGAGCGCCTGGCCAGCACACGTGGCACGATGCTTGCGACAGGCGGTATCCAATGACCCGTTCTGCCCTGTTCGTGCTCGGCATGCACGCCGGCGGCGCCTCCGCGCTGGCGGGTGCGCTCGCTCGCGCGGGCGCGGCAACGGGTGCCACCGCGACGCCGACCGTCGACGAAGGCATGGGCGCCACGTCCTGCGCGCCGCTGGTCACGCTGTCGGAGACGGCGCTGTCGGCGCTGGGCGTCAGCTGGGACTCGCTGGCGGCACCGCCCGAGCGCTGGCCGGACAGCCCGGCGATTCGCGCGCTCGCGCCCGCGGCCCAGGAACTCGTCGCCCGCGAATTCGGCGCCGGCACTTCGGCAGTGATTGCCGAACCGCGCGTGTGCCGACTGTTTCCGTTGTGGCGAGCGGCGTTCGAAGCCTGCGGGTTTTCGGTTTCCGCGATCCTGCTGGTGCGCCGGCCGCACGAGGTTGCCGCCGCACTGGCCAAGCGACTGCAGTTCGCCCCCGAAAAATCACTGGCGCTGTGGCTGTCGCATCTTGGCGACGCCGAGCGAGGCACGCGTGGCGTGCGCCGGACGCTCATCACGCATGACGCGCTGGCCGACGACCCGACTGCCACGTTGACCCGGATCGCCGGCGACGCCGCCTTTCCTCTGGCCGCGACCAAGGCGGCCCTCGAGGCGGCGACGGCCCTCACCAAGGCCAATCGTTCGCACACTGCGGCCGCGCGCCGTGGCGGCGGGCTTGGCTCGGGCCTCGATGCCGTGCTCGAAGAGGG
>Ga0070668_100002180_pt1 | contig 14347 bp, 7 predicted proteins | sample KBSS43metaG_FD_64661 | JGI IMG/M metagenome (GOLD analysis project Ga0070668, IMG submission 64661) | Switchgrass rhizosphere microbial communities from Kellogg Biological Station, Michigan, USA - KBS S4-3 metaG | ecosystem: Host-associated > Plants > Roots > Rhizosphere > Soil ... | reverse complement strand
CGGATCTTCTGCACCTCGGGCGCGGTCGGATCGGGGAAGCGCTTCACCAGCAATTGGGCCGCACCTTCGGCGCCGATCACCGCGATACGCGCCGTCGGCCACGCGAAGTTCAGGTCCGCAGACAGCTGCTTGGAGCCCATCACCGCGTATCCGCCGCCGTAGGCCTTGCGCACGATGAAGGTCACCTTGGGCACGTCGGCTTCGACGATGGCGTTGAAGAAGCGCCCACCGCGTTTGATGATGCCGCCCTTCTCCTCCTCGACGCCCGGCATGGCGCCAGGGGTGTCGACGACGAAAACCAGTGGCAGGTTGAACGAGTCGCAGAACCGGATGAAGCCGGCTGCCTTGTCCGAGGCCTCGTTGCCCACCGCGCCGGACATGTGCATCGGCTGGTTGGCAATCACCCCGACGGGGCGGCCGTCGACGCGGGCGAACGCGGTGATCATGGACGGGCTGCGTTGGTCGGCGATCTCGAAGACGTCACCGTCGTCGAAGATCCGCAGCAGGATCTCGTGCATGTCGTACGCCGTGTTGTCGGCATCCGGGACGATCGAATCGAGCTCGAGGTCGTGCGGCGTGATTTCCGGTTCCAGGCCGGGGTTGACGATCGGCGCATCGTCGAAGTGGTTGGAGGGCAGGAAGCTCAGGTACTCGCGCACGTACTGGTACGCCGCGGCCTCGGACTCGACGACCTTGTGGATGTTGCCGCGCTGCGCCTGGACGTCGGCACCGCCCAACTCGTCGAACGTGACGTCCTCGCCGGTGACGTCCTTGATGACGTCGGGACCGGTGATGAACATGTAGCCCTGGTCGCGCACCGCGACCACCAGGTCGGTCTGGATCGGCGAGTACACCGCGCCCCCTGCACACTTCCCGAAGATCAGGGAGATCTCCGGGACCAGGCCCCGCAGCATCTCGTGACGACGGCCGAGCTCGGCATACCAGGCCAACGATGTCGCCGTGTCCTGAATCCGGGCGCCCGCGGAGTCGTTGATCCCGATGATCGGGCAGCCGACCATGGCCACCCACTCCATCAAGCGGGCAACCTTGCGGCCGAACATCTCCCCGACCGAACCCTGGAACACCGTCTGGTCGTGGCTGAACACGCCGACCGGCCTGCCGTCGATGAGCCCGTGGCCGGTGACCACGCCATCGCCATAGAACGCGTCCGGATCACCCGGGGTCTTGGCCAGGGCGCCGATCTCCAGGAAGGTGCCCGGGTCGAGTAGCGAGTGGATGCGCGCCCGTGCCGAAGGAATGCCCTTCTTGTCTCGCTTGGCCCTTGCCTTCTCGTCGCCGGGATCCTTGGCGAGCTCGAGCTTCTCGCGGAGTTCCGCCAGCTTCTCGGCCGTGGTGTGGGGCTTGCTGACGGTCACTTCTGCTCGCTCCGGATCCGGTTGATCGCCTCGCTCATGTGCGCGCCGACCTTCGCAATGTACGGCTCGTCGATGGCCTGGATGTGCTCGCCCCCGATGGGCACCACCTCGAGATTGGAGGCGAACTCACCCCAGCCGCCGTCGGGCTTGCGGGTGGCGTAGCCAGGCTCGAAGGTGATCGCGTCGTCGTGGTAGCGGTCCGCCATGTACAGCACCACGTGGCCGTCGTACGGCTGGATGTCGACGGTGTCCAGCGCGCGGTTGTCCAGGTACGACGTGCGCTGGTGCTCGATGATGCCGCCGGGGATCTGCACTCCGGCGTCGGCGACCGCATTCAGCACGAACTGCACCTGGCCCGCGTCGTCGAGTTCCTCGAGCTGCTCGTAGGGGATCTCGGGGATCGTCACGTTGAACGTCCGCTGAGCGAACGCCGCGTAGCGATCCCAGCGCTTCCTGGTCTCCTCCTTGGTGTGCAGGATCGGCTCACCGGGCCGCACGCAGTCGATCAGCCCGACGAAGGGGACGTCGGCACCGGCCTGCTTGAGCCCGATCGCGCAGGCATACGCCAACGCGCCGCCCAACGACCAGCCCGCCAGGATGAACGGCTTGCCCCCGTTGAGCTCGAGCAGTTTCGGCACGTACACGGCCGCGCGCTCCTCGATGGAGCCTTCGACCCGCTCGAGCCCGATCATCGGCGTGGCCGCAGGCAGCCGCTTCAGCAGCGGCTCGTAGACGACGGTCGATCCGCCCGCGGCGTGGAAGACGTACACCGGAATCTCGTCGTCGGACTCGGGCTTGCGGATGGTGCGCACGAAGCCGTCGAGCTCACCGGCTTCGAGGAACTCGCGGACCGTCGTGGCGAGCTCTTCGATGGTGGTGGCCTTGTTCACGTCGTCGACGGTGATGACACCCTCGGCGCGCTCCGAAAGCCGCGCCGCCATCTTCTCGGCGGCGGCGGCGTCCAACGCCGGCAGCGCGTTGAAGATGCCGCCAGGCGACTTGCCGGTGACGATCGCCCACGTCGCGAACGTGACTCGCTCGGCGGCATCGCGCGGCGGGACGTCACTGCCCAGTGCGTCGGCGACGGCCTGCTGGTTGAGCACCGCGGCCGCCGCGCCCGCCGCGCTCTGCTTGGGCGCGCTCGGGCCAGCGGGATCAGTTGGTGGTGGCGGGATCTCGAGGTCGGCCGCGGGAGTCGCGGCGGCGGTCTGTTCGTTGACCGCGGCCAGCCTCGCCTCGAGCTCGGCCACCGTGGTCGCGCCACCCATCAGCTCGGCCTGGGCCGCGGCGATCTCCTCGGCGGACTGAGTCTTCTGCTGCTCGGCGAGCTCGGTGACCTGGTCGCGATGCTCGATCGCATACTGGATCAGCTTCTCGACGGCGTAGAGGTTCGCGTCGCGGACGGCGGTCAGCTGGATGGGCGGCAGGTCGAAGTCGTACTCGACCCGGTTCTTGATGCGCACCGCCATCAACGAGTCCAGCCCCAGCTCGATCAGCGGCACCTCCCACGGAAGGTCCTCCGGCTCGTAACCCATGGCACCACCGACGATGGCGCCGAGCCGCTGTCCGATGGTCTCGCCGCTGTCGGGCGACCACTTGGCGAAGCTTGCCGCGAGACCCGCGCCTGCGGTGAGGTTGTCCTGCAGGATCGCAGCGTCGTCCTCGACGGCGGGGGCCTCCTGCACTGCCAGCTCCACCGCTGCGCCCGCACCGACTGCCGTGGGCAGCACGGTCGCGGCGCCACCCTTGGTGACGATCGCGTCGTACACCAACGTGAACGACTCGTCGATGCGCGCATGCACCTGGACCGTCGCCCCGCCGGGGTGGCGGGTCAGCGTCGTCACCAGGCGGGCGTCGTCCGCGGGCACCGCGCGCTGCTCGAACGCCGTGAGCCGGGCGTCCGGAAGTACCACCGCTGCAGCGGCTTTCACGACGGCCGCTAGATCGGTGGCACCACGCGGCACGTACTCCCACACGTGCTTGCCGTCCGGCGTCGCGACGTGATTCCCGGGCAGCACCGCCGAGCTATCGCCGGTGAAGTGGGCGTCCAGCCAGTGCGGCTTGCGCTTGAACCGCGTGGGCGGGACGTTCGCGTAGTCGACCGCCGGATCCTCGGCCCGCGTGAAGAGCGTGCGGAAGTCGAGGTCGTGACCGTGCACGAACAGCTGCGCCATGGCCGTGGTCATCGCGTCGACCTCGTCCTGCTTGCGGGCCAACGTCGCGATCAGCTGGGCGTCATGGAGCCCCGCGCTGGCCGTCGTCAATCCAACCTGCATGAGCGCCACCGGATTCGGGGCCAGCTCCAGGAACGTGGTGTGGCCCGCGTCGACGGCGTTGCGGATGCCGTGCGTGAAGTAGACGCTGTGCCGCAAGCCCTTCTTCCAGTAGTCGACGTCGTGGATCGGCTCGCCGCCGGGACGGATGAACCCGCCCTCATGCACCGTGGAGAAGTAGCCGAGCTTCAACGGCAACGCCTCGATGCCCTGCAACTCCGCGGCCAGCTCACCGAGCAGGGGGTCCATCTGCTGGGTGTGGCTGGCACCCTTGGTCTGGAACTTGCGGGCGAACTTGCCCTCGGATTCGGCGCGCGCGATGATCGCGTCAACCTGGTCGGGCGGCCCACCGATGACGGTCTGGGTCGGCGCGGCGTAGACGCAGACTTCGAGATCCGGGAAGTCGGAGAACACCGTCTTGATCTCGTCGGCCGAGTACTCGACCAACGCCATCAGCCTGATGTACTCGCCGAACAGCATGGCCTCGCCCTCACCCATGAGGTGGGCCCGCGAGCAGATGGTGCGGGTGGCGTCGGCCAGCGAAAGCCCACCCGCGAAGTATGCCGCAGCGGCCTCGCCGAGCGACTGACCCACCACCGCACCAGGTTTCGCACCGTGTGCCTTGAGCGTCTCACCCAGCGCGACCTGAATCGCGAAGATGACGGTCTGGGTGGTCTCGATGCCGTAGTCCTGCGAGTCCTCGAGGATCAACTCGACGATCGAGTAGCCAAGCTCGTCCTGGATCAGGGCGTCGACCTTGTTGATCCACTCTGCGAACGTCGCGTCGCGCAGGTAGAGGCTCTTGCCCATCTTGCGGTGCTGTGCGCCGAAGCCGGCCAGCACCCACACCGGGCCGTTGGTCACGGGGCCGTCGGATGCCAGCACCAGTGGGCTCGGCTTGCCGTCGGCGATGGCCCGAAGTCCCTTGATCGCCTCGTCATGATCGTGCGCGAGGACCACCGCGCGCGACCGGCCGTGGTTGCGCTTGCTCAACGAGCGACCGATCGCCTCGAGCGACGTCGCCCGCCCCTCCGGGCCTTCGATCCAGTCGGCCAGTTCGGCGGCGGCCGTCCGCTTGCGTGAGGTCAGGAAGGCCGAAACGGCAAGGGGCACCAGCTTCGCCGTCGGGTTGGCCGACTCCTCCGCGTCGAGCTCCTCGCGGGCCACCTCGAGCAGGCGAAGGGCCTCGTCGGTCAGCCCCGGGAGTTCGGGCTCGTCGTCGATCGCGGCAGCGGCGAGTTCGTCGTCGCCGCGGTCGTCGTCGTCATCGTCGATGAACTCGCCGTACTCGTCCATCCGGACTCCGCCGACGTACACCGCACCCGCGTCATCGTTCGACGACTTCGCTTCGGCCACCTCGGTTTCCGGTTCCGGCTCGACCAGATCGGACGGCAGCACCTCGCGAACCACGATGTGGGCGTTGGCGCCACCGAAGCCGAATCCCGAGACGCCCGCGATCTTGTGCCCGCTGTAGCGCGGCCAGTCGGTGACGGTGTCGGCCACCTTGAGGTGTTCCTTGTCGAAGTCGATGTACGGGTTGGGGCCGGTGTAGTTGATCGACGGCGGCAGCTTGTCGTGCATGATCGAAAGCACGACCTTGGCCATGCTCGCCGCACCGGCGGCCGACTCCAGGTGTCCCACATTGGATTTCACCGCACCCAAGAGCGCGGGCGCATCGGCTGCGCGGCCCCGGCCGATCACTCGGCCCAGCCCGTCGGCCTCGATGGGGTCGCCGAGCATCGTGCCGGTACCGTGCGCCTCGACGTAGTCGACGGTGCGCGGGTCGATGCCCGCGTCCTTGTACGCCTTGCGCAGCACCGCTTCCTGCGCATCGGGATTGGGCGCGAGCATGCCGTTGGACCGGCCGTCGTGGTTCACGGCGCTGCCCGCGATGACGGCGAGGATCTCATCGCCGTCGCGGCGGGCGTCGGCGACGCGCTTGAGCACCAGCATGCCGCCGCCCTCGGAGCGGGCGTAGCCGTCGGCGTCCTGCGAGAACGACTTGCACCGGCCGTCCGCGGCCAGCACGCCGCCGACCTCGTCGAAACCGATGGTGCCCAACGGGGTGATCAGCGCGTTGACGCCGCCGGCGATGGCCATGTCGGCCTCACCCGAGCGCAGCGCCTTGACGCCCTCGTGCACGGCCACCAGTGACGACGAGCATGCGGTGTCGATCGCCATCGACGGCCCTCGGAAGTCGAAGAAGTAGGACACCCGGTTGGCGATGATCGAGCTGGTCGTACCGGTGATGGCATAGGGGTGCGCGGTCGTCGGGTCGGCCACCGCCAGGAACTGGTAGTCGTTCTGGGACGTGCCGACGTAGACGGCGACGTCGGTGCCGCGCAGGCTCGACGCCGGAATCCTTGCGTGCTCCAACGCTTCCCAGGTCAGTTCCAGCGCCATCCGCTGCTGCGGATCCATGTTGTCGGCTTCCATCTTCGCCAGCGCGAAGAATTCCGCGTCGAAGCCCTTGATGTCGGACAGGTAGCCGCCGCGGGTGCGGGCCCTGGCGACCCGCTCGGCGATGCGTGGCTCGTCGAGGAACTCCGACCACCGCCCTTCGGGCAGGTCGGAGCTCCCGTCGCGGCCCTCGAGCAGCGCCTGCCACATCTCGTCGGGGGTGTTCATGTCGCCGGGGAAGCGGGTGCCGATGCCGACGACGGCGATGTCCGCCACGTTGGGGTCCGAGCGGCTCCAGTCTTCGCCCTCGACGAACACCTCTTCCGGTTCACCCTCGACGATCACGGTGGCAAGCGACTCGATGGTGGGGTGCCGGAACGCGACGGTGGCCGTCAGCGTCACACCGGTGAGGTCCTCGATGTCGCTGGCCATCGCCACGGCGTCGCGCGACGACAGTCCCAGTTCGACCATGGGCGCAGACTCGTCGATCGAATCCGGCGACTGTCCTGTGGCGTTGCCGATCCACTTGCGCAGCCACTCCCGGAGCTCCGGGATGCTCATGTCGGTGCGTGGTTCAGGTGCGCCGGCGTCGGGCGAATTGTCTTCGGCGTCAGTCATTTTCGTCTGCTCACTTCCGCCGCAGGTGCGGCTCGTGTCGCGGTCAGTCCGTCTGATCGGGGAACGCGTTGGCGACCTTCCCGCTGCGCAGGCTTCCGTCGAGATAGGCGCTACGGCACGCGCGCCGACCGATCTTGCCGCTGGACGTCCGCGGAATGGCTCCGGCGGACGTGAGCAGCACGTCGCGCACGGTGACCCCGTGCCGCACGGCGATGGCGGCCCGGATGTCGTCGACGACGGGAGCCAGGTCCAGCTTGTGAGCGCCGGCTGCACGTTCGGCGACGATGACCAACTGCTCGCTGGAGTCATCGGGGTCCCGCTTGAGGCCGGCGTGCGCGTTGTCGAACACCTCGTCAGGCAGCTGGTTGGCGGGCACCGAGAACGCCGCGACGAAACCGGTGCGCAGCGCCTTGCTGGCCTCCTGCGCCGAGTACTCGAGGTCCTGCGGGTAGTGGTTGCGGCCGTCGATGATGACGAGATCCTTGACGCGGCCGGTGATGTAGAGGTCGCCTTCGTAGAAGGCGCCGTAGTCACCCGTGCTCACCCAGGTGGCGTCGTCCATGGCGCGCTCGGCGTGCGAGGGGCTGGTGCGCGACTTGAGGATGTTCTGGAACGTCGCGATCGTTTCCTCGGGCTTGTTCCAGTACCCGGTGCCCATGTTCTGGCCACTGATCCAGATCTCACCGATCTGGCCGTCGGGCAACTCCGACGCCGACTCCGCGTCGACGATCACGGCCCACTCGGCGATGCCGACCTTGCCCGCCGAGGCCTGGGGAACCGCGTTCGGATGATCCGGCGATACCTCGACGAAACGGTGGTTGTTTAGCTCGTCGCGATCGACGTTGACGATCTTCGGCGCCTCGTTGGGCAGCGTCGTGGATACGAACAGCGTCGCCTCGGCCAGCCCGTAGGAGGGCTTGAGGGCCTTCTCTTGGAAGCCGTAGGGACCGAACGCCTCGTTGAACCGGCGCACGGTGGCCGCCGAGATGGGCTCGCTGCCGTTGAGCACCGCCTTGACGTTCGACAGGTCCAGCGGCTCCTCGCCCTCCTTGGGCACGCCGCGGGCGGCCGCATGGTCGAACGCGAAGTTCGGCGCCACCGAGATGACCCCACCAGTGTCGTCGGGCTTACGCGCCATCTCCCGGATCCAGCGGCCCGGCCTGCGCACGAACGCCGCAGGGGTCATGAACGTCACGTAGTGGCCGATCATCGGTGCCACCAGCGCGGTGATCAGGCCCATGTCGTGGAAGAACGGCAGCCAGGTGACGCCGCGGTCGCCTTCCTCGCCGTCGAGCGACTCGATGACCTGGACGACGTTGGTGGCCAGGTTGAGGTGGGTGATCTGCACACCGGTCGGGATGCGCGTCGAACCCGAGGTGTACTGCAGGTACGCAATCGTTTCGGTGTCGACGTCGACGTGTTCCCAGGTGGCGCCGACGTCGTCGGGGACGGCGTCGACCGCGATGACGCGCGGCCGCTCCTTCGCGGGCCTGCTGCGGAAGAACTTTCGCACGCCCTCGGCGGCGGCGGTGGTGGTGAGGATGGCCGTCGGCTGGCAGTCGTCGAGCACGGCGTGCAGGCGGCCGACGTGCCCGGGCTCGGAGGGGTCGAACAGCGGCACCGCGATGCGGCCGGCGTACAGGGTGCCGAAGAAGGCGATGATGTACTCGAGGTTTTGCGGGCAGAGGATGGCGACCCGGTCACCCGGCTGGGTCACCTGCTGCAGCCGAGCGGCGACGGCACGGTTGCGGACGCTGAAGTCCGCCCAGTTCAGATCCCGCGCAACGCCATCGCGCTCGGTCGAGAAGTCGAGGAAGCGGTAGGCGAGCTTGTCACCGCGCACCTTCGCCCACTTCTCGACGTGCCGGACCACGCTGCCGTTGTCGGGAAAACGAAGGAGACCGTCCTTCAAGAACGGGTTGTGGAACGCCATTTCATTCTCCTGTCAAAGCCCGTTTCTCGAGCGTCGCGCATGTGGCCATTCGTGCGAATGCCAAACCCCGAGAATCGTACCGGGGAGTAGCCGCTCCCCTGATCAGGCGCTTCGCGCCAGGGCCAAACACAGCTCTTACGTTTCTCTTAATGTTAGGCGACCGCTTGGCGCTGGCCAAATCGCCGCCGGGGTCGTGACTCAACCGTGCTTCGGATGTGGTGCGTTCTCGATCAGATTCCTCGCCCAGGCCAGCGTCCACTGCGTCGACGTCTGGCCATCCAGCACCCAGAAGTCCGGCGTGTTGTACAAGGCGTGCACCGGCCGACCCGCTGCCCCGATCAACGTCTCCAACGTCTGCGGCAGGTTCACGATCGAGAATGCCTCGGTTGGCGCCGCGCAGATCAGGTCGCCCGACGCACAGATCTCGTAGGTGCGATCATTGAGCGCCCCGAACCCGCCCTCGCGCGGGCCCGTCATCGCCAGCCCGAGGCCGTCCAGCATCGGCACCTCGTGCAACGTGATCTCGGCGCCATGCCCCGGCGGATTGGGCCCGACCTCCTGGCCGACGCCCTCCTGACGGCGGCCGTCGGCGATCAACGTGACACCCAGCACCAGGTCCGCGTCGATGGGCCCGCGGCCGTTGCCGATGTCGCTGGCGATGTCGCCTGCGATGATGGCGCCTTGGGAGAAGCCGGCGATGACAAAGCTGGTGAGCGGGCAGCGCGCATTGATGTCGGTGATGGCCCGGACGGTGGCGTCCATCCCTTCCTTGCGGCTGTCGTTGTACGACATTTGCTTGTCCGCGGAGAACGGATTGTGGAACTGGGCCGTGTACGGGACGGTGTACTGCGCCAACCGCTCGGGGCCGAAGGCCTCCCGTAGCGGGTTGGTCACGTTCAGCAGCAACGCAATCGGGAACTGTACGGGGTTGGCCGGGTCGAGCTGCGGTGACGACTCCCAGGTGCCAGGCACCGAGATCACCTGAACGTCGGGGCAGCTGGCGTCCTGGAACTCGGGCCGGGCCTTCGATCCGCTGGGCGGCACCGCGCTCGGAGGCGCTGCGCCTGGCGGGTTGGCCGACGGCGGCGAGTCGGGCTGACGCAGCATGACCACTAGCGCGCCCACCACCACGGTAACGGCAGCGGCTGCGGCCAGCCCAAGGATCCGATGCCGCTTGCGGCGGCCAGAGTTGGTCATGTTCTCCTGCTAGCAGAGCTTGTCGGTTGCGATGCGAATGTAGTCGGCCGTCACCGAATTGACCTCACCCGCAGCAGGTGGCGCTACCGAGCTCACCGCGGAATCGCGCACGTCGCCGCGCACCATTGGCAACACGAAGTCCCACACCGCCTGATCCGTCTGGTCCGCGGCGCGCGCCTGGCACACGTAGGAACCGATGGTCAGCGCGACCAGCTTGCTCGACGGCCGCACGCCCGCGGCGTGCAGCGCGTCGAGATAGCTCTGCTGCTCCGGCGAGACGACCATGGCGGTTTCGTTGGCCGGTGGTTGCGCAATGGACTGAAGGCCCGCACCCAGGGACGCCGACTCCGACGTCGGCAATCCGATGCCTGCGATCACGTCGTTACCCGCGCCACAGCCCGTTGCAACCAGCGCGGCACACGCCACCAACGAGAGGGATCCGGTAGCCAACCCGGCCGTTCGCCATCCCTCGTTACGCACGCACTCCAACGTACCGGGTCCGCGCGCGGGGCCGGCGGACCGTTTGCTGGTTTCGGTCTACGCGATGGCAGCGGCCAGGTCGCCGGACAGCGCCGCGAGCTGCGGGCCCCAGGTGCCCCAGTCGTGCTGACCGCTCGTCGGGAAGTCGAAGTGCCCGTTGTGCCCACCGACGGAGCGGTAGTGCGAATAGAACGCCCGGTTGCTTCCCTGCGCCTGATCGCAGTACCCGATCATGGCGGCGGGATCAGTGCACGCCAACGCCGACGGGCTGAAGACCCACAGCCGAGTGTTGTTGTCCGCCAACAACTGCACGTGCACGTCGGGGTCGTGCCACTTCCACCGGCCGAGCTGTGCCGCACCCCACATGGCCTGGGTGTTCACCCCACCGAACTGAGCCAGGCCCGCGGTGATCGCACCGTTCATCGCCGTGGCCGACGGGGTGAGGAAGCCCGACATCGAACCGGCGTAGCGGAAGCGATCTGGGTGGAACGCCGCCAGCGTCAGCGCACCAGTGCCACCCTGCGCAACGCCGACGATGCCGTGCCCGCCCGGCGCCAGCCCCTTGTTGGCCGCCAGCCAATCCGGTAGCTCACTGGACAGGAACGTCTCCCACTGCTTGCTGCCGTCGGCCTCCCAGTCGGTGTACAAACTCCAGGCCCCGCCAGCGGGCGCGGCCACGGAGATGCCCTTGCCCGCAAGCGTGTTGAAGGCCCCTGCCCCCACCCAGTTGCTCACGTCGGGACCCGCGTTGAACGCGTCGAGCAGGATCACCGCATGCGGGCCACCGCCCTGGAACGCCACCGGGATGTCGCGGCCCATCGCCCCCGACGGCACCATCAGCATCTCGACGCCGGCGGCCTTGGCCACCTGCGGACCTGCCACCCACAGTCCCGCGGCGAGCGCGATCGCGACCATCGTCCGGAACGTCACGGAGAGCAGCCTCATGTCCACCTCAACTATTCGTCGTCCGTCTTAGCTATCCGGCCGTCAGTGAATCACAAACCGCCAGGGGGTTCGCCGGAAACGACTGACGGCGACAACCCCAGTGGGATCGCCGCCGCCATGTCGTCGTGCGTTGGTGACTACGCCGCAGGCACGGCGCCGAGCACCCGCTGGATGTCCGGCTTCATCTGCTGCAACTGCGAACCCCAGTAGCCCCAGCTGTGCGTGCCGTTCTGCGGGAAGTTGAACACGGCGTTGTTGCCGCCCGCGGCGATGTACGTCTGCTGGAACGTCTTGTTGGTACGCAACGTGAAGCCCTCGAGGAACTTGGCGTTCATCAAGTTGAACCCGCTGGTGCCCTGGTCCAGATCCGACGGGGTGCCGTCACCGCAGTAGACCCAGAGCCGGGTTCCGTTGGCGACCAACGTGGCGATGTTGACCATCGGGTCGTTGCGCTTCCACGCCGGGTCACTCGACTCGCCCCACATGTCCTTGGACTTGTAGCCGCCCGCGTCACCCATCGACGTGCCGACCAGCATGGGCCACCAACCCTCGGAGAGGTTCAGGAAGCCCGACAGGGAAGCCGCGTACTGGAACTGACCGGGGTGGTAGATCGCGAGGGTCATCGCGGCCGACCCGGCCATCGACAGTCCGACCGCCGCGGTCTTGGCCGCGTTGACGCCGTTGTTGGCCGACAGGTAGGCAGGCAGCTCCTGAGTCAGGAACGTCTCCCACTTATAGGTGGAGCAACCGGCCTTGCCGCAAGCCGGCGAGTACCAGTCGCTGTAGAAGCTGGACTGGCCACCAACCGGCATGACCACCGACAGACCCGAGCCGTTGTACCACTCGAAGGCCGCGGTGTTGATGTCCCAGCCGTTGAAGTCGTCCTGCGCGCGCAGGCCGTCCAGCAGGTACACGCCGGGCGCGCCCGCGCCGCCGCTCTGGAACTGAACCTTGATGTCGCGGCCCATACCCGCGGACGGCACCATCAGGTACTCGACCGGCAGACCGGGCTTCGAGAATGCACCTGCGGTCGCCGATCCTCCGATGAAGCCGACGAGTCCTGGCAGAGCGGCGGCCGTAACGGCTGCGACGGCGAACCGCCGCGCCCAAACGCCCCGCATATTCTGCATCAAACCCATAGAACTACCCATCCCATTCTTTGTCGTCAGCCGCACTTGCAGACTCGCTGCGTGCGCCTGTAGTCAACCACACCTCGGTGTGATCCTCTTCTCCGCTGATGTCCGTTGACGTTTCCCGCTGCTCGCCGCTCAGCCGTTGAGGGTGGCGATCAGATCGGGCTTGAGAGCTTGGAGCTGCGTTGCCCAATAAGCCCACGAGTGGTTCCCCTCTCCAGGGAACACGAAGGTGGCATTACTGCCTCCGGCCTTGGCGTACTTCTCCTGGAATCGCTTGTTGCTACCGATGGCCAGTGATTCCAAGCTGTTTGCGTTGAACGACTGGCCCGGGTCGACGCTCTCGTCGAGCGGACCTCCGCCAGGAGCGCAGTAGATCCACAGTCGCGTGCCGTTGGCGACGATCTTGGCGACCTGCTGGACGGGGTCGTTGCGCTTCCACGCCTCGTCCCACGGCGGACCCCACATGTTGTCCACGTTGTAGCCGCCCGCGTCGAGCATCGCCACACGGATGGCCTGCTTCATGAACAGCGTCGACGGGTTCAGGAACCCAGACAGCGACGCCGCGTAGCTGAACTGTGCCGGGTGGTAGGCCGACAGGATGAGGCCCGCTCCGCCGGCCATCGAAAGCCCGACGATGCCGTTGCCCGTCATCGAGATGTTCTTGTTGGTCGCCAGCCATCGCGGGAGCTCGCTGGTGAGGAACGTCTCCCACTTGTATGTATAGGTCTGGTTGTTGCGGTTCGACGGTGAGTACCAGTCGCTGTAGAAGCTCGACTCACCGCCGACCGGCAACACCAGCGCGACACCCGAGTCGTAGAACCACTCGAACACCGGGGTGTTGATGTCCCAGCCGTTGAAGTCGTCCTGAGCACGCAAGCCGTCCAGAAGGTAGAGCGCCTTCTCGGGCGCCGGCGGCGGCTGGACACCCAGGCCGTGCGGGACCGGGGCGGGTGTCGCGGTGGTGCCGTCGGGTGCGACGACGGGAGCCGGCTCGGGGACGGGCGCCCGGCCCGGCTGGAACTGGATCCGGATGTCGCGGCCCATGGAGGCCGAGTAGACGTCCAGGTACTCGACGGGCAGCCCGGGGCGCGAGAAGGCGGCCGCCTCCGGCGCGAGGCCGACATCACCAAGCACCGCGAGCGCGGGCAGCGTCAGCACCGTCGCCAGGACCGCCGCGGCACGGCGGCGGGTGCGCGATGTCATACGCGGGAGTGTTCTCAAGGTGGTCTGACCATTCCATTTCGTCTGTCCGGCGCTGCCTCGGCAGCGGGTTCCGTGGCACAACCCATGGCAATCGAAATTTGCTCGACTTCTTATCGCGTCGACGTGGCCGAAGCGTTACTCAAGGCCCAACCCAAGCAGAGCAACCAGTGCGCGAACAAATCCTCGTGGCGTTGGTCACGGCCCCGTCGCGGGCAAACCGGTGTACGGCGCGACCCTCGGCGGCGGCGGTTGGAGCCCACATCGGGCCAGGTCGTACATCGGAACGCGGTCGATGCGGTACTTGGTGAACTTCCATGCGTTGAGCACGTTCGATAGGAACCGGCGCGGGCCCAGTTCGCCACGCACGGAGGTCAGCATGGCCTCGGTCGCCGGGCACTTCAGCGCCTCAACGGCCTCGGCGATCCAGTCTTGGTCGAGGTACGCCGGGATGTACGGCGGCTCCTTGAGGAACGGTCCCTCGGCCACCGCCCAGTCCGGGAAGAGATTCTTGTCGTGACCGATTCGGGCGTCCTCGAGACGGGCCGTATGCATGGCGAGCGGGTTCGCCAGCCCGATCTGATCGATGACGCGCACGTTCAGTCCGACGTTCATGCCGAGCATGCCCAGGTTGGTGAAGAACACCGTGTGCGGCGGCTCGAGCTCCTTGGGTGCGTCGGGCGGCGGTGGGATCGCGGGCACGACGTCCCACATGTCGTAGTTCCCGGACGGCAGCAGCAACGCGCCGACGGGCGTGTTGTCGAGCGCCACCAGGACCGCGCGCATGCG
>Ga0070668_100002177_pt1 | contig 14350 bp, 13 predicted proteins | sample KBSS43metaG_FD_64661 | JGI IMG/M metagenome (GOLD analysis project Ga0070668, IMG submission 64661) | Switchgrass rhizosphere microbial communities from Kellogg Biological Station, Michigan, USA - KBS S4-3 metaG | ecosystem: Host-associated > Plants > Roots > Rhizosphere > Soil ... | reverse complement strand
TTGGTCCTGTCGGACCGTGGTTGGTCACGACGGACGAGGTGCCTGACCCGCAGGCGCTCGACGTCTGGCTCGATGTCAACGGACAACGCATGCAGGCGGGTAACGCCCGGACCATGATCTCGATTGTGCCGAGATCGTCAGCTACGTCAGCCGCTTCATGACGCTGATGCCAGGCGACATCATTGCGACCGGCACGCCGCCCGGCGTGGGCATGGGCAAGAAGCCCGTTGCGATCTATCTCAAGCCGGGCGATGTCATCACGCTTGGTATCGAGGGTCTCGGAACGCAACGCCAGCAAACCCGTGAGTGGTCGCCCGCTATGGGGCCGTGGTTGTGATGGTCTATAGCGGAAGATTCGAAGGACGGACCGCCGTCGTCACCGGCGCTGCGTCCGGCATCGGTCGCGACGTGGCACGTCGTCTGGCGGCCGAGGGCGCCCGCGTGTCCATGTGGGACTTGAATGCCTCCGCCCTCGCCACCGCAGCTGTGGAAGTCGGCGCCGCGCACACGCAGTCGGTCGACATCGCGGAGGAAGACGCCGTCGATACGGCCATGCGGCGGAGCATCGACGATCTGGGCGGTCGGCTCGACATTCTGGTGGCGAGCGCCGGCCTCACCGGGCCGAACGGAGCCGTGAAGGACTACGCCGCCAGCGATTGGCGCAAGGTCTTTGACGTCAACGTCAACGGAGCTTTCTACTGCAACCGCGCCGCCGTCCGCGCGATGGAGAAGCGCGGCTACGGTCGCATCGTGAACGTCGCCTCGGTTGCGGGAAAGGAAGGCAACCCGAACGCTTCGGCCTACAGCGCGTCCAAGGCCGCCGTAATAGCGCTCACCAAATCGCTGGGCAAGGAAACGGCCACGACCGGCATCCGCGTCAATTGCATCACGCCCGCGGCGATCAGAACACCGCTGTTCGACCAGATGACTCCTCAGCACATCGATTTTATGCTGTCGAAGATACCGCTCGGGCGGTTCGGTACCGTCGAGGAAGCGACCTCACTAGTATGCTGGCTCGCGAGCGAAGAATGCTCGTTTAGTACGGGTGCGGTGTTTGATCTGTCTGGAGGCCGGGCGACATATTGACGGCGTCGTGATTCGGACGCGTCAGATTGCCGCCGATGAGCCGGATCGAATACGCACTCAGGTGCGGTCATTGACCGGGGCAAGGAGCATCGCTTTCGGGAGGCCACGAAGACAATCATTTGCCAAGTGCAACGCCTTCGTGATCGGTGGGGTCAGCGTCTTCTGGTCAGGCGGGTTCGAGCATATCTCCACGGACGTGCCGGGACATCGGCGCCCGCCGCGTCAGCAAGCGACGGAGTTCCTCGTCGGATTGAATGTATCGCTGCAGCGATTCAGCGTTGGTGAGACCCCGATGCCACCCCAAAAAGCCACGACATGAGATTTGGCTCTGCCGTTCCGGAGGCTCATTCTTCACTCAGTCAGACGAGGCTGCAGGCTCGCTGAGAATGGTCGGAGCAGAGCCTGTTGTCATCAATGCGAGCGCTTGCTCCCGAAGCTTGCTCTTCATGATCTTACCCACCCCCGTCAAAGGCAGCGGTTTGTCGTCGACCCATACTCTTTTGGGGCATTTGTATGCGGCGATATGGGATCGGCAGAATTGTCTAATATCGGGCTCGGTCAGAGTGGCGCCCGGTTCGCGCACGACAAAGGCGTGCACCGCCTCGCCCCAATACGGATCTGGAACACCGACGACCGCGCAGCTCCGTACGCCGGGCAAGGCTCCGAGCACGCGTTCGACTTCGCCAGCGTAGACGTTTTCTCCACCCGTGATGATCAAATCCTTCAACCGGCCTACTACAGCGATATACCCATCCTCGTCGCGACGGCCCATGTCGCCGGTTCTCAGCCAACCGTTGCGCAAAACCTCCAATGTGCGTGCAGGATCTCGCCAATAGCGAGCCATAACACCTTCACCACGTACAACGATTTCGCCTGTCTCACCAGAAATGCATTCCCGGTCGTCCTCGCCGAAGATGCGAACGTCGAATCCGGGGAGCGCAATGCCGGCCATGCTCAGTCGCTCACGTCTTGATTTCTCTAGACGGTGGGCCTCGGGCGGCAGCGTCAGGCAGGAACCTCCGGCTTCCGTCTGCCCGTAAACCTGGTGAAAAAAGGCGTTTGGCAGCTCTTGAATCGCGCGCCGCAAGAGGGGCTCGCTGATCGGCGACGCTCCGTATCCGACATGTTCGATGCGCTGAAGTGCTGCCTTGTGGCCCGAGGCGTTCTCGAGGAGTGTGGCGAGGTAGGTGGGCACGAGGCCTAGAACATTTACACCGTGATCGGCGATCGATGCGAACACATCGTCAGGTTTGGTGGAGCCGGGAAAAACATGAGTCCCGGCGGCCAGTGTGATTCCGTGTGTGTGCGTCAACCCAGATAGATGAAAGAGGGGGCTGGTGTGGAGATAAACCGACATCGTGTCGTGGCGCATAATGTTCAGCAAAATCTCTGCCTGTCTCAGAAACGAGCGCCCAGTGAGCATTGCCCCCTTGGGAGTGCCCGTGGTCCCTCCCGTGTAAATGATGCCGGCAATGTCCCGATCTTCGCCGGAACGGAGGATCGTTGGCATAGATAGCAGGCGGCCCGTCGGCGTAGGCTCGCGGAGGTCGTTGAGATTCTCTATCTGCAGCGCGCGAGAGATTTGGCATTCGGCCGCGATTGTGTGCGCAGTATTGGCGTGCGCCGCATCAAACAGCAGAGCGCCAGCCCCGACATGAGAAAGGATGGCGCCGAGTTCGCTGGATGACAATCGTATGTTCAGAGGGACCAGGACGGCTCCCGCGGCCCAGACGGCATAGGTCGTAGCAAGATGGGCCGGAGAATTTCCAGCCAGCAGACAGACATGCATACCTGGTTCAAGGCCGTTCTTTATCAAGGCACTAGCTATCTGAGAAACCCGCCAAGCAAAGGCGGACCATGTCTCGGAGCCTGCTTGGGAAACGACTGCCACGCCGTTGGGATTCCGGCGCGCCGCGCTCCAGACAAGCGCTTCAACCATGGGCATCTCCATCTATTCATTTTCGTCTTGTTCTGTTTGCTTGAGGCCGGGAGTCGCGGCGGTAGTTTCTGATTTTAGGCTACCCTTCCGGAGCAGAGGTGCATAGGTCTACGCCACAGTTGACCAAGTTACTGTCTAGACGGTAAGTTAATCTTCTTAAACGCGGACGCAATGGCGGCACAGGCGCTCGGGGCTGTTTCCGGGCAAGTTCCAAAAAGCCCATCAAAACGGATGATACATGCTCGAACAGATGAGGGTGCTGAGCTTTTCACATTGGCTTCAGGGTCCAGCCGCATCCCAATATCTGGGCGATATGGGCGCCGACGTGATCAAAGTGGAGCCACTCGACGGCGCTTTCGAGAGACGATTCAGCCCCGCGGGAGCCTATGTAGATGGGCATTCAAGCGGCCTCTTGGCAGCAAACCGCAATAAGCGGTCAATTGCAATCGATTTGAAGCATCCGAAGGCCAAACGGATCATTCATCGGCTCGTAGAAACGATTGATGTTGTTACCGAGAACTACCGCGTCGGTGTTCTTGACCGTCTCGGCTTCGGGTTCAAGGATCTCCAACGGACGAAGCCCAATCTTATCTATGCATCCGCCACGGGTTGGGGAGTGCATGGTCCGATGGTTCAAGAACCAGGACAGGATTTGCTTGCCCAAGCGCGTACGGGCCTGATCGCAGCGACCGGCGATCTTGCCACGCTACCGTCGAGCGTCGGTGCCGCGATCGTCGATCAGCACGGCGGGGCGCTTCTGGCGCTCGGCATTCTTGCAGCCTATGTGAAGCGCCTTGCAACCGGTGAGGGGACGCGGGTCGAATCGAGCCTCCTCACATCTGCAATCGATCTGCAAGCCGAGACACTGACCCATTTCTTCGCCCGGGGGGCAACTCGGGCAAATATCGAGCGAGATCCGCATATCGGGCTTTGGTTCTCCGATGCTCCCTATGGCGTCTACCGGCTGTGCGATGCGCACATAGCCGTCAGTGCGGGAGGGAAATTCGAAGACCTGCCTAGGCTCCTCGGCATTCCGGAGTTGGCAGAGCTCGGACCGGACGGCCGCAAAACGCGGCGGAACGAATATGCCAAATTGTTCGCCGCGAAACTCGAGACGATGACATTCGACGAACTTGCTGCGGTATTGACGTCGCAGGGGATCTGGTTCTCACGGATACAGTCCTATGACGACCTCCTCGAAGATCCCCAAATTGCGGCCATTGGAGCATTAACCCACGTTCCGGTTGGGGAGGCCCACGCGACGCTAGTCACTCACCCCATTCGGTATGACGGCGAAGTGCGCCCAGTACGCCACCTTCCGCTCGCTCTTGGCGGTTCGACGCGGGCGGTGTTGCAAGAAGCCGGTTATAGGGAAGACGAGATCGCTGCCCTCGCGGCCGAAAAAGCCATTGGGGTCGCCGATCCCAACTGACCGAACACTGCGGGAGCTTGCCAAGGTACGGATCGAGCCCCACGGACCTTTCGAAGGCTGCACGGGCCGCCGCGACAGCGTGGTCCACATCAGCATCGGTCTCTTCGGGACCGAGCCCACGATCCGCGCGGTCGCAGGATCGTGGGCATCGAACAGTCGGTCCAGGTCCAAGGACAGTCTGGCCGCCAACGAAGTGGCCGTGCTTGCGTGCAAGAAGGGTCTAGAGCTCGGTCGGAATTGACACGCTCAGCTGCCCGGCAGCGGTGTTCATCATCGTTCCTCGAAAAATGTCAGGAGGGGCGATAGAGGCCGGACGACACCCGGCTGAAGTCGGGCGCTTCCTTGGCGAAGAACGCACGAACGCCTTCACGGGTCTCGGCTGAACTGGAAACGAGGTCGCACATCAACAGCGTGCGGGCGATCGCCTCGTCCTCGGAGACGTCGAAGGCGAGATCCACGGCCGTCTTGCACACCGAAAGTGCGAGCTTGGGACGAGCAACAAGCTGCCGTGCGAGATCCAGCGCGACCTCCATTGCCTTGCCGCTCGGCACCACGCGATTGATCAGCCCCCACGACAGCGCAGTCGCCGCATCGATCGGTTCGCCCAAGAACATCATTTCTTTCGCGCGAGCCTCGCCGATGCGGCGGCTGATACGAACCGATCCTCCACTGCCCGGGAAGACCCCAAGCTTGATCTCCGGCAGCGCGAGCCGCGCATCCTCATCGACGACGATGAGGTCGCAGGCAGAAGCGAGCTCAAGTCCACCGCCGAAGGCAAGGCCGTGAATGGCTGCGATGGTCGGAATCGGCAGGTGATCGATCCGGCGAAAAACCTTATTTTCGCGGATTAATTTCTTGTTGAGGACATTCCCGGCTTCCGCATAAGCGGGGAATTCTCGCACATCCGAGCCCGCGCCAAAGGCCTTGCGGCTTCCGGTCAGAATGAGCACGCGCACGGTTGGGTCTGCATCGATCGTATCGAGATGACCTTCGAGAACGCCCATCAGAGCAGTCGTCATCAGGTTGAGCGGCGGGTTGTCGAACGTGATCGTCGCGATCCCCGCATCGATGGTCAGGTAATGGTCAGTCATGGTTCGGTTTCCGTTTCAGTTTTAATTTTGCGACCTATTGGACGGTTTGTGGCCGGATGAGGCCGCGGAGGTCCTCCGAGAATAAATCCCATATCGATTCGGCTGTGACGAACTGGTATCGTGTCGGATACGATTTGGTCTCATGAAGGTCTCTCAGAACCTTCTCTCACGTCTGCAGATCGAACTTGTTGTTCTGTTCGGAAGCGGCCGTCGACGCGGTAGGTTTGTCGCCCGGAATCGCTCCCAATTCCCGCAGGCGCCGGCGAAGGCGCTCGATATCAACGTTCTTTACGTTTGCTTTGCTTTCGAGCGCCATGGCGGCAGCCACTCCGGCGGCCTCACCCATTGCCATGCAGGGCGGGATCTCGCGCGAGATCTTCTGAGCGGTCGATGTGGCGGAATAGTGCCGTCCCGCGGCGAGCGCGTTTACGAGGCCCTTCGGCTGAAGCGCTCTATAGGGCGTGAAGTAGTCCCGCCCACGCGCAACTGAGTCGGCAAACCAGCGACGGTTGTTAATGTCTTCCTTCGTCACGACGTACTCGCCTTGCAACAGTCGCGTCTGACGGACGCCAAGCTGCGGTGCGAAATCCACGATGAAACACTTTTGGAAGCCGGGAAGGTTCTGTTTCACGTAGTCGATGAGTTGGTCAGCGCGCCGCCGGGTTTCGTACTCGGCCCGCGTCATGTCGGCGACATCGAGGCCATCAATTCCAGTTAGATGCGGGCAGTTGCACCACACGATTCCTGGCAGCGGGGTCTTAAGCCACCAGAACTCCCAGGAGCCGCCGATGATCTTGCGCGCCTGTCCGTCGATGCGTGCGAACGCCTCCGGTTCCTCGTGCTGGAAGCGGTCAGCTTCATCAGTATCCACGCCGCCCAGCCGGAAAACATTGGTCACCAGGTACTGCTCGTGCGCAAACGGAGCGCCGGCGGAGGCAATCACATCGAGATCGCCGCTGGCATCGATTACCACATCTCCCATGATTGCCTGACGGCCCGATTTCGTCTCGCAGACAACGCCGCGGATGCGGTCGTCTTCGACGATAGCGCGGGAAAACCAGCTGTGCAGCCTCGTCTCGACACCCGCTTCGCGCACCATCTCAGTCGAGACACGCTTCCAGCTATCCGGGTCAAAGGTCGCCGCATAGCAGACGGGGGGAGGCTTTGTACGCGCGTAGAGATCGAACAGGCCCCAGCGCGCCCACTTTCGATAATGCTCCGGCCTAGCCGTCCGTTCATGGGGGGGAGGGACCACAACTAGGTTCTCGCGTTGCATCCTGTCAATGTACTCAGCGCAAAGGCCCATCACCGTAATTTCCGAGCCCGAGCACATGTCGTCGAGCACCAAAACCATACCGCCCGAGGCCAGGCCGCCAAGGTAGGAATAGCGTTCGAGAAGAACGACGGATGCGCCCTGCCGTGCTGCCGCGACGGCTGCGCAAACACCTGCCGGTCCGCCTCCGACCACTACGACGTCGGCGCGCGACGCGATCGTGGCTGAACGATCGGCGGCAAGGTGAAGATCGACGCTATCTGACATCAAGATTGCTCCAGGACTGTTGCGCTGATTAGGTAAGCCGGCTGTCGTTGCTGTTCGGAATGACCTTGATGACGTGCTCAGCCGAGAGAACGCTTTCTTCGTTATAGGTTGACGAACTTGCCGTCTTTGACCGTCACGAAGAACATGGTGCCTGGGCCCCAGCCGTCGTGGTTGGTCTCGCTGTACTCCACTGGGGCTGCCGCATAAAGTTTGATGGGCCCCATTTTCTCCACGGCGTCACGAATCTCGGATCCGGTCGTGGCGCCCGTCCGCAGTGCCTGAACAATGGCTTCCATCGCGGTTGCGCCGCACACCGAGCCATACGATCGGTTACCACCATGGTCCTTCAGCAGTTCGACGAGGGGCTTCAACGGTCCCGGGTCGAACGGATTGCTGTTCGAAAGCGCGATGAGACCTTCTGCCGCCGGACCAGCGGCTTCAAGGATAGCGCTCGAGACAAGCGCGGAGACCCCGTACACGGGCGCGGTCGAGCCCATCTCGCGCAGTTTTCGGAGCATGCTGCTCGCGGTCTGCGTTTGCGAGGCAGCGATCAGCACCGCATCGGGCCGGGCATTTCGCAGCTTGATGGCGTGCGTGGTGAAGTCCGTGTTCGAGATGGGTGCGGATACGATCTCAGCGATCTTGATGCCGTTCTTGTTGGCGTAGTCCTTCATCATCTCGGACGCTTGTTGGCCATAAGCGTCTTCCTGCACGAAGATCGCAATCGTCTTGCGTCCGTCGGCCTTCACCTTGTCCATCAACTTTGGAGCGTCCGCGCTGAGGGGAGGGGCCATCCGGAAGATCCATTTGAAGTAGGATGTGCTCGGATCCGTCACGGATTGCGACGCGGTCGGCGCGAAGATCGGCGTCTGGTTGCGCGCGGCGAAATCGGCAAATGCCAATGTTTCCGAAGCCGTTCCGGCGCCGAGGATGGCGACCACCTTGTCGTCCAGGATGACCTGACTCGCGACACGGGCGGCTTCGGTCGGATTCGTCTTTGTATCGCGTATGACGAGCTCGATCTTGCGTCCGTTAATGCCACCTGCAGAGTTGACCTTCTCGGTCACGGCCTCGGCGGCTCGGCGCTCGTCCAATGTATAACCCGCAGAGGTCCCTGTCAGGCCGAGCAGAATGCCGACCTTGATTGGGTCCTTCGATGTCGACTGGGCCGAAGCGCTTGAGATACCGGCCGCAAGAACAACCGTTGTTACGAGACAATGAAACATTTGCTTCACGTTTTCCTCCATAGGATGTTGTTCTATTTGAAATATGCCATGGCCATTCGTTCACGATCGGCCAGTTCCGCTCGACCGCCTTGCGACACGACTTGGCCGGAGGCCAACAGCACGAATCGGTCAGCAGTGATGGAGACCAACGTCTGATTCTGTTCGACAAGAAGGATGGCAATGCCGGTCGTGCGGAGCCCGTTTAACGCTTCGGCTAGTTCTCCGACGATAATCGGGGCCAAGCCCTGCGATGGCTCATCGAGCAGCAAGACTGTCGGCCGTCCGGCTAGGCATTTCGCGATCGCGACCATTTGTTGCTCGCCGCCGCTCAAAGATCCCGCCGCCGTGTTCCATCGCTCGCGGATAAATCCGAACCGGCCAGCGGCCTCCTCGATCGCGGCGGCGCGCTCCGTTGAAGGAGCCAACCGGGCGCCGAGCGCCAGATTTTCGCCGATCGTCAAAGTGGGAAACAAGCCGCGGCCTTCTGGCACAGTGGCGAGACCCGCTCGGCTTCGACGATGCGTCGCCATGCCCATCAGGTTATTTCCGTTGAGCAACACAACTCCAGAGCCGGCGACAGTACCGTTTAGCGCGCCAATGAAGCTCGTTTTGCCGGCACCGTTTGGCCCGATCAACGCGACGATCTCGCCGGGGTCAACCTGGAGCGAGATATTCCGGCAGGCCTCCAACAGTCCGTATCGTGCACCGACCTCGCGACAAAACAGACTTGGAAGGGTTGATCCGCCTGCTTCAGTGGACATAAGCAGGCCCCAGATATGCTTCGACTACCTTTTCCGAGCAGACCACCGAGTTCGGCTCTCCGCGGGCGACGACCGAGCCATTCACGAGCGCCAACAACTCGTGACTGAGCCTGGAGACAAAGCCTACGTTATGTTCAATCAGTACGATCCCGATCCCGCTGGCCGCCGCGTTCTTGATCGCATCGGCCAGGCGTATCCGGTCTGACTCGTCGAGTCCGGCTGCCGGCTCATCAAGCAGCAAGTAGCGTGGGCCGGCGACCAAGGCCCGAGCCACCTCAAGCAGCCGCAACTGGCCGAGCGACAGCGAGCCGGCGCGGTCCTCCGCCGCTCCGCCTAACCCGAGGAGCCGTATTTTCTCAATCGCACCGTTCCTGAGATGCTCTTCGCGGCGGCGGACCGAAGGTAGCCCGAGAAAGCAGGCGAGACGGCCTTGCGCCAGGTGAGGCGTATATCCAAGCATCACAGCGTCAAGCACGGTTCGATTCATGTCGAGCCGCGGCGTTTGAAAGGTACGACTGATGCCACGTCGGACGCGCTCGTCCGTGAGCAACTGTGTGATCTCGACCCCGTCGACGGCCACCGTACCCTTCGGCTGGATCACACCCGTGAGGCAGTTGAAAAGCGTTGTCTTCCCGGCACCATTTGGGCCGATGAGGCCGAGGATGCGTCCAGGCGTGACTTCGAGTGAAACCTCGGCGAGCGCTTGGAGGCCACCGAAGCGAACGGAGATATCCTGAGCTGAAAGGGTCATGCGCGCTCAAGCCTCACGCCAGGTGTGTTCTTGGCTTCTGGAATCGTCGTGGTCCGGCGGGTCCATCGCATCATCCCCGGAGAGACGATACCGTCAGGGAAGAAGACGAGAATGACGATGAGGAGGGAGCCGAAAATCATTCCTTGCGTGACGGTGCCCGGAAGAAGATCGGACGCAAGCGTAAACAGTGATGCTCCCACAATTGGGCCCAAAACCGACTTGCGTCCCCCCAGCACGACCATGAACAGGATGTTGGCCGACAGAGTCGGATCCAATGAATCCGGCGCCATAAAACCAATATAATGTGCGTAAAACCAACCGGCTAACCCGGCAATTCCCGCCGACAGGGAGAAGAGACTTGATAGCTCAAACGCGACATTGGTGCCAGTTGACTCGGCGAGAAGGCGGTCCACCCGGATCGCGTTCAGTGCTCGTCCGCGCCCGCTTTCAACGTAAGAAGCGTAGCAATATGCTACGATGAGGACGGCCGTCCAAATCGTCCAATGCGCATACGAGCGTTCGACGCCGATGATCGGAAGAGGTGCGATACCGGTGATGCCGTCGTAGCCGCCAGTCAATCGCTCCGCCCGCTCGAATACGACCTTGAAGATCATCACGAGCGAAATAGTGACCAGCGCAAGAGACAATTCGGGAAGACGAAGGAGCGGCCGTGCAATCACGAATGCAAGAATCGCTGGGAGGCCGACCGAGACAACAAGTGATGTGAAGGGTGACCAGCCGAACTTGACCGTCAGGATCGCGGTCGTGAATGCTCCCACGGCTGCGAACCCTCCTTGTGCCAGTGATATTGCGCCACCTTGGCCGTAGAGAAGCCCAAGAGGAAGCGCGAGAAGGCTAAAGAATCCGATCGTGACCGATGTCGCATAGATTGATGGCTTGACCTGGCCGGCGATCGCCAGCGTAATCGCGATGCCTATGATGATCAGAACAGGAGAGATCCTGCTGAGACGAACGCTTCTGGTCATGGCCGCGCTCCGTGGAAAATGTCGCGCGAAACAAGCCCGCTACAGAGGACGGCGACGATCAAAATGGGCGCCGTCGCCGCGTCCCAGCCCTGCGGCAGATAGGCTTGGCCAAGTGCAATTGCGAGCCCGATCAGAAGCCCGCCCGTGAAGGCTAAGGAAACGGTCACGCGGCCAAGGACCACGGCCCCACTGAAGGCAATAATAGACAGCGCGAAACCACTTGAGTAGGACACTCCGATACTCATGGAGGCGAGAACGCCTGCAACGCCTGCAATCGCGCCCCCTAGCAGGAATACAACGAATTGAACACGGCGGACGGGAATGCCGGTAAGGCTTGCAGACTTTGCGGAGATCGCGCTTGCGCGCATCAGAAGCCCCGCAGGAGACCAACGAAGTGCCGCGAGTAGTCCCGAAAACAGCACGACAGCCACAAGGACAGCGAAGACGCCTTGAAGCGTGAGAAACACGCCTGCCACGTCCAAGGCGCCCGGAACGGATGGAAAGAAGCGGTTGTCGGTCCCGAACACGCTCTGAAGCGCAGATTCGATGACGAATGAGTAGGCGATCGTGCAGAGTACGATCAATATGGTATCGCGGGTTGCGCCAAGTCGTCGGAAGATCAGGAAGATGACGCCCATCGTGCCACTGAGCGCCGTTGCCGCCAAGATTCCAAGAAGCGCGCCCCAAGGCGGCCCTGCCCATACGGCCACCATGCCAGCCGCGGCCGCGTAGCTGCCGGTTGCAATGTCAACGACGTCGGTGGTCATCCAGACAACTGCAATGGCGAGTGCGAGGAGGCCGAACACAGCCCCAAGAAAGATTCCGTTCAGTCCGAATTCGACGAAGGCCATGCCTCCTCCGGTTTCGCTCCCTCGGAGTGCTTCGCGGTTGCATCCGCCAGCGCTCTCATATATCTAACTGACCGAACGGTAACTAATATGGAAACGGCATGTCAAGCGAGTTCGACGGTTTGATCGGAAGAGTTAGTCGCTACATTATCGACCATCCCGACGACCGCGACTGGTGGGAGCGCGGGCCGGCTCTCGTCGGCCTCCAACGCTTTGAAAATCCCGAGGCGAACCGAGTGGTGGAAAGGTGGATCGACCGCGCGATCGCCCGACAATCGAGCGCCGGCTATCTCGCGAATGATGAGCGTGACTATCTCGGCTCGGGCCATGTGCGCGTCTTTACGCCTTCACCGGCGAACGCATCGTCGTTCGGTGTTGCATTGTTAAACATCTATCGGCGCACACGCGAACAGCGCCTGCTCGACGCAGCGCTTCTTCACGCTGAAGCCCTGTTGGCCGCGAAACGAACGAGAGATGGCGGCATTGTGGCCCGGCTCGAAGCGCCCGAGCTGTGGATCGACTTCGCCTATTTGATGGCACCCTTCCTGACCCTGCTTGGCTGCGTGACGGGCAGAGCGGAATTCCTTGATGAAGGGGCGCGTCAGATCGAGGTCATGGCAAAGCACCTTGTCGATCTCCACCGGAATCTCGCCCGCCATGTGTGGTGCGAAACCCCAGACCATTATCCACAGTCGACGTTCTGGGCGCGAGGAAATGGGTGGCTCGTTGCGGGGCTTGTTGATGTCATCGAGATGAAGCCCGACCACGCCGCAGCAGATCGGCTTTGCGACCTTCTTCGCCGGGTTCTCACCTCGTTGCGCGAATTGCAGGACCGCTCGGGCTATCTGCGACACGTGCTTGATGATCCCTTCGCGCCATTCGAATCTTCGGGGACGTTGCAATATGCCTATGCGGCCGCGGCAGCAGCCAGGCTCGGTCTCGTCGAGTTGGGATTTCGAGATTCCGCGATCCGGGCTTTTCGTGTAGTAGCGGATTCGGTCGGCGCCGACGGCGGCGTGCCGGCGGTAGCGCTTCCGCCGGGGGGGCCCGGCGTGCCGTTTGGAAAAGCGCCGTTTGCTCAGGGGTTCCTGCTCCTCGCGGCCTTCGAACTTCAGGCCGAACTGCGTCGCTGACGGGGCTCCAACCAGATTAGAGGTGCCAATTGGCCAAAAAATCCCGAACGAATGAACAGTGGCGAGAGGAGAGCCTTGAAACGCTCTACCGTTCTGGTCTGGCTGTGTTCTCGGAAAAGGGCTTCCGCGGGGCCTCGCTCGACGAGATCGCAAAACTTGCCGGCATGTCGAAGGCCGGCGTGCTCTTCTATTTCGACAACAAAGACAAATATCTGGCGCATATCTTAAGACGAATTGCTGCAGTCTACATTGACGCTGCCATCGCTCGCGCCAGAGAGGAAAAGGATGTCGTCAATCGGGTCGTGCGGTTCTTGCACCAACAGGTTAGCTATTCCGTCAAGCACCACCGCGAGATAATCCTGTTTGTTCTTTTGTCTATTGAACTTCGCAACGTCGAGAGCGAGAGCGGCGCAATCATCGCACAAAAGTATAAGGACATGCGGGACTTCATCGAGGAGGTCGTCCACGAGGGAATCAAGACTGGCCGCTTCTCCGGTGATGTGCGGCTTCGCGAGACGTCCTCGACGTTCATGGCCGTCCATGACGGCATCGTCATTGAGTGGGTCCGCCGCGGCGAGGAGCTCGACGGATCTGAACTCGTGCGTGTCTTCAGACGGGCGCTCCTGGCGAGTCTGTTTCCGGCGCAATCGAGGACGGCGGCACGCAAGCTACTCACATTTCAGCCGGAAATCGCGAACGTGCGAGCGCAGCCAGTGCGGAAGGCGAGGCGGGCATCGGATCAATGACAGAATATTCGAATGATGCCCATCGCGAATGAAAGGGCGACCGGTTTGGACGCCCTTCGAATCTCCTAAGACAAGCCGGCTCTTATTCTGCCAGCCAAACATTCAAGAGGAAACGACATGATCGACTTCGAGGTTCCAGAGGAGAGCCGGCTTCTGGTCGACACGGTGAAACGCTTCATTGAAAAGGAACTCGCCCCTCTCGAACAGAAGGTCGAAGATTCTGGGACGGTGGATCCCGATCTCGTCCGCGACTTGCGCCGCAAGTCGCGCGAACTCGGGCTCTTTGCGATGACCTATCCACGAGACGTCGGTGGGGGAGGGCTCGGAACAATCGATTCCTGCTTGGTCGAAGAGCAATGCGGCTGGACATCGGATGCGCTCGTGCGGCGCGCCTTTGGTGCCATTCCTGGGCCGATCATTCATTGCCAAGGGGAGCAGCGCGAACGCTATCTTCTTCCGGCAGTCCGGGGCGATATCGACGTGGGGCTAGGCATGACTGAGCCGGCTGCCGGCTCGGACGCTGCAGCAATCCGCACGACAGCAAAACGCGACGGCAAGGGTTGGATCATCAATGGTACCAAGCACTTCATCACGGACGGCGATTTCGTTGATACGGTAATCATCTCCGCGGTAACGGATCCCGAGAAGGGCGCAAAGGGCATATCAACGTTTTTCGTAGATAAAGGTACGCCTGGATTTCGTGTCGCGCGCGTGCAACACATGATGGGCATGCGCGGCATTAACCACGCCGAACTGTCGCTGGAGGATGTGCGCGTGGGCCCGGAGCAGTTGCTGGGGCAGGAAGGCGCGG
>Ga0070668_100002175_pt1 | contig 14352 bp, 15 predicted proteins | sample KBSS43metaG_FD_64661 | JGI IMG/M metagenome (GOLD analysis project Ga0070668, IMG submission 64661) | Switchgrass rhizosphere microbial communities from Kellogg Biological Station, Michigan, USA - KBS S4-3 metaG | ecosystem: Host-associated > Plants > Roots > Rhizosphere > Soil ... | reverse complement strand
CACGCGTGTCGACCCTTCAAGCACGCTTGCCGGCTGAAAATTACTGCGCCGGGCGGGCGTCGCGGGCTTACCATCGGTGCATGGACGGCGCCGGAGGCGTCTTCGCGAACCTGATCCTGTTCGCCGTGGTGTGCACCGCTCCCACGGTCCTGTTCTGGTGTGCGCTGCGCGTCCCGAAGCTGCTCCGCCGGCTCCTCGAGAAGCGCGCGAAGCCGCTGTGCCCCCAAGGGCCGCCGATCGAGCGCGTCGCCGCGGACCTGCGGCGGGTGCACCGGCTGCTCGTCGACTACCCGTCCGGCACCCCGGCCGCGCGGCGGCTCGGCACGCGTCAGGCGTACGACGAGCTGCTGACGCAGGCTTGCCGCCAGGTCGGCGTCCCGCACCGGCTCGCCGAGCTGCCCGAGGGGATGGACCGCGAGATCGAACGCCTGCGCGTCGAGGAGTCGCTGCGGGAGCGCGGCCTGGCCGTGCCCTGAGGTACCCGGAAAACGAAGAACCTCGCCACCGAAGAACTCTCGGTGGCGAGGTTATCGTTGTGCCATAAGAAAAATCGTGCCGTAAGGAACTCAGTCCAGGTAGTCCCGCAGGACCTGGGACCGCGACGGGTGACGCAGCTTCGACATCGTCTTCGACTCGATCTGCCGGATGCGCTCGCGGGTCACCCCGTACACCTGGCCGATCTCGTCGAGCGTGCGCGGCTGGCCGTCCGTGAGGCCGAAGCGCAGCCGGACCACGCCCGCCTCGCGCTCGGACAGCGTCTGCAGCACCGACTGGAGCTGGTCCTGCAGCAGCGTGAACGACACCGCGTCGACCGCGACGACCGCCTCGGAGTCCTCGATGAAGTCGCCGAGCTGGGAGTCGCCCTCGTCGCCGATCGTCTGGTCCAGCGAGATCGGCTCGCGCGCGTACTGCTGGATCTCGAGGACCTTCTCCGGGGAGATGTCCATCTCCTTGGCGAGCTCTTCCGGGGTCGGCTCGCGGCCGAGGTCCTGGAGCAGCTCACGCTGGATGCGGCCCAGCTTGTTGATGACCTCGACCATGTGCACCGGGATGCGGATGGTGCGGGCCTGGTCGGCCATCGCGCGGGTGATCGCCTGGCGGATCCACCACGTGGCGTACGTCGAGAACTTGTAGCCCTTGGTGTAGTCGAACTTCTCCACCGCGCGGATCAGGCCGAGGTTGCCCTCCTGGATGAGGTCCAGGAACGCCATGCCGCGGCCGGTGTAGCGCTTGGCCAGCGACACCACGAGCCGGAGGTTCGCCTCGAGCAGGTGGTTCTTGGCGCGCTCGCCGTCGCGCACGATCCACTTGAGATCGCGGCGCATCTGCGTGACGAGCTTCTCGCCCTCTTCCTCGGCGGTGCGCACGCGCTCGGCGGCGTAGAGGCCGGCCTCGATCCGCTTGGCCAGCTCCACCTCCTCCTCGGCGTTCAGCAGCGCGACCTTGCCGATCTGCTTGAGGTAGGCACGCACGGAGTCGGCGGACGCGGTCAGCTCGGCGTCCTTGCGCGCCTGGCGCAGCGCTTCGGACTCCTCCTCGTCCCACACGAAGTCCGGGTTGTCGCTCTTGGCCGCGGCCTTGTCGGCCGCCACCCCGCGACGGCGCTGCGCCGGGGTCTCCTCGTCGGATTCCTCGTCGTCATCGTCGTCGGCCGAGTCGGCGTCCGGCTCGTCGGTGACCGTCTCGTCGACGACGTCGACCTCGACCTCTTCCAGGTCCGACAGGTCGGGCGTGTCGAGTTCGGCCTCGTCGATGTCGACGGGACCGTCCGGCTCGCCGTCTTCGGTCTTCGCGCCCTTGGTCCCGGGCTTCTTCGCCGGTGCCTTCTTGGCCGGAGCCTTCTTGGCAGTGGTGGTCTTGCGCGCCGCTGGCTTCGCCGTCCCGGTGGCTGCCTCTTCGGCCGGCTCGCCGGCTGCGGTCGCTGTCTTCGTCCCGCCTCGGGTTGCGGTTCTTGCGGCTGCCACTTACGCCCTTTCGCAGCGGTCGATCATGACGAGCAACGGCATGGGGACCATTGCTGCCTCACATTCGGGGAACACGCCTCGGCCTGCGGTTTTCGCCTCCGCAGCCGTGGGCCGTGTTCCATTGTAACGACGGTACGCGCATGCGTCGCGAAGCGATCACCCTCCGGCCCGCCGCGGGCGTCCGATCGCGGGGCGATCGGGGCCGGAGCGGTGCCGGATCAGTGCTGGATGCCCTCCGCCGCGGCGGCCGCGGCGCCGACGATCCCGGCGTTGTTCTGCAGCGTCGCCACCAGCACCGGAGTGCGGATGTCCAGCAGTGGCACCCATTTCTCGGCCTTCTTGCTGACGCCACCGCCGACGATGAACAGGTCGGGCCAGATGAGGTTCTCCAGCACGGTCAGGTAACGGTGCACGCGCTTGGCCCATTCGGGGTAGGACAGGCCCTCGTTGTCCTTCACCGAGGCGGCCGCGCGCTTCTCGGCGTCGTGGCCGTCGATCTCCAGGTGGCCGAACTCGGTGTTCGGGACGAGCTTGCCGTCCTGGAACACCGCGCTGCCGATGCCGGTGCCGAAGGTGAGCAGCGCGGTCACGCCCTTGCATGCGCCCGGGTCGCCGAAGCGGATCTCCGCCATGCCCGCGGCGTCGGCGTCGTTGAGCATCGCGATCTGGTCGACGCCGCGGCCGAGCCGCTTGGCGAACAGCGCGTCGGCGTCCGTGCCGATCCACTGCTTGTCGATGTTGGCCGCGGTGTGCGCGACGCCCTTCTTGACGACCGCCGGCAGCGTCACGCCGACCGGGCCGTCCCAGCCCGCCTGCGTCACGATGTCGTGCACGACGTCCGCGACCGCCGACGGGGTGGACGGCTTCGGTGTCTCGATCCGGATCCGGTCGCCGATCAGCTGTCCCTTGTCCAGATCCACCAGCGCGCCCTTGATCCCGCTGCCGCCGATGTCGATGCCGAAACCTCGGCGGGTCGCCTCCACCACGGACGTGGTCCCTTCTCGCACGATTCAGAAGCCTGCCTCGGAGACTTTAACCGGATGTGGTGACATGTCGGACGTGGGAGTTGACGAGTCGTTGCTGAAACGCGTCGCGGTGCAGGTCGCGACGGACGCCGCCGACCTGGTCCGGGAGGCCTGGGAGGGGATGGCCGGCGGCCGTTCCGTCGCGGTCGGGACCAAGTCGGGGGACACCGACGTCGTGACCGCGGTGGACCACGAGTCCGAGCGGCTGGTGCGGGCGCGGCTGGCCGAGCTGCGGCCGGGGGAGCACGTGCTGGGCGAGGAGGGCGGTGGGGTCGCCGGGGACGGCGTGACCTGGGTGGTCGACCCGATCGACGGGACGGTCAACTTCCTCTACGGGCTGCCGTGGTTCGCGGTGTCGGTGGCGGCGCAGGTCGGCGGGGTGTCGGTGGCCGGGGCGGTGGTGGAGCCGGCGAGCGGCCGGGTGTGGTCGGCGGCCCGGGGCGGCGGCGCGTGGCTCGACGGGCGGCGGCTGGCGGTGTCGACGCCTTCGAGGCTGGACCTGACGCTGGTCGGAACCGGTTTCGCGTACTCGCCGGAGCGGCGGACGCGGCAGGCGCGGTTCGCGGCGGAGCTGCTGGGGCGGGTCCGGGACATCCGCCGCAACGGGGCGGCGTCGCTGGACCTGTGCGCGGTGGCGGCGGGCTGGCTGGACGCGTACGCGGAGCACGGGCTCAACCGCTGGGACTGGGCGGCGGGGGCGCTGATCGCGGCGGAGGCGGGCGCTGAGGTGTGCCTCCCGGGCGAGGCGCCGGACCTGGGCGAGGACGTGACGTACGCGGCGGCCCCGTCGATCGCGGGCCCGCTCCGCAAGGCGCTGGCCGACTGCGGGGCCGCGGAGGTCTGACGGGTTCCGTTGAGCGGGAACGGACGACACGCGTACGCGGACGGACGACTCGCGTACCTGGAGGGTCGGCTCGCGTGCCTGAGGGGTCGGCTCGCGTGTCTGGAGGGTCGACTCGCGTGATTGGGGAGTCGACTCGCGTGATTGGAGGGTCGACTCGCGCATGGCGGGGCGGCTCGAGCGTTCGGTGGGGTCGGCTCGCGTGATCAAGCGCGATTCTCGCGTGATTGGCGGGGTATCGGAGCGGTGGGTCAGCACTCCACGTCGCGGGCCGAGGCCAGCAGGGTCTGGTCGACCACCGGGGCCTTGGCGCCCGCCGACTGCTCGTCGCCGCCGCCGCCCTGGTGGGCCTTGGACCAGTCGGCGAGCTGCGTGATGACCCGGCGGGCCTCCGCGCGGGGCCGGAGGTCGCCGAAGAGGGTGCCCGTGACCACGTCGACGCTCGCGTCCTTGCGGTTGTCCTGGACCAGCTCGGCGCAGGGCACGACCAGGCTGAGGGTGCGGGCCGCGGTGACGCCGTTCTCGCCGAAGCGGATCTGGCCGCGGCACTTGGCCTCGCGGTTCTCGTAGGCGGGGTCGTTGGCCGGCTCACCGGCGCCGGTGAACCCGAGCTCGCGCAGCGAGGTCGTGGTGATGCCGCCCTGGCCGCGGGTGCCCGAAGCGTTGAGGACCCGGTAGGCGACCTTGTCCGGCGGGACGGGAGCGCGGTCGTCGAGGGCGCCGTGGGGGAGGGTGCTGAACGTGACGCCCGGTGGCGGGCTGGCCGGCGGGTCGCAGCGGACGGCCTCGTCGACGTCGCCCTTGCCGACGGCGGCGTTCACCCAGACGATGATCGCGCCGAGCGCGAGCACGCCGATGACGATCAGCGCCGGCAGCGGCTTGTGCTTGCGATACGGCCGCGTCCCACGGTCCCCGATGCCGTTCCCCGACGCCACCCGTCCGTCCCTTCCCGAGCACCGAACCCGACCGGTGCGTGCCGGCACCGGCGTGGCCGATCAGCCTAGGCGCTGCGGTCGCCGCGCACCGTTCCGGGGCACCCCGGTGTTCCCTTGTCCTGCCTGCGGTACCGGGCTCTGCCCGGCACCGATCCCCGTTCGACGATCGCACCACGGCGGAGCCGGGCGGGGCAAGCGGACACGGGCCCCGCGTGAAGTTCTCCACCCGGGGGCAACCCGAATGGACGACGACGCGTCTTACCTGCGGGTTCCCCCTGTCGGGTGACGATTCTCCGGCAATGTCTGACTCGTTGCAGAACCCGCGGAGCGGTGAGCTACCCTTCCCGGGCTCCGGCCGCAGGAAGAGGCGCAAAAGAAGAGACCTCGGTCACTTCGGCCGTCGGGCACAAACAGCGGCCCTGGAACGTTGACCAGCGGCACGGCGGACTCACGGGGGCACCCTGGGGTCCGGGAAAACGACTACACAAGCTGATCGCAGGGGTGAGGGACACATGGCTACCGACTACGACGCTCCGCGCCGCAGCGAAGCCGACGAGCTGGCCGAAGACTCGTTGGAGGAGCTCAAGGCCCGGCGGAACGAGAACCAGTCCGGCGTCGTCGACGTCGACGAGGACGCGACCGCCGAGAACTTCGAGCTGCCGGGCGCCGACCTCTCCGGGCTTTCCGGTGAGGACATGACCGTGAAGGTGGTGCCGAAGCAGGCGGACGAGTTCACCTGCTCCGTTTGCTTCCTGGTGCACCACCGCAGCCGGCTGGCCGAGGACAACGGCGGACGTCTGATCTGCCGCGACTGCGCCTGAGGGCGCGGGGGTTCTCGGACAGGGTTCAGGGGACGAACAGACGCGACGGAGAGCATCGAGGGCACTCGAGACACTCGGCAAGCTCGAAGCGCGCTGGGGACAAGGGGGCCGGCCGGCAGGCCGGCCCCCTTCCACATCCGGGGGTCAGGCGCCCTTGAGCAGCTCGGCGACGCGCTCGGGGTGCCGGGTGCTGAACAGCCAGTACGGCGTCGGGTCGGCCGGGTCGGTGAGCCGGACCCGGACGACCGGGCCGACCCAGCCGCGGTGCAGCACGTAGGCGGCGGGGTCGCCGTCGCGGCCGAGCGCCTTCCGCTTGGCTTCCTTGCCGAAGATCTCCACCTCGCCGGCGAACCGCAGCGGCAGGTGGGCGTCGCCGACCCACAGCTCCGGCTCGTCACCGCCGGTGACCCGGACCTTCGACCGGCCCAGCGACAGCAGCAGCGCCACGACGACCGGCAGCGCGATCACGTACGGCAGCCACGCCCGGACACCCGGGTAGCCCATGTCGATCTCGGCCGCGAGCAGGACCGCGCCCAGCACCGGCAGCGGCCAGCCCCACCACGGGACGTACAGCCGCTCGGAGTGCCGGACCGCGGCACTAGCGGCCGTCTTCGCAGATTCACCCACGGGTAGAGAGTAATCTCGCCGCCCGTGTCCAGCGTTCAGGTACTCCTCTCCCGGCTCGACCCGGATGTCCCGCTGCCCGCCTACGCCCGACCGGGCGACGCGGGCGCCGATCTCGTCACCACCTCGGATATCGTGCTGCGACCCGGGGAGCGCGGCGTGGTCGGCACCGGCGTCGCGATCGCGCTCCCCCCGGGGTACGCGGGGTTCGTCCACCCCCGGTCGGGCCTGGCCGCCCGGGTCGGCCTCTCCGTGGTGAACACCCCGGGCACGATCGACGCGGGCTACCGCGGGGAGATCAAGGTCTGCCTGATCAACCACGACCCGGTGCACCCGGTGGAGCTCACGCGCGGCGACCGCATCGCCCAGCTGGTCGTGCAGCGGGTCGAGCACGCCGAGTTCGTCGAGGTCGCCGAGCTCGACGCCACCGAGCGGGGCGACGGTGGCTACGGCTCCACGGGTGGACACGCCACACTGGGAGCACCGGCGCTCGCCGCGAGCGCCGGCGCGGGGGAAGGAACGGAGAACTAGTGGGGATTTTCGGACGCAAGCGGCGGACCGAGGGTGGGTCCGCCGGACGGCACGCCGCGCCCGAGGCCGACGACACGATCGAGGACGGCGAATACGACGAGGAGTCGGAGCTGTCGGACGTCTCCGACGGCCCGTACGACGTCGCGGACTTCGACGACGACGGCGTCCCGCGGATCGACCTCGGCTCGGTGAAGGTGCCGGTGCCCGACGGTTCCCAGGTCCAGGTCGAGATGGACCCGGAGACCGGGGGCGTGCGGGCCGTGCACGTCGTCACCGAGCAGGGCCAGATCACGGTGAGCGCGTACGCCGCGCCGCGCTCGGGCGGGCTGTGGCGCGAGGTCAGCGCCGAGCTGGCCGAGCAGCTGCGGGCCGACGGCGCCAAGGTCAACCTCGGCCGCGGCAAGTGGGGCCTGGAGATCTCGGCCATCGTCGGCGACGTCGCCCTGCGCTTCGTCGGCGTCGACCGGCCTCGCTGGATGCTGCGCGGCGTCATCGCCGGGCCGCAGTCGGAGGCCGCGGGTGCCGTCGAGGTGCTGCGGGAGATCGTGCGGCGCACGATCGTGGACCGCGGTGACGCCCCGATGCCGGTCCGGACCCCGCTGACCATCACGCTGCCGGAGGCGGTCGCCGAGCACATCGCCGCCCAGCAGGAGCAAGGCTGACTCACGCAGTCCCCTGAAGGCCACCACCGGACGCCCTGGTGGTGGCCTTCAGCGCGTCCGGGCCCTGAGGAACGCGAGGACCGTCGCCCGGCCCAGGGACTCGCGGTCGGCGCCCAGCGCGGCCAGGGTGGTCTCGCCGAGCGCCGCGCGGGGGAGGGCGCGCGCCCACTCCGATGCGACTTTCGTCGGGTGGATCGGGTCGTCGGTGCACGTGCCGATCCCGGCCGGGACGGGCAGCGCCGCCAGCTCCCCGAGCGTCGGCGCCGGGCGGCCCGCCGCGACGCGCAGGCTCGCCGCCAGCCCGTCGCCGTGCCGTCGCCACGCCCGGTCCAGTTCCGCCCGCAGCCAGTCCGGGCTGCCCGCGGTCTGCGCCAGCGCCGCGCCGACCCCGGAACCGGCCACCAGATCCGCCGACAGCGTCGCCGCCAGCGACGCGGGTGCCGGGCCCGGATCGCCGTTCCAGGCCGGGAGCGCGGCCAGCAGGCCCCCGCAACGGCCCCGGTTGCGCACCGCCCACTCCGCGGCCAGGTGCGCGCCGAACGAAATGCCGCCTACGAGCAGTTCGCCGTGTTCGTCCGCCAGCGCGTCCAGCGTCGCGAGGTAGCCCTCGGCGAGCGCCGCACCCGGCGGTGGCGGTGGCGCGATGAGCGGGACACCGAGGGCGCGCAGCGGACCGGCGAAGACGGCCCGGACGAACACCTCGTCCGAGCCGGTGCCGGGCAGCAGCACCGCGGCGGGAACTCTGATTGCGGACGTCACGTTGCGATCTTTACGCAAAGGCGTTTCCCTGGCGGGGACCGCAGTACGCTGGAATCGCACGGGCCGCAAGCACCAAGTCGGGGGCCCCGGAGCACAGGAGCACCTATGTCCGCCAAAGACGGCGGCTACTTCAGCCGGTTGGTACGCAAGCTGACCAGCGACGTCGAGGATCTCGACGCCGACGAAATGTCGATGAGGTCCGGCGCCGAAGGCGCGCAGCGGGCCTGTGACTGCCGCTCCGGCGAAGAGGTCACTGTGATGGGGAGACTCCGCAGCGTGGAGCTCTGCCCGACCAACGAGGCCGCCACGCTGGAGGCCGAGCTGTTCGACGGGACACAGGGCGTGACGCTAATCTGGCTCGGCCGCCGCCGGATCGCCGGTATCGAGCCAGGCCGGACGATCAAGGTGCGGGGCCGGATGGCCGAGCGTGACGGCCACAAGGTGCTGTACAACCCCTATTACGAGCTCCAGAGCCCAGTGAGTTGATCACCCATCGTGACTGATCCCGCCCCGAGCGAGAAGAAGACCGACGCGGAAGAACCGCAGCCGACCATGCTCGAGCAGATGGGCGGCGTGTCGGGCCTGATCTACTCGTCGCTGCCGGTGATCGTGTTCGTGCTGGCGAACTCGTTCTTCGGCCTGACCGCGGCCATCTGGACGTCGATCGGCAGCGCGGTGGCGATCACCGTGCTGCGGATCGTCCGCAAGGAGCCGCTGCAGCCGGCGATCTCCGGCTTCTTCGGCGTTGCGGTCGCGGCCTTCATCGCCTACCGCACCGGCTCGGCGAAGGGGTTCTTCCTCTTCGGGATCTACGCGAGCCTGATCTACTGCGGCATCTTCGTGCTGTCGGTGGTGGTGCGCTGGCCGATCGCGGGTGTCGTCTGGAACATGCTCAACGGCACCGGTCACGCGTGGCGCAAGGACAAGCACTCCCGCTACGGCTACGACGTCGCGACGCTGGCGATGGCGCTGATCTTCGCCGCCCGGTTCGTCGTGCAGCGGTGGCTCTACCAGGAGGACTACACCGGCTGGCTGGCCTTCGCGAAGATCGCCATGGGCTACCCGCTCTACGGGCTGGGCCTGCTGGTCGTGGTGTGGGCGGTGCGGCGCTCCGACAAGCGGCTGAAGGCCCTCGCGGAGACCGAGCCGGCACCGGAGTCCGACGCGGAGGTCGAAGCCCGGCTCCGTGAGAAGTACGCGGCCCCCGAAGCCTGACCCAGCTCTCATGCGCCCCAATGTGGCGTTCGGTGCGTCAGACGCACCGAACGCCACATTGGGTGCGTTGGACGCACCCAACGCCACATTGGGGCGCTAGTAGCCCAGCGCCGTCCGGATCTCCGGTTCGACGTCCGCCGTCGCCACGAACAGCAGCTCGTCGCCCGGCTCCAGGGGGTCCTCCGGCTGCGGCACGATCACGCGGTCGCCGCGCAGGATGGTCACCAGCGCCGCGTCGCGCGGCAGGTCCAGCTCGCTCACCGGCTTCCCGGCCAGCGGTGTCTCCGCCGGCAGGGTGAGCTCGACGAGGTTCGCGTTGCTCTGCCGGAACGTCATCAGCCGCACCAGGTCGCCGACGCTGACCGCTTCCTCGACCATCGCCGCGAGCATCCGCGGGGTCGACACGGCGACGTCGACGCCCCAGGCGTCGGTGAACAGCCACTCGTTGGCCGGGTTGTTCACCCGCGCCACCACGCGCCGCACCGCGAACTCCGTCTTCGCCAGCAGCGACACCACGAGGTTCGCCTTGTCGTCGCCGGTGGCGGCGATCACGACGTCGCACTGCTCGATCCCGGACTCCTCCAGGATCGACACCTCGCAGGCGTCGCCGAGCACCCAGTCGGCCTGCTCGACGGTGTGCGGCTCGAACTGGTCGGCTTCCCGCTCGATGAGCATCACCTGGTGCCTGCCGTCGATCAGCTCGGCGGCGATGGAGCGGCCCACGGCGCCCGCGCCGGCAATCGCGACCCTCATGCCTCGTCCTCCGGTTCGCGGTTGGCCACACTCGTCACGTCGCTGACGGTGCCCGAGCGCGCGGCCACCCACACGACGTCGTCGGCCTGCAGCACGGTCTTGGTGTCCGGCAGCACGGCGGTGCCCATCCGCATGATGAACGCCACCCGCGCCCCGCTCGCCTGCTGCAGGGACCGGACGGAGTGCCCGACCCAGCCCTCGTGCAGCGGCAGCTGCAGCAGCGCGACGTTGCCCGACGGGTCCCGCCACGCCGACGCGACACCGTCCGGCAGGAGGGACCGCAGGAACCGGTCGGTGGTCCACGGCACGGTCGCGACCGTCGGGATGCCCAGCCGCTCGTACACGGCCGCGCGCTTGTGGTCGTAGATGCGCGCGACGACGTGCTCGATGCCGAAGTTCTCGCGGGCGACCCTGGCCGAGATGATGTTCGAATTGTCACCGCTGGACACCGCGGCGAACGCGCCGGCCCGCTCGATGCCCGCTTCGATCAGCACCTTGCGGTCGAAGCCCACGCCGATGACCTGCTGGCCGTGGAAGTCGCTGCCGAGCCGCCGGAACGCCTGCTGGCTCTTGTCGATGACGGCCACCTCGTGGCCGAGCCGCTCCAGCGCAGCGGCCAGGGACGCGCCGACCCGGCCGCATCCCATGATCACCACGTGCACGCCCTGCCTCCTCTTCGGCGGGTTCCCCCGTCCGTACCTACCCCGACATGCCAGCGCCGAACCTACCGTGCGCCCGGCCCGTGACCGCCACCGTCCTCCCCGCCACCACCTTCGACGAATGGACGTCCTCCCCACCACCCGCCCTCAGCGGAGGAGCTGCGCTCCGCTGTACATTCCGGTGGTGTCGAAGTTCCCGACCGTGCTGAAACGCCTGGTCCTCGGTCGTCCGTTCCGTAGTGACAGGCTCGCTCACACGCTCCTGCCCAAGCGCATCGCGCTGCCGATCTTCGCGTCCGACGCGCTCTCGAGCGTGGCGTACGCGCCTGAAGAGATCTTCCTGACGCTGAGCGTGGCGGGCCTCTCGGCGTACGCGCTGGCCCCGTGGATCGGCATCATGGTCGCGGTCGTCATGCTCGTCGTCGTCGCGTCCTACCGGCAGAACGTGCACGCCTACCCGAGCGGCGGTGGCGACTACGAGGTCGCCAACACCAACCTCGGCGGCTCGTTCGGCCTGATGGTGGCCAGCGCGCTGCTCGTGGACTACGTGCTCACCGTCGCAGTGTCCACTTCGTCCGGTGTGGCCAACATCGGCTCCGCGGTGCCGTGGGTCGCCCAGCACAAGGTGCTGGCCGCGGTCGTCATCGTGGTCGTGCTGACGTCGCTGAACCTCCGGGGCATCCGCGAGTCGGGGAAGGCCTTCGCGATCCCGACCTACGGGTTCATCCTGGGCATCATGGTCATGGTCCTGTGGGGACTGGTGCAGGCGGCCACCGGCACCGAGATGAAGGCCGAGAGCGCCGGGTTCACGCTGACCGCCGAGGGGACCTTCGCGGGGGTGGCGTACGGGTTCCTGGTGCTGAGAGCGTTTTCGTCCGGCGCGGCGGCGCTGACCGGGGTCGAGGCGATCAGCAACGGCGTCCCGGCGTTCCAGAAGCCCAAGTCGAAGAACGCGGCGACCACGCTGCTGATGATGGGCCTGCTCGCGGTCACCATGCTGGTCGGCATCATCACGCTGGCCACGATCACCGACGTCAAGTTCGCCGAGGACCCGGCGAGGCAGCTCGAAGGCGCGCCCGCCGGCTACGAGCAGAAGACGATCGTCGCGCAGATCGCGCACGCGGTGTTCGCCGACTTCCCGCCGGCGTTCTACTACATCTCGTTCTCCACCGGCATCATCCTGCTGCTGGCCGCGAACACCGCGTTCAACGGTTTCCCGGTGCTGGGCTCGATCCTGGCGCAGGACCGCTACCTGCCGCGGCAGCTGCACACGCGCGGCGACCGGCTGGCCTTCTCCAACGGGATCCTGTTCCTGGCGGCCTTCGCGCTGGTGCTGATCATCGCGTTCGACGCCGAGGTGACCCGGCTGATCCAGCTCTACATCGTGGGCGTGTTCGTGTCGTTCACGGTGAGCCAGGCCGGCATGATCCGGCACTGGAACCGGTTGCTGGCCAGGGAAACCGACCCGGCGGTGCGGCGGCGCATGCGGCGCTCGCAGACGGTCAACGCGGTCGGCCTCACCTGCACCGGCGTCGTGCTGGTGATCGTGCTGATCACCAAGTTCCTGCTCGGCGCGTGGATCGCGATCGCGGCGATGGTGGCGATCTTCGTGCTGATGACCGCGATCCGGAAGCACTACGACCGCGTCGCCGAAGAGCTCAAGGACCTCGGTGACACGCCGACCGTGCTGCCGTCGCGCAACCACGCGATCGTCCTGGTGTCCAAACTGCACCGGCCGACGCTGCGCGCGCTGGCCTACGCCAAGGCGATGCGCCCGGACGTCCTCGAAGCCGTCACGGTCAATGTGGACGACGCCGACACCCGGCGGCTGACGCAGGAGTGGGACGCGCACAACTTCAAGGTGCCGCTGAAGGTCGTCGAATCGCCCTACCGCGAGATCACGAAGCCGGTGCTCGACTACGTGAAGCGCGTGCGCGGCGACAACCCGCGCAACGTGGTCACCGTGTTCATCCCGGAGTACGTGGTCGGGCACTGGTGGGAGCAGGTGCTGCACAACCAGAGCGCGCTGCGGCTGAAGGGGCGCCTGCTGTTCCAGCCGGGCGTCATGGTGACGAGCGTGCCGTGGCAGCTGGAGTCGTCGGCCAAGGCCGCCGCGCGCGTCCGGACCGAACGGCCGGCCGCCGGGGACGTCCGGCGCGGCTTCTCGCCCAACGGCAAGCCGGCGACGGCGCCCAAACCCAAGGAGCCTGCCGAATGACGAGCTGGCTGGGCCGGGTCCTCGAGGTGGAGGTCGGCGCCGTGGCGCACGGCGGCCACTGCGTGGCGCGCGCCGAGGGCCGGGTGGTGTTCGTCCGGCACGCGCTGCCGGGCGAGCAGGTCCGCGTCGAGGTCACCGAGGACAACGGCGGCTCGTTCTGCCGCGGCGACGCCGTGGAGGTGCTTTCGCCGTCTCCGCACCGGGTTCAGCCGCCGTGCCCGCTCGCGGTGCCCGGCGGCTGCGGCGGCTGTGACTGGCAGCACGCCGCGCCGGGGTACCAGCGCGAGCTGAAGGCGGCGGTGGTGGCCGAGCAGCTGCAGCGGCTGGCGGGCATCGAGCGCGACGTCGTCGTGGAGGCCCTCGACGGCGGGCCCCTCGACTGGCGCAGCCGGGTCCGGCTGGTCGCCGGGCACGACGGGCGCGCGGGCCTGCGCGCCCACCACAGCCACCGGGTGGTGCCGCTGGAGAAGTGCCCGATCGCGGTGCCGGGCGCGCTGGACGACGTCCTGGCGCGGCGCTGGCGGCCGGGCACCGAGCTGGAGGTGACCAGCGACGCCGACGGCACCCGGCACGTGCGGGAGCTGGCGACGGTCCGCGGCAAGGTCCGCGCCCGCCAGCTGGCCGGCGGGGTGGCGGTCCAGCACGCGGCGGGCCGCGACTGGCGTCTCGACGCGCACGGCTTCTGGCAGGTCCACCCGGCGGCGGCGTCGACACTGGCGGCGGTCGTGGGGGAGTGGGCGGAGGCGCCGGTGGGCGGGTCCGCGTGGGACCTCTACGCCGGCGTCGGCCTGTTCGCGTCGGTGCTGGCTTCGCAGGTCGGCACCTCGGGCCGGGTGCTGGCGGTGGAGTCCGGCCGGCGCGCGGTCGCGGACGGCGAGCGGAACCTGGCGGACCTGCCGCAGGTGTCATGGCAGGCGGGGCGGGTCGAGGACGCGCTGGCTTCGGCGGCCAAGCCGGTCGACGTCGTGGTGCTGGACCCGCCGCGCAAGGGCGCGGGACGGCCGGTGGTGGAGTCGATCGTGGCGGGTGCCCCGGACCGGATCGTGTACGTGGCCTGCGACCCGGCGGCGCTGGCCCGCGACGTGGCGACGTTCGCTTCGCACGGGTACGCGCTGACGGACCTGCGGGCGTTCGACGCCTTCCCGATGACGCACCACGTGGAGTGCGTGGCGCTGCTTTCCTGACTCCGTCTTCTCAAGACTGTCGGTGGTGGTCGTCACACTGTCCCGGTGACTCCTCTCGACGACTTCGACAGAGCTTCCTCGACGGTGATCGCCCTGGTCGGCGCGGTTCGCGACGATCAGTGGGCGTCGCCGACGGCCTGCGCGGACTGGGACGTCCGCGC
>Ga0070668_100002172_pt1 | contig 14358 bp, 10 predicted proteins | sample KBSS43metaG_FD_64661 | JGI IMG/M metagenome (GOLD analysis project Ga0070668, IMG submission 64661) | Switchgrass rhizosphere microbial communities from Kellogg Biological Station, Michigan, USA - KBS S4-3 metaG | ecosystem: Host-associated > Plants > Roots > Rhizosphere > Soil ... | reverse complement strand
CATAGCCCGCTGGAACCACTCCTTCCCATCCCGAACAGGACCGTGAAACGGTGGCACGCCGATGATAGTGCGCATTGCCGCGCGCGAAAGTAGGTCATTGTCAGGCACCCTTAAAGCAAACGCCCCGGCCACATGGCCGGGGCGTTTTGTTTTTGGGGCGGGGATTAGGGATTAGGGGTTAGGGATTAGCGTGCCCTGTCGAGCGCACTGCCGCGCCCTCGCGTCCATTCGATCCTGCCTACGCATGGCGGAATCTCGCACCCCCCGAGTGGCACGCTAATCCCTAACCCCTAATCCCTCGTTTCTCGCTCTAGTTCGCGCGGAATCGAACGCGCATCACCTTCTTGTCGTATTCGGCCTCGGTGACCATCGTGATCTCCTGGCCGTTCGACGCGAAGACGCGACCACCACTGCTGCGGCAGACGTTGCGCTCGTACTGGCAGGGGCCCATCTCGGGATGCTTGCGGCAGAGTTCGCGCACCTTCGTGTCGAACTGGATCGCCACCTGACGGCGCTCGCCCGCGACGTTGGTCACGCATACGTATTGCACGTCGGGCGGAAACACCAGCGGGGCAAGGCTCGACGGCGCAGCGGCGACGGCATTCGGCGCGACCGTCGGCGCCTCGGGCGCGGGCGGCGGTAGTGTGCGCCGCACAACTGCCGCACCCTTCTCGTCGCCGGCGGGCGTAATCGGGATCGGCGAACGTGGTTCGGGCGCCGCCGTGCAACCGGCCACCACTACCGCTACTGCAACGTACGCAAACAAACGGTTCATCGCGCACCTCCGCTGCAGGCGCTCGCAAACCTCATGCCAGTCGCCTTGCAACAGCTTAGCGGATTGTCTGCGGACGACAATCAGGCGATTCTTACGTGCGGGACCCCGACTGTCCGACACAGCGCAAGATCGTTGCCGTCACACCGTTCCCCAGACGTCGCGTGCGGTATCGACGATCAATCGCAGTTTCTGCGCCTGCGCCTCGACATGAATCGCGTTTCCGTGCACGGTGCTGGAAAAGCCGCACTGCGGTGACAGGCTCATCTGCTCGAGCGGCATGTATTTGGCGGCGGCGTCGATGCGGCGCTTGAGGTCGTCCTTCGATTCCACCGAATCGAGCTTCGTCGTCACCAGGCCCAGTACGACCTTCTTCCCTTTCGGCACGTGACGCAGCGGGGCGAAATCGCCGGAGCGCGCGTCGTCGTACTCGAGGAAATAACCGTCGACGTTCAACTCGTTGAACAGCACCTCGGCGACCGGCTCGTAGCCGCCTTCGGCGGCCCATGCGCTCTTGAAGTTGCCACGGCACAAGTGCGTGCAGATCGTCATTCCCGCCGGCCGGTCCGCGATCGCGGCATTGATCAGCGCCGCGTAGCGACGCGGCAGTTCGTTAGGGTCATCGCCCCGCTGCCGCGCGCCTTCGCGCATCTTCTCGTCGCAAAGGTAGGCGAGATTCGTATCGTCGAGCTGGACATACGCGCAACCCGCGTCGCCGAGCGCCTTCAGCTCCGCCCGATATGCCGCGGCAACGTCGGCGAAGAACGAGTCCATGTCCGGGTACGCGTCGCGGCTGATCGCGCCGCGGCCACCGCGGAAATGCAGCATCGTCGGCGAGGGGATCGTGACCTTCGGCGTCTGTTTCGTGACCGATTGCAGGAACTTGAAGTCGGCGAGCTGTATGGGCTTGACGTGCCGGATCTTCGAGACGACGTGCATGACCGGTGGCGCAAAATCGATGTTGCCCGCCGCACTGTGGAAGCTGACCGTCAGCCCGCCCTTCGTCTCGACGCCTTCCAGCTGCTCCAGGAAATCGATGTGAAAGTACGTGCGGCGAAATTCGCCGTCGGTGATCCCCTTCAGCCCGAGATCTTCCTGGAAGCGGACGATGTCGCGGATCGCGGCATCCTCGACGGCGCGCAGCTGCGCGGCGGTGATCGTGGCCTTTCGCCTCTGCTCGCGCGCGTCGAGCAGGGCCTTGGGTCGAAGGAAGCTTCCGACATGGTCGGCGCGAAACGGGGGTGCGCTGGTGGTGGTCATCGTTGCCATGGTCGTAGACGTGCGGTGGTTGGGGAGGTGATCCGAATCACTTGTCGCGCGCAAGGACGGCGTCAGCGTAGTCGCGCCACGCCGTAGTCGACGACGAGAGGCCGGCGAACGTTCCGCCGCGGGAAAGCTCGGCGACCCACGCGTGGCGACCGGCCGTGGCCGCCGCCATCAGCGGCTCGAGTCCGGCATCGCCGACGGTGACGGCGGCCTCGCGCATTTCCTCGGCCCGGCGGCGCCCATGCTGGACGACGCGGCTGAAAAAATAGGTCCCGTTGCGCTCCCAGTCGATTCCCGGAAACGTCTCGGCGAGCGACGCGAGCACGTGATCCTCGACGCCGTACTTGCGGGCGCTGAGCAAGCTTTCGATGACGATCGCTTCCATTCCCTTGACGATTACGCTGCGGCACATCTTGATCGCCGACGCGACGCCAAGCGATGGTGAAACGACGGTCGCCGCGAAGCCCAGTGCGGCGAGCGTCGGCGCGAGGGCCGAGGCGTCGGGACCTCCGAGCAGCATCGGTACCCGAATGCCGTACGGCGGAACGGAACTCATCACCGCGGCTTCGACATAGCGCCCACCGGCCTCGGTGATCAACGCCCCGCACTCGGATTTCGCTTGCGGCGACGCCGAGTTGAGATCGAGCAAATAGCCGCTGCCGCGCAATGTTCCGGCGACGCTTTGCGCCGCATTGCGTGTTTCGCGAGCGGTCACCGCGGAAATCACGAGATCGGCGCGGCGGGCGAGATCGGCGGCCGACGCCGCAAGCGCAACGCCGTCACGCTCCGCCGCGGCGGCCAATTCAGGCCGTCGGGCCGTGTCGTCCAGCAGGATGTCGTACGCGCAGACGCCGCCGACGCCGCGCTCGACCAACGCCTTGGCCAGGATCTTCCCGACCTCGCCGTATCCGATCAATCCGACCTGCAACGTGCGCACGTCGTCGTTCATCAGCTTCTCCTTACCTCGACGCGGTCGCTGCAGTTGACCCGTGTCCCGATACCGTGTTCAACGCGCCGCGGGCATGTTGCGCGTCTTTAGAAAGTCGTCGAGCGACTCGCCCCGCATCCCCGCATAGACGATTGCGTTCGGGATTCCGTCGACCCGCGCGAGCTTCTCCAGCCCGAAGAAATTCACGCCGTAGTGGATCATCCCCTGCCAGTCGCGGCGCCGGATGAAATCCCGCTCCTCGCTGGTCAGCGCAGCCTTGTCGAATGCAGCATCGGGATCCGAACGAAACAGCTCCCGGTGCGCGGGAACCGTCAGCGACCACAGGAACCGGTTCATCCGCAGCGTACGGATGCTCTGGCCGACGTCGAACGGATACGTGCCTTCGATATCCTCCATGCCGTCGAGCTGGGTGCGGAGGTGCGTAGCGGCGTCAAGCGGTTGACGACCCGGCTCGCGTTCCTCGAACACGACGACCGTCATCGCGGTGGTGAACGGAAGGTAATAGTTCTGGTGGACCTTGACGATGTCGTCGGACAGCGCGCCGCGCATCGCCAGCCACATGATGACCTCCGCGCCTTCGGCGCCGCCGAGCCGTACGTAGTCGGCGTGGCGCATGGCGGTCAGTGCCGCCGGATCGCGTTCGATCAGGTCCAGGAAACGCATATCCCATTCGGTGTTGTTGAACCCGGTGCGCTCGCCGTGGACCTGGTGCGACAGCCCTCCGGTACCGACGATCACGACCGAGAGATCCTCGGGATAGCTTTCCACGGCGCGCCTGACCGCCTGGCCGAGCTTGTAGCACCGGAGCGGCGTCGGCAGCGGGTAACGCAGCACGTTGATCGCGATCGGAACCAGCGCGCCAGGCCAGTCGGGCGCGTGCGGCCACATCAGCGACAGCGGCGAATTGCAGCCGTGATCGAGCGGGCGATCCTGGAACACCGACATGTCGAACTCGTCGTTGACCAGCGATTCGGTGATATGCGCGGCGAGTGCGGGGTGACCGCGCAGCGGCGGCAACGGGCGCACGCCGGCGCCTTCGTCGGCGAGCCTGAACGAGGGATCGACGCCGATCGTGAACGTCGGATAGTTGTCGAAAAAGAAGCTGGTGACGTGGTCGTTGTAGAAAAAAACGAGCACGTCGGGCTTGCGTTCCGCCAGCCAGCGGGCCACGGGAGCGTAGCCGTCAAAAAGCGGTTTCCACGCCGGATCGTCCTGCTTGCCCTTGTCGTAAGCCATGCCGATCGTAGGGACGTGCGAGGTGCCGATGCCGCCGATGATCGTAGCCATGATCGTGTTCTGTCGTGGTGTCAGGTCAGTGGAGTGCGCCGCCACCGACGGCCAGGTATCGCTCGAGCGTTTGCGGATCGTTCCGGAGCTCGGCGCTGGCGGCGCTATGCGCTATGGTGCCACGCTCCAGCACCAGCGCGCTGTCGGTGATCGCGAGGATCCGCGCCGGACTCTGCTCGACCAGTATCGCCGACATCCCTTCGTCGCGCACGATGCGTGTCAGGGCCCGCAGGAGTTCCTCGACAATGATCGGGGCCAGGCCCTCGAGCGGCTCGTCCAGCAGCAGCAGCCGCGGGTTCAGCACCAGCGCCCGGCCGATTGCGAGCATCTGCTGCTCTCCACCGGACAACTGGACACCGAGGTTGCCTTTGCGTTCGGCGAGCCGCGGAAAAAGCTCGTAGACGCGCATCGGCGTCCACGGCCCGGGCCGCGCGACGGCAGTCAGGTTTTCGTCGACAGTCAATGACTTGAAGATGTTGCGCTCCTGCGGCACCCAGCCGATGCCGACGGCGGCGCGCTGATCAGGACGCAGCGGCACCATCGGCACGCCGGCAAACGTGATGCTTCCCGAGCGATAGCGGGTCACGCCGATCAGCGTCGCGAGCAGCGTGGTCTTGCCCATGCCGTTGCGGCCGAGCAACGCGAGCGCCGAGCCTTCGCCGAGCGCAAAGCCGATACCGTCGAGGACGATCGCCTCGCCGTAGCCGGCGCGCAGGCCGTCGACGACCAGCAGCTCACGCACGACTGGTCTCTCCCAGGTAGACGGCCTTGACCTGCGGATCGCGGGCGATCTCGTCGGTCGTGCCCTCGGCCAGCAGCGCGCCGTTGGCGAGGACCGACATCCGCGTCGCGAACCGGAACACGAGGTCCATGTCGTGCTCGATCAGCAGCACCGTGACGTCCGCGGGTAGCGCTGCGAGCGTGTCGAGGATCTCCGTCGATTCGCCCGCCGGAACGCCGGCCATCGGCTCGTCGAGCAGCAGCACCTTCGGACGGCTGGCCACGGCGATCGCGATCTCCAGCAACCGGCGCTTTCCGTAGGGCAGAAGGGCCGTGCGCCGATCGAGCACGTCGCCCAGGTGAAACGCTGCGAGCAGGGTGGCGGCTTCCTCGACGGTCGCTGCGTGGCGTGCCAGCGGGCGCCAGAACTTCGTGCCGTCGCCGTCGCGCTGCGCGATCACCAGCGCGATCGATTCCAGCGGCGTGAATTCGCCGAACAGCTGGTTGATCTGGAACGTCCGCACCAATCCGCGACCGACGCGCTGGTGCGGGGGCATCGCCGTGATGTTTTCACCGTTGAGCTCGATCGAGCCCGCCGTGGGTTCGAGCATCCCCGTCAGCAGATTGACGAGCGTCGTCTTGCCCGCACCGTTGGGGCCGATCAGTGCGTGCCGCGCGCCCTGGGCGACCGTGATCGATACGTCCTGCGTCGCCACGATGCCGCCGAAGTGCTTGCGCAACTGTTTCGTACGGAGCGCGGGCGCGTTCATTGCCCCGCCCCGGTGTCGGCGCGCCCGGTGCCGCCGTGCCCCGACAGTCGTCGCTCCAGCGCGCGCCACGGGCTGACCAGGCGCTCGTGGCCGACGAGGACAATGACGACCAGCACCAGCCCGAGCCAGAATTGCCAGTACTGCGGCGTCAGTGTCGACAGCACGTCGTACATCACCTTGAACAGCACCGCGCCGATCAGGCCTCCGTACAGGTAACCGGTTCCCCCGATCACCAGCACCAGCATGACGTCGGCGGAGCGATGGAAGTCGAGCACGTCGAGCGACGCGAAACCGGTGGTCTGCGCGAGCAACGCGCCGGCCACGCCGGCGTATGCGGCCGCGAGCGTGTAGACAGAGGCGAGACGGGAATTGACGCCGATGCCGACCGCCATTGCGCGGAGCCGGTTGTCGCGGATCGCCTTCAGCGAATAGCCGAACGGCGACCGCACGACGCGCCTCGCAACGACGAACAGCAGGAACAGCACCGTCAGGCTGTACGCGTACGCGACGTGTCCGTCGAGGCCGAATGAATAGCGGCCCAGCACGGGACCCATGACGACACCCTGCAACCCGTCCGCACCGCCGGTAATGCTGTCGAAACGGTTCGCGAGCTCGTAGAGAATCGATGCGACACCCAGCGTCACCATCAGGCGCGTGAGATCGGTCCCGCGCAGCACCAGCGGGCTGGTGACGAGCCCCACTGCGGCGGCGGCTGCGCCACCGACGAACAGGCCGGTGATGGGATCGTTGTACACATGCTTCGCGAAAAGGGCCGCGGCATAGCAGCCGGTCCCCAGGAACGCCGCCTGGCCCAGCGACACGATGCCGCCGTAGCCGAGGATCAGGTCGAGGGACAGCGCGAACAGCGCGAGGATCGCGATTTCGTTCCACAGCGACGCCTGCCGCGGGAACACGAACAGCGCCAGCAGCGCAAGCGTCCACAGCGCGAATTCCCACCGCCTCGCACCGGCGCTCCGCGCGAACGACCGCAACGCCGTACCGGGGTCGTCGTGTCCGCGAGCCATCACTTGGCCGCGGCGCGCGAGAACAATCCCTGCGGGCGCGCGATCAGCACGATGATCATCACACAGTAGATGATGAACGCGCCGAGCTTCGGCACATAGTATTTGCCCGCCACATCGGCAACGCCGAGCAGCAACGACGCGAGCAGCGGCCCCGTGATCGTCGTCGTACCGCCCACGGCGACGACGACGAGAAAATAGATCATGTATTTCAGGGGAAACGTCGGATCGAGGCCCAGCAGCTCGGCGCCGAGCGCGCCGCCAAGCCCGGCCAGCCCGGAGCCGAATGCGAACGTCGTCAGGAACACGACGTTGACGTTGATTCCCAGGCCCGACGCCACGCGCGGATCGTCGACGGCCGCGCGCAGGCGGCTGCCGAACCGCGTCCGGGTCAGGATCAACTGCAGCGCGACCGTCAGCAGGCCGCACAGCACGATGATGAACAACCGGTAGACGCCGATGCCGACGCCGGCGACCTCGAAGCGGCCCTGCAGGTATGGCGGCAGGTTGACGAACTGCTGCGTCGCGCCGAAGAAGTAATCGGTGGCCGCCACGGCCATGAACACCAGGCCGATCGAAAACAGCACCTGGTCGAGATGCGGCCGGCGGTAGAGGCGCCGGTACAGCGTCGGCTCCAGCAGCGCGCCCAGCAGCGCCGCGAACAGGAACGCGAGCGGGAGCGTCGCCAGGAACGGCACCCCCATGCGAGTGCTGAGGACAGCGGCGAGATAGCCGCCCGACATCGCGAACGCGCCATGCGCGAGGTTCACGAAATTCATCAACCCCAGCGTGACCGCGAGCCCGCTCGCGATCAGGAACAGCAGCATCCCGTAGGCGATGCCGTCGAAGAGGATCGTCAGCATGCGTTCACAGGCGTCTGGCCGGCGCAGACCCGATGACACCCGCGCTGACGATGGAGGCGATCACGTCGCGTGCCTGCGCGGCGCAGCCAGCGACGAGCGCCGGCGACGATTGCGACGTGGTACTCGGACCGGTGCGGCTTGCCTGTACGCACACGCCGCAGCCGGCAGGTCACGGTGATGTCGCGGCACTCCTATTTGTGCTGCGGATCCTTCACCGCCGGCTGCGTCGCGAATTCGACGTTGTACAGTTCGCCGCCGACGCGCTCGACCTTGCGCATGTACACGTTCTGGATCGGATCGCGAGTCGCCGGATCCATCGTCACCGGTCCGCGCGGGCTTTCGAACGATTGGACCTTCATCGCGTTGACCAGCGCTTCGCCGTTGGTATTTCCCTTCGTCGCCTCCAGCGCCTTGTAGATGAGGCGCATGCCGTCGTAGCCGCCCATCGACATGAAATTGGGCCGCTTGCCGTTGAGCTTCTTGTACGCGGCGACGTAGGCCTTGTTCGTCGGCGAATCGTGCGCCGCCGAATAGTGGAACGACGTCACGACGCCGAGCGCGACGTCGCCCATTTCGTTCAGGATGTCGTCGTCGGTCACGTCGCCGGTGCCGATCAGCTTGATCCCGCTCTTGTCGAGGCCACGCTCGGCGAATTGCTTCATGAAGATCGCGCCCACGCCCGACGGCACGAACACGAACACGGCGTCAGGCGACGCGTCTCGCACGCGCTGCAGGAACGGGGCGAAATCAGGGTTGCGCAATGGAACGCGCAATTCGGCGGGCACCTGGCCGCCGAGCGCAACGAACCGGTTCTTGAACGTCGTTTCCGCGTCGATTCCGGGGCCGAAATCGGTCACCAGCGTGACGACCTTCTTGATGCCGGATTGCCAGGCCCAGTTGGCCAGCGGGCTCGTCACCTGAGGGAGGGTGAATCCGGCGCGCACGACGAACGGCGACTGCTCGGTGATCGACGACGTGGCCGCCGCCATCACCACCATAGGAACCTTGGCCTGCGTGGCGATCGGCACGGTGGCCAGCGCGAGCGGCGTCAGGCCGAAGCCGGCGAGGATCGCGACCTTGTCGTTGACCACGAGCTCCTGGGCGATGCGGCGCGTCGTATCGGCGGTTCCGCCGTCGTCCTTGAGGATCACTTCGATCTTCTTGCCGGCGACCGTTCCGCCGTTCTGCTGCATGTAGAGCTTGACGGCGCCGTCGATCTGGCGGCCGGTCGATGCGAACGGACCGGTCATCGGCAGGATGAGGCCGATCTTGACCGTGTCCTGCGCGGCGGCGCTGCCGGCGACCAGCGATGCGGCGAGCGCGCACGCGGCGAGCGATCGTTTGAACATGTTGTCCTCCAGTAAGGCGTCGAGTTTGTTTTTCTGGGCCAGGTACTTGACCGGGTCGGGCCAAATTACACGTCCCGCGCCGGGCGCTGTCAACGGCGATTATCGATTGACGGGGCGATTATCGCGCAGCAGGATGCCGGCGGCGTGCTTATGGGCCGGGCGATGCGCTACCCAAGGTTGCGCAATTCCCGCAACGCCACGCTCACCATCGCGACGTCTGGCGCCGGCACTGCACGCAATTCGCCCATGATCCGGGCCACGCGTTCCAGTGGCACCTTGTTGCGCGCTTCCCACTCGCTGACCAGCGTGGCCGGATCGTCGCTGCTGCCGCCGAGCGCTTGTCGCGCCAGCGATCGCTGCAGCGATGCCAGGTCGTCGCGCAGCGAGTTCCGCGCGAGTACCTGCCAATGGCCGTCGCCGGGAAGCGCGTTGATCCGGCCGCGCAGCCATTGCAGGCCGAGCCGGGCAGTGACTCCGAAATAAACACCCGCCGTCGTCGCGAACGGCCGTTCCGATTGCACGGCGACTTCCGAGACGTCCAGTCCAGCGAACAGCGTATCGAGCGACGAGACGCGCTGCGCGAGCGCCGCGGGCACGCCCGCTTGCGTCCACTGTAAAGCCTGCTCGGTGATCGGCGCCATCGCCTGCGGATCGAGGAGCGACGGAATCATCGGGTCCAGTGCGTCGACGCCGGGCGCGAAGCGCTCGATCGTCGCCCCGAGCGGCTCGGCAAGGCGCGGTGAGCGGAGGAACCACGTCGTGCCCCGGGAAACCAGGCGCCCGGCCTCGACCAGCATCTCGGACTGCACGGCGTCGGCGACCTTGTTGTCGAGCGCCTCGACTTTCTGCCAGAGCGCGACGAAGCCGAATACGGCGCGCGTCAACAGGTACGCCCGGATGATCTCCGGCACCCGCGCCCCCGTCGTCTCCAGCATCTGGTGGACGAACGTCGGGCCGACGCGATTGACCATGCTGTTGACGACGTGGTTGGCGATGATCTCGCGCTTCAGCCGGTGGCGCGGCATCAGCCCGCCGAACTGGTCCTGCAGCGCGGGCGGGAAATAGCGCGCCAGCGCCGTTGCGATCTCGACGTCCTCCGGGAGGTCCGACTCGACGAATTCGTCCTTCAGCCAGATCTTCGAATACGCAAGCAACACCGAGCATTCGGGATTGGTGAGGCCGACCTTGCGCGCGCGGCGCTCGGCGATCTCGTCGTTCGACGGGAGGAACTCGATCGCGCGGTTGAGCCGCCCCTGCTTTTCCAGGAACTCGATGAACCGCGCCTCGGGGTCGAGCAGCCGCAGGGCGACGCGTCCGGCCAGCGAGATGGCCTGCGTCTGGAAATAGTTGTCGCGCAGCACGAGGGCGGCCACGTCATCGGTCTGTTTCGCCAGCGTCGAATTGCGCTGCTTCTCGGTCAGCTCGCCGTCGGCGACGGCGATGCCGAGCAGGATCTTGATGTTGACTTCGTGATCCGACGTGTCCACACCCGCGGAGTTGTCGATCGCGTCGGTGTAGATCTTGCCGCCGGCTTGCGCGTATTCGATGCGGCCGAGCTGCGTGCAGCCGAGGTTGCCGCCTTCGCCGACGACCTTGCAGCGGAGCTCGCTGCCGTTGACGCGAATCGCGTCGTTCGCGCGGTCGCCCACCTGCGCGTGCGTCTCTCCCGTGCTCTTCACGTAGGTGCCGATGCCGCCGTTGTACAGGAGGTCTACCGGCGCCTTGAGGATCGCGTTGATCAGTTCCGTCGGCGGCAAGTGTTCGGCATCGATGCCCAGTACCGCGCGCGCCTCGGACGACAGCGGAATCGATTTCGCGCTTCGCGGCCACACGCCGCCGCCTTTCGAGATCAGCTTTGCGTCGTAATCAGCCCACGACGAGCGAGGCAGCTTGTACAGCCGCTCGCGCTCCGCGAAGCTCGCCGCATGGTCGGGGTTCGGGTCGATGAGGATGTGCCGGTGGTCGAACGCCGCGACCAGCCCGATGAACTTCGACCGCAGCATGCCGTTGCCGAAAACGTCGCCGGACATGTCGCCGATCCCGACGACGGTAAAGGGCATCGTCTGGGTATCGACACCGAGCTCGCGGAAATGGCGCTTGACCGACTCCCACGCACCGCGCGCGGTGATCCCCATCGCCTTGTGGTCGTAGCCGACGGAACCTCCGGAGGCGAACGCGTCACCGAGCCAGAAGCCGTATTCCTTCGACACGCTGTTCGCATGGTCGGAGAATGTCGCGGTTCCCTTGTCGGCGGCGACCACCAGGTACGGATCGTCCGGATCGTGCCGGCGGACGTCCGGCGGCGGCACGACCTTGTCGGATACGAGGTTGTCGGTTACGTCGAGCAAACCGCGCAGGTAGTCCTTGTAGCAGGCGACCCCTTCGGCAAGGTAGGCGTCGCGATCGGCCGCCGGCGGCGGGCGCTTCAGCACGAACCCACCCTTGGAGCCGGTCGGCACGATGACGGTGTTCTTCACGATCTGCGCCTTGACGAGGCCCAGCACTTCCGTACGGAAGTCTTCCGGTCGGTCGGACCACCGGAGGCCGCCGCGCGCAACCTTCCCGCCGCGCAGGTGAATGCCCTCGAAACGCGGCGAATAGACGGAGATCTCGAACAGGGGCTTCGGCTCCGGCAGGCCGGGCACTTTCGCCGAGTCGAGCTTGAACGACACGAACGCACGCGGCATTCCGCGCCCGTCGCGCCGCCAGAAATTGGTCCTGACCGTCGCCAGCAGCAGCGCGATGTACTGGCGCAGCACGCGGTCCTCGGAGAGATTCTCGACGGCGTCGAGCGCCGACTCGATCGCAGCGACCTTGTCGTGCGCCGCCTGCTCGTCGTTGCGCGTCGGATCGAAGCGAAGCTCGAACAGTTCGACCAGCATCCGCGCGACGGCCGGATTGGCCGCCAGCGTCTGCTCGATGAACGATTGCGACAACGGAAAGCCGATCTGCCGCATGTATCTTGCGTACGCGCGCAGCACGACGATCTGCGACGCCGACAAGCGCGCGCCGAGCACCAGGCGGTTGAACCCGTCGTTCTCGACGTCGCCGGCGAACACGCGGACGAACGCGTCCTCGAACAACTTGGACACCGCGTCGAGTTCGATTGCAGCGTCGTCAGCCTGGAGGCCGAAATCGTGGATCCAGACCGGACCCGCGCCGTCGGCGGCCACGCGGTACGGACGCTCCTCCAGCACGCGCACGCCCATGTTCTCGAGCATTGGCAGGCTGTCGGAGATCGCGACGGGCGTGGCCCGGTGGAACAGCTTGAAGCGGAGCGCGCCGGGCGCTGCCTCCAGCGGCCGGTACAGGTTCACGCCAAGCGAGCCGTCGGCCAGCGTCCGGTCTGCCATCTCGGCATCGGTGACGGCATTGCGCGCCGACACGTCCTCGCGGTAGCCGGCAGGAAACGCGTGGCCGAATTGCTGGAACAGCGTGTGCGCGCGCGCTTCGCCGAAGGCATCGATCAGTGCCGCCTTGAGATCGTCGTCCCAGCGGCGCGCCGCCTCGTCGAGCCTGCGCTCGAGTGCCGGAACGTCGACCTCCGGAATCTGGCCCGGCGTGGTGCGCACGGTGATCAGCACGCGCACCAGCGGCGCCTCGGTGAGGCTCACGTTGAACTCCGACGACGTCCCGGCGTACGCCTGCATCAGGATCGCCTGCCACTTCTCGCGCAGGTCGGTCGTGTAGCGGTCGCGCGGTGCGTAGATCAGGCACGAGACGAAGCGCTCGAACTTGTCGCGGCTGACGAACAGGCGGAAGCGCTGGCGGACGCCGAGCCGCAGGATGCCCATCGCCTGATCGAACAGGGCATCTTCGCCGACCTGCAGCAGCTCGTCGCGCGGGTACGTGTCGAGAATGTTCTCGAGTTGCTTGGCCGCATGGCCTCCCGGCGCCAGCCCGGCGCGTGCGCGCACGTTGGCCACCTTGCGCCGGAGCATCGGAATCTCTCCCGGGCTCGCGTGGTAGGCGGTGTGTGTGTACAGGCCGATGAAGCGGTGCTCGCCGCAGACCTCGCCGTTCGCGTCGTAGCGCTTGACGCCGACGTAGTCGAGGTAGCCCGGCCGATGCACGGTCGAGCGTGAGTTGGACTTGGTGACGATCAGGATGTCCTTGACGCGAGCGTATCCGCGCGCGGTACGCGGCAACGCCGCGAAGCTGCTCGACATGTCGGTCTGCTGCTCGCGCAACAAGCCCAGGCCGGAGCCCGGAACCAGCCGCAGCGCGTCACCGCCGTCGTGCGTGACGAGATCGTGGCAGCGGTACCCGAGCAGCGTGAAATGTTCGGCAGCCATCCATTCGAGAAACGCCCTCGCCTCGGCGACCTCGTCCGCGGGCAGCGGCGGCGGCTCGCGCGAAAGATCGACGGCGATGCCGGTCAGCTTCGCGAGCATCGGTTTCCAGTCGTCGACGGCGGCGCGCACATCGCCGAGCACGCGCAACAGGTCTTTGCCCAGCGTGTCGAGCGCCGCCGGGTCGCTGACGCGGTCGACCTCGATGTACATCATCGACTCGCGTGGACCCGGTACCGATTCGCCGACCGTCACGCTTTCGATCTCCTGCTCGCCGCCCGCCGCCGGCACGCGCGTGACCGTCAGCGTCGGATGGACGATCAGGTGCAGCGCCAGTCCGTGGCGGTTGACTTCCATCGTGACCGAATCGACGAGGAACGGCATGTCGTCGTTGACGATCTGGATCACCGTGTGCCGCGATTGCCAGCCGTGCTCGCCCGTCGCCGGATTCAGCACGCGGATTCGCGGCACGCCGGGCTTGCGCAGCCTCGCGAGGTTCCACAGCGACAGCGCGGCACCATAGAGGTCGGCCGCGTCGCGCTCGGCCAGATCCTCCGGATCGAGCTGCCGGAAGCATTCGCGCGCAAACGCCGTCACGGCGTCACGGGACTTGGCGTCGACCTTGTCGCGGATCAGCGCATCGACCTGCGCGAGGCGCTCGGATTTGGGATCGGACGGACGCGTGGACATGGACTTAAGCCTTGGTCGGACGGGCAGGCGAGAGGGGGTGACGACGACGCCGGGACGTGCGCGGCGTCGTCCATGGTAAGGCAACGGCGGCGCGTCGTGATGACGCTCTGCAACAAGCCGTTGGGCGGCCGGCGCCGCGCGGGCGCGGCCAGGGGAGGCTCGAGGCCGCCCCGTCAGAATCGTCAGCGTCGCTTGCCGCCGAACAGCGAGCCGAGCACGCCACGGACGATTTCGCGGCCGATCGTCGAGCCGACCGTGCGTGCGGCGCTCTTCGCCATCGCCTCGGTGAGGCTGTCCTTGCGACCGCTCCCGGTCATCAGGCCGCCGAGCGAGCCTTTCACCGTGTCCATCCACCCGCCGCCGGCAGGCTGAGGCGCG
>Ga0070668_100002163_pt1 | contig 14388 bp, 13 predicted proteins | sample KBSS43metaG_FD_64661 | JGI IMG/M metagenome (GOLD analysis project Ga0070668, IMG submission 64661) | Switchgrass rhizosphere microbial communities from Kellogg Biological Station, Michigan, USA - KBS S4-3 metaG | ecosystem: Host-associated > Plants > Roots > Rhizosphere > Soil ... | reverse complement strand
GTGCAGCGTCGCCGCGTACGCCGGGTAGTTGACCTCGCCGACGTGCTCACCCATCTCGATCGACGCCACCGCGTCGAACGGCGCGTCCGCCAGCTCGCGGTAGTCCTGCCTGCGGACTTCGACGCGATCCGCCAAGTCGTGCTGGGCGAGCCGGCCGCGGACGTGCTGCAGCTGCTCGGCCGACAGCGTGATGCCGACGGCGTGCACGCCGTGGTGCTTGGCCGCGTGGACCAGCAGCGAGCCCCAGCCGCAGCCGACGTCCAGCAGCCGCATGCCCGGCCGCAGCCCGAGCTTGCGGCAGACCAGCTCCAGCTTGTCGGACTGCGCCTGCTCGAGGTCCGCCGAATCGGACGTGAAGTAGGCGCACGAGTAGGCCATCGACTCGTCCATCAGCAGCTGGTAGAAGGCGTTGGACAGGTCGTAGTGGTGGGCGATCGCGGACCGGTCGCGGAGCAGGCTGTGCAGCTTCCCCGACAGCCGCGCCTCCTCGGCCGGCGGCCGAGGAGGGAGCCCGAAGACGCCCAGCCGGGCGGCGAGCGAGACGGCCTCCGCCCACTCGCGCGGCCCGAGCTTCGGCCGGTTGACCTCACCCGCGCGGGTGAGGGCCCAGATCCGGCGGAAGCCGTCCGTCAGGTCTCCCTCGACATCCAGGTCACCGGTGACGTAGGCGCGGGCGAGCCCCAGCTCGCCGGGCGCGAAGAGCAGGCGGCGCAGGGCGCGGCGGTTGCGCAGCACCACGGTGGGTGCGTCCACCGGGCCGGCGCGGGTTCCGTCCCAGGTTCGCAAGGCCACGGGGAGCTGCCCGCCGAGGAGCTTTTCGGCGAACGAGGCGAGGCGGTGCGCGGTGCTGTTCGGCATGTCCGGGATTCGCTTTCCGCTGCGTCGTGGATTGGTCGCCCATCCTGCCAATCCAAGCGGGCCGCGGTCCCGAAACACCCGTGTGGAGATCACGGGAGAACGCATCGGCGTCATCGGCAGCGGGGTGGCCGGACTGACCGCGGCTTACCTGCTGCAACGCAAGTACGAGGTCCTGCTGTTCGAAGCCGACGGCAGGCTGGGCGGGCACGCGCACACGCACGACGTCCCGAGCGCGCACGGCGGGACGATCGGGGTCGACTCCGGCTTCATCGTCCACAACGAGCGCACCTACCCGACACTGCTGAAGCTGTTCGCCGAGCTCGGCGTGCGCACCCGCGACACCGAGATGTCGATGAGCGTGCGCTGCGACGGCTGCGGCCTGCAGTACGCCGGCGCGAAGGGCCTGGCCGGGCTGTTCGCCCAGCGCGGCAACCTCGCCCGGCCGCGCTACCTGCGGATGCTGGCCGAGGTGAAGCGGTTCCACCGGCACGCGAAGCGCCTGCTCGTGGCGAAGGACGCCGGGGACGTCACGCTCGGCGCGTTCCTCGCCATCGGCGGCTACACCCGCTACTTCGTCGACCACTTCATCCTGCCGCTGGTGTCCACGGTCTGGTCGGCCGACCGTGCCGACACCCTCCGCTACCCGGCGCGCTACCTGTTCGAGTTCCTCCGCAACCACGGCATGCTCTCGGTGCGGAACTCGCCGACCTGGCGGACCGTCGCCGGCGGGTCCCGCGAGTACGTCGAGCGTGCCGCGAAGCAGCTCACCGCGGTCCACCTGTCGACGCCGGTGCGGTCGGTGCTGCGGACACCCCGTGGCGTCGAGATCCGCGACGACGCCGACACCCCGCACCGGGTCGACAAGGTCGTCGTCGCCACGCACGCCGACCAGGCGCTCGCCCTGCTGGCCAACCCGACCGCCGCCGAACGCGCGGTGCTCGGCGCGTTCCGCTACTCGGCCAACGAAGCCTGGCTGCACACCGACGCCGGCGTCCTGCCTTCGCTGGCCGACGCGAGGGCCGGGTGGAACTACCGCGCCCCGGTCTGCGGGGCGCCGACCGGCGCGGTCCAGGTCAGCTACGACATGAACCGCCTGATGCGGCTCGACGAGCCGACCGGGTACGTCGTCACCCTCAACCCCGGCGACGCCCCGGAACCGGACCGCCTGATCGCGCGGATGCACTACGAGCACCCGGTCTACACCCCGGAATCCGTTGCCGCGCAACGGCTTTTACCCGATCTCAACGACGGCGTGCTCGCCTACGCCGGCGCCTACCACGGCTGGGGCTTCCACGAGGACGGCTGTTCCTCGGGCGCCCGCGCCGCCGCGAGCCTGGGGGTCGATTGGTGACGAACGCGCTCTACGACGCCACGGTCGCGCACGTGCGGCGGATCGACCCGCCGCACGCCTTCGCGCACCGCGTTTACCTGTGGCTGGTCGACCTCGACGCGCCGCCGCGGCTCGCGTGGTGGTTGCGGCCGCTCGCCCGGTTCGACCGCCGGGACCACTTCGCGGCGGGCGACTCGCGCGAGATCCGGGAGAAGCTGGACGCCTGGCTCGCCGAGCGCGGCGTCGACCTGCGCGGCGGCAAGGTCGTCATGCTCGCCGCGGCCCGTGTGCTCGGGTACGCCTTCAACCCGATCACCGTCTACTGGTGCCACGACCCGGACGGCGGGCTCGCGTGCGTCGTCGCCGAGGTGCACAACACCTACGGCGGCCGGCACGCCTACCTGCTGCACCCCGACGACGGCGACCGTTCCCGGGCGGACAAGGAGTTCTACGTCTCGCCGTTCCAGCGCATGGACGGCGAGTACCGGATGCACCTGCCGCGCCCGGAGGCGCTGCTCGCCCTCACCGTGGCGCTGCACCGCGACGGCACGACGCCGCTGGTCGCTACGCTTCGGGGAGTTCGCCGCCCGGTGAACCCGCGGTGGCTGGCCCGGCTGGTGCTGGCCAGGCCGCTGCTCCCGCAGCGGGTGTCCGCGCTGATCCGCCGCCACGGCGTCACGCTGTGGCTGCGGAAGGCCGTGGTCACGCCGCGCACCCCGCAGAACGCCGGAGGACAGCTGCATGGATGAGCCGGCCCGCCCGCGCCACATGGCTCCGGTGCCTTCCGCCTACGACGACGCCACCGGACCCACCGCCGAAGAGCTCATGGTGCGCGTCGCCAAGGGCGACGAGCGGGCCTTCGAGCTGCTCTACGACAAGCTCGCCGGGCCGATCTACGGGCTCGTCCGGCGGATCGTGCGCGACGCGGCCCAGTCCGAAGAGGTCGCGCAGGAGGTGCTCGTCGAGCTGTGGCGCACCGCGACGCGGTACGCGCCCGAGCGCGGCTCGGCGCTGAACTGGGCGATGACGCTGGCGCACCGCCGCGCGGTCGACCGCGTCCGCTCGGCGCGGGCCAGCACCGAACGCGAGCAGAAGGCGACCTTCGAGGCCGCCCGCGGCCGTCCGTTCGACGAGGTCGCCGAGTCCGTCACCGCGCGGCTCGAACGCAGCCAGGTCCGCCGCTGCCTGACCTTCCTGACCGATCTGCAGCGCGAATCCGTGCTGCTCGCCTACTACCAGGGCTATACGTATCGCGAGGTGGCCGAAGTGCTGTCGACGCCGCAAGGAACCATCAAGACGCGGCTCCGGGACGGGCTGATCCGCCTGCGGGACTGCCTGGGGGTGACCGCGTGAGCACTCCCGAAATGCACACCCTGGCCGGCGCCTTCGCGCTCGACGCCGTCTCCGACATCGAGCGCGCGGAGTTCGCCCGCCACCTCGAGCAGTGCGAGTCCTGCGCGCAGGAGGTGGCCGAGCTGCGCGCGACCGCGGCCCGGCTGGGCGCGGCGATGGCCGAGGAGCCGCCGCCGGAGTTCAAGGACCGGGTCATGGCCGCCATGCACGCCACCCGCCAGCTGCCGCCGCGGACCCGGCCCGGCTCGCCGGACCGGCACCGCCGCTCGGCGCGCGCCCCGCGCTGGGCGGTCGTCGTGGCGGCCGCGGCCGCCGTCGTCGGGCTCGCCGCGGGCGGGGTGTTCGGCGGGATCGCGCTGACCCAGCAGCAGGAGCTGCAGGCCGCGCAGAGCCGGCTCGACCAGGCCAAGGAGCGGTACGAGCCGGTGGCGGCGCTGCTCGCGGCACCGGACGCGAAGACCGGGCACGGCGAGGCACCCACCGGCGGCGGCGTGACGGTCATCGCGTCGCGATCGCTGAACCGGGTGATGGTGATGGACGCCGGGCTGCCGTCGCAGCCGGGCGGGAAGGTGTACGAGGCCTGGCTGATCACCGGCTCGGACGCGCCCCGCTCGGCCGGGCTGATCCCCGGCACCGCGGCCGGTTCGCTGCTCGTGGCGGACGGTGTCGGGAACGCCGACCACGTCGCGCTGAGCGTCGAGCAGGCCGGCGGTTCGGCCACCGGGGCGCCGTCGGGCGTGCTCATGAGCATGCCGGTGCCCGCCTGATTTCGCGCCATAGCAGACGGGGCCGGGACGGTGATTCCGGCTCTCCGCTCTTGCGCGCTCGAACGTGTTGTGGCAAAACACCTTTGCAACACACGGCGTGCCTACTGGATTAGAGCCTGCCTGGTGCCTACCGTCCTGCCTAACGTCGGCGGTTGACATAACTCTCAATCTGGGGTTTAGGTTGAGAGTTGATCATCCACCGGCGGGCTGTACGGGCACAACGATCAGGAAGGCGGACTTCGATGACGCCCCCGCACAACTACCTTGCGGTGATCAAGGTGGTCGGCATCGGCGGTGGCGGCGTGAACGCCGTGAACCGCATGATCGAGGTCGGCCTCAAGGGCGTCGAGTTCATCGCGGTGAACACCGACGCACAAGCACTGCTCATGTCCGACGCCGACGTCAAGCTGGACATCGGCCGCGAGCTGACCCGTGGCCTCGGCGCGGGCGCCGCCCCCGAGGTCGGCCAGCGTGCCGCCGAAGACCACCGCGAAGAGATCGAAGAGGTCATCAAGGGCGCCGACATGGTGTTCGTGACCGCGGGCGAGGGCGGCGGCACCGGCACCGGTGGCGCGCCGGTCGTCGCGCAGATCGCCCGCAAGCTGGGCGCGCTGACCATCGGCGTGGTGACCCGCCCGTTCACCTTCGAGGGCAAGCGCCGCGGCAAGCAGGCCGAAGACGGCATCCAGGCGCTGCGCAACGAGTGCGACACCCTGATCGTGATCCCGAACGACCGGCTGCTGCAGCTCGGCGACATCGGCGTCTCGCTGATGGACGCGTTCCGCTCGGCGGACGAGGTGCTGCTGTCCGGTGTCCAGGGCATCACCGACCTGATCACCACGCCGGGCCTGATCAACCTCGACTTCGCCGACGTCAAGAGCGTCATGTCCGGCGCGGGCTCCGCCCTGATGGGCATAGGGAGCGCACGCGGTGAAGGCAGAGCCATCCAGGCCGCGGAGAAGGCGATCAACTCGCCGCTCCTCGAAGCCTCCATGGATGGTGCGCATGGCGCACTGCTTTCGATCGCGGGTGGTTCGGATCTGGGCCTGTTCGAGATCAACGAGGCCGCGTCGCTGGTCCAGGAGTCCGCGCACCCGGACGCGAACATCATCTTCGGCACGATCATCGACGACTCCCTCGGCGACGAGGTCCGCGTCACGGTGATCGCCGCCGGGTTCGACGCCGGTGCGCCGACCCACAAGAAGCTGGACCCGTCCACCTTCGGCTCCGGCTCGCGTTCGTCGGGGACCACGGCCTCGGCCTCGGCCGGGCAGGTCTCGAACCAGCAGCCGCCGTCGGGGGCCACCCCGGTGCCGTCGGGCGGCAGTTCCGGCTACCCGGTGGCGCCGCCGCGGTCGCACTCGCCGCTGCCGTCGGCCACGGGCAACCAGCCGTCCGGCGGGCTCCCGCAGCCCGGCGGCGGTTCGCGCGGCTACTCGCCGCTCGGGTCCAACTCGACGCAGGGCAGCCTGCCGGGCCGCGCGATGCCGGTGCACGACGACCCGTCGGACGACGAGGTCGACGTGCCGCCGTTCATGCGGCGCTGACGACACACCACCGCTGAAGGCCATCATCGGAACTAGAGTTTCCGGTGATGGCCTTCAGTGACTTCCAGGAGGATTCGTGCGGGTTCGGCGAGTGGTCACGACCAGGGCGGGCGGGGCGTCGCGGCCGCCGTACGACAGCTTCAACCTGGCGGACCACGTCGGCGACGACGAGGGCGACGTCTACGCCAACCGCAAGCGGCTCGCCACCGAGCTGGGCCTGACCGAGGACCGGCTGGCCTGGATGGAACAGGTCCACGGCCGGACGGCGACGATCGTCGACGGCTCGGAGGCCAAGGCCGCCGAAGCGACCGACGCGCTGGTCACGGCGACACCCGGCGTCGCGCTCGTGGTGCTGGTCGCCGACTGCGTCCCCATCCTGCTGGCCGACGCCGAGGCCGGGGTGGTCTCGGCGGTGCACGCCGGCCGCGTCGGCGCGCGCGTCGGTGTGGTCCCGGCCGCGGTCGCGGCCATGCGCGAGGCGGGCGCCGAACCGCACCGGATCGAAGCCCTGCTGGGCCCGGCCATCTGCGGCGACTGCTACGAGGTCCCGGCCGCCATGGCCGCCGACGTCGAGAAGCACGTGCCCGGCAGTGCCTGCAAGACCCGCAAGGGCACGCCCGGCCTCGACCTGCGCGCCGGGCTGTGGCGGCAGCTCGCGGACCTGGGCGTCGGCAAGATCGGCGTCGACCCGCGGTGCACGAACGAGGACAAGACGCTCTTCAGCTACCGGCGCGACGGCACGACCGGGCGGATCGCCGGCATCACCTGGATCGAAGCATGACCGCCGACGTACGCCTTCCCTCGGAGGCGGCATGAGCACGGACCGCCTGGCCGAGCTGGCCGAGAACCTGGCCGAGGTCGAGGAGCGGATCGCCGCCGCCTGCCGCGCCGCCGGGCGCGCGCGGGACGAGGTGAAGCTGATCGCGGTGACCAAGACGTTCCCCGCCTCGGACGCCGCGTTGCTGGCCGACCTCGGCGTCACCGACCTCGGGGAGAACCGCGACCAGGACGCCGGGCCGAAGGCGGCGGAGGTCGCCGAGCTGCGTCCGGAGGCGAACCTGCGCTGGCACATGGTCGGGCGGTTGCAGCGGAACAAGGCACGTTCCGTGGTCGGGTGGGCACATGAAGTGCAGTCCCTCGATTCGGCCCGGCTCGCCGGCGCGCTCGCCAAGGCGGTGCGTGCGGCTCGGGACGCCCAGATACGTGACGAACCCCTCGACGTGCTGATCCAGGCCAGCCTCGACGACGACCCGGAGCGCGGCGGCTGCCCGCTCGATGAGCTCGGCGCGCTGGCCGAGCTCGTCACTCACACGGGTGAACTGCGGCTTCGTGGCCTGATGGCCGTCGCCCCGCTCGGCGCCGACCCGGCGGCCGCCTTCGAACGCCTCGCCCGCGCGGGGGAGTGGCTCCGAAAAGATCACCCGAATGCCACCGACGTCTCCGCCGGGATGAGCCATGATCTCGAACAAGCGATCACGCACGGCTCGACCTGTGTGCGTGTCGGAACCGCGCTGCTCGGTGGGCGCGGTTTAGCCTCGCCGTAGGGAGCTCGCGCGGTCGTCACGTTTCGTGGTCGCTCGCGCGGGGCACTGACGGCGTGGAGAAGCGTTGGTGCGGGAGCGGCTAGGGCTAGGGAGAGGCATGAGCGCGCTGCAGAAGCTGAAGGCCTACTTCGGGATGGTGCCCGCGGACGACGAGGGCTACGACGTCGACGATGACTACCGGCGCGGCTACGCGGACGACGAGTACGACTCCTACGAGGAGCCGGCTCCTCGGCCGTCGCGCTCACGGTACCGCGAGGTCGACGACACGTACGACGAGCCCGTCAGCCGCAGCCGCTCACGCTCCGTGGCCGGATCCGAGCCCGCCGTCCACGGCGCGCTCGCCGTCGACCGGCAGCCCGAGCCCGTGGCGCGCCTGCGCCCGGTCACCGAGCCGGTCGTGCGCCAGCCGGTGCGCGACCCGCTGAGCCGGATCACCACGCTGCACCCGACCAGCTACGCGGAGGCGCGGGCGATCGGGGAGCACTACCGCGAGGGCATCCCGGTGATCATGAACCTCACCGAGATGGAGAACGCGGACGCGAAGCGGCTCGTGGACTTCGCGGCCGGGCTGGCCTTCGCGCTCCGCGGGTCGATGGACAAGGTCACCAACAAGGTGTTCCTTCTCTCACCGCCCGATGTGGACGTGACCGCCGAAGACCGCCGACGGATTGCCGAGGGCGGATTGTTCCTGCGCGGCTGAAGTCGGGCGGACCGCTGAGCGCAAGCAGACGTGATTTTGTCGACCCGATGCTGCGTCGACCCCCTCAACTGCGTCTTCGAAGAGGACGCCCGGTTAGAGTAGGTACGTGGAAGCTGTGTGGCTGGTCGTTTGGTACGTGCTGTTCGCCTTCTGGCTGCTGCTGACGGCGCGGATCGTGATCGAACTCGTCCGGACGTTCGCCCGTGAGTGGCATCCGGCCGGAGGGGTTGCGGTCACGCTCGAGACCATCTACACAGTGACGGACCCGCCGGTTCGACTGTTCAGGCGAATCATCCCGATGGTTCGAATCGGCGGCGTCGGACTGGACTTATCGATTATGGTGCTGCTGTTGGTTGTGTTCTTCGCGATGCAACTGGCGACTCCAAGTTGATCGGGGAGACTTGGGTGGACCCTGCAGGCCATGGAGTGCGTGAGGTGATCTGATGTCGTTGACCCCCGCTGACGTGCATAACGTCGCGTTCAGCAAGCCGCCCATCGGCAAGAGGGGCTACAACGAGGACGAGGTGGACGCGTTCCTCGACCTGGTGGAGACCGAGCTGGCCCGGTTGATCGAGGACAACAACGAGCTGCGCCAGCAGATGGAGCAGCTCGACGCCGAGCTCGAGTCGACTCGTAGCGAGCTCGACAGTGCCAAATCCGCGCCGCCCCCGATGCGCGAAGAGCCGTCCCGGCGCCTGGCGCCGGTGCCGCCGCCACAGTCCGCCATGGAGCAGACCCAGGCGCACTCGATGGTCGGCGACAGCACGGAGCCGAACGTGCAGGCCGCCAAGGTCCTGGGCCTCGCCCAGGAGATGGCCGACCGGCTCACCGCCGAGGCGAAGACCGAGTCCGACGGGATGCTGGCCGAGGCCCGCACCAAGTCCGAGCAGCTGCTCTCGGACGCCAGGGCGAAGTCCGACTCGATGGTGAACGAGGCGCGCACGCGCGTCGACACGATGCTGAACGACGCGCGGACCCGGGCGGAGACCTTGGAGCGCCAGGCGCGCGACAAGGCGACCACGCTGGAGCGCGAGTCCCAGCGGAAGTACACCGAGACGATGAACAGCCTGAACTCCGAGAAGGGCGGGCTGGGCAAGAAGATCGAAGAGCTGCGCACGATCGAGCGGGAGTACCGCACGAGGTTGCGCGGATTCCTCGAGTCCCAGCTGCGCGAGCTCGACGACCGTGGTTCCGCCGCGCCCGCGTCGGCGTCGTCGAACTCCGGGCAGTCGGGCGGTTCGTCGAGCGGCGGCCAGGGCTACTCGTTCGGCCCGCGGGCCGAAGCGGGCTGAGTTTCCTCTCCGGGCGCACCCTGTCGGCTTGACCGGTGGGGTGCGCCACGGTTCGGAGTCGATCCGGTACCGCCCGTGGGCGGGTCGTGGTCCGAACCCTTGCGGTCCGTGCTCTAATTCAGCGTGCTCTACATCGTGCTGGTACTGGTACTGGCGGCTCTGGGGCTGCTCGTCACCGCGCTGATCACCGCTTCTTCGCTGTGGGCGTGGGTTTCCATCGGTCTTTCGGTGCTTGCCGGGCTGATCCTGGTCGCCGACTGGCTGCGCCGCCGTCGCCGGGCCGCGGTTTCCGCCGCTCCGGCGGCTCCCGCTGCCGAGACGGCGCCGGCCGCCGAACCGGCGGCTCCGGCGGAAGAACCGGCCGAGGAAGAACAAACGGCCCTGATCGCGACGTCCGGTGACCTGGGTGATCCGGCCGACACGCCCGAGCCCGAAGAGGCCGAGGCGGAGGAACCCGCCTCAGCGGACGCCGAGCCGGCCGAGGAAGAGACGTCGGACGCCGACCTCGCGATCCTGGCCGACCTCGAAGACGAGGTCGTGGTGGTCGACGAGCACCCCCGCTACCACCTGACGACCTGCCCCTGGCTCGGCAGCCGCGACCGCATCCCGATCGGCGTCGGCGAAGCCCGTCAGCTCGGCTTTTCCCCCTGCGCCCGCTGCGCCCCGGACGCGACACTGGTGGCCGCCCACCGTTGACGCCGTGTCGACCCTCCAATCACGCATGATGCCCCTTCAATCACGCGTGATGCCTGTCCGATCACGCGTGATGCCGTGCCGGAACGGACGACACGCGTGTCTGGAGGGACGACACGCGTGATTGGGGGGACGACACGCCGTTAGGCGGCGAGGTCGGCCAAGCCCAGGTGGGTGTCCAGGGCTTGCGCGCCTTCCGGCGTCAGGCGGAGAGCGCGGTGCGCCTTCGCCCGCCGCTGCACCCAGCCGGCTTCGACGAACCGCGTCGCGACCGCCGCGCCCAGCGCGCCCGCCAGGTGGTGGCGTTGTTCGCTCCAGTCCAGGCAGAACTTCAGCAGCGGACGACGGCAGGCCGCCACCGCTTCGAGGTCCACGCCCAGTGCGCCGAACACCGACGACGCGTCGGGACCCAGCGTGTACGGGTGTTCGCGCAGCGGAGCCGAAATCCGGTCGGCCGGACGCCGTCGCGTGTCGGGCGGCCCGGCCAGCGCGCCCCGCGCGAGCAACGACGACGTGACGGCGACCCCGAGCCGGCCCGCGAGGTGGTCGTAGCACGTCCGGGCCGTGCGCAGTGCCTCCGCTCGGGTGCCCTCACGAAGCGACGTCACCGGCTGGGACGGCGAGAACCGCGCCAGCGTCTCCAGCAGCTCGGCGGGCTCGGGCCCGGCCAGCCGGTAGAACCGGTGCCGCCCCGACTTCTCGGCGACGACCAGGCCCGCCGCCCGCAGCTTCGCCAGGTGCGCGCTGACCCCCTGCGCGGACAGCCGGGCTTCGGCCGCCAGCACGGACGCCGCCAGCGCCCGGCCGTCGCCGAGCGCGAGCAGCACGCGGACCCGCGCCGGATCCGCGAACAGGGCCGCGGTGCGGGCGATGTCGGCGTCGCCTTCCATGCCTCCAGGATGCCCCCGGCACACTTCCACCGCGACGGAAGTGTCCGCGCGGTCCACTGGGGCCATGCGTTCCGCACTCCTGTTCACCATGTGCGCCGGGATGTTCCTGGTCCAGCTGGACGTCACGGTCGTCAACGTCGCCCTGCCCGCCATCGGCGCGGACCTGCACGGGGGGCTCGAGGCGCAGCAGTGGGTGGTGGACGGCTACGCGATCGTCCTGGCGGCGTTGCTGCTCATCGGCGGCGCGCTCGGCGACGTCTTCGGCCACCGCCGGATCGTCCTCGCCGGCTTCGCGCTGTTCGGCGCCGCGTCGGCCGCGTGCGGGCTCGCCGGGACGGCGCCGTGGCTCGTCGCCGCGCGCGCCGGGCAGGGCCTGGGCGCCGCGTTGCTGCTGCCCGGCACGCTCGCCGTGATCACGAACGCCTACCCGGGACACGCCGAGCGTGCGCGGGCCCTCGGGATCTGGGCCGGGGTGTCGGCGCTGGCGCTGTCGGCGGGTCCGGTGCTGGGTGGCGCGGTTGTCACCGTGGCCGGGTGGCGGCCGGTGTTCTGGCTCAACGTCCCGGTGGTGCTCGCGGCCGCCCTCGCGACCCGGCGGCTCGTGCCGCGCGGCGAACGCGGGCCGCGGCGGCGGGTCGACGTCGCGGGCGTCGCCACGGCGGTGCCCGCGCTCGCCGCCGGGGTCTACGCGGTCATCGCCGGAAATGTTGCGGTCGCCGTGGCGGCCGTCGTCGCCCTGGCGGTGTTCCTGGCCGTGGAGCGCCGGTCGGCGGACCCCATGCTGCCGCTGGACATCGCCCGGCGGACGCTGAGCGCGAACTTCGTCGCGGCCGCGATGAACTTCGCCGGGATCGGCTCGATCCTCCTGCTGACGCTGTACCTGCAGGGCGTGCGGCACGCGTCGCCGCTGGAGGCCGGGCTCGAGGTGCTGCCGTTGTTCGGCCCGCTTTCGCTGCTGGCGCCGGTCGCCGGCCGGCTGACGGGCAGGTTCGGGCCGCGGCCGCTGATGGTGGCCGGGCTGGCGCTCGGCGCCCTGGGGATGCTGAACCTGGTGCTGCTCAACGGAAACAGCGGTTACGCGGCCCTCCTGCCGACGCTGCTCGGGCTGGGGATCGGGATGGGCTTGCTGACGACGGCGGTGGTGACGGCCGCGGTCAGCGGCATCCCGGCCGAGCGCGCGGGCGTCGCCGGCGGCATCAACAACACCGCCCGGCAGGCCGGTGGCGCACTCGGCGTCGCGGTGCTCGGCGCGGTCGCGGGCGAGCCGGGCGGCCGGTTCGTCGAAGGGCTGCACGCGGCCGGTCTGGTCGCGGGAGCGTTGTGGCTGGTGGCGATCGGCGTGACCCTGGCGGGCGTACGTGCCCCTCGTGACAACCCGGTTGCGCGGGCCGGTTAACCTGGTAACCAGCAAGGCGTCGATCCGGCCATCACCGGGGAGCCTCCGGAAGAACCGAGCGCGAGCTCTCAGTAGAACCGGACGGGTGCGGCCCGTGACAGCCGTCGAACGAGCGGCCCGGCAGCACGATCGCCGGGCAAGCGGGGTGGTACCGCGGTGCGCCGCCAAGGCGTTTCGTCCCCGTGTGGGTGACCGGGAATCCGGTCGTCCGTACGAGAGCGACGAACCGAGGAGCACCGGGATGTACCCCCAGGCCCAACTGGACGACGGCGCGGGAGTTCCGTCGCAGCCGTCCTTCCCCGCGCTGGAGAAGCAGGTCCTCGCCTATTGGGAGACGGACCGGACGTTCCAGGCGACCATCGACGCCCGCCCGGCCGGCGAGCACGGCGACAACGAATACGTCTTCTACGACGGCCCGCCGTTCGCGAACGGCCTGCCGCACTACGGCCACCTGCTCACCGGGTACGTCAAGGACCTGGTGCCGCGGTACCAGACGATGAAGGGCCGCCGCGTCGACCGCCGCTTCGGCTGGGACACCCACGGCCTGCCCGCCGAGCTCGAGGCGATGCGCCAGCTCGGGATCACGGAAAAGGCCGAGATCGAAGAGATGGGCATCGCGAAGTTCAACGAGGCTTCGCGCGAATCCGTGCTGCGCTACACGAACGAGTGGCGCGAGTACGTCACCCGCCAGGCCCGCTGGGTCGACTTCGACAACGACTACAAGACGCTCGACGTCACCTACATGGAGTCGGTGCTCTGGGCGTTCAAACGCCTGTGGGACAAGGGACTCGTCTACGAGGGCTACCGCGTCCTGCCGTACTGCTGGCGCGACGAGACGCCGCTGTCCAACCACGAGCTGGGCATGGACGCCGACGTCTACCGCAACCGCCAGGACCCGGCCGTCACGGTCGGCTTTCGCCTGGAGGGCAACGGCAACGACCTCGACGGCACCTACCTGCTGATCTGGACGACGACGCCGTGGACGCTGCCGTCGAACCTCGCCACCGCCGTGCACCCCGAGGTGCAGTACGTCGTCGTGGAGAGCGAAAGCCTGCCCGGCAAGCGGTTCCTGCTCGCCGAAGCGCGGGTTGCCGCGTACGCCCGTGAACTCGGCGAAGAGCCGGCTGTCGTCGCGCACTACACCGGCGCGCAGCTGCTCGGAACCCGTTACGCGCCGCCGTTCCCGTACTTCACCGGCACCGAGAACGCGCACCAGGTGCTGGCCGCCGACTACGTCACCACCGGCGACGGCACCGGGATCGTCCACATCGCCCCCGCGTACGGCGCCGACGACAAGCTCGTCACCGACGCCGCCGGGATCCCGCCGGTCACACCGGTCGACGCGCACGGCAAGTTCGACGCGACCGTGCCGGACTACGAAGGCCAGCAGGTCTTCGACGCCAACCCGAACATCGTCCGGGACCTCAAGAACGGCACGGGTTCGGCCGGGCAGCAGGGTTCCGTGCTGCTGCGGCACGAGACCTACGACCACTCCTACCCGCACTGCTGGCGCTGCCGGAACCCGCTGATCTACCGCGCGGTCTCGTCGTGGTTCGTCGCGGTGACGCAGTTCAAGGACCGGATGGTCGAACTGAACCAGCAGATCACCTGGTACCCGGGCAACGTCAAGGACGGCCAGTTCGGGAAGTGGCTCGAGAACGCCATCGACTGGTCGATCTCCCGCAACCGCTACTTCGGCACGCCGATCCCGGTGTGGCAGTCAGACGACCCGGCCTACCCGCGCACCGACGTCTACGGCTCGCTCGACGAGCTGGAGGCCGACTTCGGCGTGCGGCTGGACAACCTGCACCGGCCCTACATCGACGAGCTGACCCGGCCGAACCCGGACGACCCGACCGGCAAGTCGACGATGCGCCGCGTCGAGGACGTCCTGGACGTCTGGTTCGACTCCGGCTCGATGCCGTACGCCCAGGTGCACTACCCGTTCGAGAACGCCGACTGGTTCGAGCACCACTACCCGAGCGACTTCATCGTCGAGTACATCGGGCAGACCCGCG
>Ga0070668_100002159_pt1 | contig 14400 bp, 10 predicted proteins | sample KBSS43metaG_FD_64661 | JGI IMG/M metagenome (GOLD analysis project Ga0070668, IMG submission 64661) | Switchgrass rhizosphere microbial communities from Kellogg Biological Station, Michigan, USA - KBS S4-3 metaG | ecosystem: Host-associated > Plants > Roots > Rhizosphere > Soil ... | reverse complement strand
CGCGTAAAACCGCGGCATGGTCCTCGCTGTCGAATCAAAGCCCCGCCTCGCCGCCGTCTCGCTGTCGGACTCGACACGTGATCCCAAGGCCTTCGCCCAGGCGCTCGGAGCCTCCTTCGAACGCTACGGCTTCGCCATCGTTTCCAACCACGGCATTCCCGCGCCGCTGATCGCGCGGGCCGAGGCCGCGGCGCGCGCGCTGTTCGCCCTGCCCGAGACCACCAAGCGGGCCTACCATCTCGCCGGCGGCGCTGGCCAGCGTGGCTACACGCCGTTTGGGGTTGAAACCGCCAAGGGGGCGAGCGAGCACGATCTCAAGGAATTCTGGCACATAGGGCGGGAGCTGCCGCCGGGCCACCGATTCGCCGCGTCCATGCCTGCCAATCTGTGGCCTCACGAAGTCGCCGACTTTCGCGCAACCTTCGAGGCGCTCTACGGCGCCTTCGACGCTGCGGGCCTCCGTATTCTCGAGGCGATCGCACGTCACCTCGGCCTCGCGCCGGACTATTTCGATGACGCGGTCGCCGACGGCAATTCGGTGCTGAGGCTGTTGCATTATCCGCCGATCAGTCCGGATGCGCCCGGGGTGCGCGCCGGGGCTCACGAAGATATCAACACCATCACCCTGCTCCTTGGCGCCGAGGAGGCGGGGCTGGAACTTCTCGATCGCGACGGCGCGTGGCTGACGGTCGCGCCGGCCCCCGGCCAGCTCGTCGTCAATGTCGGCGACATGCTCCAGCGGCTGACCAACGGGGTTTTGCGCTCCACGACGCACCGGGTCGTCAACCCGCCGCCGGAACGACGCGGTCGCGCGCGCTACTCGATGCCATTCTTCCTGCATTTCCGGCCCGATTTCCGGATCGAGACCCTCCCCGGCTGCATCACGCCGGACCGTCCGAACCGCTATCTTGAGCCGATCACCGCCGACGACTTCCTGATGCAGCGGCTGCGCGAGATCAATCTCGCCTAGAGCACGATGGGGTCAGATGGAATCATCTGACCGCTGAATCGTGCTCTAGACTCAAACATGTAGAGCGCGTTTTCGGGGCGAAACCGCTCACACTTTCGCCCAACGCGCTCTAGCCGAGCGTCTCTGGCCCGAAGGCGAGCGGCAGGAGCTGCGAGATCCGCATCGTCATGACCGCGCCGCCGGCGCCATTGGCGAAGATCACCTCGACATCGCGGCCCGCGACCTGCGCCGCCTCATGGATCGATTGGCGACAGGCGCCGCACGAGGTCACCACGGCCGATCCCCTCAGCGCCCCGTCGGCCTCGCGCCGCCCGCCGGCGATGGCGATACGCGCGACCTTGGCCAGGCCGAACGCCTGGTTCGCCGCCGAGAGGGCCGAGACCTCGGCGCAGACGCCCAGCCGATAGCAGGCGTTCTCCATGTTCGAACCGACGGCGATCTCGCCGTCCTCGGACTGGACAGCGCACCCAACGCTAAATCCGGAGTAAGGCGCATAGGCTTGCAAGGCAGCCATGCGGGCCCGTTCGACCAGGGCGTCGCCCATGTCCGCGTCCGGTTGGGGAGCGTCAGTTGTCATGGCTGTCATGAACACCGCCGACGGCCGCGCGCCAATAGCCAGTGGCCTCTACGCCCATCTTTTAGTGCGCGCGGAACTGATCCGAGCTTAGCCGGGCGCGCAAAGTGGTGAACTCGTTGACGGCGTCGATCCTGGCGGCCTCAAGGCGACGGGCGGCCTGGTCAAAGGCGTTGATGCCGTCCGTGCTGGTGAACGCGGCTTGTGGGACCGGCTCGCCATCAACGGCGGCCATAGCGAGCATCTTGAAGGGGGCAGCCGCCTCAGCGACAATATTCGCCGCCTCTGCTAAAGCACATATCCGCTCAGCCAGGGCGATCATTCGCTCCTTCAGTTCGTCGACGAGCGTATTTGACGCTGATGTACAGTCTTTACTGAAAGCCAACCCGATCGTCATAGAGGCACACTCACTTCAACTAGCATTACCCTCGACAATTGGATTGGACCCCAGAAAGTCCGATCCATAAAGCTTCGGATGATCCTGGATCGTTATGAACCGAAGTTAGCCATTTTGTGGGCAGACTTCCCAATAGACCTGCCACTGCAAGCGGCGCCAACCCAGCGCAGTTCGCCCACAGGGCGATCGCTCAGGAACGCGCGCGAATCGTCGCTGAGCCCTTTGCGGGGAAAGGTTTTGCTTAGCCCGGCTCGCGGCTGCGCCGCCGTTCGAACATCTCAGCCCTGGCCCCGCTGACCCACTGCGCGACGGTGTGCCCGAGAAAGACGAAGTTGCCGATGAGATAGCGCCGCCACAAGCGCCCCGGCTCCTGCATCAGGCGAAAAACCCACTCGCTGCGAATGGACCGGACCCAGTCGGGAGCCCGGGGCACGGCCTGCGCCCAGAAGTCGAACAGCGCCCCAACCGCCACGACGACGGCCGGACTCTGGTCGCCATGACGGGCGATCCATTTTTCCTGGGCGGGATTGCCCATGGCCACCAGGAGGAGGTTCGCCCCCGCCGCCTGGATGGCCTCGGCGATCTGTGGTTCGGCTTCGGCGGTGAAATAGCCGTTGTGGCTGCCGACCAGAGTATGGCGCGGCCAACGCTTGGCGAGATAGGCCGCGGCCTTGTCGAGAGAGTCCTGGGTGGCGCCCAGCATATAGATGCGCAAGGCGTGGCGGCTCTGATCGAGGTATTTCGGCACGAAGTCCGTGCCCGCGAGATTCTCCGGGAACGTCCGGCCATAGAGGAGCCGGCTCGCCAGATCGACGCCGATGCCATCGTTGAGCATGAAGAAGTCCCTGAGCGCAAGGCGCAAGGCGTCGTCCTTGGCCACGAAATTCAGCAGATTGGCGTTGGCGAATGCGACCTTCATCCCACCGCGATCGATCGCCTCGTCGAGTTGGTCGCAGGCTTCCTCTGTCGTCACGATCTGGGTCCGCACCCCGAGGATGTCGCGCGTTCCGCGGCCCATCACGGCGTTGTAGACCTTGAAGAGTTGCGCCTCCATTCCGGTCCAGCCGAACTGGCTCACCGCGGCCTGGATCTCGGTGCGGAGGCGCGGCTCGGCGCTCCAGGTTCGCCATGCCAGTTCCAGACGCGCGGCGGCTTCATCCGGACGGTCGAAGTCGATCAGGGCGCCGATGCCCGTGCGATCGACCGTCCGACGGAACGGCGCGATCGTGCTCAAGGCCGGCAGCAAGCCGGCGGAGATCGCCTCGATGGCGGCGAGGCCGAAGCCCTCATATTCGGACGCGCAGACGTAGACGCTCGACCGGCCGATCAATCCCCGGAGCTCCCCCGTCGTCGGTGTGTCGACGATCTCGACGGCGGCCGCCAACTTGGTCTTGGCGGCGAGCTTGGTCAGGCGCGCGATCTCGTCGCCCATCGGCCGGCCGGCAATGATCAGACGCCACTCCGGATCGCGGCGGCGCAAGGCGGCCAGCAGCGGAAAAAGCAGGTCGACCCGCTTGTTGTCGGCCAGGCGGCCGAAATAGATCAGGGTCTTGGCCGCGCTGTCGGCGGTGGTGTCGGCGAACTTCTCGACATCGACGCCATTCTCGACCATCGCCAGACCGGACCGGCGAAGCTTGGCGAACATCTGCTCGTCCTGCCCGCTCGAGGCGGCCGTAAAGCCGTACTGGGTCAGCGACAGGCGAGTCACCGTATTGAAGTAGAGGCGCTTGAGCCGCGAGGCGAACTGGGTGTGGAAAAAGCCGCCGTGGGTCGAGACGACCATCGGCAGCCGGTGCAGCGGTTTCGTCAGGGCCAGGAAGTCGAAGAAAAAGTCTATGCCATGCACATGGACAACGTCGGCGTCGCGCATGTGACGCAGCACACCCGGCGCGATCGGATAACGGCGCGAGCCCTTGAACGGAAGCCGCCGGATCGTGATCGGGCCCAGGTTGTCGGTCGACGGCAGCCGCTCCTCTTGGCCGAACACCTTGTCGAGCGTCAGAACGCTGACCGTGTGGCCGTTCTTCGCCTGCAGGGTGGCGAGCGCCTCGACCACCGCTTCCATGCCGCCGATGGCCGGCCAGAACTGCCGGCAGACGTGAACGATGCGCAAGGCCGAGCCGGCTGGGCGCAACGGGTCGGCGACATCGACGTCCGCCGCGCGGGGCCGGGCGGCCCCGCCGCCTGCCACCTGCAAACCCGGATCACTCAATGGCGAATTCATCTGTCCCACATCTCGGCGTCCGACATTCTCCCGCTCCAACAAAAAAAAGCCTGGGGCGGGCCGAGGGCGTGGGCTACGTGATGCCCAATTGGCGCGCGACTGAGCATAGAATATCCGGTGGTGTTCGTCATGTCCGCAAGAGCCGAATCAGTAGTTCCTTGCGCGACGGAGTGATAGACACGCCGAAAGCGTTCAATTAACCAACAGTCGTGCCTTCCAAGAGAGTTTTGTGGCTATGAGGCCGGGTAGAGGATCGAGCATCGAACGCAAGACTTCGCCTCCTGTGCTCAAGGTTGTCGGCGGTAAGGCTCGCGACGTGGGTCTGCTTGCCCTCGGCGTCCTGATCGTACCCGCCCTTGCCGCCTATGTGGTCATCGGCGCGCGGGGGACCGCTTTCTTCCGCGAGCGCTGGTAGGTTTAGGCGCGGTGGCCTTCAATCGGCCTTCGGGCGTGGCTATGCTGACAGGATGCCGGATGCGTTGTCGGACGTGAACAGTGAGACGTCGGCCGCCGCCTTCCCGCATCATGGCCGGGCGCTGGTCTTCACCCAACAGCTCGTCGGCCTTGGCGGCCGCAAGACCAGCCTGGTGTTCATGGCCGAGAGCCTCGCCGCCCAGGGATGGTCGGTCAGTGTCGTCACCGTCCAGCTCAGCCGCCTATCGCTGTTGCGCGGCAACGCTCGGCTGGGAGCGGCGCCCCGGGACATCTGGAACCGCTGGCGGCGGGTGAGCCCCACTCTTGAATCGATGGTCTGGATCCCCGCCTTCCATCCGGCGCGGTGGCCGTCGCGGTTCTTGAACTTGTTGTCGACGCCGCTGTTGCACGCCTACGGCGCGCTGCTGCCGCAAAGCGTCGTCCAGCGCGCACGCGAGGCGGATCTGATCGTCATCGAAAGTTGCGCCGCGGTGGCCCTATTCCGCCGCCTGCGGCGCCTCGCGCCACGGGCGAAGATCGTCCACAGCATGAGCGATCGCCTCGACGTGGTCGGCATGCACCCGGGCCTCGCCGGCATGTTCCGCAAGGACGCTCCCGCCTACGATCTCATTCGGGTGCCGGCCGACGCCCTCCTGGCCGACGCGCCGAACGCTCGCACGGCGGTGATCCCGCACGGCCTGGACAAGGCGGCCTACGACTTGAGCGCGGAGAATCCGCTCCCGACCGGCCGCCATGCCGTCCTGGCCGGTGACATGATGTTCGACCAGCCGGCGTTCGAGCGGCTCGTCCGAGCGTTTCCCGATGTCACCTTTCATGCCTTCGGGCGCTTCGACCTGGGCGCCGTCGTCGATGCGGCGAACGTCCGGGCGCATGGCGAAGTCCCGTTCGCGGCGCTGGCCGCCTATCTCAAGCACGCCGACGTCGGCTTGGCGCTTTATAAGGTCGCGCCCGGCCTGGAATATATCGCCCAATCGAGCCTGAAGCTGATCCAGTACGAATATTGCGGCCTGCCGACGGTCGCGCCTCATTTTGCGGCCGGCAACCATGGCAACGTTTTTGGCTATGATCCCGACGATGCCGACAGCCTGCGCTCAGCCTTCGCCGCCGCCCTCGCCTCCCCCCGTATCGAAGGGGGCCAAGACGTGCGCGACTGGGATGAAATGGTGCGCGCCTTGCTGAGCGCGACCTTCCGCAGCGAGGCGGCGGCGTGACCACCGGCCTGGATCAGCCCTGGCGGGCGCCGCGCCCCTACGAGTCGCCCGTGATCCTGGCGAGCGACGAGCTGCGGCTCGGCCCCTTCTGCGCGATCGTCATCTGCGCGGCGCTCGGGCTGCACTGGTTGCTGGTCTATGCCAACACCCACCTGACCGCGATCAGCGACACCCACCTGATCGGCGCGGAAATGGCGATTATCGCCACGGCCTGCCTCTTGATCGGCGCTAAGGCGCGACTGTCATTCCTGGGCGTCCTGTTCGCCGTGGTCGCCTATCTCAGCCTCGTCTGGCTGATCCGCGGGGCCGTCGATGCAAAGACGGCGCGCGACCTTTTGATCCCCGTCATCTTCTACGAGCTGGGCCGCACGCGCGGGTCGTTCAAACTGGCGGACAAGCTGATTATCGGCTCGGCGATTTTCATCCTGATCGTCGCGGTGATCGAACTGATGTTCCGCCAAGCCTACGGCGAGACCTTCAACATCCTGCAATACTACATCGGCCGCGGAGAGGCCCCGCCCGAGGCGGCGACGTTCTACGGCAACAACTTCAACGTCAACGGACAACGGCCCGGCGGCATCGGCCGCAGCCTGCTGCCTTTTCTCGGCCCCAACCGCGCAGCCTCGATCTTCGTCGAGCCCGTTTCCCTGGGAAATTTCGGGGTCATCGTTTGGGCCTGGGTGTTGCTGCGGCCCTCGTCAGGCTGGGCGAAAGCCGCCCTCCTGCTCCTGCCCGCGGCGCTTATCGTGCTTGCCGACTCCCGCTTCGGGGCGACGATGGTGATCGTCGTCACGCTCGTCTGGGCCCTTCACCGGATTCAGATCGTGCGTATCGCGGCGCCGGCCCTGCCGATCGTCGTGCTCGCCGGCCTGGCCTGCCTTTGGAGCTATTACGGAAACGCAGGCTTGGGCGACAATATGATCGGCCGCCTGGTCTATTCGGGGCGGTACGTCTTCAGCATGTCCGCAGAGGAATGGCTGGGCGTCTACCCGACCGTCAAGCGAGCCTTCGATTCCGGCTATGCCGATGTCATCCGCAACGCCGGGATCGTTGGCGTCGGCGCCGCCTGGATGTTCCTGGCGGCCTCGTTCCGCAACGAGCAGCAGCAGTTCCTGAAGATGTTCATCATCGTCTATTACTCGATGATCCTGTGCATCAGCCTGTCGGTGTTCAGCATCAAGACCGCGGCCCTGTTGTGGTTCGCCCTCGGCTGCCTCGGCGCACTGCCCTCGTTGCAACCCAAAGGCGGCAGGGTCGAGGCCTAGCCTCTAGAAGATGAAGTCCTTGAAGGCGCGCTGATCGCCGCCGAGGATGATGAACATATCGGTCAAGCCGTCGCCGTTCATATCCAGCCGCAAGCCCGTTTGCGCATTGACCGCATCGTAGGTCAGGGTCATCTGGCCCGGGCTCTTGGTCATCGCCGATACCAGGGTGAAGCCCTGGTCGCCCGCCAGACGGCTGTTGGCGTCGATCCGTGACAGGTCGATGATATCGCCCGCTGAAAGGTCGGCGATGCGGTCCGGAGTCGTGGGCGCGGAATCCGACTGATAGGCGAACAGGAAGGTGTCCGCCCCGGCGCCGCCGGTCAGGATGTCCGACGCGGCGCCGCCGTCGAGGATGTCGTTCCCGTCCCCGCCGAACAGCTTGTCCTTGCCCTGGCCGCCGATCAGCCGGTCGTCGTCGCCGCCGCCGTAGAGCGTATCCTCACCCAAACGGCCATCCAGCCGGTCATTCCCACCGCCGCCGCTAAGGACATTGGCCAAGTCCGTGCCGGCGATGACGTCGGCGTAGGCGCCGCCCGTGACATTCTCGATGCCGATGAAGGTGTCGCCGTCGGCATGACCGCCCGTTTGCAGAGCCCGCAGCATGTCGACGTTGATCGCACCCGACGAGGCCGTGTAGTCCGCCGTGTCGGTTCCTGCGCCGCCGTCCAGCTTATCGGAGCCCGCTGACCCATAGAGGATGTCCGAGCCCTTGTGGCCCAGGAGACGATCCATCCCGTCGGTGCCGGCGATCTTGTCGTCCTTGTTGGTGCCGACGATCGCCGCGTCTCGCGGGGCCGTGACGTAATGGTTCAGCACCTGCATTTGAGCACTGTCGGCCATGCCGTCGCGCAGGTTCATCATATAGTCGTCGCGCCACGTCGACCCGCCGCCCCAAAGCGTGCCGGAGACGCCGTTGGCCTGCATGGCCTGCATGGCGTTGTCGAGGACGGTCAGCCACCGAGGATCGTTGTCCGGCACGTTGAATTCGCCGACAAACCCGCGGGCGTTATTGGCCTTGAGCCAGTCGAAGAAAGGCTGCAGGCGCTGAACGCCGGTGAGCGCGTTCGCCCCTTCAGCGTCGTACGAACCCTTATAGGTGCCGGAATTGTTGGCGTCGAAATAGAGGTGCGCCTGGTAGACGATCTTGTCCGCCGGATCGGCGATCTTCAGGCCGGCGTTGTTCTTCGCCCATTGAGACGCCGTCGCCCAACCATAGCCCTCGACATAGATATCGTGGGCCATGTCGACCTTGCGAATGGCGTCGACGGCGGCCTGCGCGGCCGCGTTCCAGGTGGCCGAACCGCCGGTAAGGTCGTGGGGTTCGTTCATGAGGTCGTAGCCGGCGACGGCCCCGAACCCCTTCAGCTCCTGGGCCAACTTGCCCCAGAAGTCCGCGAATACGGCGTTGGGGAGGCCCGCGGATCCGAGCAACTTATCGCCGAAGCGGCCGTAGTTATGCAGGTCGATGATGACCTTCATGCCGTGCGCTTCGGCGGCCGTGAGGAACTCCTTCATGTGGCCCAGTTCGGCGGTATTGAGCGCGCCGCCCGGCGTCGTCTGCATCCGCTCCCACTTGAAGGGCAGCCGGATCAGCTCAACGCCCTTGCTCTGATAGTAGTCGAGATCCACGGCTTGCGGATATGTGTAGTCATAGCCGTATCGGCCCACGCCGCTGCCGAACTCTGCGCCAGAGAGATTTACGCCAAACATCAGATCGCCCCCACGAGCGGTCGACGGCCAAGCTTTGGCGTCGTTATTTCCGCTTGAGCCTAAGACTAGGGGCGTCAAAACTAAGACAGCGATAAAAGAAACGGTAAACCACCGCCTAACCATGTTCTTCAACAGACTATACATGCTGATTCACCAGGCTTTCCGGGCATTCTTCCAGGACTGCGCTCTGTTGTCGCAGTAACTATACATCCGATTAACCTAGATTTTCGCGTATCAGCGTTATGAATGGATCCGACATTTTGCGCTGACCAAACTGTTGCTCAACCAAGAGCCAACCACGGTCGCGCCCCGTCGGAACGGTCGGCCATCTGGCGGTGGATTTGGGCCATGAGAGGCTCGCGCGAGGTACGCCGGCGACGCCGCGTGCGACGGGACTCGCCTGCCGATGACCCTAGATCAAACATGTAGAGCGCGTTTTCGGGGCGAAACCGCTCACACTTTCGCCCAACGCGCTCTAGTAGGCGGACTTCTGGAACGGCAGGACCAGCAGGGTCATGGCGAAGATCGTCGCGTCGAACCCAAGATCCCAGTGGTCGATATAATGGTTGTCGTACTGAATGCGCTGGCGCATCTCGTCGAGCTCCTCGGTTTGCCCCCGAAGGCCATTGACCTGCGCCCAGCCGGTGATGCCCGGCTTGGCGCGGAAACGCCGGCAGTAGTCTTCCAGCTGCTTGCTGTAGTCCTCGTCGTGGACCAGCGCATGCGGCCGCGGTCCGATGATCGACATCTCTCCTCTCAGCACGTTGAAGAGCTGCGGCAACTCGTCGATGCTCGAACGCCGCAGGAAGGCGCCGACGCGCGTGACGCGATCATCGTACTTCTGGGCCTGGACGACGTTGTCGCCGTCCTCCATCACCGTCATCGTACGGAACTTGTAGATGTAGAACGTCTGCTGGTTGAAGCCGGTCCGACGCTGGCGGAAAAACACAGGCCCCCGGGATTCTATCGCAACTGCGATAGAAACGGCGACGAGCAAAGGCGCAAGAAACACCAGCAGCACAATTGCGGTCGCGACATCGAAGATACGTTTGGCCCGACTCTTCGTGACCTCGGCAGGTGAGTCTACTGTATAATACTCGTTTGCGCTAAGCTCAACCATCCGAACACCTTTACAGCGAAGAACCTGTACCAGAGTGTGGCCGTTCTGGCCGTTCCCCACTAGGAACCCGTAAGTCTTGATCTTGCGGCCGCATCCATATGGTCTGGGCCGAGGCAGGACAAGGTCTTGTTAACCAGCGGCACCGCATTTCACAAGTCTACATTCCGTGAAAATTGGGTTTTTTCCGCACCGCGGCATTGAGCGCCCATTTGTGGGTCAGGGCAGAGCGCAATTTGAGCAAGCGAGAATCGACAAACTTACCGCGACGCACAATGACTTAACTTTCCCGTGATCCAAAGCTCTCGTTAACTATTTGTGGCAGAGCTCAAAACTCACGTGAGATAGTACGACGAGTAAGCTTTATAGTAGTGATAGCTGTCGCCGTAGCCACTACGAGCCAGTTCCTGGACGTCCGCCTGGGTCAGGACAACACCGGCCAGATAAGCTCCGGACATATCCAGTTGCGACAGAGCGTGCTCACAGGCCTTGGCATGGGTGCTGCGCCATTTGACGACGAACAGGACGGCGTCGGCGTAGGAAGCCAGGACGCGCGCCTCGGCGATCGCCAGGACAGGCGGCAGATCGAGAATGACGACATCGAAGCGGCGCCGCAGCTCGACCAGCAGGTTCAGCATCGGACGGCCATGGAACATGCCGGGTGGGACGACCTCCTTGCTCAGCTGGAGGAAGAAGGCGCCAGTTTCCGGGTCGCGAATAAGCGCCTGGTCAAGCGTCGCCGCACCGGCGAGCACCTCGACCAGCCCCACCCCCGCGGTGTTCTCGAGCACGGTTTCCCGCGTCGGGCGGCGCACGTCGCAATCGATGACGACCACCTTCATGCCGATCAGCGCGGAATTGCGCCCCAGACAGATGGCGGTGGTCGACTTGCCCTCCCCCGGCAGGGAGGAGGTGACGCCAATGACTTTGATCGGCTGTTCCGTCGGCGCGTTGAACAGGGTCGTCCGCAACATGCTGAAGGCCTCGGCGAAGCCGGACAGCGGGTGTTTGACGACGAACTCCATAGGCGTCAGGTCGCGCTTCTTGGCGGCGCCGCGCAATGTCGAGTTCAGGGTCGGGATGGATCCGAGGACCGGCAGGCCAAGCTTGGCCTGAACCGACTCGGCGGTGGAGAATCCACGCTCGAGCATCTCGGCAAGAACCGCGACGCCAAAGCCGGAACAGACCGCGAAGCCAAAGGCCAGCAACAGGACCAGGTGGGTGTTCGGATAGTCCGGCGACGTGGACGGCAAGGCCTCGTTGACGATCACCGCCGCCGGCAGCTCGCTGCCCGCTCGGGCGCGCAGGGCGGCCTGCTGGCCGACAAGTTCCTTGGTGACGGTTTCCTGGCTTTCCTCGCGGCGCTCCAGGCCCTTGACCTCGACCGCTTGCCGCGACGCCTGGACGGATGCGGCTTCCGCCCTGCCGAGGGCCTCGCGGACGCGGCGCAGGTTGCCGCGGACCGTTTGCAGCTGACGGCCGGTCTCGTCCGTCGCCAGGGCCATGGCCCGCTGAACGGCCTCCCGACGCTTGCCGAGCTCCGATTGCAGCCGCTGCACCTCCGGGTGCAAGGCGCCGTAGCGGACTTCGGCCTGGGCGAGCTCGGCCTGGGCCTGTTCGAGATCCCGGCGAAGCGCCGCCACCTGGCCGTCGACGCCGATCGCCCGGCCCTGCGCCATGGCGGCCTGCATCGAAGCCAGGGTTTCGGACAGCTGGTCGGCTTCCAGGCTAAGGCGGATTTCTTCCTTGCGCAGACTTTGGGTGTTCTCGTCGGCGGCGATCAATCCGCCGGCCTGCACGAGCTGCGAGCGGGCCGCGACCGCGCTCTGCTGCTGGCCGATCTGTTCGAGGTTCGCCTGTTCGGCGGCGGAGGCGGCGCTGGTCGCCTCCAATTGCCTCTGGGTGCGCTGTTTGCGGCCGTCCAGTTCGGTGACGATGTAGGCTGTGGCCAGAGCGTTGGCGACCCTGGCAGCCAGGGGCGCGGAAGTCGACTGGAAGGACAGGTCAACGACGTAGGAGTCGCCCGAGCGTTCGACCTTGGTGCCGCCGATGATGTTGCTGACAACCTTCTCGATGTCTTCCGGGGCGGGTGGACCGACCGGCGGCGCCTCATGCGGCGCATTGGCTTGGCCGGTCAACATCGCGCCGACCCGTTCGAAGGGTGATGGCGGGCTATGGCGCAGCTCGGGCTCGGACGCCAAGCCGGCGTCCATCACGGCGCGGCGAACGACCAAGCGGGAGGACATCTTCTGCATCTCTGTCGCCAGAGCCGCGTCGTCCGAAACCCGCTCCTCCTCGACCTGCGTCAGGCCGACCATGTTTCCCGACGCCCGCTCGACCTCGATGCTGACAGTGGATTCGTAGCGCGGGGTGATCGAAAAGATGAACGGTAGGGTGATCAGGAACAGCACTGCCGCGACGGCGACGATCAGGCGCGCGCGACGGCGCAGGCCGGCGATCAGGTAGTGAAGGTCGCGGCCGCGGGTGATCCTGATCGGGTGGCCGATAGCGGACCCTGAATCGATGGCCAGGCTTGTGGCTTGCGCGTTCATGCAAACCCCCTAGCGGTGGTCGAGATGGAAATTGTTGCTATGCACATAAGACCCATACCTACGACCGACGATTGCGACAACTTCGCGTCCAGAGAAAGAAAAACTCGGCGAACCGCACCAGAAAGGCTCTGCATGCCTGATCCCTTCTCGCCCTGGACCGCCATGGCGCTTGCTTCTACCCTTGGTACACAAAGTGATAAATTTCTCGTAGCGAGGCCGTAAGACCGCCCGCTGCGGAACGCTTACACCACCCGTTTGGCCCTTGAAGGACGGGCGGGCGCGTTTGACGACAGCCGTGCGAGGTTGGCCGGCTCACCCTCCTCGACCACCCTCCCCTTCTCAAGCCAGATGGCGTGGTCGGCCGTGCGGACGGTGTGCGTCCGATGGGTGATGATAATGAGGGTGCGACCGGCGAACTCGGCTCGCAGACGTGCGCGGATCCTCTCTTCCAGCGGTTCGTCCAGGGCGCTCATCGCCTCATCCAGGATCAGCACTTGCGGATTGCACAGGAGCGCGCGGGCGAGGCCGATGCGCTGCCTTTGGCCGCCCGACAGCATCGTCCCCCGTTCGCCGATCCAGGTTGCAAAGCCGTCCGCCAGGCTCTCCACATCGGCCAGGATGCCGGCGACCTCGGCGGCGCGGCGAACCTCGGCGAGGGTTGCGGAGGGCCGCGACAGACGGATGTTGGTCGCCACCGTACCCTCGACGAGATCGACGTCCTGGCCGGCCAGCGCCACGCGGCTGAGCCAATCGCCGCGCTTGAGGCTCGACAGGTCCTGGCCGTCGACCCTGATCGTCCCTGAATCGGGTTCGTAAAGGCGCAGCAGGAGGTTGACGATCGTGGTCTTGCCGGCGCCGCTTGCGCCGAGCAGGGCGGTGGTTCGGCCGGCGGGAATGACGAAGCTGACATCCTTCACCACGGCCCTGTCGGTTCCGGGGTAGGCCATGGTCACGGCCTCGAAACGGATCGCGTCGGCCAGGCTCTCGAAGGGCTTAGAGCCTTCTGACGGATAGGTCTTGTCGGAGGGATCGAGCACGCTGCGCGCCACGCTCAAGTGCGGCGTCATGGTGATGAGCTTGATCATCGTCCCTTGCAGGGCCGAGGCGTGCGGTTGCAGGCGGTATAGCAGCGCCAGGGCCGTGATCGTTCCGGTCAGCGACGGATTGAGCCAGGCGCCGCCCAGGACCAAGAGCGCCATCAGGGCGAGGTAGCCCAGCTCATTGACCGGATCGATCAGGGTCTGCAGGACGTCGATACGGCGGTGGGTGTCGCGCAGCTTGCGCGAGACGCGGGCGAAGCGGGCCTGTTCGGTGGACTCCTGGGCGAAGGCGCGGATCGCCCGCATGCCCTGCAAGCCGTTCAGGATGCGCTGCATCATCCGCCTGTGCTGGCTGATCGCCAGGCCGTTGAGGCTTTCGATCGGCTGCGCCATCAGCCGTGCGATCCACATGAGGATGGCGGCGCCCACGCCCGCAATCAGACCGATCTGCCAGGAAACCAGCATCACCAGGACGCCGAACACCAGAACGGCGACCAGATCCTGGATCATTTCCAGGACGCTCTGGAACGCCTCGGGGACGTGCTCGGACTCGTTCTCGATCACATTCATCAGGTCGGCGTGATCGTGCTTGGCGACGTAGTCGTAAGAGACGCGAAAATATTGACCATGCAGGTCGCGGCGGACCCGGTCGGCGATCTCGTTGTAGATCTTGGAATCGAGCATGCCGACGAGGCCGTCGGCGAGGATGCGGACCAGCACCACCCCTACGATCATCGCGCCGAGCAGGACCACGCTGTCGCCGGTCAGGCGCCCCACCGCCCCGGTGAAGGCGGCGATGAGCGCATTGGGCTGGTCGTCCCCCGCCTCCTGACCCAGCGTCGCTTGCAGGAAAAGGACAATCAGGCCGACGGCGACGCCTTCGGCCACCCGGGAGACCAGGGTCA
>Ga0070668_100002154_pt1 | contig 14422 bp, 9 predicted proteins | sample KBSS43metaG_FD_64661 | JGI IMG/M metagenome (GOLD analysis project Ga0070668, IMG submission 64661) | Switchgrass rhizosphere microbial communities from Kellogg Biological Station, Michigan, USA - KBS S4-3 metaG | ecosystem: Host-associated > Plants > Roots > Rhizosphere > Soil ... | reverse complement strand
CGCGAAGTCGGTTCAATTCGCGCTGCGCCGCTTCCTCCGCTTCGAAAAAAGCATCGAGCGTTTCGCGCAAATCGCGCTGCCATTCGGAAAGCGAGCGCGGTTTGCTGAATCCGCCAGCGCGCAAAAAAAGCCGTTCCACAAACTCGACAAAATTTCCAAGGACTTCTGTATCCGAGCCCTCGATTTCATCGAACGGCAAAATTCCATCGAACAATTCCCGGTTCTGCGGTCGGAGCGCGCAACCTAGCAGCATCCGGTCGAGCCCTTGCCGCCAACTGTTTTCGGCGAATGCGGGCAAGCCAAGTCGGGCGCGATGTTGCGCGTCGATCCCCCACCGGATCGCGCAGTCGTTCACCCAGCGGCGAATCGTTTCCGTCTCTGTGGCTGCGATCTGAAAACAGCGCTGCACCGCCGGTGCTTCCAGAATCGAAAAGACTTCGCCGGCGGTGAAACGCCCCGACAAAATTTCAAGGACCCGAAAATAGGTATCGATGATTCCGCTACTGGCGCGCGGTTCGCGATCGGCAATCGTGTACGGAATTTTGTGCTTCGGATTTTCCGGCACGCCAAATACCGCATCGATAAAGGGCGCATAAATGGAAACGTCCGGCATCATCACGATGATGTCTTTCGGCTTCAATGCCGGATCGCGCTGCAACAAATCGAGCAGGTAATCGTGCAAAATCTCCAGCTCCCGTACCACGCTGTGACAGGAATGAATTTGGAGGGACCGATCGGTCGGCGCGATGGATCGCTTCACTTTGGCTGGGCTCGATTTCAGGTCGAAAATGTCGCGTTGAATTTCCAGCAACAGTGTCGCGGCTCCGGATTCCTTCTCCGCCGGCGAAACGAAATCTTCGTCTTCTGCCACCGGCGTGAGCTCAGCCATGAGATTCAGGAAATCGCGACCGACTTTTCCGTTTGCGCTCAGCAACTCGTTGTCGCCTGGGTCCTCCTCGTCAAACCCGAACAATTCTGGTTGCTTCGCTCGTGCTTTTTCGCGTTTCGAACGGATATCGCCCCACCAAAGCGGTGTCGGTTCCATTACAAAAAGATGGACCGGACAACGCGCGGAGATTTCTCCGATGAGCGAGAGGTAAAACGGGGGCAGGGTCGAGATCCCGAAGATCGAAACACGCTCCGGAACCGGCGCGCGATCACGCTTGAGTGCGTCGATCAATCGCAACCCGAGCGCCGCTTGATGCTGGCCCGGAGCGGCCTGCTGCAATTGACGCCAAAGGATCGGCTGCCAATCGTTCCCCTCGCCTGCGTCCCAATCCAAAATCATCTTTGGGCGAAAGACGAGGTATTGGTCGAAAGCGTGAGCGATTCTTCGGGCCAGCTCATAGGCGCGCAATTCGGTGCGTTCACCGCGGAGATAATTGGAGATCGCAGCAAACTCCGGACGGTTAGCAAGGCGCGGAAGATCTTTCATGATCCGCCACGTCATTACGTCCTGATCGAAGAGATTCGTCTCTTGGGCTCGAGGGAAAGCGTTCTGCAAAAGATCGTGAAAGAATTTTTGTGGAAACGGAAACTGCACGTTCGAGCAAATGCCATGGCGTTCTGCGATCTGTTGTTCGAGCCAGCGGCGCATGCCGTTGCTTTGCACGAGTATAATTTCCGGCAGGAGAGGCGAGCGAAGTGGATCGCCTATAAACTCGGCCAGCTGGTCGGCCAGCCGCTCAAGGCGGTTGCTGGTATGCAGGATGAGGCCGGAATGGGGCGTTGAAGGCACCATTCCTATATTAGATAGGACAACGAAGATTGCGCGCGCGAAAACACCACCAGGAAGTTGCCGCCTCGCTTCAAACTCGCGGCCTTTTCTTCCGACTTCGGATTCTCGATCTCTGCGGTGAAGTTATTTCGCCTGTTTCTGCTTTTTCTTTGCCAGGGCGAGGCGCTCGGTTTTTTTGCGGCGTGCCGCGCGTTTCCTAACGTTGTCTCTTCCGTGATTGTGTCCCATAAGGTCCTAACTCGCGCCTTCCCTCAGGCACTTCGAAGCTTTTTCGCTTCATCAGCTCGCGACCCGGCCTTCTACGCGGCCTTTTTCGCTTTCTTGCCTGCGGTGATTCCCGGAAATGGAACAACTTGCGGTGGCGCATCTCCGTTCTGGCCAAACGTGGATTCGAACGCCAGCTTGCCGGTCGCGATTTCAGTCAGTGCGATGTCGGCATGACCCATTCCGGGAGCGAACTCGACGAGCGGACGATGCCCGAGGGTGAGCTGGCGGACACGCCGTGAAACGATGTTCACAAGAATTTGCTGATTGTGGACTACTTCGCTGGCGGCTTTGAGGAGTTGGGCGTTCATAATCGATTAAAATAAGTCAAACGGCTGACGAGGATTAATTCCCAAGGCGCAATAGGATCAGATCGCGCTTCGGGAAGTCGCAGCTCAGAACGTACTATCGGCTGAAAAACGGAAGAATGCTAGCTCTCTTTTGGGGGAATGCTTTCGCGCCGATCTACGTTCTGTTAGCCGTTTCGAGGCGCGGCGAGCGGACGAAACCGCGGCTGGCGGCGCCGCTGCTGTTGTGGGCGCGGTCGCGATGCAGAATCCTGAACGTTAATCTCGAAGGTTCGCAGCAGCGGCGCCAGGTCAATCACGTCGTTCGCGGCCGACCTCAATGTGTTTCCAAGATTTGCTGCCACCGAGGCTACTTCCACGCGGATCCCGTGCCGCCGCAATTTGATGGCGAGATATGCAAAATCGGCATCTCCGGTCACGAGGATAACGAGATCTGGCCGCATCTCGACGGAAAGCTCGATTGCATCGATCGCCATCATCACGTCAACGTTCGCCTTGTAATGCCCTTCTTCGGCGGGCGACCCATCTTTGGTCACGACCATGAATCCATTCGAGCGCAACCAATGGACGAACTTGTTTTTCTTATCGCGCTCCTCCTGCCATGCCAGAGTTGCCGGTGGCAACCCGGCATAAACCACCATCTCGATTAAGTCGCGGCCCGTGGCCGGGCCGGCCAGGAAATCGCGCAACTTGATCCAATCAAGGCCGCGTCCTGCTGTTCTCACCGAACTACCGACGTTCGATTCATCGACCAGGACCAGCACTCTGGCGCGGTGCGAACCGTCTGAATTTTTCTTTGGCATTGGTAGAATGAACTACGTCCACGCCATAGTAGCGAGAACTACTTTTCGCAATCTGCTGCAAAGTCGGCTTCTGCGAATTAATCGACCCGCGAATACTCTTCAGCACCTCTTCTGTTTTGCCCGCGCCAGCCGGACGCGCGTCATACGTTCGCGCAGGCCGCCCTCCTCCACAAATGCCTTCTCCAGTTTGCGGATGAGCTGGTCGAGCAGGTAGTTGGTTTGATGAATGAGGCAAACCAGGATATTGGCGATCACCTCGGGTGGTCTCGTTTCGATATAGGTCTCATAGGTCCTATAGAACACATCCTTCGTTGCGCCGAGCTTGCGTACAAATAAAGCCTCCCGACTATCTTTTGTCCAAAGCTGTGCCTTTCGCACGCGTAGGAAATCGCGATAATCTTCCATGAGTTCTTCCAAGCTCGCGCGAGCCACATTAATCAGTTTTATTTCGGCCTCCTTCGAGGTGCCGGAGACTTTGCTAGTTTCGCGCAGCCTGAATCATCTGGTCTACCGTGCGGCCCTTGTCTCCAAAAATCGTTCACAGAATCGCACCGCGCCTTGGAAAACCACAAGCGCTTTGCGGTAAGCAAGGAGGCCAGCATACCCGCCATGCGGCGGAATGAAGGTTTCGCTGGCCGCATTTATTCCCACATCAGTCACATCCGTCTCATTGGACATATTCCCCGTTGAGGCGCCCACTTTTAGAAATCAACGCAAGCTTTTCATTAAAGCCCTTCGCGTTCTACATTCGCCGATGATTTCGCTCCGACTCATTTTTGCCATGCTCGTTGCCAGTGCACTTTCCTCCCGAGCTGATGAAGGGATGTGGCTCTTCAACAATCCGCCGCTCAAGCAACTCAAGGAAAAGTATCAATTCGAGCCGACTCCGCAGTGGCTCGAGCATCTGCAAAAATCGAGCGTCCGATTTAATTCCGGTGGAAGCGGGTCATTCGTTTCCGCTACCGGACTCTGCATTACCAATCATCACGTGGGGGCGGACGCGCTGCAAAAAGCGTCCAGCGAGCAGCACAATTACTTGAAGGAAGGCTTTTATGCGAAGACGAACGCGGAAGAAATCAAATGCGCCGATCTCGAGCTCAATGTGCTGATATCGATCGAAGACGTAACCGCGCAAGTAAACGCAGCCGTAAAAACCGGCATGCCTCCCGATAAGGCAGGCAAGGCACACGAGAATGCGATTGCGCAGATCGAAAAGGAAAGCAAAGACAAAACCGGCCTGCGCTCCGATGTGGTCACGCTTTATCAAGGCGGGCTCTATCATCTTTACTGTTACAAACGTTACGAGGACGTCCGGATAGTTTTTGCGCCAGAGCAGCAGATGGCTTTTTACGGCGGCGATCCCGACAATTTCGAATATCCCCGCTTCGATCTCGATATCTGTATTTTCCGGGTTTATGAAAATGGGCAGCCTGCGCGGATCGAGCATTACCTGAAATGGAATTCGAGCGGACCGAGTGATGGTGAGCTAACTTTCGTTAGCGGTCATCCCGGTAGAACCGACCGGCAGCTCACGATCGATGAGTTAGCTGATCGGCGCGATCGCGAGGTGCCGACCTGGCTGCAAATGTTTAACCGAAGGGAAGTGATGTTACTGGCGTGGGGCCAGCGCTCATTCGAGAATGCCCGCAGATGCCGCGACGATCTTTTCGGCGACCAGAATAATCGCAAACGCTACGGTGGTTACATCGCCGCGCTGCTTGATCCGGAAATTTGGGCGGCCTTGGAAAATCGTGCCGAAAAACTTCGGGCGGCGATTTTGCGGAATCCCAAATTGGTTGACACGATTACGGCCTTCGACCGGATCAAAAAGGCGCAGGCAGAACTGGGAAAAATCGCTCCGCGTTACGATTATTTGGAGCAGGAACGCCCAAATCCGGTTGGCTATCGCGGGCCGCGCGCCCTCTACGGAAATCTGTTCAAATATGCGCGTCTGCTTACGCGGGCGATCGATGAACGGGCTAAACCAAACAATGAACGAATCGCTGTATTTCGCGATAGTGCGAAAGAATCGCTCGAGCTTGAACTTTTCTCCACCGAACCGGTCTACGACGATTACGAAATTCTGTGCCTGACGGATTCACTCACCGATTTTGCGGAGAGATTCGGCGCGGAAAATCCGCTGGTCGCGCAAGTGCTGGCGGGAAAATCGCCGCATGCCAGGGCAAGCGAACTGGTTAAGGGAACAAGGTTGAAGGATGTATCTTTTCGCAAAGAGCTTTACGGAAAAGATGCCGCCGCCTTGGAGGCGGCGCACGATCCAATGATCGATCTCGCGCGGATGATCGAGGCGCCGGCTCGGGAAGCACGCAAAGCCCATGAGACGCAGGAGGAAATCAAGCGGCAAGCTTATGGCGAAATTGCGAACGCGCGCTTCGCGATTGAGGGGACGAGTAATTACCCGGATGCTACCTTCACCCTGCGCTTGTCCTACGGGAAAGTGCTGGGTTATGAAGAAGATGGGAAACAAATTCCGCCTTTTACGGACTTCGCCGGATTTTATCAGCGCTCGGCCGAACACGACAACCAGCCGCCCTTTGATCTCCCTCCCCGCTGGATCGAGCGCAAAGCAAAATTAAATCTGGCAACAAAGTTTAATTTCGTTTCCGACGCGGACATCATTGGCGGCAACAGTGGCAGTCCGGTAGTCAACAAAGCGAACGAATTTGTCGGCATAATTTTCGACGGTAATATTCAATCGCTCGTGCTGGATTGCATTTTCTCAGACAAACAAGCGCGCGCCGTTTCCGTCGATTCTGCGGCCATCAGTGAAGCGTTGCGGAAAGTGTATGATGCCGGCGCGTTGGCAGACGAACTCGAAGGTAATAAATAATTGCGAGAGCACGTGTTTAGGCCAACGGCGCTTGCTCAGTGGAAGCGTGTCGTCCGTCGACATCACACTCGCGAAAATCGCCGTCCTACAATTCTTGGCCAATCGATGACGTTTCTGCCTAATGCGGAAGGTAGTTGAGTAACTTCAGGATATCTGAAAACACACCCATGGCGGTGACGTCAGCGCCTGCTCCAGGGCCCTGCACCACAAGTGGCGTGTGCGCGTAACGTTTCGTGGTGAACGCGATGATGTTGTCGCTGCCTTTCGTCGCCGCAATCGGGTGATCGCGTGGAAACTCCTTGATCCCAGCACGAGCGCGGCTGCCTTCGAGTGTACCGACGTAGCGCAAAACCGCACCGCGCGACCGCGCACGCTTGAGTCGTGCCGACATGAATGCGTCGTACCTGGCCAACAGCGTAAAAAAACGCGCGGAAAATTTTCCGATCGCCAAATTCCTGGGGACTAGATTCTCGACCCCAACATCCGATATCTCGATTTTCGATCCGGTCTGGCGCGCAAGAATGAGCAACTTTCTGGCGACGTCCTCACCGGAAAGATCATCGCGCGGATCTGGCTCGGTCAAACCATTGTTGTGCGCAGTCTGCACCAGCTCGCTAAATGGAATTGTTCCATCAAAGCTGTTGAAGAGAAAGCTAAGCGTTCCCGAAAAAATACCTTCCACCTTTTTGATAACGTCTCCGCTAGCGATGAGGTCGCGAATCGTTGACATGACTGGGAGCCCGGCACCAACGTTGGCTTCATCGAAAAAGTAAACCTGCCGTTGTCGCAAAAGGTTCATTAACGAGACGTAGCGCCGCCAGGGCAGGACATTCGCACGCTTATTTGGCGTGATAATGTGAAGATTCGCTCGCACAAAGTCCGGGTAGGCCCGCACCACCGAATCGGCAGCCGTGCAATCGACAATAGCAGCGTCCGTCAGCTCCAGTTTTGCGATCTCTTCCGCCAACGTCACCGGGTCCGTTCTTCGCCGCGAAGCAGATAGCTTTTCGCGCCAGTGCCCGAGGTTGATTCCGCTGCCATCGAGGACAAAGCGTTTGCTATTGGCAACTCCAATTACAGTGACGTCAAAGCCGCGAGAGAGAAGATAGGGGCGTTGCTCTTCGAGCTGACGGAGAAGGGTTCCGCCAATGTTGCCAGTGCCAATGATGAAAAGTGCGAGGCGCTTCCGCCTGTCGAAGAAAGCGCCGTGAATAATATTTAACGCGCGCGACTGCTGTGCTGTATCAACAACACAAGAAATGTTCCGTTCGGAGGCGCCCTGCGCAATTGCGCTAATGTTGATGTTGTGCCGGCCAAGCGCCCCGAACATTTTCCCCGAAACGCCGGGATGGCCTTTCATCTGGTCACCGACGACGGCAATGATCGTCTGCTCCGGTTTTTCATCCAACGAAGTCAATTTGTGGTGCAGCTCTAATCGAAATTCCTGTCGTACTGCCGCAGTCGCCGCCGCCGCGTCTGTGTCCCGGACGGCAAAACAGATGGTGTGCTCGGAAGAAGCTTGGGAAATAAGGATGACGCTGACGCCGCGGGACGCCAGCGCGCGAAATAGTCGCTCGGCATTTCCCGGAACACCGACCATGCTTAAACCGCGGAGAGTAAGTAAGGTCAGTCCGGCGATGGATGTAATTCCCTTCGCCAGGTGATCGCCATTCTTTCCGGCGCGAGAAATTAATGTCCCGGGCGCTTTCGGATTAAAAGTATTTTTGACCAGTAATGGAATCCCTTTCGCAACCGCAGGAGCGATGGCAGCAGGGTGAAGCACCTTGGCACCGAAGTACGACAACTCCATGGCTTCTTCATAAGTAATCCGCGGTAGCACAAACGCCGATGCAACCGTATTCGGATCGGCACTGAGGACGCCATCAACGTCTGTCCAGATTTCAATGATATCGGCGGAAAGGGCGGCGCCCACGATGGCGGCTGTGTAATCAGATCCATTCCGACCAATCGTAGTTGTCTGGCTGTCAATGGTTGATCCGATAAACCCGGTTACAACGGGAATTGCCCGACGCCGCCCACTAAAGCCGAACAGGTCGGCAAAAAACCGACGAGTTGCGCGATTAGTCTTTGCAAAATTCACGTTCGCGTTCGTGAACTGGTCGTCCGTCACTACGAATTGCCGGGCATCAACGAACCGTGCGGGGTGAGACCGGCTTATGTGTGCCGCGACAATCAGCGCGCACAGGCGTTCGCCAAAGCTCGCCACAAGGTCGAGCGCTTGTGGCGGGCCATGACCCAGAAGTTGAATACCATGAAGCACCTCTTCTAACTCACCGACCAATTTATCGACTTGCGATCGGAGACGAGCACTCCTGCGTTTGCCAAGCAGATCGTCGACCGCAAAGCGATGGCGATGAACAATTTTCTTCCATGCCGCCTCGGTCTGCCGATCACCCTTTGCTGCCAGACGCGCGCATTCCAAAAGTTGGTTAGTCACTCCTTGAAAGGCAGAGACCACGACAATAACCGGTCCTCGCCTCGCTTCTTCCAAGACGATCTTGGCGACATCTCGGATGCGATCGGTCGTTGCAAGCGAAGAGCCGCCGAATTTCAGAATTTTCATTGGTTGTGATTTTCGCCTGCGATCAAAGCATAAAGATTCAAACGTCAGACGCCGGATGCTCAACCCCAGCATTATTCGGGCGAGACTCGGCAAAGTGCGTGAGGCAGGATCTGCAAGGTAGCGCGACAGGATTCCTTCAGCCGCTCGGAGTGACGAACAGGGTGCTATTTGCCCAACGGCGTGCTGATTTCGGTGCCGGGTGGCGGACTGAACTCAAACTGGCTGGCCGGGATGGCGGCATGGTTCGGATTCTGGTAGGTCGTCACGATCTGATCACCGTTTGGCTGAAGCATATCGGTGCGCTCGGCAAAAAGATCGTCGCTCATGTGCAACAATAACTTTTGGAAAATCCGCTTCATCGATGGATTGCGCGGCGTCAGCTCAAGGTCGTAACCCTTTTCTGCCTTCTCTCCGGCAATGTGAAACGTGTGTTCAACGTTTTCCAAGTTAAGCGCGGTCGTGATGGCGGAAATGGCGGCATCAAGCGGCGAGCGTCTGGTCAGTGAATAATGCTCGGCTGATTTGAAGTTGGGGTAATAAATCCAAAGTTGTTGTCCATCGCTGACGGTGATGCTCGGGGCGTTACCCTTGCGTTCGACACGGAACTTGTTTGGGGCTTGAAACCAAATTTTTCCGCTGCTGTTGATCGGCTCGTCCAACAAGTGAACCTTTCGTTGCTCTTGAAAGTCGGCCTGCATGCTTGGAGCCGCGGTGCGCTTCTCGCGAATACGTTCGAGCAAGGTCTTGACGTCAGCGGGCGATAGCGGCGCGGCTCTCACGCCGATAGCGAGCAACGCTACCAGACAAATAACGGTAATTATTTTACGCATGTTCCAGTTCCGCTTTGGTAAAATGTTCCTGCGGCAGTTTTGGTTTAACTGCAACCGCCGCCGGCAAAGTGAAGAAGATGGTCGCAGCCAGGCTCCAGAACAAGCCAATGGCGCAGGCAATCCCCAGCCCGCTCAAGGTCGGGTTATGCGCCCAGCCGAGCGAACCGAATCCGGCAATCGCCGTCAATCCCGCGAGTGCAACCGGCTTCACCACTCCGGTAAGATCGCGTGCGACATCGTGGCTTCGCTGCCAAACTAACAAGACGTAGATTCCGTAATCAACGCCGATCGCAAGAACAAGGCGGAAAGCCAGCACATTTAACAAATTCAGCGGCACATGGAGCAATTTCATCGAAGCGATCATGGCTGCGACCGCGAGCGCCAGGGTTATCACTTGCACGAGCCAGAGGCGCAAGTCCCGATAAAGAATCGCCAAAAGCGAGGCATCGAATACGGCCATCAACGCACTGATCAGGAGTAACTGCCGATGCGACCACGGCACCAGATCGGTCAAAGTATAACTCCAGCCGGAGAGAGTGATCGGGATTCCTGCGACTGGCAATTCGCGTGCGAGGACATTCTTTTGTTCCTGCGTTGCCACCGGGGCATTGGTGGTGACGAACCCGGTTGTCGTGAGCGAATCCTGCGCGAAATAGCGTTCGACCAAAAACCACCAGACGGAGCCCGGCGGCAATTGCGTACGCCACGACGGGATTTTGTAATCAGGAGCAGCGGCTGCCTGGAGCTGGTTGAGTAACTCGAAGGCGGAAGCAAAAGCCCCGGGGTTAAATCGATTTTGAGTAAGCGCGTTTTCTAAGGCAGCGCGGGCCGCATCAAAGTTAATCGAGGCCAGCTTCTGGCGATTGCGTTCCATTTCGCGCGGTGAAAGGGCGAGCGCATTGGGAGTGGAGAAGCTCTTAATTTTGGCAGCGTGCTGCAGCTCGGCCCAGTGCTGCGAAATCGCTTTCCAGGAATCATGCAGCTGTTGTTCGTTTGAGGCCCGGACGATTCCAAGGACTGGTTCCCAGCGCACCGGCATTTTTTGCATGATCAAGCTGAGTGCGGTGCCGGCGCGACTGTTCTTCGGCTCCAGTGATCGCGCGTTTGCCTCGAAGGTCAGTGGAATTTGTGGGACGACTGCAATGATCAGCAATGCGATCAGAATGGGAGCGCTAATTGCGAGAATGGACCGCGGCCGGCCGAGCATGCGATGCACATAATTTTTCACCGAACCCAAAATCCAATCGCTGCGCAACGGAACATTTCTCCGCGGCACGAACAGGAAAAAGACCGTCGTCATCAAAAGCCCGGCCGCGGAAATTCCGATGGCGATGAGGACGCCGAGCTGAATAAATCCGGAAGAGTTGCTTAGGACGAGGGCGAGAAAACCAACCGCGGTGGTTAAGGCGCCAAAGAAAACCGCACGGCCAAGACTGTGAATGGCATCGGCGACTGCAACGCGATGTGCATCGCCTCCGTTTCGCGCCTGTTGATAGCGCCCATAAATCAGAATGGCGAAATCAACGCCGAGGCCGACCAGAATCGCGCAAAAGCCGACCGTCACCATGTTGAGGCGATGAAAAATCAAGAGACCGGCGGCCAGTCCAATCAGGCAACAAAGCAGAAGTGCGAAGCCCATACCAAGCAACGGGAGCCACCGCCGAAAGCCGATAAAAAAAACGGCGCCGACCAGCGCAATTGAACTCAGCACGGTGGCAATGATGTCGTGGCGCATACTCAACGAAATTTCCGCGACATAAGCGGAACGTCCTGTGATGAGCACTTCGAGTTTGCCGCCATCCCACCCGTCCAGGGCAGAAACGCGAAACGCATTCACCTGCTTCATCAGTTTCTGGCAATCGAAGGCGCTAATACTTGGCTGGTTCGTCACCGTCGGGAAGATGCGCATGGTGGAATCGGGCGAAGTCAACGGCTGATCCGTTTCCATCGCGGCGTTGCCGGCAAATGGTTTGAGCGAAGGCGTGATCAGGCCGAGTGGATCGAGCGTTAACTCTATTTCGGGCCGCGGCGAGCCGCTTTCGATTTCCCGGCGCAATTGCGCGAGGCGTTCCTGAATTTTCTGGGGTTGAAGCAAAGAGAGAGCACGATCAAAATCCTCCGGCTCGAGATTGAGCAGAAGCGGGAGCGCGATCCGCTGTAGATCGCGCACTCCATCCGGTGTTTCCATGGGCGAACCCGCCAGGACGCGAACGCACCATGGTTGCGCCCGCAGATTCTCGACAAATTTCGGCGCGAATTCTTCGAGCTTGTCTACGTCCTCCGGCTGACAAAGAAGGGCGAACGTCAGTTCGCGCGTCTGCGCAAACTCACTGTTGTAGATCTTGAGGCCTTCGACCGAATCAAATCCCCGCGGCAGCAAATTGAGGACTTCGGTATCGAGCCGCAAAAACGCCACCAGAATGCCGACACTGGAGATCGCGATCAGCACGACCACGCTCCACATCAGGCCGCGGCGTTCCGTAACAAGAAAGGCAACCTTTTCGCTGAATCGCATCGCAGAAAAGCTTGGCGACTGCCTAGAAGCGCAACACGAAAGTTTCCGATCCTTCACTCACCCGCACAATTTGGTTTTGCGGATTGCGCAAAATTTCCCGGCGCAAGGCGAGCCACCCGCTGGCCCGCGCCGGCGGCTGTTGAAGCGGCCCTGACCAGGGGATGCGTGCAAGCGGGCCCTGCACCCGAGCAAAAGTGGGATCGGTTCGCATGACTAGTAAAGTGACGCCTGGGCCTTTGCTGAAAGTCAATTCGAAATCACCGCGATTGGAGTAGCGAACGAACACCTCTCCGATGAGGGACGTTTTTCTGCCGCGATAAGAAAGCTGACCGTTGCGAGCAGTCCACGTCCGACTCGGTGGTGAGAATTGATGGATTGCGCAGCTGCTCAAAGTGAGGGCAACAGCCAGGATCGATGCGATTCGCCCCATATTATATAGGGGCGGGCTTAAGGGGCGCCGTTTGACCGTCGCTTTTGGGCATGAGGGAAAGTCGCGGACAAAGATTCCAGCGTCTTTGCAAGCGCACGATGAGATAAAAAAGTTCCATCCGCCAGCGGATGGCGAAGCGGTTGCCAATGTTACCGCCGAGCACGGCATTCACTGCCGGTGGAATCTGGAAAAGCTCGGTCGGCGTTAGGAAAACTTCGATGAATTCCTTGCCGCCATACCACGACTCAACGAAACGCAGATAAACGTCCATCGCGCGATTGACCAACCGCTCGTAATGACGGAACAGACGCCGGGCGCGTTTTGGGTGATCGAGCACTTCGTGTAAAACGTCCGCCGCTTGTTCGCCGGCGAGGACCGCGAGAAAAACGCCGCTGCTGAAAACTGGATCGATGAAGCCGGCGGCATCGCCGGCCAGCAACCAGCGATCGCTGGTGAGTCTTTCGCTCCGATAGGAAAAGTCGGCCGCAGTGTAAACCTGCGAAACCCGACGGCCCGCGCCGATGCGATTGCGCACGAGCGGTTGCTCCGCGATAGCGCGCTCGAAAAATTCCTCGGCGGAAAGTCCAGAGCTTTTGAAGTCCGCCGCCTCCAATACGATGCCGATACTGGTGCGATCGTTTTCCAGTGGGATGACCCAGAACCAGCTTTGCAAAGTGCGAACCATACGGGTGAGCGTGGCATCGATTCCCTCCTCTCGTTCCAACCCTTCATAGTGCGCAAAGAGCGAAAGCTTTTGTAAATGTTGATAGCTTTTCTTCAGCTTAAACTTATTCCCGATTACGGAATTCCGCCCGCTCGCGTCGACAACATAGCGCGCCCGAATGTTTTCGGAGAGACGCGCTTCAGCCCGTCCGAGGACACGCGAACGCGCGTCCCTCCGTAGGGAGAGCATCGCGCCATCTCGATCGAAATCGACGTTCTCGACTAAGGTTTCCTCGCGCACTTCCGCGCCCGATTCCGCCGCGTGATCCAGCAACATCTTGTCGAATTTCGATCGTGTCACTTGATACGAACGATCGGTGCGAGAACCGAATCCATCCTTGAAGTAAAACTTCGCTGCTTTTTCTCCACCGGCTTCCGCGATCTCGCCCCCAAACTTTTCGAGAAAGCTGGCACGTAACTTTTCCTGAAGGCCAAGCCGGGTAAATGTTTGCATGCTGAACGGCAGAAGCGACTCGCCGATGTGGAAACGGGGAAACTTGTCGCGTTCGAGCACGATCACGCGTCGCCCCGCTTTGCTGAGCAACGTCGCCGCGGTGCTCCCGGCGGGGCCGCCGCCGATAATCGCAACATCATAACTTTCCATCGCCAGAAAGTAGCCGAGTTCGCGGGGAAGCAAAGGGTAGCGCACGCGTCTCGGCCTTCGCGGACTTTTCTGCAAAGATTGTTCCGGCGAGACGCCGAAACCAGCACGCGGGACGCGCGCGCAACCCGGAACACTGCGGCAAACGCGGCGGTTCACGTGGTTTGAGAGACGCCGCACCTTGTAAGGAGCATGCTTTCGTATTAACGAATCAACAGATGAAGTTGATCGACCGTTTCGTCAGCCGCGAGCTGATCGTGAATCTTTTGTTCGCGATCTTCGTCCTCAGTCTCGTCCTCGTCGTTGGCAATATTTTTCGCAAGCTCCTGCCGTTGCTGGTGAATCACGACGTCCCAGTCGAGTATCTCGTTAGCTTTATTGCCTACGTGCTGCCGTTTTCGCTAATTTTCACGATTCCGTGGGGATTGTTAACCGCGATCCTGCTGGTTTTCGGACGCTTGTCGGCCGATAACGAGCTCATCGCGCTCCGCTCCAACGGCGTGAGTGTGCCGCGCGTTTGCGTCTCACTTGCCTTTGTCGCTCTCATCTGCACCGCCATTAGCTTATGGCTGAATGTGCAGGTCGCCCCGGCAGCGCAGGAAAAACTGCGTTCCAGCCTCTACGATCTCGCAACTAGAAATCCGATGGCGCTTTTCGGCAGCGATCAAGTGATCGACGAATTTCCGGGCCGTAAAATTTATGTCGGAAAAAAAGATGGCAATAAACTCGAGAACATTACGGTTTTTGAAATGAATGAGCAGTCATTGCCGGTGCG
>Ga0070668_100002153_pt1 | contig 14423 bp, 14 predicted proteins | sample KBSS43metaG_FD_64661 | JGI IMG/M metagenome (GOLD analysis project Ga0070668, IMG submission 64661) | Switchgrass rhizosphere microbial communities from Kellogg Biological Station, Michigan, USA - KBS S4-3 metaG | ecosystem: Host-associated > Plants > Roots > Rhizosphere > Soil ... | reverse complement strand
CGAGAAGGAAGGCCGGAATGTGCCGTGCCCGCCGGAACTGACCGCGTTGTTGCAAGCGCACTTGAGTCAGTTCGGCACCGCGCCGGACGGACGACTGTTTCGGGGTGCCCGCAACGGTGGCCGTGTTCGTAGCACGGTCTACGGCCGGACGTGGGCGGCCGCGCGCGGCCTCGCCTTCCCGGCTGAGGTTGCCGCTGGACCGCTCGCGAAGCGACCGTACGACCTGCGCCACGCGGCCGTGTCCACGTGGCTCAGCGGCGGAGTGGAGCCGACTCGAGTAGCGAAGTGGGCGGGACACAGCCTTTCCGTCCTACTGCGGGTGTACGCGAAGTGCCTGGATGGGGGTGAGCAGGCCGCGCGCGACCGTGTCGAACGAGCCCTTGCCGGCCGATAGTCCGCTCCAGAAGCGTGGGGCGCATGTGGGGCGAACAGCCGCCGGGACCCGCATACGGCCGCACACAGCCGCACAACACAAGAGAGCCCCACGACCTTATTTTCCCTGGTCGTGGGGCTGTTCTTGCTGGGTGGCGGGTGAGGGATTCGAACCCCCGTAGGCGTAAGCCAACTGGTTTACAGCCAGTCCCCTTTGGCCACTCGGGTAACCCGCCATGGCCGATCGTACCGGCCGGGGAGAAGCTTACCCAACGCCTCCGCGCGGGGGTCAACCGGGATACCCCTCCCCCGGTGGGGGCTAGGCTGGGTGGCCCCTGACGAGCGAGTACGAGGTGTGAGGACACGTGGCGGATCCGTCTTTCGACGTCGTGAGCAAGGTCGACCGCCAGGAGGTGGACAACGCGCTGAACCAGGCAGGCAAGGAACTCGGGACGAGGTTCGACTTCCGCGGCACCGGCACGACGATCAACTGGGCCGGCGAGGAGGCGATCGCGATCGAGTCCGAGACCGAGGAGCGCGCACTGGCCGCGGTCGAGGTGTTCAAGGAGAAGCTGATCAAGCGCAGCATCTCGCTGAAGGCCTTCGAAGCGGACGAGCCGGCGCTTTCGGGCAAGATCTACAAGATCTCGGGCAAGATCCTCCAGGGCATCGCGTCGGACAAGGCGAAGCAGATCGCCAAGTTCATCCGCGACGAAGGCCCGAAGGGCGTCCAGGCCCAGATCCAGGGCGACCAGCTGCGCGTTTCGGGCAAGAAGAAGGACCAGCTGCAGGACGTCATCGCCCTGCTCAAGGGCAAGGACTTCGAGATCGCGCTGCAGTTCACCAACTACCGGTGAGCCCGCCGGCCCGCGGGCGCCCACCGGGCGCCCGCGGGTCAGGACGGCGTGATCGTCCAGCTGCCTTCCCAGTCGTCGATCCGGACGAATGCCGGGCCGGACACCTCCACTGTGCGCTGCTGCTCGCCGATCTCGTTGACCAGCAGGTCGACGCTCGACTCCGTGGTCGCCCACAGCGCCACGTGGCCCGAGCCCTTCGCCGTGAACGCCGCCTGGGTCACGCCTTCCGGGACCCGGAACACCGCGTCGCCCTTTCCTGATGTCGGCTTGCCCGGCGAGAGCAGCGGCACGCTGCGGAAGTCGGCGATCGTCGCCGTCCAGGGGGCGTTCGCCTGGACCGAAACCTTCGTCACCGGGTGGCCCGACTCCGTGATGTCGAACCACGTCGTTCCGTGGTACTTGCCGATCGCGTTGACCAGCAGGGCGTCGGAGCCGTCCGTTTCCACGATCACGTTCGACGAGCACTTCGGGCAGTCGAACGTCACGAACGCCGGCTGGTCGGCCGGCCAGCTCGTCGCGAACTCGCCGGAGCCGGTGCCCGTGTGCGTCTCCGGAGGCACTTCGCGCGGCGCCGCGGGCGCCGACGACGTGGGCAACGTGGGTGACATCGGCGCGGGCTCCTCGGACGGAGCCGGCACGATCCGGCCGTAGCCGGTGGCGGGCGCGCACGCGACCGTCAGCGCCGCCGCGGCCACCAGTGCGCAGGACAGCCGGAAGTTCATCGTTCCCCCTCGGGGCCACCACCGGCCCTCTCGTGATCTTTCGGCGGCCTTTGCCGGAGCGTTACCGTCGCCATGAGTAACCGATCACCCCATCGTGCCCAGCGAACCCCTCGAACGCGCGAATGCCGCGCGTGACTGTCCACGAACGACCTCACTCGCGTGTTGTAATCGCGCGGTCACCGCGTGGAGAGGGTCAGAATGCGCCGATTGCTCGTCTTCGTGCTGTCGCTCGCCTCCGTCGCCGCCCTGGTGACACCCGCGAGCGCCGCGGAGCGCAAGCAGCTCGTGCCCGGCTTCGGCGCGTATGCGCGGCTGATCCGGCTCGAGTACTCGGTCATCGGCCGCGGGCGCATCATCGCGGCGCTGACCAGCCAGGACTCCGGCGGCAAGTTCACGCCGATCATGGAGAGCACGGACGAGGGCCAGACGTTCGAAAAGATCGGCGAGATCCGCGATCCCGACGGCCGGGCCGGCCAGTGCTGCGGCACCATCTACGAACTGCCGCAGCGGGTCGGCAAGCTCCGCGCGGGCACCCTGCTGTGGGCCGCCTCCTACCGCCAGGACGCCGGGGCCCAGCGCCGCGTCGGCATCAAGGTCTGGGCGAGCAAGAACGGCGGCCGCGCGTGGACGTTCCTCGCCGAGGCCGCCCGGTCGCACAACATCGACGGCATCTGGGAGCCCGAGTTCACCGTCGACGCGGGCGGCACGCTCTGGCTGCACTACGCCGACGAGACGCAGGCGCCGAAGTACGGGCAGGTGCTCAACCGGGTCGCCTCGACCGACGGGGTGAACTGGGGCACCAAGCAGCTCACCATGGGGATCCCACCGGACCGGGTCCGGCCGGGCATGCCGATCATCCGGCGGCTGCCCGACGGCCGCTACTACTTCGCCTACGAGATCTGCAACTACCGCGACCGCTTCTGCGACCCGTACTTCAAGATCTCCCCCGACGGCGCCAACTGGGGCGACCCGGCCGACCCCGGCACCCGCGTCACCACGGCGAACGGCAACTACTTCCAGCACGCGCAGACGATCACGCTGTTCCCCGGCGGCCCGAACGGTGTGCGGATCGTCATGGTCGGGCAGATCTACACCAACGCCAAGGGCACCCCGCAGCCGAAGAACGGCCAGGTGCTGCTGGCGAACGACAACTTCGGCAGCGGCAACTGGTACGAGCTGCCCGCTCCCGTGCACATCACCGGCATCTACGACAACTTCTGCCCCAACTACTCCTCGACGCTGCTTCCGGTGGACGGCGGCAAGAACGTGCTGGAAATCGCGACCGAGAACAACTCCGGCTGCAAGGCCTACTTCGGCAAGGGGCCGGCCTTCTAGCGCTTCCCCGTCCGGTCCCGGCGCCCGGCCCGTAGGGTGGACCTGAGCCGAGGACCGACCAAGAGGAGCAGCCAATGAAGGGCATCGTGCTGGCCGGAGGTAGCGGGACACGCCTGCACCCGATCACCCAGGCGGTGTCGAAGCAGCTGCTCCCGGTCTACGACAAGCCGATGGTCTACTACCCGATCTCGGTGCTGATGCTGGCCGGGATCCGCGAGATCCTCGTCATCTCCACCCCCGCCGACCTGCCGATGTTCCGGAAACTGCTGGGCAACGGCGACCAGTTCGGCGTCTCGTTCTCCTACGCCGAGCAGCCCAGCCCGAACGGCCTGGCCGAGGCGTTCGTGATCGGCGCGGACTTCATCGGCGACGACGACGTGGCGCTCGTGCTCGGCGACAACATCTTCTACGGCCAGGGCTTCTCCGGCCGGCTCCAGACCGCGGTCGCGGAGCTCGACGGCTGCATTCTGTTCGGCTACCCGGTCAAGGACCCCGAGCGCTACGGCGTCGGCGAGGTCGACGCGGACGGCAAGCTGGTCTCCATCGAGGAGAAGCCGGCCAAACCCCGCTCGAACAAGGCGATCACCGGGCTGTACTTCTACGACAACCAGGTCGTCGAGATCGCGCGCGCGCTCAAGCCGTCGGCGCGCGGCGAGCTGGAGATCACCGACGTCAACCTGACCTACGTGCGCCAGGACCGGGCGATGCTGGTCGAGCTGAGCCGCGGGTTCGCCTGGCTCGACACCGGCACGCACGACTCGCTGCTCGAGGCGGGGCAGTTCGTGCAGGTGCTGGAGCACCGCACCGGCGTGCGCATCGCGTGCCTCGAGGAGATCGCGCTGCGCATGGGCTTCATCGACGCCGACGAGTGCTACGCGCTGGGCGAGAAGCTGGCGAAGTCCGGTTACGGCGACTACGTGAAGGCAGTCGCCGTAGCGGCGGGAGCTTCGGCCTAGCGGGGCACGGCTTCAGAGGCCGCCCGGCCCGCGGCGGGCCATCTCCTCGAGCCGCCGGACGCGCTCGGCGATCGGCGGGTGGGTCGAGAACAGCTTGCTCAGGCCCTCGCCGGGGCGGAACGGGTTCGCGATCATCAGGTGCGACTGCGACACCAGCTGCGGCTCGGCCGCGAGCGGCCGGGCCCGCGTCCCCGCCTCCAGCTTCCGCAGCGCCGAGGCCAGGCCCAGCGGGTCGCCGGTCAGCTCCGCGCCGGACGCGTCCGCCTGGTACTCCCGCGACCGGCTCACGCCCATCCGGATGACCGCCGCCGCGATCGGCCCGACGAAGATCAGCAGCAGGCTGAGCAGGGGGTTCCCGTCGCGGTTGTTGCCGCCGAAGAACAGGCCGATGTTCGCGAGCACGCTGATCAGGCTGGCCAGCGCGCCGGCGACGCACGAGATCAGGATGTCGCGGTTGTAGACGTGGGACAGCTCGTGGCCGAGCACCGCCCGCAGCTCGCGCTCGTCGAGCAGGTCGAGGATGCCGGTGGTGCAGCACACCGCCGCGTGCCGCGGGCTGCGGCCGGTCGCGAACGCGTTCGGCGCGGCGGTCGGGCTGAGGTAGAGCCGCGGCATCGGCTGGCGGGCCACGGTCGCGAGCTCGCGCACGATCCGGTACATCGCGGGCTGCTCGGCCTCGGACACCGGCCACGCCCGCATCGCGCGCAGCGCCAGCTTGTCCGAGTTGAAGTAGGCGAAGGCGTTGATCCCGAGCGCGACGACCAGGCCGATGACCAGCGCGCCACGGCCGAAGAGCCCGCTGATCGCGATGATGATCGCCGACAGCAGGCCGAGCAGCAACGCCGTCTTGAGTCCGTTCTGGTGCCCGTGCACGCGCGCTCGCCTCCGTCCGCTCTTCAAGTGGGTTACCCAGTGGAAACAACGCGATCGGGGGACCCGAAGTTCCTTCGCGTGATGATCGCGCGGGTTACCCTCGGGAGGTGAGTTGATCAAGAGCGGAGGCGCCGATGCGAGGTCGCCAGCTACGCCGGAGGACCCTGTTCGCCCTGGTGACGGCGGGTGCCGGCACCCTGGCCCTGCCCGGTTCCGCGCGCGCCGAAGACGTCCGTTCGATCGACGTCGGGGGCGCCCCGGCCGGGATCGCGGTGAACCCCGTCACCGGGCTCGGGTACTTCGCGGATCCCCAGGCCGGGACGGTGTCGGTGGTGGACCCGCGCAGCGCGGCGGTCACCGCGGTGGTCCAGGTCGGCGGGGAGCCCGGTGACGTCGCCGTCGACCCGAAGGCCAACCGGATCTACGTCGCGAACCCGCCGGCGGGCACCGTGGTGGTGCTGGACGGCCGGACCCACGACCTGGTGAGCGTGGTCGGCGCGGGCGCCGGCGCGTCGGCGCTGGCGGTCGACGAGCAGGCGAACCGCGTCTACGCGACCAGCGGCGACACCGGCATGCTCGCCGTGCTCGACGGCGTCAGCTGCACCCTGACGGCGCTCGTGCCGGGCCCGAAGCCGAGCCTCGCCGGGATCGCCGTCGACCCCGGCCGCAAGCTGGCCTACTGCGCGAGCACCGCCACCGACTCGGTGGAGGTGTTCGCCATCGACAGCGGGAAGTTCGTCGCGAGCGTGAAGGTCGGGCACAACCCGACGGCCGTCGCGGTGCACCACGAGAGCGGCACGGTGTACGTCGCCAATTCCGGCATCCACCACATGTCCATTGTGGACGCGGCAACCCGGACCGAGCGCAAGACCGTGCTGCTGCGCAGCGAATCGTCCGCGGTGGCCGTGCACCAGGGCACGAACACCGTCTACACCAACGGCGGGCAGAACGGGCTGAGCCGGATCGACGGCGCCGCCGGCGCGCTGTCCGGCGAGCTGTCGCTGGGCATCAACCCCGGCGACGTCGCGATCGACCAGCGCACGCGCACGGTGTTCGTCACCGACCCCTTGCACGGCAGGGTCTTCGTGATCGGCGACTTCTGACCGCCGGCCCGCCAGGCAGGCCCTCGGCGCGGTTCAGCCGTCCTTCGCGAACCGCCTGGTCAGCGCCGCGACACCGATGCCCACAACGGCCAGCACGAGCCCCACGACGAACCAGCCCACCAGCGCCAGCACCACGCCCGCGGCCGCGAACAGGACGAACTCCACCAGGAAGCGGGCCGGTTCCGGCAGCCGCCGGCGGGCCCGCGGGGCGATGAACAGGCCCCAGATCGCGGCCGCTCCCGCCGGGAGCAGGACGGCGTCGACGATCGCCAGCGCCACGCCGCCGCCGAGGTGGGCGCCCGCCACCGCGAGGCCGGCCAGCAGCGCCAGCTCGGTCAGGAAGCGGATCGTCAGCACCACGCCCGCGACCCCGCTCAGGCGGGGCGTCGGCTCAGAAGTCATCGGGCCAGCCTAGGGCGCGCCGGCCACGCCCCCGGCGCCACGTCCACTGTGGACTTTGTGGGTACGGCCAGGTACCGTCCGTGATCTCTGCCACACCTCACCCGGTCGGCGTGATGATGTTGCGGTTCCGAATCGGTCCACCAGGCCGCCCCGCGTCGGTGTAACGACCATCCGGCGCCGGTCGACGTGTCTAACGCATATCGCGACCGCGAGCCAAGGAGCCTGGTAGATGACCACATGTCGACTCTGCGGTTCGACAAACACAGCCAGCGTCGTCGACCTCGGTGCGACTCCCCCGTGTGAGCGATTTCTGACCGCCGGGCAGCTCGACGAGCCGGAGGCCACTTTTCCGCTCCACCTGCAGGTCTGCACCGACTGCTGGCTGGCCCAGATCCCGCCGCTGATCGACCCCGACGACACCTTCACCGAGTACGCCTACTTCTCGTCCTTCTCGACGTCGTGGGTGGAGCACGCGAAGCGCTTCGTCGACGGCGCGGTCGAACGGCTCGGCCTCGGCGAGAAGTCGTTCGTCGTGGAAGTCGCCAGCAACGACGGTTACCTGCTCAAGCACGTCGTCGGGCACGGTATCCGCTGTCTGGGCGTCGAACCTTCGGTGAACGTCGGGCAGGCGGCGCGTGACGCCGGCGTGCCCACCCTCACGGCCTTCCTTTCCGGGGAAACCGGCCGGAAAGTGCGCGAGGAGCACGGGCCCGCGGACCTCGTCGCCGCGAACAACGTCTACGCGCACATCCCCGACGTCCTCGGCTTCACCCAGGGACTGCGGGCGCTGGTCGCGGACGACGGCTGGGTCTCCATCGAGGTCCAGCACCTGCTCACGCTGATCGAGAAGAACCAGTACGACACGATCTACCACGAGCACTTCCAGTACTACACGGTCGAATCGGCGCGCCGGGCGCTCGCGACCGGTGGGCTGACCGTGGTCGACGTCGAACTCCTGCCGACGCACGGCGGGTCGATCCGGCTCTGGGCCCGTCCCGACGCGGTCGCGGGCCCGCCGAGCAGCCGGATGACCGACGTGCTGGCCGCGGAGAAGGCGGCCGGGCTGCACGAGCTGTCCGGGTACACCGAGTTCGCCGAGCGCGTCACCCGCGTGCGGCTGGACCTGCTGAAGTTCCTCATCGAGGCGCGCAACGACGGCAAGACCGTCGTCGGCTACGGCGCCCCGGGCAAGGGCAACACCCTGCTCAACCACTGCGGGATCCGCACGGACCTGCTGAGCTACACGGTCGATCGCAACCCGTACAAGCACGGCCGGTTCACCCCGGGCACGCGCATCCCGGTGCTGCCCCCGGAGCGGATCGAAGCCGATCGGCCCGACTACGTGCTCGTCCTCCCGTGGAACCTCCGGGAGGAACTGACCGAACAGCTGTCGTTCGTGGGTGCCTGGGGCGGAAAGCTCGTGTTCCCCATTCCCCGCCTGGAAATCGTCGAGGTGTCGTGAAGTGAAGGTCGTTCTCTTCTGCGGTGGCTACGGGATGCGGATGCGCAACGGCGCCGCGGACGACGTCCCCAAGCCGATGGCGATGGTCGGTCCGAGACCGCTCATCTGGCACGTGATGCGGTACTACGCGCATTTCGGCCACACCGAATTCATCCTGTGCCTCGGCTACGGCGCGGCGCACATCAAGAACTTCTTCCTGAACTACCAGGAAACCATTTCGAACGACTTCGTCCTGCGCAACGGCAAGCCGGAGCTGCTGTCGACCGACATCGCGGACTGGACGATCACGTTCGTGCAGACCGGGATCGAGTCGCCGATCGGTGAGCGCCTGCGCCGGGTCCGCGACCACCTCGACGGCGACGAAATGTTCCTCGCGAACTACGCCGACGTCCTTTCCGACGTGCCGCTGCCCGACATGATCGAGCGGTTCTCCAACACCGACGCCGGCGCGTCGATGATGGTCGTGCCGCCGCAGTCGTCGTTCCACTGCGTGGAAATGGACGAAGGCGGCAAGGTCGGCTCGATCACCGCGGTGAGCGAAATGCCGCTGTGGGAGAACGGCGGGTACTTCGTGCTGCGGCAGGAGGTGTTCGACCACATCCCGGAGAACGGCGACCTGGTCGCCGACGGCTGCGGCGAGCTGGCCAAGCGCGGCCGGCTGCTGGCCTACCCCTACCGCGGTTTCTGGAAGCCGACCGACACGGTCAAGGAACGGGCCGCGCTGGACAACGCCTACACCCACGGTGACCGGCCCTGGGCACTCTGGGAGCACCCCGCGGCGAGCATCGCGTGATCGGGCTGCGGCCGGGACGGCTCGGCGGCGTCGTCGCCCTCGGCGCGCACTGCGACGACATCGCGATCGGCGCCGGCGGCACCCTGCTGACGCTGTGCGCGTCGCGGCCGGGGCTGCGGGTCGACGCCCTGGTCCTCTCCGGCGGCGGCACGCCCCGCGAGGACGAGGAGCGGGCGGCGCTCGCGGCGTTCTGCCCCGGCGCCGAGCTCGACGTCACGGTGCTGAAGCTGCCGGACGGGCGGTTCCCGGCGCACTGGGAAGAAGCCAAGAACGCCCTGGAAGAGCTGCGGCGGCGGACCGACCCGGACGTCATCCTGGCGCCCCGGACCGACGACGCCCACCAGGACCACCGCGGGCTCGCGAAGCTGGTCCCGACGGCGTTCCGCGACCACCTCGCGCTGGGCTACGAGATCGTCAAGTGGGACGGCGACCTCGGCAGCCCGTCGGTGTACCAGCCGCTCGACGACGACGTCGCCGAGTCGAAGGTCCGGCTGCTCCAGGAGCACTACGCGTCGCAGCGGCACCGGCCGTGGTACGACCGCGAGGCGTTCCTCGGCCTGGCGCGGATCCGCGGGATCGAAGCGGCCGCGAAGTACGCCGAAGCGTTTTTCGTCAAGAAACTCACTCTCGACCTGAAGGGCTGAATTCGATGCGGGTGTTGCTGACGGGGCACAAGGGCTACCTGGGGACGGTGATGGCCCCGGTGCTCGCCGCCGCCGGCCACGAGGTCGTCGGCCTCGACTCCGGGCTGTTCGAGGACTGCCTGCTCGGGCCCGCCCCGGCCGACCCGGCCGGGCACGTCGTCGACCTCCGGGACGTCCAGCCGAAGCACGTGTCGGGGGTGGACGCCGTGATCCACCTGGCCGCGCTGTCGAACGACCCGCTCGGCTCGCTCGCGCCGGACCTGACCTACGACATCAACCACCACGCGTCGGTGAAGCTCGCGAAGCTGGCGAAGGACGCGGGCGTCCAGCGGTACATCTACGCGTCGACCTGCTCGGTGTACGGCGCGGGCGGCGACAGCCTCGTCGACGAGGACGCGCCGCTGAAGCCGGTGACGCCGTACGCCGAGTCGAAGGTGCGCGTCGAGGCCGACGTCCACGAGCTCGCCGACGACGACTTCACCCCGGTCTACATGCGCAACGCGACCGCGTTCGGCTACTCGCCCCGGCTGCGCGGCGACATCGTGCTGAACAACCTGACCGCGCACGCGCACCTGTCCGGCGAGGTGCTGGTGCTCTCCGACGGCACGCCGTGGCGGCCGCTGGTGCACGCCCAGGACATCGCGCGCGCGTTTGCCGCCGCGTTGTCGGCGCCCAAGGAGGCCGTGCACAACAAGGCCTTCAACATCGGGACCGAGGACAACAACGTCACCGTCGCCGAGATCGCCCAGGAGGTCGTCGAGGCCGTGCCGGGCTCGACGCTGAACATCACCGGCGAGGCGGGCGCCGACCCGCGGTCGTACCGCGTCGACTTCTCGCGCTTCCGTGCGGCGATCCCCGGGTTCACCTGCGAGTGGTCGGTCAAGGACGGCGCCGTCGAGCTCATCGAGGCCTACCGGAAGTTCGGGCTCACCCGTGAGTCGTTCGAGCAGCTGTTCACCAGGCTCGCCTGGCTGCGCAGCGAGGGCGAAGCCGGCCGCGTCGACGACACCCTGCGGCGGCCGTAATGGCGGGCCCGCAGCTGCGGACCGGGGCGGAACTGCACGCCCTGGTCGAGCGGCTGTACCCGATCTGCCGCAGCATCACCGGCGACGGCGTGCGGCAGACGCTGGACATCATCGGCGAGCACATCGCGCTCGAGCGGCACGAGGTCCCGACCGGCACCCCGGTGCTGGACTGGACGATCCCGCAGGAGTGGAACATCCGGGACGCGTACGTCGCCTCGCCTGACGGCTCGCGCGTCATCGATTTCCAGGAGTCGAACCTGCACGTCGTCGGGTACAGCGTCCCGGTGTCGGCGCGGATGCCGCTGAGCGAGCTGCGGGAACACCTGCACACGCTGCCCGACCAGCCGTCGTGGGTGCCCTACCGGACCAGCTACTACGCCCCGGCCTGGGGATTCTGCCTCGCGCAGGAGAAGCTCGACGCGCTGCCCGACGGCGAGTACGACGTCGTCATCGACTCGACGCTGGAAGACGGCTCGCTCACCTACGGCGAGCACGTCGTCCCCGGCCGCGTCACCGACGAGGTCATCGTGTCCTGCCACGTGTGCCACCCGTCGCTGGCCAACGACAACCTCGCCGGCATCGCGGTGGCCGTCTCGCTGGCCCAGCAGCTGGCTGAGTCGCGGCCGCACTACACCTACCGGTTCCTGTTCATGCCGGGCACGATCGGCTCGATCACGTGGTTGGCGCGGAACTCTTCGCGGATCGAAAGGGTCAAGCACGGGCTCGTGCTGGCCTGCGCCGGCGACCCGGGGGCCTTGACCTACAAGAAGTCCCGCCGCGGCGACGCCGAGATCGACCGCGTCGTGCAGCACGTACTGCGTTCGCGGGAGCATCGCGTTGTCGACTTCTCGCCGTATGGCTACGACGAGCGCCAGTTCTGCTCGCCGGGCTTCAACCTCGGTGTCGGTTCCCTGACGCGGACGCCGTACGCGGGCTACCCCGAGTACCACACCTCCGCCGACAACCCGGGTTTCGTTTCGCCTGCGGCCATGGAGGACACGCTCGGCGCGCTTCGCGACGCCTTCGGCGTCCTGGACCGCAACCGCCGCTACGTCAACCTCAGCCCGTACGGCGAGCCGCAGCTCGGCAAGCGCGGGCTGTACGGCTCGCTCGGCGGCCGCAGCGACGCCAAGCAGGCCCAGATGGCGATGCTGTGGGTGCTCAACCTCTCCGACGGCGAGCACACCCTCCTGGACATCGCCGAGCGCGCCGGGCTGCCCTTCGAGATCGTCGACGTCGCGGCGCGTGCCCTGCACGACGCGGGCCTGGTGAAGGAGTGAGTGACGTGGCCAGGCATCGCCGCGTCCCGCGCTCGATCCTCCGGTCGGGCGCCGTGCGCGCCATGGCCGGGCGGCTGAGCTGGGGACTCGGCGACCAGGCGGTGTCCAGCCTGACCAACTTCGCCGTCGGGCTGTACGTGGCCCGCTCGCTCGGCACCTTCGCGTTCGGCATCTTCAGCCTCGCGTGGGTGACCTACGGCGTGGTGCTCAACGTCTCGCGCGGCCTGGCCACCGACCCGCTGATGGTGCGGTTCAGCGCCGTGCCGGAGGACCGCTGGCGCGCGGGCGTGGCGAGCGCGTCCGGCACCGCGATCGGCGTCGGCTGCGTGACCGGGCTGGTCAGCCTGGTCGCCGGGCTCGCCGCGGGCGGCCCGCTCGGCAACGCGTTCGTCGCGCTCGCCGTCGTGCTGCCCGGCCTGCTGCTGCAGGACGCCTGGCGGTTCGCGTTCTTCGCCAAGGGCGCGGGCAAGCAGGCCTTCATCAACGACTGCGTCTGGGGCGCGGCCCTGCTCCCGGCGCTGTACATCGCCGCCCAGGTCCACACGGTGGTCGCGTTCGTGCTGGCCTGGGGCCTTTCCGGCGCGGCCGCGGCGATCTACGGCTGGTTCCAGACCAGGATCCTGCCCCACCCCCGCGAGGCGCTGGGCTGGTTCCGGCGGCAACGCGACCTGAGCGTCCGCTACCTGGTCGAGAACGTCAGCAACAGCGGCGCGTCGCAGCTGCGGGCATACGGTCTCGGCGCCATCGCCGGGATCACGGCCGTCGGCGCGGTCCGCGGCGCCGAACAGCTCCTCGGCCCGTTCCTGGCCCTGCTCATGGGGCTGTCCCTGGTCACCGTCGCCGAGGGCGCGCGGGTGCTTCAGCGGGCGCCGCACCGGCTGAAGCACTTCTGCGTGATCCTCGGTGGCGGCCAGGCCGCCGCCGCGCTGTGCTGGGGCCTCGGCCTGCTGCTCCTGGTGCCCGACAGCGCCGGCCGGTGGGTGATGGGGTCGGTGTGGGACTCGTCGTCCCCGCTGATCCTGCCGGTGACCCTGGCCGTCGTCGGCGCGAGCTTCGCGACCGGCGCCGCGGCCGGGCTGCGCGCGCTCGGCGCGGCTCCGCGCAGTTTGCGGTCACAGCTGATCGCGTCGCTGTTCTACGTCACCTTCGGCATCACCGGCGCGTTCCTCGGCGGCGCGGCCGGATCCGCGTGGGGCGTCGCGACGGCCACCCTCGGCGGGTCCGTCGTCTGGTGGCTGCAGTTGCGGCTCGGCCTGCGCGAGTACGTGCCGCCGGGCGCCGACGAGCCCACCGTGGTGTTCGAGCCGATCAAAGAGCCGATCAAGGAATGAGGACTCCATGACCACCGTCCCGCGGCTGAGCCTCGGCCTCCCGGTGTACAACGGCGAGGAGTACCTCGCCGAGTCGCTGGACGCCCTGCTCGGCCAGACCTACGAAGACTTCGAGCTGATCATCTCGGACAACGCCTCGACGGACGGCACCGACGAGATCTGCCGGCGCTACGCCGAGAAGGACTCCCGGATCCGCTACGTGCGGCAGCCGAAGAACATCGGCGCGACCCCGAACCACAACTACGTGTTCGAGGTGTCCCGCACCGAGCTCTTCAAGTGGGTCTCCCACGACGACCTCTACGCCCGCGACCTGCTCAAGCGGTGCATCGAGGCCCTCGACGAGCGCCCGGACGTCATCCTCGCCCACTGCGACCAGGCGATCATCGACGGCGACGGCCGCATCGTCCAGCCGCTCGAGTACACGCTGAACACCGCGTCCCCGCACGCCCCGGACCGCTTCCGCAGCATCCTGCTCGAGCCCGGCGGCGACGACTTCTACGGCGTCATCCGCGCCGACGTCCTCCGCCGCGTCAAGCCGCTCGACAGCTACCACCACGCCGACCGGACGTACTCCGCCGAGATGGCCCTGCACGGTCCCTTCCACCAGGTGCCCGAGCTGCTCTACTTCCGCCGCGACCACCCTGGCCGCGCGGAACGGGCCAACCCGACCATCCGGAGCCGGTGCGCGAATCTGGACCCGCGGCGCGCGAACCGGCTCCGGAACCCCACCGTCCGCCTGCTCGGCGAGTACGTCTACGGGTTCGCGGACCTGATCCGCCGCGCGCCGATCTCGGCCGCCGACAAGCGCGAGTGCTTCGCGCACCTCGGCAGCTGGCTGACCAACCGGGCGCGCTCCGGCCACGGCGAGCGTGTCGAGGACCGCGCGCCGACCGCCTCCGACGTCGCCACGGTGAACACGATCGTGGCCGGCCGCGAAGGCAGGCTCGCGTGAAACGTGCCCCGCGCGTCGGCGTCTTCGGCCTCCTCGGCTCGGGGAACCTCGGCAACGACGGTTCCCTCGAAGCCGTGCTCGGCTACCTGCGCGCCGAGCACCCGGACGCCGTCCTGACCGGCCTGGTGGGCGGTCCGGACATCGTCCGCGAGCGGTACGGCGTCGACACCACGCCCCTGCACTGGAACCAGGCCGAGTACGAGACGGCGTCCGGCCTCCGGTCGATCGTCCTCAAGGGACTCGGCAAGCTGGTGGACATCGGCCGCACGGCCGCCTGGGTCCGCAAGCAGGACGTCGTCATCGTGCCCGGCATGGG
>Ga0070668_100002151_pt1 | contig 14427 bp, 11 predicted proteins | sample KBSS43metaG_FD_64661 | JGI IMG/M metagenome (GOLD analysis project Ga0070668, IMG submission 64661) | Switchgrass rhizosphere microbial communities from Kellogg Biological Station, Michigan, USA - KBS S4-3 metaG | ecosystem: Host-associated > Plants > Roots > Rhizosphere > Soil ... | reverse complement strand
GTGTTGCCCTCCTTGGCGAGCATCCGCCCCCAGTCGAAGGTGTAGTCGCGCTCGCGGTCACCGGACAGGTCGGCGTACTTGACCGCGCCGATGCCCACCGCCTCGGCGACCTTCCGCTGGTCCGGCGCGTCGAGCTCACTGCGTTCGGCGACGACGGCCGCGGCCTGCGTCACGGCTTCGGTGAGCAGGTCGACCAGCTTGATCGTCTCGCCGGCCCGGGTCCGCATGGTCTTGCCGTCGGCGCCCAGCACCGTGCCGAAGCCGATGTGCTCGGCGTTCCCGGTGAGCCAGCCCGCTTCGCGGCAGGTGGCGAAGAGCATCGCGAAGTGCTGCGCCTGCGGCGTCCCGACGACGTAGAGCAGGTCGGTGGCGCCGCGTTCGGCCGTCCAGTACCGGACGGTGGCCAGGTCGGTCGCGGCGTACCCATAGCCGCCGTCGCGCTTGCGGACGATCAGCGGCAGCCTGTCGCCTTCGCGGTTGCGGAATCCTTCGGGAAACACGCAGACCGCGCCGTCGCTGACCTCGGTCAGCCCGGCCTTTTCGAGGTCGTCGACCACGGCGGCGAGGAACGGGTTGTAGAAGCTTTCGCCGTAGATGTGCTCGTGCGTCAAGGAAATCCCGAGCAGGGCGTAGACCTCGTCGAAGTGCCGGGTGGACTCGTCCACCAGCTCCTGCCAGACGGCGAGCGTCTCTTCGTCGCCGCTCTGCAGAAGGACGACGCGGTTGCGCGCCCGCGTCGCGAACGCTTCGTCGCCGTCGAACTTCCGGCGCGCTTCGCGGTAGAAGGTGTCGAGGTCGGCGATCGCTCTCTGCCCGGCCGGGACGTCGAGGAGGTGCTCGATGAGCATGCCGAACGGCGTGCCCCAGTCGCCGAGGTGGTTGTGCGGCAGCACTTCGTGCCCGGCGAACCGCAGAAGGCGGGCGAGCGCGTCGCCGATCACCGACGTGCGCAGGTGCCCGACGTGCATCTCCTTCGCCACGTTCGGGCTGCTGTAGTCGAGCGCGATCCGCCGGGGCGCCGGGGTTTCGGGCACCCCGAGTCGCGGATCGCCGAGCAGTGCGCTGGTGCGCATTTCGAGCCATTCCTTGCGCAGCAAGAAGTTGAGGAATCCCGGCCCGGCGACTTCGGGAGGATCGGCGATGCCGTCGAGTTCCAGCGCGCCGGCGATCAGCTCGGCGACCTCGCGCGGCGGGCGGCCGAGCCGCTTGCCCAGGCTCATCGCGAGGTTGCCCTGGTAGTCGACGCCTTCGCGCGGTGACGCCTGGATCAGCGCCTGGTCCGGCGTCAGCTCGACACCCAGTGCCTGGCCGGCGGCGGCCACCACGCGGCGCGCCAGCTCCTCGGTAACGTCGGCGGTCTGCACGGTGTCCCTCCTTCGGCTGGGTCGCGGAACCCGCAGCCTAGCGATGGTGACCGGCCGGTGACGAAGGGTTTACCGCAGCTCGCTGCCCTTGGTTTCCGGCAGCGTGAGGATCACCGCGAACGCGATGGCGGCACCGGCGGCGACGTACCAGAAGTAGAGCGTCGGCGACACCGCGGCGAACACGGTGATGAGCAGCGGGGCGGTGCCGCCGAAGATCGCGACGGTCAGGTTGTACCAGGCCCCGATCCCCAGCCCGCGCAGTTCGGTGGGGAACAGCTCGCTCATGATGGCCGGCGCGATCGACGTCATCGCGGTGTACAGCCCGAGCCCGACGCAGAACACCACGAGCAGGCCGCCGACGCCGGGTCCGATCAAAGTGGACAGTGGCACGACGACGACCGCGGTCGCGCCGGACCAGACGAGCAGCTGGGGTTTGCGTCCGAACCGGTCCGACAGCGCGCCGAGCGGGTACTGCAGCGCGATGAACAACGCCGTGCCGACCGAAAGGGCGAGGAAGACGGCATCGGCGTCGGCGTGCCGGGTCTTGACCGCGAAGGACGTGAGCGCGCTGAAGAACGTGTAATAGCAAAGGGTCGAGAGCATCGTGAAGCCGACCAGCCTGCCGACGGCCTTGGGGTGGTGCGTCAGCGTCGTCAGCAGCGGGCGCTCGATCTTGCGGGCCTTCGTCTTCGTCTGCTCGAACAGCTCGGTTTCGGCGAGGCTGCGGCGCAGCCACAGCCCGACCAGGCCGAAGACCCCGCCCAGCAGGAACGGCAGCCGCCAGCCCCAGGACTGGAGTTCGGCCTTGTCCAGCGTCCGGGCCAGCACGAAGCCGAGGACGGTCGCGACGAGCACGGCCGTGCCGGTCGAGATGTAGAAGAACGCCGAGTACCGGCCCCGACGCTCCGGCGGCGCGATCTCGCCCAGGTACGCCGACGCGTTCGACACCTCGCCGCCGAGCGACAGGCCCTGCGCGATGCGGGCGAGCAGCAGCAGGATCGGCGCGAGCCAGCCGACCTGCGAGAAGGTCGGCAACAGGCCGATCGCGACCGACCCGCCCGCCATGAGCAGGATGGTGAGGATCATGGCCGGCTTACGGCCCCTGGTGTCGGCGAAGCGTCCGAGCAGGACACCGCCGAGCGGCCGGAAGAAGAACGCGAGCGCGTAGGTGGCGAACGTGTTGATCAGCGCGAGCGTGTCGTTCCCGGCCGGGAAGAACGCGCCGGCGAAGTAGATGCTGAACGTCGCGTAGATCGTCCAGTCGAACCACTCCAGCGCGTTGCCGGCGCTCGCGGCGAACAGCTTGCGCACCGGCAGCCGGTGGCGCTGGGGTACCTGCACGGTGGACTCGGTCATGGCAGCCTCCACGTCACCCGAAGGTGGAACGGGACTTTGCCACATTCGTTCGCGGTGCGAAAGATCCCGACCATCCATCGAGATGGTTCACGCGGTGAGTCGACCCTCCAGGTACGCGAGCCGACTGTCCAGGTACGCGAGTCCTCCCTTCGTTCCTCCGCCGCTCAGGCCGTGCTGGCCAGCGCGAACGGCAGCACCGCAGGCGCCCCGGCCCGGCGCAGCAGGCGGGTGGCCAGCGTCATCGTCCAGCCCGTGTCGATGACGTCGTCCACCAGCAGGATCGGTCCGGCCGGCAACGTCGCCGCGAGGTCGGTCGGCATGCTCAGCCGCCGCCACAGGTCGGCCAGCCGCTGCGCGCTGTTGGCCTGGCGTGGCGGTGGGCCGTCCGCGTCGAGCGCGCCGAGGAAGTCCAGCTTGCCGATGTCCGCCAGCCGCGTCGCCAGGCTGTAGACGAGCCGGGGCCGGGTCGACGACGGCACCGCGACCACCGCCACCGGCCGCTCCGCCCACTGCCACCCGGCCAGCACCTGGACGCAGGCCTTGAACACCGAGTCGGGTACGTCGGCGTCGTGGGCGGCCGGCCCGACGAGCTCCCGCAGCCGGTTGCCCCAGCCGACGTCGGTGAGCCGCCCGAGCACCTGGCCGGGCTCGGCCTGGTCGTCGGCCGAGATCCGGCCGGACACCGGGACGTCCAAAGAGGACATCCCCGTCGGCCACTGCTTCCGCGGCGCCACCTCGACGCCGGGCCGCTGCAGGCGTTCCCGGGTCGCGTCGACGACCTCGTCGGCCACCGTCGTGTCCCAATGCTTTCCCGTGCAGTTGTCGCACCGCCCGCACGGCGTCGCTTCGGGGTCGTCGAGCTGACGTCGCAGGTATTCCATCCGGCAGCCACCGGTCGCCAGGTAGCCGACCATCGCCTCCTGCTCGCGATCGCGCGCCTCCGCGACCCGCTTGTAGCGGCCACTGTCGTACTGCCAGTCCCCACCGGTGCTCTCCCAGCCGCCTTTCACGCGCCGGACCGCGCCGTCGACGTCCAGCACCTTGAGCACCATTTCCAGCCGCGACCGGGAAAGCTCCACCGACGGCTCGAGCGCGGCCGTCGAAAGTGGACGGTTGGCATACGCGAGTGTGTTCAGCACCTGCGTCACGCGCAGCTCGTCGGGGAAGGCCAGCGACCCGAAGTACGCCCAGATCGCGCGATCCTCCTCGCCGGGCAACAACACGACCTCGGCGCGCTCCACGCCACGCCCGGCGCGGCCGACCTGCTGGTAGTACGCGATCGGCGACGACGGCGCGCCGAGGTGCACGACGAACCCCAGGTCCGGCTTGTCGAACCCCATGCCCAGCGCGGACGTCGCGACCAGTGCCTTGACCCGGTTGCCGAGCAGGTCGTCCTCGGCCGCCTGCCGGTCGGCCGGGTCGGTCTTGCCGGTGTAGGCCGCCACCGGGTAGCCGCGGTCCTTCAGCAGCGACGCGACGTCGTGCGCCGCCGCGACGGTCAGCGTGTAGATGATCCCCGACCCGGGCAGCTCGGCCAGGTGCTCCGCGAGCCAGGCCAGCCGCGCCTGCGACGTCGGCAGCCGGCACACCGACAGCCGCAGGCTTTCCCGGTCGAGGCTGCCGCGCAGCACCAGCGTGTCCGCGCCGGTGCCGAGGCCCAGCTGCTCGGCGACGTCGGTGACCACGCGGTCGTTCGCGGTCGCCGTGGTCGCCAGCACCGGCACGCCGTCGGGCAGGTCACCGAGCAGCGTGCGCAGGCGCCGGTAGTCCGGCCGGAAGTCGTGCCCCCAGTCGGAGATGCAGTGCGCCTCGTCGACCACCAGCAGCCCGGTGCCGGCGGTCAGCTTCGGCAGCACGTTGTCGCGGAAGTCCGGGTTGTTCAGCCGTTCGGGACTGACCAGCAGCACGTCCACCTCGCCGGCCGCGACCGCCGCCTGGACCTGGTCCCACTCCTGGGGGTTCGCGGAGTTCATGGTCGCCGCGTGGATCCCGGCCCGCGCCGCCGCCGAGATCTGGTTCCGCATCAGCGCCAGCAACGGGGAGACGATGACGGTCGGCCCGCTGCCTTGTTCTCGCAGCAAGGCCGTGGCCAGGAAGTACACCGCCGACTTGCCCCAGCCGGTGCGCTGCACGACCAGCGCGCGACGCCGGTGCGCGACGAGGGCCTCGATGGCCGTCCATTGGTCTTCGCGCAGCTTCGCCGAGTCGCCGGCCAGTGCCCGGAGGAGGGTTTCGGCGCGGTCGCGGAGTGCTGGGGTGGTGCCGGTGGTGTCCACGCCACCACGTCTACCCCATGGCACCGACGAATCGGGAATCGGCGGCGGCGCGAACGGACCGTTCGTGTCGGATACGGGCCGTAATGTGACCTGAATCACAACTCTTGCCCGGTCGGGCGAGGTGGCGAACAGCACCGGACGCCTCCCGGCTCCGCTGTATAGGCTCCGGAGTCATGTCACCACGGCGGATCGGGGTCATGGGCGGCACGTTCGACCCCGTGCACCACGGCCACCTCGTCGCGGCCAGCGAGGTCCAGTCCCGGTTCGGGCTCGACGAAGTGATCTTCGTTCCCACCGGGCAGCCCTGGCAGAAGACCAGCCGCCGGGTGACGAAGGCCGAGGACCGCTACCTGATGACGGTCATCGCCACCGCGTCCAACCCGGTGTTCTCGGTCAGCCGCGTGGACATCGACCGCGCCGGCCAGACCTACACCGTCGACACCCTGCGCGACCTGCAGGCCGAGTACCCGGACGACCAGCTCTTCTTCATCACCGGCGCCGACGCCCTCGAGCAGATCCTGACCTGGCACAAGGCCGACGAGCTGTTCGACTTCGCGCACTTCATCGGCGTCACCCGGCCCGGCTACCGGCTCAACTCGCACCACCTGCCCAGCGGCAAGGTGAGCCTCGTGGAGGTCACCGCGATGGCGATTTCGTCCACCGGCTGCCGCGATCGCGTCGAACGCGGGGAGCCGGTCTGGTACCTCGTTCCCGACGGCGTCGTCCGCTACATCGCCAAGAAGGATCTCTACCGGAAGAGCGACTGAAGCGTCCCCGGTCCCGGCGGGTACCCTTCTCGGGCGAACCCGATCTGAGAAGGAGCACCGTGGCAGCCACGTCCGAGGCACGAGAGCTGGCCGTAGCGGCCGCACACGCGGCGGCGGACAAGAAGGCCAGCGACGTCGTCGTGCTGGACGTGTCCGAGCAGCTCGTCATCACCGACGCCTTCGTCATCGCCTCCGCGTCCAACGAGCGACTGGTCGGCGCGATCGTCGACAACGTCGAGGAGAAGCTGCGGGAGAGCGGGCACAAGCCGGTCCGCCGCGAAGGCGCCCGCGAAGGGCGCTGGGTACTGCTCGACTACGTCGACGTCGTCGTCCACGTCCAGCACGTCGAGGAGCGCACGTTCTACGGCCTCGAGCGGCTGTGGAAGGACTGCCCGCGCATCGAGGTGACGGGCCTCGAGGAGCCGCCCGCCGACGAGGACCCGGACGTCCCGTGAGCCCGCGGCGGCTGGTGCTCTGGCGCCACGGCGAGACGGACTACAACGCCGTCGGACGGATGCAGGGTCACCTCGACTCGGCGCTGACCCCGCGCGGCTGGAACCAGGCCCGGTTCGCGGTGCCCGCGCTGGCCCGCTTCTCGCCGGACCTCGTGATCGCCTCGGACCTGCGCCGCGCCACCGACACCGCCACCGTGCTCACCGACGCCATCGGCGTCCCGCTGCGGATCGACAAACGCCTGCGCGAGACGCACCTGGGCGAGTGGCAGGGGCTCACCGGCGAGGAGGTCGACAAGGCCTACCCCGGTGAGCGCGACCGCTGGCGCACCGACGCGACCTGGGCGCCGCCGGGCGGGGAGAACCGCGTCGACGTCGCCGACCGGGCGAGCGAAGTGGTCACCGACCTGCAGCAGGCCAACGCCTCGGTGGGTGAGACCGTGCTGCTCGCCGCGCACGGCGGGCTGATCATCGCGCTCACCGCGCGGCTGCTGAACCTGCCGGTGGCGATCTGGCCGTCGCTGGGCGGGATCGCGAACTGCCACTGGGTCGAGCTGGGCTGGCGCGACAGGAAGTGGCGGCTGCACGCCTACAACGCGGGGATGCACGGCTAGCCGATGGGGCCCCGCCTGCTGGTGTTCGGCGATTCGCTGAGCTTTCACGGCCCCGAGGGGCCCTGCGCCGCGGACGAGCCGCGGCTGTGGCCGAACATCGCCGCGACCGCCCTCGGCGGCACCGCCGAACTGGTCGCCGGGATCGGCTGGACCGCGCGCGACGCCTGGTGGTCGCTGACCGGCGACCCGCGCGTCTGGGCCGACCTCCACCACGTCGACGCGGTCGTGCTGGCGGTCGGCAGCATGGACACGCTGCCGTCGCCGTTGCCGACCTACCTGCGCACGGGCCTGAAGTACCTGCGGCCCGACCCGGTGCGGCGCGTGGTGCGCAAGGCTTATCTCGCCGCGCAGCCGCGGCTGTCGGTCGCGCTTCGCGGCCGTCCGACGGTGCTGCCGGCCAAGCTCACCGTCCAGTACCTCGACACGGCGGTGGGTGCGCTGCGCGTCCTGCGTCCCGAACTGCCGATCTTCAGCATGCTGCCCTCGGTGCACCGGGCGGCGGCCTACGGCAGCGTGCACACCGCGCGGCCGGCCGCGGCGGCCGCGATGGCGGCCTGGGGCGCGCGAGCGGGAGTTCCTTTGCTGGACCTCGAAGCCGTCGTGGGGGAGCACGTGCTGAGCGGCGCGGGCAATCCGGACGGCATGCACTGGGGCTGGCCGGGGCACGCGTCGGTGGGCGCGGCGATGTCCGTGTTGATGGCGCCGTCGCTGGCCCCCGGCCACGTAGGCTGACGGCGTGTCGGTCGCCGTAGTCACGGATTCCACCGCCCACCTGCCGGAGGGCTTCGCCGAACGGCACGCGGTCCGGGTGGTGCCACTGCACGTCCTGGTCGACGGCGTGGTTTCCCTCGACGGCATCGAGACCGGCCCCGCGGCGGTCGCCGAGGCGATGAGCCAGCGCAAGATCGTCACGACGTCGCGGCCGACCCCCACCGAGTTCGTGAAGGAATACCGGGCGGCGCTGGCCGAGGGCGCGGACGCGATCGTGTCGGTGCACCTTTCGCGCGAGCTGTCGGGCACCTGGGAAGCGGCGGTGCTGGCGGCGCAGGAGGTCGGGCCGGACCGGGTCCGCGTCGTCGACTCGCGCACCACCGCGATGGGGCTCGGGTTCGCCGCCCTGCACGCCGCTTCCGCCGCGGCCGCCGGAGCTTCGGCGGCGGAAGTCGAGGCCGCGGCGGTGACCGCGGCCGGCCGCTCGTCGACGTTGTTCGTCGTGGAGACCCTGGAGCACCTGCGCCGCGGTGGCCGGATCGGCCCGGCGGCGGCGTTGCTCGGCACGGCACTGGCGGTGAAGCCGGTGCTGCACATGTCCGACGGCCGGATCCTGCCGCTGGAGAAGGTCCGGACCATGAACCGGGCGATCGCGCGGCTGGTCGAGCTCGCGGCCCAGGCCGCGGACGACAACGACGTCGAGCTCGCCGTCCACCACCTCGCTTCACCGGAACGGGCGGTCGAGCTGGCGAACCGGCTGGAGGTGGCGGTGCCGCGCTCGGCGGGGTGCGTGGTTTCCGAGCTGGGCGCGGTGATCGGAGCGCACACCGGGCCCGGTGTGCTGGGCGTGGTCGTCCAGCGGACGGTCCCGTTCCCCCGCTGACCCGGGCCGGGTGACGGGCCGAACCCACCAGCATGCCACCCGGGTACGACGGAAACGGCCGTTCCCGGCCCGGGGCGGGGGAATCCGTCCACAGCACCCCGGTTGTCCACAGGACGAGGCGGCACCCCTGTCGGACACCTCCCCGCGGGCCCTAACGTCGATCGTGTGTTCGAGCAGCCCGCCCGGGATCCGGGCCTTCCCGTCAACGACCGGCTCTCCTGGCTGGCCGACCAGCTCTCGCCCGACGAGAGCACGGTCGGGCCCGGCGGCCGGCTGATCCGGCGCTGGCTGCCGGGCGGACCGGCCGGTGCCGGGCGCCGCCGGTGGGCGTTCGCCGGTGTCATCGCCGCGGTCGTGGTGATCGTCCTCGGCTCGGTCGCGCTCCTCGGCGGCCGGCCGGCGCCCGAGCCACCGCCCGCGCTGCCCAGCGCCAAACCCGCGGGCGAGGCGCGGGCCGCACCGCAGGCCGGCCTCGTCGTCAGCGTGATCGGCCGCGTCCGGTCGCCGGGACTGGTCACCGTGCCCCAGGGCTCCCGGGTCGCGGATGTGCTGCGCGCGGTCGGCGGGGCCGATCCCGGCGCGGACCTCGGCGCGCTGAACCTCGCCCGCAAGGTGACCGACGGCGAGCAGCTCGCGGTCGGGATCCCCGCGCCCGCCGCGGTTCCCGGTGCCCCGGCGGGTGGCGGGAAGGTCGATCTCAACGCGGCGTCCGTGGACCAGCTGGACACGCTGCCCGGCGTCGGCGAGGTGATGGCCAAGCGGATCGTGCAGTGGCGCACCGACCACGGCGGCTTCACGAAGGTCGAGCAGCTGCGCGACGTCGACGGCATCGGGGAAAGCAAGTTCGAAAAAATCCGGGAGCAGGTGACGGTCGGATGAGCGTCCTCCCCTCGACCGACACCCGGCAGGACATGCGGCTGGTCCCGGCGGCGCTGGCGTGCTGGCTGGCCGCGCTCGCCGGCCTGCTCCTCGGCTGGTGGACGGCCGTCGCCGCCGGCCTCGCCTCGGCAGTGCTCGCCGGGGTGGTGCTCTGGCGGGCCCGCGGCCGTCCCCGGGTGCTCGGCGCGGCGGCGGCCCTGCTGGTGCTGGGTCTCGTCGCCGCCGGTCCGGTCGCCTGGCGGATCCGCGACGCGCAGCGTGACGACCTGCGTGCCGCCGCGGCCCATGGGCTTCCCGCGGTGCTGCGGGTCGTCGTCGCCGAACGTCCGAAGCCGGTGCGGAGTGCGGGGTACGCCGATCAGCAGGCCGGTGCCCGGTCGGTGGTGCTGGCGGCGGACGTGCGCACGGCGTCGGTCGACGGACGGCCGGTCACCTCATCCGGACGCGTCCTGCTGCTGGCTCCGGTCACGCAGTGGGCCGCGCTGCTGCCCGGCCAGGACGTGGCGGCAACGGGCCTGCTGATGCCACCGCGCGGCTCGGACCTCAGCGTCGCGGTGCTGTCCGTACGCGGTCCGCCGGGGGAGCCCGGCCCGGCGCCGTGGTGGCAGCGGGCGGCGGCCGGGCTGCGCGCCGGTCTCCACGACCTGTGCCAGGTCCTGCCGGACGAACCCGCGGGCCTGCTGCCGGGGCTGGTCCTGGGCGACACCAGCGGGCTGTCTCCGCGCGTCGAGCAGGAGTTCGTCACCGCGGGGCTGGCTCACCTCACCGCGGTCAGCGGCGGAAACCTCGCCGTGGCGTGCGGTGCGGTGCTCCTCCTGCTGCGGCTGCTCCGGCTCGGGCCCCGGTTGTCGGCGGTGGCGGCCGGGGTGTGCCTGGCCGGGTTTCTCGTCCTGGTCGGCCCGGAGCCGAGCGTGCTGCGAGCCGGCGTCATGGCGGCGGTCGCGTTGCTGGCGCTGGCCTTGGGCCGGCGGGGCTCGGCGCTGCCCGCGCTGGCGTTCGCGGTGTGCGTGCTCGTGGTGGCCGATCCGGCGATGGCCACGGACTTCGGGTTCGCGCTGTCGGTGTTCGCCACCGCCGGGCTGGTCCTGCTCGCGCCCCGCTGGGCCGGCGTGCTGGTTCGCCGCGGTGTCCCGCCCGGGTTCGCCGAAGGGCTGGCGATCCCGTTGGCCGCCTTCCTGGTGACGGCGCCGGTGCTCGCGGGCATGGCAGGCTCGGTGAGCCTGGTTTCGGTGCTGACCAACATCCTCGCCGCGCCGGTGGTGGCCCCGGTGACGGTGCTGGGCGTGCTGGCGACGGTCACCGGCCCCTGGTGGCCGGGTGCCGGGAAGCTCCTGGTGCACCTGGCCGACCCGGAGGCCCGGTGGCTGATCACGGTGGCCCGGCACGGCGCGCGGGCCCCGGGCGCGGTCGTCGCCTGGCCCGGCGGCTGGGCGGGTGGGCTGCTCGCCGCCGCCGTCCTCGGGGTGCTCGTGCCGGCCGCCAGGCACCGGCGGGTGCGGCTGCTCATGGCGGTGCTCGTCGTCGGCGCGTTGCTGGTGTTCGTGCCGGTCCGGGTACTGGCGCCGGCCTGGCCGCCGCGGAACTGGGCGATGGTCGAATGCGACGTCGGCCAGGGCGACGCGGTCGTGCTGGCGACCGCCGAGCCGGGGCGGGCCGTCGTCGTGGACACCGGACCCGAGCCGGGGCCGGTCGACGAGTGCCTGCACCGGCTGGCCGTGGACCGGATCCCGCTGCTGGTCCTGAGCCACCTGCACGCCGACCACATCGGCGGGCTCGCGTCGGTCTTCGACGGCCGGGCGGTCGGCGGGATCGCCGTCGGGCCGGGGAGGGCGCCGGAATGGGCGTGGCGGCAGGTTGCCGTGGAGGCCGCCCGGCGGGCGATACCGCTGGTGGAGCTGAATCCGGGGCAGCGGCTGGACTGGCCCGGCCTCTCGCTCGACGTGCTCGGCCCGCGTTACGTGCCGGCTCGCTCGGCCGGGCAGCAGGACGGCACCACGATCAACAACAGCTCGGTGGTGCTGCGTGCGGAGACCCCGGCCGGGCGGGTGCTGCTGACCGGCGACGTCGAACTGGCCGCGCAGGCGGACCTGCTCGCCGACGTCGGTGAACTGAAATCGGAGGTGCTGAAGGTTCCCCACCACGGGTCGAGGTATTCGCTGCCGGCGTTCCTCGCGGCGGTGGCGCCACGGGTGGCGTTGGTCAGCGTGGGCGCGGGCAACACCTACGGGCACCCAAGTAGGTCCACAATGGACAGCCTGGTCGCGCTCGGCGCGCTCGTCACGCGCACCGACCTGGACGGAGACACCGCGGTGGTCGGTGGCCCGGCGATCGTCCGCCGCGGTGAGCCGCGAGGTCCGCCCCGGCGGTGAGCCAAGCGGGGGTCATTGCACGGTGGAGTTCCGAGTGCTCTCGTGGGCCTGACGGCTGCGTTCGGCACTGATCCGACGTCGAGCCCACTGCTGCCCGCCCTCGTCGGCAAGGGTTTCCACGCGCGCGACCAGCACCCGGACCGCGTCCGGGCCATCGTATGGCGGTGACGAATGGAGGAACAATGCGGCTTCACGCTCAATCGCATAGCCGATCTGGCTGTGCTCGACCCAGTTCTCGTGCAGCCCGAACGTGGTCCGGATACCGGTGGCGATCAGGACGAAGGCGCCTATCGCGGCGATGATCACCGAGTCGAGGTGAGCGGCGGCGGCCACCGGAATCGCGGCCGAGCCGGTGAGGGCGACCACTTCCATGGTGCCGTACCTCAGCCGGTCTCGCCGGGCGCCCTTCTTGTACGACCGCCACCTCGCGACGACCGTCACCGGCAAGGCCTCGCCGTCGCGTTCGGCCGCGACCATCCAGTGCTTTCCGAGATCGCCGGACGTGTCCGCAGCCCACCTCATACCCGAACCTCCTGCGACCGTCGACTCACTTGCGGGTGTCGACCCTAGCGGCCCAGGGGAGCGCAGGAAGGAGGCCTGCCGTCAGGGGCGAGCCAGTTCGCTCGCCCCTGACGACCGGAACGTCAGTAGCCGAGCGCCTCGTTCACGGCCGCGGCCGACGCCGGCAGGGTGGCCTTGGGACCCACGTGGTTCTCGATGGCGTCGAGGGTCTTGAGGCCGTCGCCGGTGATCAGCAGCACGGTCTCGGCGTCCGGGTCCAGCTTGCCGGTCTCGACCAGCTTCTTCGCCGTGGCGACGGTGACCCCGCCGGCCGTCTCGGTGAAGATGCCTTCGGTGCGGGCCAGCAGCCGGATGCCCTCGACGACCTCTTCGTCGGTGACGTCCTCGATCGCGCCGCCGGTGCGGTTGACGATGTCGAGCACGTACGGGCCGTCGGCCGGGTTGCCGATCGCCAGCGAGCGGGCGATCGTGTCCGGCTTCACCGGCTGGACGACGTCCTGGCCGGCGCGGAACGCGGCCGACACCGGCGAGCAGCCGGTGGCCTGCGCGCCGAACACCTTGTACGGGCTGGCGTCCACGAGACCGAGCTGGCCCAGCTCGCGGAAACCCTTGTCCACCTTGGTCAGCTGCGAACCGGAGGCGATCGGCACGACGATCTGCGGCGGGATGCGCCAGCCGAGCTGCTCGGCGACCTCGAAGGCCAGCGTCTTCGAGCCTTCCGAGTAGTACGGCCGGACGTTCACGTTCACGAACGCCCACTTCGGGTGCTCGCCGGCCAGTTCGGTGGCGAGGCGGTTGACGTCGTCGTAGTTGCCGTCGATGGCGATGAGGTCGCCGTCGTACACCGCGGTGGTCAGGATCTTGGCGCGCTCGAGGGTCTTCGGGATCAGCACGACCGACCGCCAGCCGGCGCGCGCCGCGGCGGCGGCCGTCGCGTTGGCCAGGTTGCCGGTCGAGGGACAGGCGAGCACCTCGAACCCGAACTCGCGGGCCGCGGCCAGCGCGACGGCGACGACGCGGTCCTTGAAGGAGTGCGTCGGGTTGCCGGTGTCGTCCTTGACCCAGAGGCTCTTGAGGCCGAGTTCCTTGGCGAGCCGGTCGGCCCGGACGAGCCGGGTCGCGCCGGGCTCGGTGTTCGGGATCTCTTCGACGTTGGACGGCACCGGGAGGAGCTTCTTGTAGCGCCAGATGTTCTTGGGGCCGGCCTCGATGTCCTCACGGCGGACGCGGCCGAAGTCGTAGGCGACCTCGAGCGGCGAGAAGTCCTCGGCGGAGACGAATTCGGGGGCGAGCGGCTGCCGGTGGCCCTCTTCCTTCGACACCAGTTCGACGGCGGGACCGAGATCCGGGGTCTTCGTGGTGGAGGTCGTGCCGAGGGTTGCGGTCATCGCGAGGTTCCTTTCCTCATCTGTCCCGCCGAAGCGGGCCGGAATTGGCACCGTGGTCGTCAGCTACCCCGCGATCGCGGGATGACGGGCTGTACGCCGGTTGCCGGGGCTTCGTCGGGCCGTTCCCTCTGCCCCTCTGGATGAGCGGTATTCAGTTGTCGGTGCGCGCCACAAAGCGCGCCGCCTCCAGGACACCGTACGACATCGCGCTGGAGCCGTGCCATGGTGTCCGCTCGACATCACCGGAGCGGGGGCACAACAGAGCAAGTGAGAGGATTCAGCGGTGACCGCGCAAGCCACCGCCCCGGCCCCGCTGCAGCTGGTGCTGGGTGAGGAAGAACTGCTGATCGAGCGGGCCGTCCGGGAGGCGCTGGTCGCCGCCCGCGCGATGGACGCGACGGCCGAGCTGACCCGGGTCCGGGTGTCCGATCTCACAGCGCCTGAGCTGGCCGAACTCGTCAGCCCGTCGCTGTTCAGCGAAGGCCGCGTGATCGTCCTCGAGTCGGCCCAGGACATCTCGCAGGAGCTGGCCGACGCCGTGGCGGCCTACCTGAAGGACCCGGCGGACGGGGTCGTGCTCGTCGTCGTGCACACCGGCGGTGGCCGCAGCAAGGCGGGCAAGTCGCTCCCGGCCGTGCTGAAGAAGGCCGGCGCCGAGATCACGGAGTGCCCGAAGATGACCAAGCCGGCCGAGCGCGAGCAGTTCGTGCGCCATGAGGTGCGCCGGGTGGGCGGCAAGATCGACCCGGCCGGGGTGGCCGCGCTGATCGACGCCGTGGGCTCCGACCTGCGGGAACTGTCGTCGGCGGCGACGCAGCTGGTCGCGGACACGGGCGGCGCGGTCGA
>Ga0070668_100002150_pt1 | contig 14429 bp, 14 predicted proteins | sample KBSS43metaG_FD_64661 | JGI IMG/M metagenome (GOLD analysis project Ga0070668, IMG submission 64661) | Switchgrass rhizosphere microbial communities from Kellogg Biological Station, Michigan, USA - KBS S4-3 metaG | ecosystem: Host-associated > Plants > Roots > Rhizosphere > Soil ... | reverse complement strand
CGAGCCCGGGCCCGACGACCCAGGCCTGCACCCGGCCCGCGGCGGCAGCGCTCGGGGCGGCCACGACTTCCGGCCAGTGCGTGACGACTTCGGGCGCGGCGCTGCCCGCATAACGGACCATGCCCGACGTGGCTGCCACCGCTGCCCCGGTGCACAGGATGGCCGCGCCGGGATAGGCCGCCGAGCCGGCGAGCACGCCCGTCACGCCCTGGGTGTACTTGTCGTCGGCGGGCCCCGGCACGGGCCAGCGTGCGGCGACGTCGGCGGCCTCGAAGCCGTGGACGCCGGCGGGCGGCAGCTGGAGTCCGATGTCGACGAGCTCGACGCGGCCGCAATCACCAAGGGCGTGAACGGGTTTGAGCCCGCCGAAGGTCACCGTCAAGGCGGCGTGTACGTGCGGGCCGTCCGTGGCGCCGGTCTGGACGTCGAGCCCGCTGGGGAGGTCGACGGCCACGACGGGGATCCCCCTCGCGTCGACGTCGTCGAACAATTCGGAGGCACCCGGCCGCAGGGGCCCCGACGCGGAGATGCCGACGACCCCGTCGATCACCAGATCGGTTGCCTGCGGCACGCTTTCGACGACGTGTCCCCCCGCCCGACGGAACGCCGCCAGACCCGCCTGATGCACCCGTTCCGGGTTGAGCACGACCGCGCTGGCCGCCACCCCGCGACGCCGCAGGAACGTCGCCGCCCACAGCGCATCGCCACCGTTGTCGCCGGACCCGACCACCGCGCAGACGTGACGACCCGCGATGCCCCCGGTGCGGGTCCGCAACTCGCGTGCGGTGGCGGTGGCCAAGCCGTAGGCCGCTCGCTGCATCAAAGCCCCATCAGGCAGCGACTCCAGCAGTGGCGCCTCTGCCGCACGGATCGCGTCAGCGGTGTAGTAATGCCGCATCAGTCCCCGTCCGTCGTGTCCCAAGACTGCCCGCGCGACATAGGCTACGTGCCCAAGCCATGACGCGGACTCGTTGGCGCAGGGTCAGGGCGTACCTGGCGAAGCGACGGGAAGCCCTCGCGACTTCGCAATGTTCGCCATGTGTCTGTCGTAGGTGACGAATGACAGCAATTCGTTGCCTAGCGTCTCTGCGGTCGCCACGTGGATCGCGTCCAAACTCTTGACGTGGCCTGGCAGGCTCGCAGCCGTATCACGGATTTCGTTCGTCACCACGAGCTCGTCGTAGTCGCGGAGCAGTTGACCCATGAGGTTCGGGAAGCTGCCCACGCGATCGCAGTTGCGTACTGTCTCGATCAATCCGACAGTGCTCGTTGCCATGCGCATATCCCGGCGAGCTTCGAGATATGCACGCAACTCCGCAAAGTTCAGCCTTTCGACGACATTGGTGACCAGTGCCGACGCATCAAGGTAGATCACGGCTTCGCGTCGCCTCTGGCCTCCAACTCCTCCCTGAGTTCGCGTTCCCAATCGCTTTCGCGATAACGCTCCTCGAGAAGGAGATGAAGCGGATCGGGCGTGCCTTCGGGCAATGTGATGCGCGTGAAGGTGTCAAGGTCGGCGGTCGTCTTGCCCGACGGGCGAAGCGCTCCGGACGCCTCAAGCTCCTCGACCCGGCTTCGCTGCTTCGGCTGGCCCGGAATCAGAGTGGCGATGACGTTGCCGTGGCGGGTGATCTCGATCGTCTCACCCTTCTCGGCACGGCTGAACATCGCGCTCGGATTGTAGGAAAACTCACGCACTGACACAGTGGCCACGTTCAAACCGTCCCAGCTCCAGTTGCACCTACACGTACGTACAACATAGTACCTACATGGACGCTCGACCTGGTCGCCGCAAGCGAGCCAGTCAGCTGGTGAGCAACATGCACCCGGCGATGGGACCTCCACCTGCCGCCGCGACCGCCACTTCCGGGCGCGGGCCCACCTGCCGCTCGTCGGCCTGTCCACGCAGCTGCAGACACGCCTCGTGCAGCAGCCAGTAGCCGTGCATGCGCCCCGCCGAGAGCTGACCGCCGTAGGTATTCAGGGGCAACTCGCCATCGAGCGCGATGCGCGTCGCGCCCTCCACGAAGGGCCCGGCCTCGCCTTCACCGCACAACCCGAGGGCCTCCAACCACACGAACGTCAGGAACGTGAAGCCGTCGTAGAGTTCCGCCACCTGGACGTCGGCGGGGGTCAGGTCGGTGCGCGACCACATCTGCGCGGCGGCTTCGGTCGAGGCCATCTTCGGATAGTCGTCGCGGTGGATCCAGCCGCCGCTGCCGTAGGCCCCGCCGATCGCCTCGACGCCGATCGCCGGGTTCGGGCAGTCGGGCGCGTAGTCGGAGCGGGACACGACCAGCGCGACAGACCCGTCGACCGGCACGTCGCAGTCGAACAGCGACAGCGGCGTCGACACTGGCCGCGCCGCCAGATAGTCGTCCATCGTCATCGGGTCGCGGTATGCCGCCCGCGGATTGAGCGACGCGTTGTGCCTGCTGTTGATGGCCAGCCAGCCCAACTGCTCCCTGGTGGTTCCGTATTGGTGCATGTGGCGGCGGCAGTGCATCGCGACCCAGTTCGACGCCGAATACGCGTGCGCGGCCAGCAACTCACCGATGTCGTCGTTGGCGCCGATCTTGCGGCGCGTACCGGGGACGTGCGGCTCGACCGGCGGTGAGGTCAGCGCATTCGGCTCCGCAGGGGCGTGCCCTCCGCCGAGCATCGAACCACCAAGCATCTGCACGGTGCGGTACACGAGCACGTGGCGCGCGCGACCCTCCGCGACGGCCAGCATCGCCGACATCACCGGGCTGAGCAATCCGCCGGTGTCGAATCCGATACCGAGGTTGGGCACGTCGACGCCCAGTGCGGTCATCACTTCTGCGCGGGGCACGTCGCCCAACGTGCCGATGCCGTCAATGTCGGACGGGGTCAGGCCTGCATCGGCGATTGCCGCGTGAACGGCGTCCAGCGTCAACTCGAGACCCGGGACGCCCAGCCTGCGGCCGACCCGCGAGATGCCGATGCCACTGATGATCGCGGACTTCTCGAAGTGGGTCACGGACTGTACGTTAGCGGGCATGCCACCGCGGATCGTTCCCGAACGCCACGAACACAATCGGGCGTTCTGGGCTGGCGGGGCCGACGGCGAGCTGCTGATCGCGCGGTGCACCCGGTGTGCGTTGTGGGTGCATCCGCCTGCGGCCGACTGCCCTGACTGCGGTGGCGACCTGATGGCTCAACCGGTGTCTGGTCGCGGTGAAGTGTTCAGCTTCACCGTCAACGTTCACCCGTTCAATCCGATGGTGCCGCCGCCGTACGTCATCGCGATCGTCGCACTGGAGGAGCAGGCCGACCTACGCCTCGCCGCGAACATCGTTGACTGCGAGCCGGATTCGGTGTCCATCGGGATGCCGGTCGAGGTTCGGTTCGAGCGCCACGACCTCGAACCCGACGTGGCGTACGTGCCGGTGTTCGTGCCGGTCAGCGCACCTCGGACGGCGCAATCCACTCGTTAGGCCGCAGCAGCACGATCTCGGGGATGATGCAGATTCTCGACAGCCGCGTGGTCAGCCGCACGGTTTCGGCGACGTCGCGCGGGGTGATCATGTCGGTGGCCCCACCGTCTCGATACGCGTCGGCCATCGGGGTGTCGACCAGACCCGGGCAGATCGCGGTGGCCTTGATGCCTTCGCCCGCGAGTTCGTCGTGCAACGACTCGGTGAATCCAACGACGGCGGCCTTGGTCGCCGAGTAGGACGCGAGGGTGGCTTCGCCGCGTTTTCCGGCGTTCGACGCGGTGTTGACCACCTGCGCCGACCCGCGCGAGCGCACCGCGTTGCGCAACAAGGGCAGGCACTTGTCGGTCAGCAGGATGACCGCCCGAAGGTTGACGGCGATCTGGCCGTCGAGGAAGTCCGCGGTGATGTCGCCGACTCGGCGATTCCCGGCCACCCCGGCATTGTTGACCAGGATGTCGAGCGCTCCGAACCTGGCCGTGTGGGCGGCCACGACGTCGTCGAGGAAGCCCTCCTCGGTCAGCGATCCCGTCAGCCAGTTGACCTCGGGCCCAACGGTTTCCGCGGCTGCGCGGATCTTGTCTGGATCTCGGCCCACGGCCGTGACGGCGAAGCCCTCCTCGCCGAGGATCTCGGTGATGGCCCGGCCGATGCCGCCGGAAGCTCCCGTCACGATGGCGCTGCGCACGTCGCTGGTCATGGTCGGAATTACACCGCGTCCGAGCGGGGTGCGCCTACTCGACGGTGACGGACTTGGCCAGGTTTCGCGGCTTGTCGACGTCGTAGCCGCGAGCCTGGGCCACCCCGGCGGCGAACACCTGCAGCGGGATGGTGGACAGTAGTGGCTGGAAAAGCGTTGACACCGCAGGGATTTCGATGAGGTGATCGGCATACGGGCGGACCGTATCGTCGCCCTCCTCGGCGATGACGATGGTGATCGCGCCGCGCGCCTGAATCTCACGGATGTTGCTCAGCAGCTTGCTGTGCAGCATCGCGGCGTTCTTCGGCGACGGCATCACGACGATTACCGGCAGGCCGTCCTCGATCAACGCGATCGGCCCGTGCTTGAGCTCACCGGCGGCGAACCCCTCGGCGTGCATGTACGCGAGCTCCTTGAGCTTGAGCGCGCCTTCGAGCGCCACCGGGTAACCGACGTGGCGGCCCAGGAACAACACCGTCGACGACGACGCGAAGCGCTGTGCCAGTGCGGTGACCGGCTCCATGCACGTCAGCACCCGCGCGACTTGGTTGGGCATGGCCTCGAGCTCGTTGTACTCGCGTTCGACCTCGTCGGGGTACTTGGTGCCGCGTGCCTGGGCGAGCGCGAGCCCGACGAGGTAGTTGGCCGCGATCTGCGCCAGGAAGGTCTTGGTGGACGCGACGCCGATCTCGGGCCCGGCCCGCGTGTAGAGCACCGCGTCGCACTCACGCGGGATCTGTGAGCCGTTGGTGTTGCAGATCGCGAGCACCTTGGCCTTCTGCTCCTTGGCGTGGCGGACGGCCTCCAAGGTGTCGGCGGTCTCACCGGACTGCGAGATGGCGATCACGAGGGTGCTGCGGTCCAGGACGGGATCCCGGTACCGAAATTCGCTCGCGAGCTCCACTTCCACGGGCAGCCGGGTCCAATGCTCGATCGCGTACTTGGCCAACAAGCCCGAGTGGTACGCCGTGCCGCACGCGACGATGAAGACCTTGTCGACCTCGCGCAGCTCCTGATCGGACAGGCGCTGCTCGTCCAGCACGATGCGCCCGCCGACGAAGTGCCCCAGCAAGGTGTCGGCGACGGCGGCGGGCTGCTCGGCGATCTCCTTGAGCATGAAGAACTCGTAGCCGCCCTTCTCGGCGGCCGACAGATCCCAATCGATGTGAAAAGGCCTGGCAGTGTCGTCCTTCTGACCCTGGAAGTCGTAGACCTCGTAGCCGTCGGCGGTGATCACGACGGCCTGGTCCTGGCCGAGCTCGACGGCGTCGCGGGTGTGCTCGATGAACGCGGCGACGTCGGAGCCGAGGAACATCTCCCCGTCGCCGATGCCAACCACCAACGGGGTCGAGCGTCGCGCGGCGACGATGGTCCCTGGCTCGTCCGCGTTGGCGAAGACGAGGGTGAAGTGTCCCTCGAGTCGAGGCAGCACGGCGAGCACCGAGCCGACGAAGTCGCCCGCGGTGGGGCCGTGGTGGTACTGCCAGGCGACGAGGTGGACGGCGACCTCTGTGTCGGTATCGCTGGCGAACTCGATGCCCGTGGCCTCCAGTTCGGCGCGCAGCGCGGCGAAGTTCTCGATGATGCCGTTGTGGACGACGGCGAGCTTGCCGGTCGCGTCCCGGTGTGGATGGGCGTTGCGATCGGTCGGGCGGCCGTGGGTGGCCCAGCGGGTGTGCCCCATGCCTGCGCTGCCCTCGAACGCGCCGGCGTCGCTCTCGTCGAGCGCGGCCTCCAGGTTGGCGAGCCGTCCCGCGCGGCGGCGAACCGTCAGTCCGCCCTTGCCGTCGAGCAGCGCGATGCCCGACGAGTCGTAGCCGCGGTATTCCATGCGGCGCAGCGCATCGACGACGATGTCACGGGCAGGCCGTTGCCCGACGTAGCCGACGATTCCACACACGAGAGTCCAGGGTAGTGCAGCGGCCCCACGAACCCGCGTGAGCTACGGTCATCGGGTGGCCAAGACGAAGCAACTCTTCGCTGCCTTGACGCGTCGCGGCCCGCACCGCGTGCTCCGTGGTGACCTGGCCTTTGCCGGTCTGCCAGGCGTCGTCTACACCCCCGAATCGGGCCTGAACCTGCCCGGCGTCGCATTCGGCCACGACTGGCTGGCGGGGGCGGACCGCTACGGCGGCACCCTCGAGCACCTGGCGTCCTGGGGCATCGTCGCGGCGGCCCCCAATACCGAGACGGGAATCGCTCCGTCCGTGCTCAACCTGGCCTTCGACCTGGGCTCGACGCTCGACATCATCTCGGGTGTGCGGCTGGGCACCGGCAAGATCAGCGTCCACCCATCGAAGCTGGGTGTCGTTGGTCACGGTTTCGGCGCATCGGCGGCCGTGTTCACCGCCGCTGGCGTGCCCGGCAGGCTCAAGGCCGCCGCCGCGATCTTCCCGTCGGCCAGCCAACCGCCCGCCGAGCAGCCCGCCGCGGGCCTCCGGACTCCCGGGCTGATCCTGTCCGCGCCCGATGATCCGACGTCGATCCGGTCGAACGCGCCTGCGCTGAACGCGGCGTGGAAGACCGCGACGCTGCGCACGGTGGCGAAGGCCAAGGCCGGCGGGCTCGTCGAGGGGTTTCGGCTCACCCGGATCGTCGGCCTGCCCGGCGCCGATCGCGGCACGCAGAAGGTCGTTCGGGCGCTGCTGACGGGCTTCCTGCTGCACACGCTGGCCGGAGACAAGGCCTACAAGGAGTTCAGTGACCCCGACGTGCTCCTGCCGAAGACCGTCGCACCGGATCCGAATGCGCCACCCGTCACGCCTGAGGACAAGGTCGTCGAGCTGCTGAAGCGCTGAGGCCCGTCCCGACCAACCAACTGGTTGATAGCGGGTGGTTTAATCCAGGTATGCGCACCGGGATCTTCCTGAGCTATGCCGGCGGTTTCCGCGAGGCCGCCGACCAGGTGGTCGAACTCGAGAAGGTCGGGGTCGACATCGCCCTCGTCGCCGAGGCCTACTCGTACGACGCCATCAGCCAGCTCGGCTACCTGGCGGCCAAGACGTCCACCATCGAGCTCGGCACCGGGGTGGTTCCGATCTACGTCCGCACCCCGACGCTGCTCGCCATGACGGCCGCCGGGCTGGACTACGTGTCCGACGGCCGCTTCCGGCTCGGCATCGGCACGTCCGGACCGCAGGTGATGGAGGGTTTCCACGGCGTTCCGTTCGACGCCCCGATGGGCCGCACCCGCGAAGTCGTCGAGATCTGCCGCCAGGTATGGCGCCGCGAGGACGTGCAGCACGACGGGAAGCACTACCAGATCCCGCTGCCCGCGGATCGCGGAACCGGGCTGGGCAAGCCGTTGCACCTCATCAATCACCCAGTGCGCGAACGTATTCCGATCACGATTGCCGCCCTCGGTCCCCAGAACGTCGAACTCACCGCGGAGATCGCCGAAGGATGGCAGCCGGTGTTCTACTACCCGGAGAAGGCCGACTCGGTCTGGGGCGACGCGCTGCGGGCGGGCGCCGCCAAGCGTGATCCGGAGCTCGGGCCGCTGGACGTCATGGTCTCGGCGAGCCTGGCCATCGGCGATGACGTCGACGACCGGCTGGCGTGGGCGAAACCCCAATTGGCGCTGTACATCGGTGGCATGGGCGCGCGCGGCAAGAACTTCTACCACAACCTGGCCACCCGGTACGGGTTCGGCGAGGTGGCCGATCACATCCAGGATCTGTACCTGGCGGGGAAGAAGACCGAGGCCATTGCGGCGGTGCCCGACGAGCTGGTGCGCAACACGTCGCTGGTCGGGCCGCGCGGGTTCATCAAGGAGCGGCTGGCGGCCTACACCGAGGCGGGCGTCACGACGCTGCTGGTGCACCCGCTGGGCGTCGACTCGGCCGAACAGGTGCGCTACGTCGAGGAATTGGTGGCACTGACGCCCTAGCGGCGGAGGTGACGCACGCCTCATTGTTCGGACATTTGCCCGTCGTCCGATATGCTTGGCCCAGCGGCATCGTCTGTTCTGCCTTTTGCCGCTTCTTTCTCGTCAACCGAGCGCCGCGGGACTCACCCGCGCCGGGCAGGACGACCATTCAACTTTTCGGAGTCTTCACCTTGTCTGTCCCCATGTCTGATGGGTCAACCGTGCCCACCCCAGCTGTACCCACCTTCGCCGAACTCGGCCTGCCCGCAGCCATCGTCAGCACCCTCGCCGCCAGCGGCGTCGAGACCCCCTTCCCCATTCAGGCTGCGACGCTTCCCGATTCACTCGCGGGGCGCGACGTGCTCGGCCGTGGCCGCACCGGCTCCGGCAAGACCTACGCGTTCCTGCTGCCGCTGGTCGCCCGGCTGGCCGAAAGCAAGACCCCGCGTGGGGCCGGCCGTCCACGGGCGCTGATCCTGGCCCCGACACGGGAACTCGTCGCCCAGATCGACGCCGCACTCGCACCGTTGGCCGCCGCCATGAACCTGCGTTCCGTCACCATCTTCGGTGGCGTCGGCGCACAGCCGCAGATCCAGAAGCTGCGTGCCGGCGTCGACATCGTCATCGCCTGCCCCGGCCGGCTCGAGGATCACGTCAGCTCCCGCCATGCGGACCTGTCCGCCATCGAGATCACCATCCTCGACGAGGCCGACCACATGGCCGATCTCGGCTTCCTGCCCGGCGTCAAGCGCCTGCTGGACCGCACGCCGAAGAATGGCCAGCGGATGCTGTTCTCGGCCACTCTGGACAACGGCGTCGACGTGCTGGTGAAGCGCTACCTGCACGACCCCGTCACGCACAGCGTCGACTCGGCGCAGTCGCCGGTGTCGGCGATGACCCACCACGTCTTGCACGTGGACAGCAGCGCCCGCGTGAACGTGCTGACCGACCTGGCCGCGTCGCCGGGCCGCACCATCGTGTTCGCCCGCACCAAGCACGGCGCGAAGAACCTGACCCGCCAACTGAATTCACGTGGCGTCGCCGCAGTCGAATTGCACGGCAACCTTTCTCAGAACGCGCGCACGCGCAACCTCGCCGCGTTCTCCGACGGCACCGCCTCAGTGATGGTGGCGACCGACATCGCCGCCCGCGGCATCCACGTCGATGACATCACCCTGGTGGTGCACGCCGATCCTCCTGTCGAGCACAAGGCCTACCTGCACCGGTCGGGCCGGACCGCCCGCGCGGGCAACGAGGGCACCGTCGTGACCCTCATGCACGACGCACAGGTGTCCGACGTGCGCGACCTCACCCGCAAGGCCGGCATCAAGCCGACCATCACGCGCTTCCGCGGTGCGACGCACCCGGTGCTGCAGGAGATCGCGCCTGGCGAACGCAAGTTCGGCAGCCCGGTGGTTTTCGACACCCCGGTACCTCAGCAGCAGCGGCCACGCAACCGCGGCAACGGTGACGGCCGGTCGTCGTCGAATCCTCACGCGGGCAACCGCGGAAACCGCTCGCGCGGCGGGCAACGTGGTGGCGGGCAGCCTCGCACGCACACGTCGTCGTCGACAACGCGCAGCGGCGGTTCGCGCGGCCGCTAGCCGGTCACGCTTGCGCTGAGACCTGGTGGCTCGTCGAGGCGTGCTGCCTGGCCCATGCGAGCGCATGGTCTGCGACGGCCTCCCAGCCCGGGGCTGCGCACGTCCAGTGATCACGCCCCTCGAACTCGTAGTAGTCGGTGATCGCAGGTGAATGCTTGTAGTGCGTGGCGTTCGACTTGTTCACCGACGGGGGCATGATGTGGTCCTGCTCGCCGGCGATGAACAACAGCGGCGCACGGTTGGCGCGATAGTCGACCCAGGTGTCCTGATGTCCGGGTTTGAAGTTCGCGAGGAGACCGAACTCCCACACCCAATTGCCTGGAGCCGGAATCGCGTAGCGGTCCCAGACCTGCCTCGACTCTTCCTCGGTCAGGGTGTTGGTGAACGCATAGTGGAACTCCTCGGGGGTGAATCCGACGGCCTTGTGTCGATTGGCTGGGTTCTTGAGCGCCGGGAAAAGCGACTTCACCTGGGACAGCGGATTGACGCGGACACCCTCGGTGGGTGCGGAGTCGACGACCACCCCCGCGGAACCCAGACCGCGTGCCAGCAACAACTGGGTCAGCGTGCCACCGAACGAGTGCCCCATGATGATTGGCGGCGTCTCGACGGACTGCACGACGCTGGCCAAATGGTCCACGGTCTCTGGCACGGTGAGGTTGGCGATGATGTCGGGGTTCTCGCGCAATGCCTCCACCTCGATGTCGAAACCCGGGTAGCCGGGCGTCAACACCTTCAGGCCCTGCGACTCGTAGTGGGTGACCCAGTGCTCCCAGCTGCGCGGAGTCATCCATAGGCCATGGACGAGGACGACGGTGTCGGGGTTGGGCTGGGAATGGTTCACCATTGGTTGACTCCTGGCGTGTGAGGACGGGTCCACCCAACTTTCGGACCTTGGAGCGCTGGCAAGCGCCCCGCGACAGGTAACTGAGCACGGTCAGACCGTTGACGTGCACCCTGAGTCAAGTCGGTGGAATACTCTGCCCAACCTCCGAGCTCGGGCTCCGGCGGGTGTTCCTCGTGCTTCAGGAAGGTGCCAGCGATGCTCGTCTTCGACAGCGCTTCGGTGCCGATGCGTGACCGGCAGAGTGCGGTCGTCGACTCCATCACCAGTGCTGCCGGAGCCACGTTCATGACGCCCAACCGCGGCGGCGAGCGTCTTCACCTGAGGTTGCACGCGTGGGACCTAGGCGGCGTGGAGGTCGTTGACGCCAAGTGCTCCGCGCACACACTCCGGCGCTCCGCTCGCCACGGCTCCGATGACGAGCCGGTCATCGCCGTGACGTGCGGTCTGCTTGGCAGGGGTCTGCACCTTCAGCACGACCGTGAACGACCGGTGCAACCTGCCACGATCTGGGCGACGAATCTCGCCGAGCCCTACGTACACCACGTCACTGACACATGGACGACGACGGCGAAGGTGCCCTTGCGGCTGCTCGGTGTCCCCCACGATCTGGTGGGCCCCGCGCTGCAGCAGATCGGCCGCAGCCCGTTGGCCCCGCTGTTCAGCCACCACGTGAGCCAGGTTCGCAAGCTCGCCGACGACATCAACGATGCCGCCATCGCGTCCCTTGGGACGGCCACGCTCGCTCTCGCCAGGGCCTTGCTCGCCAGCGTCTCGACCGACGACGAGCTAGCGCGGGAAGCATTCGAGGACAGCCTGCTGCCACGGGTCAAGGCGTACGTCCGCGCGCATCTGGCAGACGTCGACCTTGACGCGGCGAGTATTGCTGCAGCGAACCATGTCTCGGTCCGCCAGCTGTACAAGGTATGCGCCAACGCCGACCTTCGGCTGGAACAGTGGATCATTCAGCAGCGCCTGGAACGCGCCCACGAAGACCTGGCACTGGCCACCCCGACACCCGTATCGGTCAGCGCGCTGGCGCGTCGTTGGGGCTTCGCCGACGCTTCCCATTTCGCCCGCCGATTTCGTGCCTTCTACGGCATGTCGCCCCGCGAATGGCAGGCGTTGAACCGGCGGCACTAACTCTCGGATTGCCCTGCGGCCGTGGGCAACTCGGCGTGCACCTTGGCAGCCAGTTCGCCGAGCAGTGCGGCGATGACACCGAACGAGAAGTACAGCGGGACCAAGAACGCGCCAACGCCGAACAGCTGGCTCGAGTCGGCGGCGTAGGCGAACACTCCGTCCTTGACGAGCACGATCTCGACGATCGGCCCGATGACGGCGGCGAGTAACCCGCACACGACCGACGGGCCGTCGCCTAGCGCACACCACGCGATGGCTGCCAGCGCGATGACGAGCGTCGTGGCGGGCACCACCGGTGCGGTGTGTACGAGCGCCGTGACGACGTAGGTGCCGATGACCGCCGCGACCCCCGCGAGGCCCTGCCTGGCGGTCACGGTCGTCCGCGGGGTCGGCAGGTGCAGGCGCAGTTCGGCCAATGACACCGTCGCCACGCCGACCATCACCGGGAACCAGAGCGGGCTGCTCCAGATGAACGGCACCGCGTGCGTGAAGTACCGAGTGGTGCCGGTGGCAACGTGACCGTGGTCCCCGATGAGGGCCGCCACTGCCCCCAACGCGAAGAGTGCGATCGCCTCTGACAAGCGCAGCTTCACGCGAAGGACGCTACTCCCCGACCTGAGGAAGCTCGTCGGCGGCAATCTCGCACGGCGTCTGCCCGGGCGGCTCCGCGGCGACGTCCTGCGGGCCGGGTTCGGGCATCGGCGGCGGCACGGGCGTGGGCGTAGGTTCTGGCGCCGGCGCGGGCGGAGGCTCCGGTTCGACGGGTACTTCCGGCGCAGCGGCGGCGGGGTCGGTCGGTTCGCCGGTGGCATCGGGTTCTTCGTCCTCGTCCCCCTGGTCCTCCTGGTCGTCCTCGTCGGGGTCGACATCGGGATCGTCGTCCTCGTCGTCGGTCAGGTCGGGCGGGTCGAGCTCCGACGTTGCGTCATCGGCCGAGCCCGAGAGTCCACCGATGAGGTCGGCGAGCTGCTGACCGAAGCCGGACAGCCCCGTCCCCAGCGATCCCGTTCCCAACGACGGCGTGCCGCCGCCGAGGTCGCCGAGCGGCGACCCGGGCAGCGACGGGGGTGGGGTTGCCGACGGTGCGAGGGCCGGACCGGGCGACGGGGCGACTGCGGCAGCTGGCGTGACCGGGGCGGGCGCTCCGAGCGCAGCGCCAACCGCAGGCCCGGCGACGGCACCGCCGCCACCGCCGCGCTCGACCGGTTGCCCGTCGCGTTCGACCGGCGCAGTCCACTGCGGACCCAAGCCACCGGGCACCTCGAACTCCGCATCGGGCGCACCGCGCACGCGGGCGATTGCCGCGTCATACGCCGCCTCCACCGCCGCTGATCCCGACCGCATCGCGGGCAACCAGTCGACGCGAACGTCGTTGTCCACGAACGGTTTCACCTGCTGATCGACGAGCTCACTGGCGCTCGCCAGATCACCCGCTCCGGTGGTCACGGTGCGCGACGCCGCCAGCCAGGCCGCACGTTTGCCCTGCTGCCGCCCGTCGACGGCCAGCGTCGCGGATACCTTGGCGTCGACGGCTCGCCACAGTTCGTCGCGCAGCGCGGTGATGGCGTCGGCGGCCTCGCGCAGCGCGGCGCTCACCGTCACCGCAGACCGCTGATGACGCGTCAGGAAGTCCAGCGCCACCCCGGCGCCCCGACCGGACCACGCGCCCGGCAGCGTCGCGAGCACTTCGGATTGACGCCGCACCGCGTCGTCGGCCGCGGTCGCCATCGCCGTCAGCGCCGCAGCGTCGGCGGCAAGCGCGTCCAGCCGCAACCCGTCCTCGCCGGAATACACCTGCGCGGCAGGCACTGTCAGGTCCGGATGGTGATAGCCCAGCTGCTGGCAGGCCCGCACGTACTCGCTGATGTCGTCGACGGCCGGCCGGCCCTGGGCCAGCCGGGCGTCGACGTCGTAGTCGCTAGGCATGCTCAGCCCAGCCGTGCGGCGCCGCGCGCCTCGGCGGACAGGTAGCGATCAGCGGAAGTCCTTATCGCAGAAGCAATCTCACTACCCGAACGAGCCCACGTGCGAACGTCCTCGGCCAGCGCGTCGAGCGAACTGCGCAACGTCGCCCCGGACGGCCCGTGCGCGCGGCCAGCGATAGCGGCACCGAAGGTCAGCTGAGCCAGGTGCGTTCGCACCGCGCCGTCGAGCGCATCGGCCACGGCGTCGTACCGACCCGCGACGTCGAGCAGGACCTCGAAGTCAACGCGCGCGGCGTCACGTTCTCCCATGCAACATAGGACGCGCCAGCCGCCCGCCTGGTTCCGTCGATCAGTCTTGCGAGCTCACGGACTCCGCGACCCGGGCGGCCAGCATCCGCGCGGTGTCCTCGTCGGCGGCCTCCACCATCACGCGAACCACCTGCTCGGTTCCGGACGGCCGCAACAGAATTCGGCCCGAATCGCCCAATTCCGCCTCGGCTTCGGCGACCGCGCTGCGCACCGATGGCGCGTCGGCGACGGTCGCCTTGTCGGCGACGGCGACGTTGATCAACACCTGAGGCAGCGTCCGCATCGGCTCGGCGAGGGCCTCCAGCGAGGATCCCGTCTGAGCCATCCGCGACATCAGTCGCAGCCCGGTGACGATGCCGTCGCCCGTAGTGCCGAACGACGGCAAGACGAGGTGCCCGGACTGCTCGCCGCCCAGCGAGTACTCCCCCGCGCGGAGCTCCTCGAGCACGTAGCGGTCCCCGACGCTGGTGGTGCGCACCTCGATGCCGGCCGCCCGCATCGCGATGTGCAGGCCGAGATTGCTCATCACCGTCGCGACCAGGGTGTTGGACGCGAGCTCCCCGGCGTCACGCATCGCG
>Ga0070668_100002149_pt1 | contig 14431 bp, 11 predicted proteins | sample KBSS43metaG_FD_64661 | JGI IMG/M metagenome (GOLD analysis project Ga0070668, IMG submission 64661) | Switchgrass rhizosphere microbial communities from Kellogg Biological Station, Michigan, USA - KBS S4-3 metaG | ecosystem: Host-associated > Plants > Roots > Rhizosphere > Soil ... | reverse complement strand
GCGTGGCCTCTGCCAATGGTGGCGGGGTGGATCAGGACGGCCGGCCGACGGCGGGGACGCATTCTCCAGCAATCATCCTTTCGCGAGGACGATGTCGAACGCAGCCACCAAGCAAAGCGCTTTTCGTATTCGCTAGTGGTCTTCAGCCGGCAGACCATCGATTGGCGCCAGTGGGACTTTCAAGCATCATGCGGTTCTGGCGCCTCAGGCAGAACGTCCAGGTGAGCGTTAGCGGCTCCTCCGCGCTCACGCAGAGGCACCGCGGACGGACCATCCGCAGGCTCTCAACTACTTCCGACCGGAGCCGCCAAAGCGCCCATGAGTCTGCTGGCGCAGTCACTCAGTTGGCCGTTGCCGATCTCTAGCGGAGACATCACCAGATTGCCGTCACGCCTCGGCTTCATGAGCTCCCGCTGCACCTGCTGCGGCGTTCGAGCTGCACCCGTTCGTCCGACAACGCCGGTCGTGTGATGTAGTCGCATAACTGGTCCAGCCGCTTGCCGTCATGCGGTCGACCTACTCAGCAGCGTGAAGGGTGATGCCGTCGATGTCGGCGGACTTGGGCCCTGATCCTGTTCGTGGCCCGATGCATCGTGACATGGGAGACTATCGGGCGGTATTGCGCCGAGCCATGGAAATACCCGGCCTCTCGATGGCTGTCATGTATTCGGGACCGCTAGGGTTGGCCGTGTCGTGGCTGTTGCTGCGTGCCTACCGGCGTGCCGTACTGCGGTCGATGGCTGCTGCAGCCACACCTGCATCGGCAACCTGGCAGCCATCGCCCGTGGAACTGATAAGGCCGCCAACGCCGATGCGTGGCGAGGGCGCTGCGCCGCCGACCTTCGACGCAATACGGCGGCGCTGGCGGCGGACAACTCTGAGCTACGGATTCGGCGGCATGGTGTTCATGGCCGTCGAGTACGCGGCGGCCTGGCTGGCACACGAGGGCGCGGGAGGCTTCGTGCTCGGACGGTGGCTGGCCAGCGCGGGCTGGATGCTGGTCGTCAGCACGGCGGTGGTCTCAGCGGTCACCTGGCGGTCCGTTGCGATGGCGTCGGCAGTGCTGGTCTCGCTGATCGGTGGTTGCGTTGCCGTCGAATGTGGCGTCTTCAACCGGTGCAGTGCCGCCGACGTCGTGCTGCAGGGGATGATCGAGAGCTTGGTACCCCTCGTACTGCTGGTGCCGTTCTTGTACTGGCGGGTGCGTGCGGTTGGGCCGCTGGTGTATGTACCGGTGCTCGTTGGATTGAGCGGCGGAGCCGCGGGGTTCTTTGTACTACTGCGCGCTGCGACAACACTCGATTGCGCGAGCGGCACGGTGCAATGCCTCGTGCTCGCACAGCTCAACGAGTTGGCCGGCGCCTGGGGTCTGGTACTGGCCTTCGGCCTGCCCGGTACCGTGATGGCGCTCATGGTGGCGTGGCCGGCATGGGTTGCGCTGGGGCGACGTTATCGCCAAGGTCGGTTCAGCAGTTTGTCGGTGACGCTCGACGGGTTCTGGATCTCCATTGCCGCCATGCACGCGGTGGTGCTGGTGCCTGTCGGCGGCGTGATCGCAGCAGCACCGCTACTGGCCTTCCTCGCCTACAAGGCAAGCGTGCTCCTGCTGCGCCCACAGCCGACCCGCAGTCGTGCGGTGTCCTTGCTGCTGTTGCGCGTCTTCGATGCTGGCGAGCGCACTGACCGGCTCTTCCGCGCATTGGGCAAACGCTGGCCAGCGATCGGACCGCTCCGCATGATCGCCGGCCCGGACCTGGCCACTAGCGCAGTGCAACCGGGAGAGTTTCTCGAGTTTCTCGGCGGCCGGCTGTCGCGCGAATTCATCCGCGACGAGAAAGATCTGGCAGAGCGGCTGGCCTCGCCGGAGCGTAGTCAGCCCGACCTTGACCGCCGATATCGCGGCGAATCCTTTTACTGCCACGCTGACACTTGGCAACTGACCGCAGCCCGATTGATCGACGAAGCCGGCGCGATCCTCGTCGACCTGCGCGGCTTGTCTCAGGCGCATTTCGGGGTGCGCTGGGAAATCGATGCATTGCTGCGCCAAGGCGCTGCCGGCCGCGCGGTGCTGCTGGTAAATCGCCAAACCGACCTACGCCTGCTTCCCGGTGAGTTGGTGCAAGCCGTGCCCACTGCGCACCTGTGGCACATGGAAAGGCTGACCGCTCAAACGCTGTCCGACCTGGTCAGCCGATTGTTAGGCCGGACCGAAGCTCGCTCCGAGTGCGCCAGATAGTCAACAGAAGTCGACAGCAGTTGTTCCACGAGGCCCAATCGCGACTGTGAACGGCTGCCCGGCAGTCCAAGGGGCGGGCCATCCCAAGTCGGACCCGCGACCGTCAAGCGCTCAATCTTCGCTCGCTGGAAGCACCCACCCGAGTTTGGCTGGTCCCCAACCGACGTCATCATTCAGCCGGCGAGACGCCCTTTGTTGCCGAACCCTCCGGTTCATGAACCTGGCATCCATCCGAGCGGAACTGACTGACACTGCCGTCGCTCAGCACCTGCTTTCCGCAGCAAGGAAAGGTGAACACATCGATGTAGTTACCACGGGCACCGGTGTTTCCGGTGAGCGCAGCCTCCCGAGGATGCCAGCGCACTTGAGCTTGCGCGATATTTTTGGCCGCATCGACGGTGTCGGCCAGCTCGCGCGCCTGAAGGTCGTAGAACCCGAAGGCGGACGAAGCCTCGCGCGTCTTCTGTTCAGCCAGTAACTCTTCGATGAGCGGCTTAAGCCGCGGCTCCAAGAGGCTTCTAAGCGTAGCGTCGGCCAGCACGGCGCCAATCACATTGCCCTCCCGCAACAACCGATCCTTCTCAGCCGTTGCGGATCTCTCGACGAGACTCTGTTCATCAGGCGTCAGGACGATTTGCCCCGATTGCGCCAGTTCCTTGATGCGCGCGAGACGCGGACCGCGCAGAAGGTCCGCCTCATCGCCATCACGCGAGAAGCGGCCAACGCTATCTCGCAGGAACTGCACCAAACGCAGCACGTCGATCTGCTCGTCCAGCCATTGCGCTAGGGGTCCCCAAGTTCTGAACAGGGCCTCATGGGCGATTTCCACGCGGTCGACGCCGTTCTCGCCTCGAGACATCAGAATCCGCTTGTCCACGAACCGCCTCATCGCAGCCCGCACGGCGACGGGATGGTCCTCCCAGCTGGACACGGCCCTCGCGAAGCCGCCACCCTCGCCGAGACGGGACATGCGCACGAAGGCACCCGGCAGCAGCGCGTACGCAGTGGGGTCATCGCGTTTCACCGCGTCAAGCACGGCATCGGCCTCGCGTGCGAGCACGCGACCGAGCCCCCCAAGCGCCTCATATTCCGCGGTGGTCAAGCGACCATCTTCGTGTCCGCGGTCCCACAGCACGCGTAGGCCAAACGCGAGCAGCGGCAGCGCGTCTGGCGTCCCGGTGTCTTCCAGAAGCCGATCCGCCAGGCCGTCTTCCAGCTCCAACGCGCACAACCGCGCCGGCTCGGTGATCAATGCGCGCAGCGCACGGCGATCCATCGGCGGTACGCTCATTGAACTCGAAGCGCGCTGCAGATTGGGCACGTCGCGTCGTTGCTCGAGGACCGCCAGGAAGTCAGAGCGCAAGGTCACCATCATCTGGACTGCGAAATGGTCGGACGCACACGCAGCGTCGATCATGCGCAAGAACTCGGCGGCGCGTTCGTCCGCACCGCTGAGCAGCTCCTCGAACTGGTCGATCACTAGAAGCGGCGTCGCATCGGGCCGATTCGTGCGGCGCACAAGCGTCAACAGGACCTGGGGGATCGAGCTCCGGCGCAACTCATTGGCGAGCGCGGAGCCAGCGTCTGGTGGTTGCCCGAACGCACGCGCCAGCCTCTCGGCCAGCTCGGCCACGGGTTCGCGACCCGGTCGGAAGGGGTCAATGACCCACCATTGCGTGTCGTGGCGCAACTTGGGAATGACGCCGGCACGCACGATCGACGACTTGCCGGAGCCGGAGCCACCGAGGATCATCAGCATCCTCTGACTGTCCCGGCGCTTGTTCGCGTTAAGGAGCTCGATGATCTGCCGAGTCTCGTCGCCGCGGCCAAAGAAGACGGGTGCCTCAGCTTCGCTGAATGCCAACATGCCAGGGTATGGCGAGCGTTTCGGGTCCCAGCGCCTGGTGGCCTCATCGCTGATTCCGAGTTCGGCTAGACCACGCCAGAGGCGCGCGAAAGTCGCATCGTCCGCGCCACCGCGGAGGTCCAAGAACTGGTGCTCGCCCAGGATCGACGGAATTGCCTGCCCTTCCAACGGATCGATCAACAGCGTAATGACCCGTTTGCCGCCCATGCGCGCGAGGGCAATCTCGGCAAAGCACCAGTTCGAGTCCCGGTGGTGAGCGCTGTAAAGCACGATGACTACATCGCAAGCCTGCAGTTGACGGTAGAGCGTTCGCTCCCAGCTAGCGCCAACGGGGATCCCGTCAGCGGGATCGAAATCTAGGAAGAGGGAGGCATAACCGCGATCGGCAAGACGTTGACGCAGCATTTCCGCTGCGACGTTGTCCTTCGAGCTGTGGCTGATGAAGACAGTGCTCATTCAGACCGCGAATTATCCGTGACCAGTCGGAGGTCGCCAAGGTTTCCTGCTGCCGATTGGCCGAGACAACGAGGGCACTCCGTCTGGTGATCTTCAAGCAAATCCCAGGACGCGGGATGTGGCGGGCGCGGCTTTCGCCTTGCTTAGCTGTCAGGACCCAGCGAGTCTCTTCCAACAGCCGGTCGACTTCGGCGCGCCCGCGCAATTCGTTTTCAAGTTAGCCGAAGGCCACAAGTGCTACGGCGTAGGGAGCTAGGGATGGGCCATCCGTAGCCCCTGTGAACTTCGGGATGCCTAGCCTACGTCGGGGCGCCCGGGCGACACCTTCCGACCCGTTGCTGACCTTCGGTCGACAGACGCGAACGACAGCACAATGGCGACAACGGCCGTTCGGCAAGGGACCACAAGGTCTCAGTCTGCACGTGACCGTGCGCTGCAGCGCCGACGAGTGCAATTCCGCTGGAACTAAGACCGCAATCCCTCATGAGATCACCTTGTCGGCGCTGAGGAGGATCGAATGCGGGATCGTAAGACCGATAGCCTTGGCGGTTTTCAGGTTCACCGCTACCTCGAACCTACGTGGCAATTCAACTGGCAGAGTAGCTGGTCGCGCCCCGCGTAGAACGCGGTCAAGGATGTCCACCGCGCCGCGTGTTGTCTCCGCAAGGTCAGGACCTTGAGAGACAAGCATGCCGCTTTCGACGAACTGGGAAAGATCGGACGCAGTCGGCAAGCGGTTTTGAACAGCAAATTCCGCGATCCGCCGCTGTATGCGCGTCGTGAACGGAATGGCCAGCGCAAGTATCGCTTGCGCGCGCGCATCGATCATCGACGCGAACATCGCTTCGAGGTCCTCATCTCGCTCACTCGTGTGCACGCTTGCGTTGAAGCCGAGCCCTCTGATTGCGTCGGTCATAGCTGGATAGGTAAATGCGGTGCCGCTAACCGTTTCGGAAGTTACCGCGCTATAGATCACAGCCAAGCGGGTTGCCGACGGTGCAATTTGCTTAAGGAGCTCCAGTGGCTTTGCCAACTGCATCTCCGCACCCGCGTTGAACGCAACGCCTGTGACGTTGCCGCCGGGGCTCGCCAGCGAGGCCACCAGTCCTAGTTCGGTGGGCAGCGCCACCGCGACGAACACGATCGGAATCGTGTTCGTCGCGCGTGCCGCAATCACCGCGGCGTCGGGCGCGACCGCAAATATCACGTCAACCTTCTTGCGCACGAGGCCTTCCGCAAGACCTGCCAGACGATCGTTCTTCCCGTCGGAGCGTGCCTGCTCGACGACGATGTTCTTTCCCTCGATCCAGCCGAGTTCGCGTAGGCGCTTTGAAAACGGAGTGTTGGCCCAAGCCTCTTGCGAAGGCATCGGGAAAGGGCTTAGCAATCCGACAACTGGAGCACGGCCGGTCGTTTGGGCCGAGCAGACAGGTCGCATCAGCAAGCCGCCTGTAGCGATCAGCACTTGCCTGCGTTGGAGCTGCTTCACTACCGACCCCACCCAGATCAGAAAAAGCAGTCTAGCCTTTGCCGTTTCTGAACCCTGAACGGGTCGCGGCCGACGGGGAGCCGTATCAAGCCGGTGTTGGTCATCCAGCGAGGTGCCGTAGGAGAACAGAGCACCGCTGTCCGCCCAGACGGCACGAAGCCGATCACCGGCACGTGACTCTCGTTCGCCAGTTCGATCAGCCGCCCGCGAAGGTTGTAGGCCAACACGGACCCCGGAAAGATGGCTTCAGATCGATTCGCGATCAACCTGGCGACGGCCGGCTCGAACTCGGCAGGATTCGCCGCCTCGGCCGCCACGAGAGTCAACCCCAAGGAAGCAGCTATCGGCGCAAGCGCCTGATGGTCGAGCCTGGTGATCGGATCATTCGAATCGCCGAGCATGCCCAGGCGCTTCACTCCGGGCAGAATCTGGCGCAAAAGCTCGATGCGCTTGGGGGTGAGCGACTCAGCGATTCATCAAGGGCTGCTTCCAATGACGCCGGGGGACTCACGCTCTCGGCCAGAAGCTGCCAACCGAAGAAGTCGCCGAAAGCAGCGCTTCGGCGCTCGCACATCGGGTACCCTGACCCGTCTGCAACCCATGAACCGTCGATCATGGCTCTGACGCGAGAACTGGATGAGCTGGCCTGCAGCCACGGAAAGTGCGCCGAGCTAGCGCGTGCGGATGCCATGCGAGACCTGGAGCGCAGCGTCTACGGCTGTGACTACGGTGGCAACGGTGGCGCGACGCGTCTGGAAGCGGAGCGAGTCTTCGAGTTGCTCGAACTTCGCCTGGGCGTGAGACTACTGGATGTGGGGGCAGGCTCGGGATGGCCAGCGCTGTATCTCGCGCAGATCTCTGGCTGCGACCTGGTGATGGTGGACATCCCTCTCGCGTCCCTGCGCATTGCGCGCGAACGCGCGGTGGCGGACGGCTTGGCTCAGCGGTGCGAGATCATCGCGGCGGACGCTGCGGCGCTGCCGTTCAGGGATGCTTCGTTCGACGCCTTCAACCATTCGGATGTCCTGTGCTGCACACCTGACAAGCTGGGTGTGTTGCGGTCGTGTCGGCGTGTCGCGCGCGATGGCGCCAGGATGACGTTCACAACCATTTCGCTCGCACCCTCATTGCCCGCCACCGAGCGCGGGATCGCGATGGAGTCCGGTCCCAGATTCATGGACAGCGAGGAGGACTACGCCGCGTTGCTGAGGCAGTCGGGATGGTCCCTGCGAGAGCGGATCGACCTGACCTCCGCGTACCTGTCTTCCATGCGGTCCGAACTCGACGGCATGAAGGCCCGCGCTGATGCGCTGACCCAGGTGTTCGGTCAAGCCGAGTTCACCAGACGCATGCAGCGTCAACAGGCCGCTGTCGCTGCCATCGATGCGGGATTTGTGCGGCGCGAACTGTTCGTCGCCCAGGCGGGCGGATGAAGATCCGGCGAGGGCCGCTTCCTGGAAGGCGACAGACCGCAAAGGGTCGACAGCGCCAATTTGCCGCCCGAACAAGGGGACACTCGACCGTCTACGACGTCTAACGCCGGCTTCCGCAGTGGATCTGCCTCCCACAAACAGAAGTGAGAAGTGGCCAATGTCAGCTTTGAACAGCAACTGACGTTCGACCACGAAAGCTGACTGGCTGCATCTAGTCCGCCTCGCGCACTAGCGCGGTCCAGTGGTCTGCGCTTTACGGGCGGGCGCGAGCACTCGCACCATGACGCTATCAGCGCAGCAATTGGAGACGCCTAGGAACAAGTTCCTATCACGTAGTAGTTGGTGCCGGTCTGCTTCAACGTCGTCGTCGTGAACAGGTTCCACAGGCCCATGTTCTGGTTCGAGCCGTTGGCGTACGTGTAGCCGCCGCTCTGGTGCGCACGGCCGGCTTGGGTGTGTGCGTAGTTGTTTGCCGTTGCGCAGGTCGGCGGCGGTGGCAGCGAGCCTGTCGTCGTGCCGGTTGCGGCTACCGACATCGCGCCCTCCACGCCGCTTGCGTCGACTGCCGCCACGGTCCAGCTGTAGGTAGTTGCGGCGGTCAGGCCAGTGTCGGTGTAGCTTGTTGTGGCGACCAGCGCGGCGTTGACCTTGCCGCTGCCGCGATAAACGTTGTAGCCGCTCGCGCCGATGACGCCACTCCATGCAATGTTCATGCTCGTGTTGGTCGCACCCGAGGTACCAACGCCGGCCGGCGCCGGCAGTGCGCCGCCACCACCCCCGCCACTGCCCGACGACAGCTGGTCGACCATTGCCTTGATGGCCGCCTGCTGCAGGCCGCTCTTTTGCGCAAAGTTCGTTCCGTACCAGCCAATCCAGTCCCAGCAGCCGTTCGGGTTGGCCAGCGAACCGCTCGCGGATGTGCTGTGGCTCGTGTTGTCGACCTTCGTCTGCGGGAACAGGACGATGATGCTGTTGGTATCCGCCCAGCGCGTGTAGCCGGTATTCTTGATGAACTTGTCGCCGATGATGTCGTAGTTCTGCTGGCAGCCGTGCAGCGCCACGTGCACCTTGCAGACAGCGCCGGCGGCGCAGTTGGCCGGCACGTAGACCCAGCCGACGGGCGACAGGCCGGCGTTAGTGCTGAAGGCCGTCTGGTCGAATTGGATGTAGTTGCCGGCCGGCGGCGCGTTGTTGCGCGCGTTCAGCGCGCCGTAGAACTTAGTCAACATCGCCCCCGCACCGTCGTAGCCACAGTTGCTGATGTACGGTGATGCGCTACTGTTGCAGGCGTTGTCGCCAGTGGCATCGAAATCCGTGGGGAAGACGTGCGCGGTGCTGGCCCGCTGGATGAACGTCAAGTTGCCAGCCGGGACGCCGCTGTTGGCGTATTGCGTCTGCACGCCCTTCATCGGATTCGGGCCGACCGTGTAGTCGCTCGTGCCGACAAACATGAAGATCTTCTGGTTCGCGACGTTGGACCTGTTGTCGTTCGACGTACCGCTCCAATTGTTGATGTCGGCCTGCATCGTGTTCAGCATGGAGGCGCTGATCGTCGCGTTGTACATGCACGCCGTGTAGTTGCTGTGGCCGGCACACATGTAGGGACCACCGGCAAACACACCGACGCCCTTGAAGGTAGCCGAATACGCGTAGCCCAACTGGTTCGCCATGAAGGCGCCGGACGAAAGGCCCGATACCGTCGTCTTGGCGGCGTCGACGTTGAGTTTGGGCAGTGCTGCTGCGGCGCGCGCCACACCGTTGGTGGCGATGGCGAGCATGGCAATGACTGCCGCCCGCGAGATGACCAGGGACTTCATACTTGTCTCCTCGATGCCTCTGCGGGCTAGACTTTTGAATCTGGCTCGACGGGAAAACGACGCCGCCGTCGTTGTCGCCTTGCTACCGCATTCACTCTGTTTGCTTCAGAGCCCGGCGCAATGCATCCCGCAGGCGTTTGTATTCGGGAAGGTCCTTGTCCTTCAGAAGCGCCAGGTCCGACGCGATCTGCTCCAAACGACCGGCCGCGCTCTCGCTCTTGATCTGCTCGATCTCCTCCCACATCGAAATGAACTGCCCGAACGGCCCCGCCTCCGGCGGGTTGGGATGCTGCTCGAGGATCAGAGCGCGAAGCGCATCCGACATGCGGCCGATTTGGCGACCATAGCTCTGCTTCGCAACCACATTGACTTCAGTCTGGGGTGCGGAAGAGTTGTTGCTGTTGATGTTCAGCGTCCAGCCGGGCAATATTGGCTGGACCAGGGCACTAGGGGCCGGTCCGAACCAAGGTCGCCAGAAGTTCATAGCACTGTAGGTTTCGAACGGGTTGGTGGTCGTGGACATCGATTCCTCCTGAGCAACGCGCCGGCGCTCCCACGTCGGATCATGCCTCGACCGCGCCCTTCGGATGCGAGCCGTCGATCACCGCCCGGACATGTGACCGCCTGGCCCGGCTCGTCGCTGAGCTTCCCCTTAGCGCAATCGCGCTGTCGGAGCTCGCGTGTTTGAAGATCGGCGAGTCGCGGCCCGGTTCTTCGAGTGCCGGCGCGCTCGGCGCCTCAGCGTCCAGCGCGAGTTCGAAGAATCGGCTCGACCACACCGTGCACGCCGACCAGGCCGAGGATGGTGGTCAGCGACTGCTGCGCGCCCTTCCACTGGTCCTTGGGATCAAACCATTCGTCCCGCGTGTGCCAGCCAAGCGACTCGCCGCCTCCACCAACGATGATGGCCGGAATCCCGAGCGACATCGGCACGTTGGCGTCCGTGCTCGAACCCGACAGCAAGGGCGCGCCGCCGCCGAACGCCGCCAGCGACGCAAGCGCGGCCTGCACGATGCGCGCCGAGGGTGTCGTTTCGCCGGCAGGCCGGTCGCCGATCAGTTTCGTTGTGAACCCCACTTGCTTCGATGGCGTGTCCGCACCCCAGCGCGCATTCTCTTCCGCGACTGCCGCGGGCAAGGTGTCGAGCACCTGCTTCTCGAGCGCCAGGAGGCTCGCCATATCGTTTGAGCGCATGTCGATCTGCATCTTCGCGTCGCCCGCGATCGTGTTGACCGACGTTCCGCCGCCCACCGTCCCCACCGTGAATGTCGTCTTCGGCTCGGCCGGCGTGCGTAAAAGCTGGCGGGCGATCCGCTTCATGTGAGCTCGAGCGCTGGCCCGACGGCGCACTTCATTGCCGGTGCGACACTGCGTGGTGTCTCGAGCTTCCTCGCGGGGTGAACCCCTCGTCGTGGTGTGCGAGCCGTGGCGCGCGCACCCGCTCGCCTGGATCCACCGCGCCGAGGCGCGCAGCATCGCCCGAGAACTGCGCGCGCAGCTGATTTCAGGGCAGGTTCCGGCCGGCTCGCTTCTGCGGTTGTCCGATCCGGTGATGCGCGAAGTGGTGCGCACGCTGCGGGTGCCGTACTTTGGACCGAGAAGTGCCGCGCTCGAACGCTGCTACGACAAGTACGAGGCCTGCCGGCAGATCGCAGGTGCGCCGCGCACTCTTCTCGCGAGTGAGGCGCATTCGCTGCCGACGCCGTTTGTGCTCAAGCCGCGCCGCGGTTCCGACTCGATCGGGGTACGGCTGGTCGGCGACGTTCCGCTAGGCAAAAGCGACGAGGACCACCTTGTGCAGGAGCGCATCGTCGGCGACGAGGTGACGGTGGCGCTGTTTCGCGAGCGCGTGGGCATACCGCTCCGCATCCTGCTGCCGCCGGGCACGCCCTATTCTTTCGTGCGCAAATACCTCTGGCGGCCGGCGCTCGAAGTGCTGCGCGACGAGGCGATCCGCGATGCAGCGCTCGCCGCTGGCCGTGCGCTCGGCGTCGACTGGGCCGCGCGCGTCGACTTCATCGTGCGGGACGGCAGGCCGTTTTTCCTGGAATGCGACGCTGCGCCCCTCGTAGGACCCTACTCGGCATTCGCCGCGAGCTTCGCCGCAGCCGGCGTCAAGCGGGCGACCCAGCTGGCCTGGCTGACGTCGTGGACAGATCCCTAAGAGTTCAAACCAGGCGGCGGTTGTCCAACATCGGCCTGCGATCGTCTGCGCCGATTGGCAGCGTGGGCACCGTGCTTGCAGTCTCCCGAGGGTACCGGACGGTTGATGGTTCTCATCGGTGAACTCAAGTAAGTCACGCCTACGGCATATGGCTCACGAATCGTGATCAAGAACGTGCCCGATCGGGCCTTTCGGGATGAACACCGAGAGCGATGGGCCACGATGAATCTCCAAGAAGACTCCAAACTTGATCCCATGAGCGGCCGCCGCTGGATCGTCGTGGCAACGTTCAGCGCCGACGCGCTTGGCACTCCTTTCGTCGACGAGTTGGCCCTTGTTTCGACGGACAAGCACTGGCTCCTTGACGACACCGGCGTTCCGCGCCGGATCCCCCCGGTCCCTGAACCGCGCGCGGGCGCCGGCCCGCACCCAGCGCGGGAGACCGAGACCAGGGCGATGGCCGAACCGCGAGCGATTCGCTGTCGACCGGCGTTTCTCGGACATCGGCCAGCTATCCGTCTCGATCGTCGACCTGAGCAAGACCTAGTCGTTCAAGCGCGACCTAAATGTGCTGAGGCGGATTCGCGAGCGGTCGGAGACGCCTTCGTCCGGACGCTGGGCTGAGCGCGGGTAAACCTCGCGCATTCTTCGTCTTGCCGCTGATTGGCGCCTTCGCCACCGGCTTCGACCTTCTTCGCTACCGGACCGGGCGGCAAGACTCGCAGCGCTTGTACGACCAGGCAGCCATGATCACAGGGACCCTGCGCATCGACCGGCGCACGGGACTTTGGCGCGGAGCTCGCGACGTCTGTGCCAAGCCACGAGTCTCAGGTCGCAGCGAGGCGATACCAGGCGACGCCGTCGGCATCGAGCGAGCGCGTCGCCTCGCCCCGCTGCATGAGGTGGTTCAGGCAGGCGACGGCCTCGCCAGTCGCCATGCCGAGCAACGGCACGTCGCTTTCGCCGATCGGACGGGCGAACAGCGCGCCGAAGACGTCGACGACCCGCTTCGGCTCGGCGATCGAACGGCGCAGCCGACGCAGCGACTTCTCCTGGCCGCTCGCCAGCGCGTCGATCCGCGAGTGGAGTCCGCGAAAGCACTCGTTGTGCGCAGGGAGCACCAGGACATCCGCGGGAACCTCGCGCTTGAGCTTGGCCAGCGAGTCGAGCCAGTTGGTCATGGGGTCGGCGTCGGGCTCGGTCGGATGCACCGAGACGTTCGACGAGATCCTCGGCAGGATCTGATCGCCAGAGATCAGCACCTTCAGGTCCGGGCAGTACAGGCAGGCGTGCTCGGGCGAGTGACCGCTGCCGACGATGACGCGCCAGGTGTTGGCGCCGATGCGAACCTCCTCGCCGTCACGCAAGCGTCGGTAGCTGTCGGGCAGCGCGTTGATGTGCTTGCCGAAATTGCCGAAGCGCGCGCGATAGGTCTCGATCGCCGCCGCGCCCCAGCCGGCGCGCTGAAAGAACTCGATGGCGTCGTCGGGCGCCTCGCGTCCCGTGTCGGACACCATGACGCGACAGGTCAGGTACTCGAGCCGCGTCATCCAGAGGCGCACGCCGAACTTGCGCGTCATCCAGCCGGCCATGCCGACATGATCGGGATGCATATGGGTGACGAACACGCGCGTCAGCGGGCGGTTGTCAGGCGAGTTCGCGAACACCTCGCGCCAGACGAGGACCGTTTCCTCGTTTCGAACGCCGGTGTCGACGACCGCCCAGCCCGCGCCGTCGTCGAGCGCCCACAGGTTGATGTGGTTCAGCGCGTAGGGCAACGGCATCCGGATCCAGTGCACGCCAGGAGCGACCTCGAGCGCCCGGCCCCGGGCAGGCGGCGCTTCGAAGGGATAGATCAACCCGGCCTTGCGCGCCGCGTCGGACTCCTGCCGCCCATCGATCGTCATGTTGGCTGTCACTTGATCCGCATCCTGAAGTATCTGAAGGAGCCGCGCGTCGTCGTTGTCGACGGCCCGTGAGCAGGTCGCGCCACCAAGGGCGGGTGAACCCTCCCCGGGATTCACGAACCAAAGGCTGCTTTAGCGCTTCTTGACCTTCGCGTCGCCGTGCCCGAAGTGGGCCTTGAGCGAGCCGTCGTCGTGGTGCACGACCTCACCGGTTGCCTTGTCCTTCACCGTCTCGGTGTATCGATTGAACTGTCGGTCGATGATGCGCGTCTTCTGCACCATGCGGCTGTCGTTCGCGCGCCAGAACTCGTGGCCCGTCTGCACCTCAATAGCTGGCTCGCCCTTGTAGCGGCCCCGCTTCGTGCGCTGCTGGTCAGCGACGGTACCCACCTCTCCCATGGCCTGTACGCCCGTCAGCGCGACGGTGACATCGTTGGATTCGGGCGGTTTGCTGTTGCCGTGGACCTCTCCGGGCTCCGGCAGATCGCGAACCTCGCGCGTCCGTAGGTCGGGCTCTGCGTCCGCGTAGCGCTCAGCGGCTTGTGCGCGAGTCATCGCGAACCGGGTGAGCCGGCGCTTGCCGGCGCGCTCGTCGACGATCCACCAGCGGAAAAACTCGGTTGGGGTGGGCACTACGCAAGCCAGCTCAAGCTGAAAGACTTCGGGTGAAAACGCCGGGAACAACTCGCCAGCGGCGGCTCAGTGCGCCAATGGCGAGGCCGAGGCCAAGGAGAGCGTAGACGTGAGGTTCAGGTACCTGCGCGACCTGCACGAAAGTGGAGTTGATCCCGACATCGTGCCCGCAGCCGTTGAAGCACCAGAAGCTATTGTCAGTGGTGAAAGTCTCGAATATGGATTGGCTTGTATGCGCCGGGTTGTCCCATATGAGGATCGTCAAGGCGGTGTTGAACGGTGTTCCGAAGGGAACCGCCGGAATGGTGCCAGCGCTTGGTCCAAATCCGAACTGCGCGGTAATGTCGTACAAGTCGGAAAGGTACGAGAAGGACAGAACGTTGTTGGTATGAAATTCCGTCCCGGGCGTGTAGTCCTGCAACTCAAGAA
>Ga0070668_100002147_pt1 | contig 14435 bp, 16 predicted proteins | sample KBSS43metaG_FD_64661 | JGI IMG/M metagenome (GOLD analysis project Ga0070668, IMG submission 64661) | Switchgrass rhizosphere microbial communities from Kellogg Biological Station, Michigan, USA - KBS S4-3 metaG | ecosystem: Host-associated > Plants > Roots > Rhizosphere > Soil ... | reverse complement strand
CGCCGCCAGGGCGCAGCGGCGCCAGGGGCTGACGGCGCGGACCGGCCGGGCGTCCTGCGCGAGGGCGGCGATCAGCTCATCAGTCCTCATCACGCACCTCCCGGGCCAGGCGTTTCAGGCTGCGATGCAGGCTGACCTTGGCCGCGCCCGGCGTCAGGCCGCCGCGGGCCGCGGCCTCCTCGAGGGTCAGGCCCTGCAGCTTGACGTCCGCCACCAGGGCGCGCTGGCGGCCGGGAAGCCTGGCGAGCAGGCGTCCAAGGTCGTGGCGCACCGCCCCTTCCTCGACGTTCTCGGCGGCCAACAGCTCGCCGGCGTCCTCCAGCGGGACCATCCGGCGCGCGCCGAGGCGGCGGAAGTGGGTGAGCAGCTTGTAGCGCGCGATCGCATAGGCCCAGGGCGTGAACGGCTGGCTGCGGTCGAAGACCGCCCGCTTCAGGTGGATGGCCAGCAGCGTTTCCTGCACCAGGTCCTCCAGGTCGGCGGCGCCCGCGCCCAGCCGCCGGGCGAAGTAGCCGCGCAGATAGCCGCTCAGGGCGGCCAGCAGCGCCGCATGGGCCGCGGAGTCGCCGTCCAGGCCGCGGAGCATCAGCTCCTTCAGCCGTCCCTCCGTTCCGCTCGACCCGGATGCCGCCTTCGCCGCCACGCCGGCAGCCATACAGCGCTTCAGGCGACGGCGGGAGGCCTCAGGTCGCCGCCGCGCCCAGGATGGCGCCGCCGCCGGCCGCCTGCACCAGCACGGCGGTGCGCCACGCGGGGTCCCGCGGCGGGGCGAGGCGAAAGGTCTGGACGGTCCCGGTCCAGCCGCCCAGGCGGACCAGTTCACGCACGATGTTCCGGTGCGGCAAGGTCTTGCCGTTGTTCTCGCCGCGCTTGATGGGGACGGACAGGATCCGGGGGTCGTAGCGCACCAGCCACACGTCGGCGCCGTTCCACGGCGCGGCGCCGGCGGCGATGGAGACGGCGCCGGGCGCGAACGCCACCCTGGCGGGCCCGACCGGTCCCGCCCTGCGGATGGCGCGCTCGAGCGCCGCCCGGTCGCCGCCCACCAGGTCGATGCGGCCATTCACCACCACCTGCGGCGTCGCCACATTGGATCGGCCCAGGCCGCGGGCGTAAGCGTACTGGCGTTCCGTGAAGGCCTTGCTCGCGAAGGTGTCCTTCCAGCCGAGGCTGTCCCAGTAGGTCACCCCGAAACTCAGCGCCAGCACGCCAGGGCGGCCGGCGATGGCGTTGACGTTGGCGTTGGCCGGCGGGCAGGACGAGCAACCCTGGCTCTGGAAGAGCTCGACGACCACCGGCGCGGCCCTGGCCGGGCCGGCCAGCACCAGGGCGGCGAGCAGAATCATCATCCGGCGCATTGTCGCTCCTTGCGGCCTGTGCGGGGTATTCGCGCGAGAGGGCGCGACAGTTACAGGCCGCCGCGCGATCGCGAGGCTTCAGCCATGTGGGGTTCGTCGCCGGCGCTGGGCGGAGTCGCCTCGGCGGAAGGAATCCGACAATGTCCGGTCCGATGGAACAGACACCCTTCTTCACCCGCGACGGCGACCGCTTCGCCCCCACCCAGTTCGCCAAGGGCCCCTGGGGCCCGGCGTCGCTGCACGGCCGCGTGGTCATCGGCCTCCTGGGCGCCGAGATCGAGCGCCGGCACAGCGCGCCGGAGTTCATCCCGGCCCGGCTCACCGTCGACATGTTCAAGCTGCCGGACCTGTCGCCGCTGGAGGTCAAGACCCGCGTGGTGCGCGACGGCTACCGGATCCGGGTCGTCGAGGCCGAACTGTTCTCCGCCGGCGTCAGCGTGGCGCTGGCCACCTCGCAGCTGCTGCGCCACACCGAGCCGCCGCCGGGATCGGTCTGGAGCCCGCCCAACTGGAACGTCCCGCGCCCCGACGACATCCCACCGCCGGACGATCCCCGCGCCGGCATGAACGGGATGTGGGCCACGCGGCCGATCGTCGGCGCCATGGGGACCCATGGCGACCGGCGGGTCTGGATGAAGGACATCCGCGATTTGGCGCAGGGATACCCGCTCACGCCGTTCGCCCGGGTCGCGCTGGCTGCGGACTTCGTCAGCCCCTTCGCCAACGCCGGCGACAAGGGACTGGGCTACATCAACTCCGACGTCACCCTCTACCTGCACCGCACGCCGGTGACCGACTGGATCGGCTTCGAGGTCATCAACCACCAGGCCACCGCCGGCGTGGCGATCGGCGAGTGCTTCGTCTACGACGAGGAGGGGCCGATCGGCAGCGCCTCGACCTGCGCCCTGGCGCAGACGCGGCGGAACATGCCGCTGCCGACGCCGCAGCGCTGATCCAGGCGGTCAGGCGGGGGCGGCGGCCCGATAGGCGACGTAGCCGCGCTCGACCATCCGGCGAAGGGCCTCATAGGCCTCGCTCAGCTCCTCGTAGGCGGTGCGCAGGGCCGTGAGCTTCGCCGACTGGGCCGCGCTCAGCACGCCGCCGGCGGTCTCCGAAAGCCCGAGGGCCTCGGCGACCCAGAGGGCGCGGGCCTGGGCGGCGGCCACGGCCAGCCGCTGGAAACGGGCGGCGTCCGCCTCGCCCACCACGGGCGGGAGGGCGGCGACATTGGCGGCGTAGGCCGTGTAGTCGATCTGCTCCAGATGGCCGCGAAGGCGCTTCTGGGCCATGTGGTCGGCGATCTCGGGCTCGAAGTGATCGGCCGCACGCCGGAAGTTGGAGGTTCGGATCACTGACATGACGTTCTCCACGGGTCTCACCCGTTTCGGACACCAGGGTGCGCCTCTACGCTTAACGCACCATTAGAACCGCGCGCGCAGCGAACATCGTTCAGGGCTCGCACGGGCCCGCGGCGCGAACCCAGGCAGAGGGCGAATCCCGGGCCAAGTCACCGGAGCCTGTAAAGGACTCAGGAAAAGCTGGACCGCAGCGGGAACGTTTCGCTTCTGTGACGCTTTGCCTGAATCGACCCCTTAAACAAATCGCACGTCAACAAATGGCCTTTTTTTGCGGACGTCTGAACTACGCAAGAACGAGTCGACGTGCGTTCCAGAGGGGCGTCGACGGGGCTTGGGGTGTTAACGGAGAAAACGAACGATGTGGGACCGGAACTCTGCGGTTTGGGCGGCGACAGCGCTGCTCGCAGGCAGCCTCAGCCTCGGCGGCTGCGCGACCAAGAAATTTGTAAGGCAAACGATCGAGCCTGTGTCAGCGCAGGTGCAGACTCATGACACCCGGCTCGCGGGCCTCGACAAGACCGCGGCGGACGCCCTGGCGCGCGCCGAGGCCGCCGGCAAGCTGGCCGAGGGCAAGTTCCTCTACTCCATGGTGCTGAGCGACGACGGCGTGCGCTTCCGCACCGACAAGTGGGACCTGTCTCCGGAAGCCCAGGCCCGGTTGCAGCAGCTGGTGGACAAGCTGAAGGCGGACAACAAGAACGTCTACGTCGAAGTCCAGGGCCACACCGACGCCACCGGTCCCACCGACTACAATTACCGGCTGGGCGAAGAGCGGGCCGACGCCGTCCGCCGCTACCTGAACCAACAGGGCGTGGCGCTGAACCGGATCGGGTCCGTTTCCTATGGCAAGGATCTGCCGACGGCGCCCAACAACACCCGCGCCGGCCGGGCTCAGAACCGCCGCGTGGTCGTCATCGTGATGTCGTAAGGCTTACGCCCCTTCTCCCCTGATGGGAGGGGGGGCGATCTACTGCGCCGCCAGATTGGCGTGGCGCGCCGGCTCGCTGACGCGCCGGGTTTCCAGCGTCTGCGGCGTCACCGCGCTGGGCGCGCCGCTGCGCACCCGCCGCCAGCGCCATTCGTAGGCGCGCAGCCACACGATGCCGCCGCCTGTCATGCGACGCGGCAGAATCGCGAAGCTGCGGATCCAAGGCTGCTCAACCGTCGTCATTCTCGTCGCTCGTCGTCTAGGCCCCACGCCTCAGCGCATAATGCGCCAGGTCCGACGCGCGCGCTGCTCACAACTTCGCCGCTGCGAAACGTCGCCTTGCGGTGTTGCGGGAAAGCCTCAGTTGCAGCCGGAAAAGTTAATAAGAAGTAGGGGGATAGGGGCGCCGCGCGCCCTGCGGATCCTCCACCTGACCGTCCTCCAGATAGGTCGGCCCGACGGGGACCTTTCCGTGGCCGCCGGGGACATCGAGGACGTAGGCCGGCTGGCACAGGCCTGAGTACCGGCCCCTGAGCGCGCGCATCAGCGCCTGGCCTTCGGCGAGGCTGGCGCGCAGGTGCGCGGTGCCGGGCGCGAGGTCGGCCTGGTGCAGGTAGTAGGGCTTGATCCGGGTCTCCACGAAGGCGCGCATCAGTTCCCCCAGGACGGCGGGATCGTCGTTGACCCCGCGCAGCAGCACCGTCTGGCTGACCATCGGCAGGCCGGCGTCGACGATCCGGCCGCAGGCGGCCCGGGCAGCCGGCGTCAGCTCGCGCGGGTGGTTGGCGTGCAGGGCCACATAGACCGCCTGGGCGGGACTTTTCAGGGCCTCCACCAGCTCGCCGGTCACCGCCGCGGGGTCGGCGACAGGCACGCGCGTATGGAAGCGCAGGACCTTCACGTGGGGGATGGCGCTCAGGCGGCCGACGATGTCCCTCAGCCGCCGCGGCGACAGCACCAGCGGATCGCCGCCGGTGAGGATCACCTCCCAGATCTGCGGCCGTCCGGCGATGTAGGCGAGCGCCCCATCGAGGCCGGCGGGCGACAGCGTCCCCGCCCCGGCCGGCCCCACCATCTCGCGCCGGAAGCAGAAGCGGCAGTAGACCGCGCAGGTGTGAGTGGCCTTCAGCAGCACCCGGTCCGGGTAGCGGTGGACGATCCCCTCCACCGGGCTGTGGGCCTGATCGCCGATCGGGTCGGCGCTCTCGACGGCCAGGACGTCCAGCTCGGCGGCCTGCGGCAGCAGTTGCAGGCCGATCGGATCGCCCGGATCGGCGGCGTCGATCAGGTCGGCCAGGGCCGGGGTGACCGCCACGGCGTAGCGGGCGGCCACCGCCTCCAGCTCGGCCAGCCGTCCGGGCTCCACCAGGCCGGCGTCGGCGAGGGCCTGGGGCGTGCGCAGCGTGCGGTCGATCATGGCGCGGACTGGCGCGCGAACGGGGCGGGCGTCAAGGCGCCACCGGCGTCCACAGCACCTGCTCGATGCGGCTCGCCCCGGTGGCCAGCATCACCAGCCGGTCGAAGCCCAGCGCCGCGCCCGACGCCGCCGGCATGATCGCCAGCGCGGCGAGGAAATCCTCGTCGATGGGGTAGCGCTCGCCGTAGACGCGGGCCTTCTCGTCCATCTCGGCCTGGAAGCGGCGACGCTGTTCGGCTGGGTCGGTCAGTTCGCCGAAGGCGTTGGCGAGCTCGACCCCGCAGGCGTAGAGCTCGAAGCGCTCGGCCACCCGCGGGTCGGCGGGCAAGGGCTGGGCGAGCGCGGCCTCCACCGTCGGGTACTCGCAGAGGATCGCGGGCCGGCCGAGGCCCAGCCTCGGCTCCACCCGCTCCACCAGCACCCGGCTGAAGACGTCCGACCAGGTGTCGTCCTGCGCCACCCGGATGCCCGAGGCGGCCGCCGCGGCGGCCAGGGCGTCGCGGTCGGCCTGGCCGTCGGCGCCCAGGGTGGCGAGCAGGTCGACGCCGGCGAAGACCTCGAAGGCCTCGGCGACGGTGATCTTCTCCGGCTCGGCGAAGGGGTCGGCGCTACGGCCGCGCCAGGTGAGCGCCCCGGCGCCCGCCGCTTCCGCGGCCAGGGCCAGCAGGGCCGCGCAATCGGCCATCAGCGCCTCGTAGGGCTCCTGCGCGCGGTACCATTCCAGGAGAGTGAACTCCGGATGGTGCAACGGCCCGCGCTCGCGATTGCGCCAGACCCTGGCGAAATCGAAGATCCGCCGCTCGCCGGCGGCCAGCAGCTTCTTGCAGGCGAACTCCGGCGAGGTGTGCAGGTAAAGCGGCGTGCGCGCCCCGTCCGGCCCCACCGCCTCGGTGGCGAAGGCGTGCAGGTGCGCCTCGTTCCCGGGCGAGACCTGCAGGGCGGCGGCCTCCACCTCCGTGAAGCCCCAGGCGTCGAACCGCTCGCGGAACGCCCGGGCGATGCGGTTGCGGGCGACTAGAAACGGCCTGCGGTCCGCGTGGATCTGCGGGCGCCACCAGGGCGAAGGGCGGGGATCAGGCAAGCGGGCGGTCCTTGGGACGATGCGAAGAAACTGGCGCATCAGGCGATGATCGCTATAGAGGCGCGGAAATTGCAGACGCCGCGCGGACCGGTCGGTCCACGCCCCACATTGAGGAACATGCTTTGAAGGTCGCCGCCAGCTCGCTCCGGAAAGGGTCCGTCGTCGATATGGACGGCAGGCTCTATGTGGTCCTGAGCGCCGAGAACATCCACCCCGGCAAGGGCACGCCGGTGACCCAGCTGAACATGCGCCGCATCTCCGACGGGGTGAAGGTGTCCGAGCGTTATCGCACCACTGAGCAGGTGGAGCGCGCCATCGTCGACGACCGTCCCCACACCTTCCTCTATTCCGACGGCGAGGGGTTCCACTTCATGAACCCCGAGACCTACGACCAGCTGGTCGCCTCGACCGAGATGGTCGGCGACGCCGCGCCCTACCTGCAGGAGGGCATGACGGTCACCCTCTCCACGCACGAGGGCGTGGCCATCGCGCTGGAGCTGCCCCGCCTGGCCACCTTCGAGGTAGTCGAGACCGAGCCGTCGGTGAAGGGCCAGACCGCCTCGTCCTCCTACAAGCCCGCCGTGCTGTCCAACGGCCTGCGGACCATGATCCCGCCCTACATCGGCCCCGGCACCCGCATCGTCGTGCTGACCGAGGACGGTTCCTACCAGGAGCGGGCGAAGGACTGAGCGGCGGGTCCGCCTTGGAGGCCCATGGCGGACGCAAGAGCTCAGTCGGCTTCGATGAAGTCGGCGCGTAGGCCGGTGAGGGCGTAGAGCCCGTCCTGCGGGACGGGAAGCCGCAGCATCTCCTGCGCGGCCAAGCCCAGATATGCGCCCCGGATGATCCGGCCCGTCAGGCCGTGCGAGATCGCCAGCGCCGGACGGCGCGCCTCACCCAGCCAGCTCGATACGCGTAGCCGCACGTCCTCCAGAGCTTCGCCGTCCGGTGCGCGGAAGAACCAGTCGAAGGGCCCGGCGCCCGCCAGCGCACCAGGATGCTCGCTCTCGATTTCGTAGTCCGTGAGGCCGTCCCACGCGCCAAGGGAAACCTCGGCGATGCGGGGTTCCGGATACAGGTCCAGGGCCAGGTGCCTGCCGATGATCGCCGCGGTCTCCTGCGCCCGGCCGAGCGGGCTCACGTAGGCCGCGAGGGGGCCGGTAGAGGGATCGACGATCCTTGCCAGCAACCGCCCGAGGCCTGCCGCTTGGCGGCGTCCCCGCTCAGTCAGGGCGGAGTCCTTGGCGCCCTGATAGCGGCCAGCCGCGTTCCAGACCGTTTCCCCGTGACGGATGAGATAGAGCATGGGCCGACCCGGGCGGAGGCTGGACAGGCGGATAGGCGGGAGATTGGCTCAGCCTGTCTTCCGGCGGCCTTCATGCTGATGGCCGATCGGCCGATCCGCAAGGGCGCGGCCTTGCCGTCGGGCCCTCAGGACCGGGGCCGGAGCCTGCCCGTTCTTCCGCTTCGAGACGGCTGAAGCCTGGGCGCGGCGAGACCCATTCGTGGGCGAACGGCGCTCGGGATCTTCGCTGGCCCCAGCGCAACTTCGTGCGCGCCGTTGACATCGCCCTCATGATCCCCTATCCCCGCCGCTCGATTTTCCGCCCCCCGGAGCCTTTCCCGTGAAGCGCACCTTTCAGCCCTCCCGCCTCGTGCGCGCGCGTCGTCACGGTTGGCGTTCGCGGATGGCCACCAAGAATGGCCAGAAGGTCATCGCCCGCCGTCGGGCCAAGGGCCGCAAGCGCCTCACGGCCTAAGCCGGGCCGAGCTCGCGCATCGGCGGCGGCATGACCGACGCCTCCCCTGCCCCAATACCCGCACCGGCCACCTCGCCGGTGATCGAGCGCATGCGCAAGCGGCCACAGTTCCTGGCCTGTGCGCAGGCGCCCTCCTGCGCGCGCGGCGCGGTGGTGGTGCAGGCCCGCCAGCGGGACGACGGCTCGGCGGTGGTGCATGCGGGGTTCACGGCCACCAGGCGGGTCGGCGGGGCGGTGGTGCGCAACCGCGCCAAGCGCCGGTTGCGCGAGGCCGTGCGGCTGCTCCTGCCCGATCTCGCCCGGCCCGGCTGCGACTATGTGTTCATCGCGCGCGGCGGCGCCCCGGGCCGGCCCTGGCCGCGTTTGCTTGACGACGTCAAAAGCGCGCTGATAAGGCTCGCGCCCGAGAGCGACCGCAGGCCTCCCGCCCCCGCCCCTTCCTCCTCGGTCTGAGCGCGCCCCCCCGATGCAAGACAACAACAACCGCAACACGATCGTTTTCGTGGTCTGCGCCGCGCTGCTGCTGATCGCCTACCAGGTCTTCGTGATCGAGCCGCAGGCCAAGCGCCGCCAGGCCGAGATCGCCGCCCAGCGTCCCGCCGCCGCCGCCGCGCAGGCCCCCGGCGGGCTCGCCGCCGCGCCGCCGGCCGGCCTGCAGGTGGTGCCGCGCGAGGCGGCGCTGGCCGCCAGCCCGCGCGTGCGGATCGCCACCCCGGCGCTTTCCGGCTCGCTGGCGCTGAAGGGCGCGCGGATCGACGACCTGTTCCTGACCCAGTACCGCGAGACCATCGACCGCAAGTCGCCGCCGGTGGATCTGCTGCGCCCGCAGGGAACCAAGCACGCCTGGTTCGCCGACTTCGGCTGGACCGGCGCGAACGTGCCCGGCCTGCCCAACCAGGAGACCGCCTGGACGCTCGTGCAAGGCGATACGCTGGCGCCCGGCAAGCCGGTGGTGCTGTCCTACGACAACGGCCAGGGCCTGCGGTTCACCCGCAAGATCGACGTGGACGAGCGCTACATGTTCACCGTGGCCGACACGGTGACCAACAGCAGCGCCGCGCCGGTGACGCTCGCGCCCTACGCCCTGGTGCAGCGCCAGGGGATCGATCCCGGCCAGGGCAAGAACGGCATCGTGCACGAGGGCGCGGTGGGCTGGCTGGGGAACGATCTGCGGATGATCAAATACCCCAAGTGGGCGAAGGAGGGCGGCAAGAGCTTTTCGTCCACCGGCGGCTGGACGGGCATCACCGACAAATACTGGCTGACGGCGCTGATCCCCTCGCAGCGCGAGGCCGTCGAGGGCCAGTACCGCTTCGCCAAGGTGCTGGGGATCGAGGTCTTCGAAAGCAACCTCAGCGGGGCGGCGCGGATGATCCCCGCCGGGGGCCAGGCGACCGAGGTCACCCGCCTGTTCGCCGGCGCCAAGAGCGTGCCGGTGCTGCGCGACTACCAGTCGAGCCTGGGGATCTCCAACTTCGACAACGCCGTCGATTGGGGGATGTTCAAACTCATCACCCGGCCGATCTTCGCCTTCCTGGACTACATCTTCCAGCACGTGGGCAACTTCGGCGTCGCGATCCTGCTGCTCACCGTCTGCGTGCGGCTGGCGTTCTTCCCGCTGGCCAACAAGCAGTACGAGTCCCTGACCAAGATGAAGAAGCTCCAGCCGCAGATGGAGGAGCTCAAGGCCAAGTACAAGGACGACGCGGCCAAGCAGCAGCAGGAGCTCATGGAGCTCTACAAGCGCGAGAAGATCAATCCGGTGGCGGGCTGCCTGCCGCTGCTGCTGCAGATCCCGGTGTTCTTCGCGCTCTACAAGGTGCTCAACGTCACCATCGAAATGCGCCACGCGCCCTTCCTGGGCTGGATCCGCGACCTGTCGGCCCGCGACCCGACCACCATCTGGAACCTGTTCGGCGCCATCCCGTGGGATCCCTCCACAACGCCGCTGATCGGCGCCTTCCTGGACGGGCCGCTGCACCTGGGCGTGCTGCCGCTGGCCTACGCCTTCACCATGTGGCTGACCACCACCATGAGCCCGCCGGCCGGCGACCCCATGCAGCAGCGGATCATGCAGCTGATGCCGCTCATCTTCACCTTCATCATCGCCCCGCTGGCGGTGGGCCTGCTGATCTACTGGACCTGGTCGAACTGCCTGACGATCCTGCAGCAGTACGTGATCATGCGCCGCTTCAAGGTCGACAACCCGATCGACCAGATCATCCGGCGCCTGAGGGGCAAGCCGGCCTCGAGCGCCCTGGTCAAGTGAGCGGCGCGCCCGACGCTCCGTTCGACGAGGATGCCCTGGAGGCCGCCCGCAAGCTGTTCGCCCGGCCTGTGGCCTTCATGATGGGCGCCGCGCAGATCGACGGCCTGCCGCCGGCCGACCTGCCGGAGGTGGCCTTCGCCGGACGTTCCAACGTCGGCAAGTCCTCGCTGATCAACGCCCTGGTCGGCCGCAAGGACCTGGCGCACGCCTCCAACTCCCCCGGCCGGACGCGGGAGGTGAATTTCTTCGTGTTGGACGAGCGATTCCGGCTGGTGGACCTGCCGGGCTACGGCTTCGCCCGGGCGGCCCGCACGGACGTGAAGAAATTCCAGAACCTCGGCCGGGCCTATCTGCGCGGCCGCCCCAACCTCAAGCGCGCCTACCTGCTGATCGACGCCCGCCACGGGCTGAAGCCGGTGGACGACGAGGCGATGAAGGCGTTCGACGTGGCGGCGGTCTCCTATCAGATCGTGCTCACCAAGGCCGACAAGATCAGCGCCCGCGAGGTGGAGGCGGTCACCGCCCGCACCCTGGCCGCCGTCGCCAAACGCCCCGCCGCCTTCCCGCGGGTGGTGGCCACCTCCGCGGAGAAGGGCTCGGGCCTGGCGCAGCTGCGCGCCGAGATCGCCGAGGCCTGGTCGGTCTAGGCGGCGCGAGGGTGACACGGCCGCCGGGGTCCGCTATCCGACCGCTGCACCGCCCGGAGCCGCCGACCCCGTGACCGACGAACCGCACGAGCCCGGCTGGGACACGGCCAAGACCCTGGCCGAGGCCCTGCCCTACATCCAGCGCTACAACCGCGAGACCGTGGTCATCAAGTATGGCGGCCACGCCATGGGCGAGGAGGCGGTGGCCAAGCAGTTCGCCGCCGACTCCGTGCTGCTGAAGATGCTGGGCGTCCACCCGGTGATCGTCCACGGCGGCGGACCGCAGATCTCCGCCATGCTGAAGCGGGCGGGGGTGAGCTCGACCTTCATCGACGGCCTGCGGGTCACTGACGCCGAGACCATGGACGTGGCCGAGATGGTCCTCTCCGGGGCGATCAACAAGGAGATCGCCAACTGGATCACCATCGCCGGCAAGGAGGCCGACGTGCGTGGCGTGGGCCTGTCCGGCAAGGACGCCCGCATGATCACGGTCGAGAAGGCCGCCCGCACCCGCCGCAACCCCGAGACCGGCGCCATGGAAGACGTCAACCTGGGCTTCGTGGGCGAGCCCAGCCGCATCGACCCGAAGCTGATCGAGGCGCTGATCTACGCCAAGGACCAGTACATCCCGGTCATCGCCCCCATCGGGTTCTCCGAGGAGGGCGAGACCTACAACATCAACGCCGACACGGTGGCCGGCGCGCTGGGCGGCGCGCTGAAGGCCAAGCGCATGCTGCTGCTCACCGACGTCCCGGGCGTGCTGGACGCCAACGGCGAGCTGGTTCGTCAGTTGAGCGTCGCCGACGCGCGCGCGGCGATCGCCGACGGCGTGGCGACCGGCGGCATGATCCCCAAGCTCGAGACCGCCATCGCCGCCACCGAGGCCGGCGTCGGGGGGGTGGTCATCCTCGATGGACGGCGCTCGCACGCCATGCTGGTGGAGCTGTTCACCGAGCACGGGGCAGGCACCTTGATCTTCCCATGACCAGCGCCGCCGACCTGACGCACATCGACACCTGGCTGTTCGACCTCGACAACACCCTCTATCCGGCGGAGTCGGGGTTCATGAGCCAGATCGAAGCGCGGATGACCGCCTTCGTCGAGAAGGTCACCGGCCTGCCGAAGCCCGAGGCCTACGCCCTGCAGAAGAAGTACCTGGCCCAGCACGGCCTGACGCTCCGCGGCCTGATGGCCAATCATGGGGTCGACCCGGCCGAGTTCCACGCCCTCTTCCACGACCTCTCGCTGGAGAGCCTGGCCCACGACCCGGAGCTGCTGGCGGCCCTGCTGCGGCTGCCCGGCCGGCGGCTGATCTTCACCAACGCCGACGACATTCACGCCCAGCGCGTGCTGGACCACCTGGGGCTGACCGCCCTGTTCGAGGAGGTGTTCCACATCGGCTCGTTCGACTATGCGCCCAAGCCCGACCCGGCCCCGTTCGCGCGGATGGTGGGGGACCACGGCGTCGCCCCGGGCGCCACGGCCTTCTTCGAGGATTCCGAGCGCAACCTCGCGCCCGCCGCCGCCCTGGGCATGACCACCGTGCTGGTGGGCCCGCACGCGGTGGCCTCCACCGCCCCCTTCGTCAACCACCGCACCGCCAAGCTCGCGCCGTTCCTGGCCAGCGCCCTGGTGAAGGAAGCCGCCTGACATGACCACCGTGACCACCGCCGACCTGAAGCTGGAGATCGAGACCGCCTGGGAAGCGCGCGACGGCGTCTCCACCGCCACCACCGGTCCGGTGCGCACGGCGGTGAAGGAGACCCTGGCCTTGCTCGACGCCGGCAGGATCCGCGTGGCCGAGCGGCAGGACGACGGCCGGTGGGAGACCCACCAGTGGATCAAGCAGGCGATCCTGCTGTCATTCCGGCTGAACCCCAACGCCATCGTCCGCTCCGACAGCCCCGGCCCCTTCTGGGACAAGGTCCCCACCAAGTTCGCCGGCTGGGAAGCGGCCGACTTCGAGGCCGCGGCCTTCCGCGCCGTGCCCGGCTGCGTGGTGCGCCAGGGCGCCTACATCGCCAAGGGTGTGGTGCTGATGCCCTCGTTCGTGAACATCGGCGCCTATGTGGGCGAAAACACCATGGTGGACACCTGGGCCACCGTCGGCTCCTGCGCCCAGATCGGCGCCAACTGCCACCTGTCGGGCGGCGCGGGCATCGGCGGGGTGCTGGAGCCGCTGCAGGCCAACCCGACGATCATCGAGGACGATTGCTTCATCGGCGCCCGCGCGGAGGTCGCCGAGGGCGTGGTGGTGGGCCGCGGCGCGGTGATCTCCATGGGCGTCTACATCACCTCCACCACCCCGATCGTGAACCGCCAGACCGGCGAGACCATCACCGGCCACATTCCACCCTATTCGGTGGTGGTGTCGGGCAACCGGCCAGCGGCGCACGAGGGCCTGCCCTCCACCTATTGCGCCGTGATCATGAAGACCGTGGACGAGCGCACGCGCTCCAAGACCAGCATCAACGAACTGCTGCGGGACTGACGTGGTCGACGCCGTCGAACTCACCCGCGACCTGATCCGCCGCCCGTCGGTGACCCCGGCCGACGCCGGGGCCATGGACGTGCTGGAGAAGGCGCTGGCGGGCCTGGGGTTCGCCTGCCGGCGAATGAGGTTCGGCGAGATCGAGAACCTCTACGCCCGCTGGGGGACCGCGCGGCCGAACCTCTGCTTCGCCGGCCACACCGACGTGGTGCCGGTCGGCGACGCCGCCGCCTGGACGCAGGGACCGTTCGACGCCGAGGTGATCGACGGGATGCTGATCGGCCGCGGCGCGGTGGACATGAAGGGCGCCATCGCCGCCTTCGCCGCCGCGGCCGGGGAAGCCATCGCCGCGGGCCGGGTGAAGGGCTCGCTGTCGTTCCTGATCACCGGCGACGAGGAGGGCGTGGCCGTCGACGGCACCCGGAAGGTGGTGGAGGCGCTGGCCGCCGAGGGCGAGGCCATCGACCACTGCGTGGTGGGCGAGCCGACGGCCGCCGTGTCGTTCGGCGACATGATCAAGGTGGGCCGCCGCGGCAGCGTCAACGTCGACATCACCGTGAAGGGGATCCAGGGACACGTGGCCTATCCGCACAAGGCGGCCAATCCGGTCCCCGTGCTGGTTGAGATCCTCTCGCGGCTGCAGGCGCATCGGCTCGACGAGGGCTACGCGGAGTTCCAGCCGTCGAACCTGGAGGTCACCCGCGTCGACGTCCCCAACACCGCGGCCAATGTGATCCCGGCCATGGCCTGGGCCAGGCTCAACGTCCGCTTCAATCCCAACCACACGGGGGCTGGGCTGGTGCGCTGGATCGAGGGCGTGGTGGCCGACGCGGCGAAGGGCTTCCCGGGCCAGGCGGAGGTCGTGGGCCAGATCAGCGGCGAGGCCTTCCTGACCGCCCGCAGCGCCTTCACCGACCTGGTCGCCGCCGCGGTCAAGGACGTGGCCGGCCGCGAGCCCGAGCTCTCCACCACCGGCGGCACTTCCGACGCCCGCTTCATCCGCGCGCTCTGCCCGGTGGTGGAGCTGGGCCTGGTCGGGACCACCATGCACGCCGTCGATGAGCGCGCGCCCGTGGCCGAGATCGAGCAGCTGCAGGCGGTCTACGCCCGCCTGATCACCCGGTAT
>Ga0070668_100002146_pt1 | contig 14436 bp, 4 predicted proteins | sample KBSS43metaG_FD_64661 | JGI IMG/M metagenome (GOLD analysis project Ga0070668, IMG submission 64661) | Switchgrass rhizosphere microbial communities from Kellogg Biological Station, Michigan, USA - KBS S4-3 metaG | ecosystem: Host-associated > Plants > Roots > Rhizosphere > Soil ... | reverse complement strand
CTGCTCGACGGGCGCCGGGCCACCACGCACTGGCACGCCACGGGCCTCTTCCGGGAGTGGTACCCGCAGGTGGAACTCGACCCGAACGTCCTGTTCGTCGACGAAGGCGACGTGCTGACCTCGGCCGGTGCCGTTGCCGGCATCGATGTCTGCCTGCACCTTGTCCGCAAGGACCACGGCAGCGAGATCGCCAACCATGTGGCCCGCAGCTGCGTCGTCCCCCCGTGGCGCGAGGGGGGCCAGGCGCAGTACATCAAACACCCGGTCCCCGATGCAACGGCGAACGACACGTCCGCCGCCCGGCAGTGGGCGCTGCAGAACTTGCACACGCCGCTGACCCTGAGCGACCTTGCCGAGCACTCGAACATGAGCCTGCGCACCTTCGCCCGCCGCTTCAACGAAGAAGTCGGCTTGAGCCCCGGACGCTGGCTCATCCAGCAACGCGTCGACCGTGCCCGGGAGTTGCTGGAATCCACCGACCTGCCGGTCGACGACATCGCCGGCCAGGTCGGCTTCGCCGGCGGCACCTCGCTACGCGAACACCTGCACGCCGCTATCGGCGTCACACCACTGGCCTACCGGCGCACCTTCCGAGGCGCACCGGCAACGAGCCGTGCCACCGCGGCGGGTGCTCGGCGGGATGATTAAGCACAGCTCTACATTCGCGAAGATCACCTCGTCGACCAGATCGACATCCGATTCGACGCCCAAGAGACCAACGGCCTCGTCAAGCTTGAGCATGATCGAGCGCGAAACAGTCGCGTCGCCACAGCACTAAGAGACTCAGGACAGGTCATCGTCTGCGACAGCGCCGGATGGCGACTGGAGGAGATCGATTCAAGCTGAGTAGGATCGCCCCAGTTTCAAGATCGCGTTTCGCGATCCGTGGGGTAATACTGTGTCCGAGAGCGAGTTGCGCACTAACCACACGGCTCGATCTGTCGGGTCGGCCTTCCCTCAGGATCGGCGGACGTGCTGGGTGTGAATCTGGTTTTGAGTGACGAGGCTGTTCGTGGCTGTCGCTCCTCCTGGCGCGGCATGATCGTGGCTGAGTTCTTTGACGAAGGATGTTCACGTCGGCTGTCCTGGCGCGAACGGCCGGCCGCGGCCCAGCTGATGGCAACCGCGGCGGGACCGAACCGTTCGTTCGATGCTGTCGTCATCGGAGAGTACGAGCGAGCGTTCTACGGAGACCAGTTCAACGCCGTGCTGACCGCACTCCAGGCGCAAGGTATCGAGCTGTGGCTGCCCGGAGCGGACGGTCCGGTGAACCTCAAGGACCCGGTGCACCAAGCGTTGATGCTGCTGCTCGGGTCCCAGTCGCGTCGCGACGTGTTGCGGGCTCGGCATCGGGTGCTGGCTGCGATGCACATTCAGACCTGCGTGCAGGGCAGGTTCCTCGGCGGGCGGCCACCCTACGGCTACCGCCTCGCCGACGCCGGCCCGCACCCGAACCGGGCCCACGCAAGTTGGGGCCGCCGCCTGCGCCGCCTCGACCCGATCCGGCCACCGCACCATGGGTGCGATGGATCTTCCAACAACGAGCCACCGGACGCAGCGTGGCCGGGATCGCGCGGGAGCTGAACGACCGCGGCATCCCATGTCCGTCAAGCGCCGACCGGAACCGCAATCGACACCGGACGAGGCACATCGGGGTCGCCGAACCGGTGCTCCGCAGCTGGCTCCGCCGCCTCGCCGCACCACCACGACCTCGCTGAATCGTCAACAGGAAGACCTCGGCGCGGAACGCCAGCCGACGTTGATGCCCGGCACTCCCTATCTCTGCGCGTGGTCATCGCGAACCTCGACCGCACACATGTCGACGAAGGAACTTGCTCGTATGACTGTGTCCAAGCTTGAGCAGCTCACCCTGAATCCTCTTGTAACCCCAGCTGTGGTTCTCCCTGGCCATCCGTTCAATCAGCCCAGCGATCGCGTCGTCGACGGGCGGACGCTTGGCCGACCCGGTGTGGATAGGTCCACTTCGCGGCTACCAAGCGCCGATGCCAACGCAGGATAGTGCCCGGGGTAACCAACCGGTGTATCCGCAATGCCTTGGGTAGCAGCCGGACCAACGCCGCGAAAACAGCCCGGTCGGCCCACTCCAGGCGAGGGTTTCGGGTTGCCTCTGCGCAACACGGCGACCTCGTGGCGCAGCACCAGCAACTCGACGTCCTTGGACGCCGACGGAAAGCGTGTGGTTGCCGATTCGTTTGGCATCGACTGTGAACTAGTGCGCATTTCTGTGACTGTCGGTGAATTTGTCCCGGGGTAATCGATGGAACCGATGTGTCGACAACGTTGGCGGCGGCGCTGGGTGAATCAATGTTCGCAAGGCTGGGAGCGAGCGCGCTCCTGCGCGAAGAGCCGGATGAGGTCGTGGAAGTGGTAGCGCATGCCGTCCCTGCGGCTCTCGCCGTCCGGTTCGAGCAGGCGGGCGTCGATCAGCTGTTCCAGCAGCTCCTCCGCGACGGTGACCGTGGTGCCCAGCAGTGAAGCGCTGATGTCCGCGGCGGTGTCCTGGAACTCGTCGGCCAGCCCCAGTGACCGGAACAGCCGCCGTGCGCCCGCCCCGAGCGTTTCGTAGACGGGGGTGACGGTGGCGCGGAAGTCGAGTGCCCCGTAGCTGAGTTCGTCGAGCCGGTGCCGCTCGTCGGCGAGCCTCGACCCCATGCGGGCCAAGGACCAGTGCGGTTTGGCGACCAGTTTGGCGCCGACGATCCGCAGGGCCAGTGGCCACCGCTCGCACAGCGTCACCAGTTCGGCCGCGGCGTGCGGCTCGGCCCGCACCCGGTCGACACCGGCGATCCGGCCAAGCATCGTGATCGCTTCGGACGAGGAGAGCACGTCCAGTTCGACGCGGTGGGCGCCGGGGATCGTGCCGAGCCTGGCGTGGCTGGTGACCAGGACCCCGCAGGTCGCGCTGCCAGGCAAGAGGGGCCAGACCTGTGCGTCGTTGACCGCGTTGTCGATCAGTACCAGGATCCGCCGCTCGCAAACGAGGCTGCGAAAGGTTTCGGCGCGTTCGTCGAGACCAGGCGGGATGTCGTCGGAGTCGACGCCGAGGGCGCGCAGGAAGCGCGCGAGCACGTCGGCCGGGAACACCTCGGCACCGTGGAGGTCGGCGTAGAGCTCGCCATCGGGGAAACGCTCGTGGACGCGGTGCGCCCAGTGCACCGCGAGCGCGGTTTTGCCGACGCCGGGCGGACCGCTGAACGTGCAGGTCGGCGCGGTGTCGCAGGCGCCGGCGACCGCGTCGAGTTCGGTCAGTTCGGCGTCCCGGCCGGTGAAGTCGGAGATGTCGGCGGGCAGCTGCCGCGGGACCGCGGGCATTCTCGGCGCCGCGGTGAGAATCGGTGCCGGCGATGGGCCGAACAAAGCGGGGTCGCCGATCAGGATCTGCTGTTCCAGTATTTGCAGGGAAGGGCTGGGGTTGAGGCCGAGTTCATTCACAAGGCGCGTTTTTATCTCGGCGTAAGCAGCTAATGCCTCGGCTTGTTTCCCGGATCGATACAAAGCGATTATCAATTGACGCGCAACATGTTCGTCGAGTGGTTGACATAATGCCAGTTCGCGTAATTCGCCGAGTATCTCGGCGTGTCTGTTCAGTCGGATGAAGGATTCATTGCGATCGAGTACGGTCGACAGCCGTTCGTTTTCCAGCGTGGTCCGGAGATCGAGCAGCCAGGAACTGGGGGCATCGGCGAACGCGGGACCACGCCACAGGGTGTACGCCTCGCCGAGCAGCGTCGCGGCGTGGTGGTCGTCCTCGCTGCGCCGGGCACTGGCCACCAGGTGGCGGAATCGGTGCAGGTCCACGGCGCCGGGATCGACGCTGAGCAGGTAGCCGCCCGATCTTCGGGACAGGTCGACCTCCTGATCCCCGTCCTCGAACCGTGTCAGCGCGGCCTTCAACCGGCCGACATGCCCGTACAGCACGTTCCGCGCCGAAGCCGGCGGGTCTTCCCCCCAGACCCGGTCGATCAGCCTGCTGGTGGGCACCACACGGTTCGGCTCGGCCAAAAGCACCGCGAGCACACACCGTTGTCTCGGCCGTCCTATCTCCAGCGCCTTTCCGTCGGCCAGGACTTCCACGGGACCAAGAACCCTGAATTCCATGATCCATCTCCCCTGGTTGTGAATGCACATCGTAATGAACGGCCGGTAGATGAAAAAGTGACGAAGGGTGTCGGATAGGGCAAAGATGAGTGTCAGGTCGGGCAAAACCTCCGGCGCTCGCGGTGTAGCGGGGCGATTTGCGTCCGATAGGGGGATAATTTCGGCACCCTGCAGCCATTCGGACCATTCGGTCCTGGTCGAAGCGGGGCATCGCCGACTGAAACATTCGGCAGCCGTTTCGTCGGCAGCCGTACGCCCGAGCGGGGCAACCGGGGCGGCGACAACGTTCCTACCACATTTCCGCAATCCCGTTCGGCCATCGTTCCCCGGAACGAGGTCCGCGAGGTTGGCAACGAAGCACCGCCGGACTGTGGAAGAACCGTTGCCGGCGTGGGGAGACCCGTGAAGGAACACATCAGCGAGAGAGAACCGTCGCGGCAGGTCAGGACGTTGACGGAGCTGTGCCGGACCCGTGCGGCCGCCACTCCGGCCCAGCCGTCGCATGTGTACCTGCGTGACGGCGAGGAGCCCCAGGCCCGGCTGACGTGGGAACTGCTCGACCGGGCCGCGAGGGCCGTCGCCGTCGAGCTGGGTAAGCGCGCCTCACCAGGGGAAAGGGCGCTCCTGCACTATCCGGCCGGGCTTGACTTCGTCGTCGGTTTCTTCGGCTGTCTCTACGCCGGGGTCATCGCGGTGCCCACCGCACCGGTGGACGCCGGCCAGAGCGAGGCCGCGAACCGGGCACGGGCGGTGGTGCGCAACGCGACGCCCCGGCTCCTGCTGTCCTCGGCCGCGTTCCTCGAGTCGCACGCCGCGCAGTTGCGGGAGGTCACGGGGAACTCCGAGATGGTTCCGATCGCCACCGACACCCTCGACCCCGCATCGGGCGACCGCTGGCGCGACCCGGGCATCGACGCCGACACCGTGGCGCACCTCCAGTACTCGTCCGGGTCGACCGGCGAACCCAAGGGCGTGGTCCTCACCCACCGGCAGGTGCTGCACAACCTCTCGATCATCGGTGAACTGCTCGCCCTCGAAACGCCGTCGGAACTGGTGAGCTGGCTGCCCATGTTCCACGACATGGGCCTGCTCGCCGGCGCCATCCTGCCGGTTTTCGCGGGCCATCCGGCGACGGTCATGTCACCGGTCGCGTTCGTCCGGCGCCCCTACCGGTGGCTCTCGGCCTTGAGCCACCAGGAAAGCGCCGCGGGGGTGGTACCCAACTTCGCCCTCGACCTCTGCGTGCGCCGGACCACCGCCGAACAGCGGGCGCGACTGGACCTGAGTGGTCTGCGGACGTTGATCATCGGCGCCGAACCGGTGCGCGCGGCGACCCTGGAGCGGTTCACGGAGGCCTTCGCGCCCAGCGGGCTGCGGCCGGAAGCGCTAAGACCGTGTTTCGGGCTCGCGGAAGCGACGCTGCTGGTCAGTGGCGGTCCCGGCGGCAAACCGCCGGATCTGCGCCTGGTCGACGCGAAGGCGTTGGCCCACGGTGAGATCGCGCCGGCGTCCGCTTCTCCGGACCGGAAAACACAGGCACTGGTCGGCTGCGGCGAGGTCGGCTCCCGGCTGCGCGTGGTGATCGCCGATTCCGACTCCTCACGGCTGTGCCCGCCCGGCCGGGTGGGCGAAATCCTGGTCAGCGGCGCGAGCGTCGCGAGTGGTTACTGGCAGAACCCGCGCGCCACCGCGAAGGTGTTCGGCCAGCGGGTCGACGGGATGGGCGGGGCGTTCCTGCGAACCGGTGACCTCGGCGCACTGGTGGACGGTCAGCTGTTCATCACCGGCCGCCGCAAGGACCTCATCGTCATCGATGGCGCCAACTACTACCCGACCGATCTGGAGTCCACTGTAGAGCTCGCCGACCCCGCGGTGCGTGCGGGTTACTGCGCGGTCGTCTCGGTGGACGACGGCAGGCGGGAGCTGGTGGTGGTGCTGGCCGAGTTGGTGTCCCGGGCGCTCCGCGCGGCCGACGCGGCGGTGGTTCACTCGCGGACACTGACCGCCGTCCGCCGGGCGCTCTCGACACGGCACGGCGTCCCGGTGCACGACGTCGTCCTGCTTTCCCCCGGCAGCCTGCCGTTCACCAGCAGCGGCAAGCTGCAGCGGGCGGCGTGCCGGACCGGATACCTGGACGGGCGTTTCGAGCGAAGCCGGGTCGACACGGTCAGGACGGTCCAGTCGTGAACCCGGGCGACATCGCCGACCCGCGAGCCGTCCGGCGCCGGCTGGTGGCCGTCATCGCCGACTACTGCGGAACGGCGCCCGGCGACATCGACACCGGCCGGTCCTTTCACGACCTCGGCCTGAGTTCCAGTCAGCTGACCAGTGTCTGCGGCGAGTTCGAGGAGTGGTTGGGTAAACCGGTGCCCGCGGCCATGCTCTACGAGTACCCGACGGTCGACGCGCTCGCTGCCGCGCTCGCCGGAGCCGCGCCCCGCGCCACGGCGTCGCGGGTTCAGGGCCCCGACCGTGAACCCGTCTGTGTCGTGGGCCTCGGCTGCCGGTTCCCCGGCGGCGCCGACAACCCGGACCTGTTCTGGCGCAATCTCCTCGCGGGCGCGGACGCCGCCACCGACGTGCCCGCCGACCGCTGGGACGCGGCGTCCTACTTCGATCCCGACCCGACGGCGCCGATGAAGTCCTACACGACACGAGGCGGCTTCCTGGCCGACCTCGCCGGATTCGACGCCGGCTTCTTCGGTATTCCGCCCGCCGAGGCGGTGCGGATGGACCCCCAGCAACGACTGCTGCTGGAGGTGACCTGGGCGGCGCTCGAAGACGCGGGCATCGCCCCCGATCTGTTGCGCGGCAGCCGGACCGGGGTCTTCGTCGGCATGATGGCGAGCCAGGAATACGGCCGGTTGCAGACCGACCGTGAGGCGGACGCCTGCTTCGACGACCCGTACTTCGGCTACGGCACCGCGCCGAGCGTGGCCGCCGGCAGGTTGTCCTATCTGCTGGATCTGCGTGGCCCCAGCATGTGCCTGGACACCGCGTGCTCGTCGTCGTTGCTCGGCGTGCATCTGGCCGTGGAAAGCCTGAGCCGCGGCGAATGCGACCTCGCGGTGGCGGGCGGGGTCAGCGCGCTGCTCCACCCCGCAGCCGTGGTCCAGGCGTGTCGCGCGCACATGCTCGCCGCGGACGGCCGCTGCAAGACCTTCGACGCCGCCGCCGACGGCTTCCTGATGGCCGAAGGCTGCGGCATGGTCGTGCTGGAGCGCCTGGCCGACGCGGTCGCAAAAGGACATCGGGTGCTGGCCGTGGTGCGTGGTTCCGCGACCGGTCAGGACGGACGCAGCAACGGCATGACCGCGCCGAACCTCGCCGCCCAGGTCCAGGTCATCCGTGACGCGCTCACCAACGCCGCGGTCAAACCGCACCAGGTGGGCTACGTGGAGACGCACGGATCGGGGACCAGGCTGGGGGACGCGGTCGAAGTGTCCGCCCTGCAGGACGTGTTCGGCGCGGATCGTGATTCCCTGTCACCACTGGTTTTGGGCGCGGTCAAGAGCAACGTCGGGCATCTGCTCGGGGCGTCGGGCATCGCCGGTTTCGTCAAGACGGTCCTCGCGCTGCGGTACGGCCGGATCCCGGCCAACCTGCATCTGTCCGAGCGCAACCCGGACGTCGACTGGACGCGCTGTCCGGTGCTGCTTCCCGAGCAGGCCACCGACTGGCCACCGGACGACGAGCCGCGGATCGCCGGTGTCAGTTCCTTCGGTTGGTCGGGCACCAACGTCCACGTCGTACTGCAGGAGGGGACGCCGTCTGCGGTGGAGGTGGGCGAGCCGTGGCAGTTGCTCACCTTGAGCGCCCGCACGGAAAGCGCGCTGGCGGGTCTCGCCGCCGGGCTGCACGGCGAGTTGTCCCGGCGGGACGGTGTCGAGCTGGCCGATGTCGCCCACACCCTGCGGGCCGGCCGCGCCGAGCTCGATTACCGCCTGCCGTTGGTGTGCCGTGACCTGCCCGGCGCGCTCACGGCTCTGCGGGAGGCCGACAGCCGGTCGGCCCGGCGGGTGCGCTCGGATTCCCCGGTGGAGACCGGCTTCCTGTTTCCCGGCACCGGTGACCACCACGTCGGCATGGGCCAGGGGCTGTACACCACCGAACCGGTGTTCCGGGACGCGTTCGACGAGTGCGCGGATCTGCTGCGCCCGGAACTCGACACGGACCTGCGCGAGATCGTCTACCCCCAGGGCGATCTCGCGCAGGCCCGCGGGCATGGCACGGACCTGGCCGCGCTGCTCGGCAGGCGGCAAGCCGATGCCCCCGCGGCCATGACCAAAGTGGAATTGGTGCACAGCGCGGTCTTCGCCGTCGAGTACTCGCTGGCGAAGTTGTGGGAGAGCCGGGGTGTGCGCCCGGACGTCCTGCTCGGCTACAGCCTCGGCGAGTACGTCGCCGCCTGCCTCGCCGGGGTGTTCTCGTTGCCCGACGCGCTGCGGATAGTGGCGCGGCGGGCGTTGCTGATCGGCACGCTGCCCGCCGGGGCCATGCTCGCGGTGCCGATGCCCGCGGCCGAACTCGAGGACCTGCTCCCAGCGGGTGTCTCGATCGCGGCGTACAACGGGCCCGCGATGACTGTGGCTGCCGGGCCGCTCGAACCGGTCCGGCAGCTGGAACGGTTGCTGGACCGGCAGGACGTGGTGCATCGCCGGGTCAACAACGGCTATGCGCTGCACACCACCGGGCTCGCCCCGATCGCCCAGGACGTGGCCGGGCTCATCCGTGACGTGCGGCGTGACGCGCCGCGGATCCCGATGATCTCGTCGCGTACCGGTGACTGGCTCACGGCGGAACAGGCCACCGATCCCGCCTACTGGGCCGCGCAGATGTGTGAACCGGTGCAGTTCGGGCAAGGCGTACGGGCGCTCGCCGAACGGGCCGGCGTCGCGCTGGAGGCCGGGCCCGGCCAGACGCTGAGCAGCCTCGCCGGTCAGGTCCTCGGCGCGGGCGAGCGGCAGCAGCTCGTGCCGATTCCCACCCTGCGGCCGATCGGTGTCGACGGCGACGACCGGGAGTATTTGCTGCGGGCCGCCGGTCGGCACTGGGCCGCAGGCGGCGAGGCCGATCGGGAGCGAGCCGAGCCCGGACGCCGGATCCTGGCACTTCCGACCTACCCGTTCGAACACCGGCGCTACTGGCCCGAAAGTGTCCTCAATGGACAAGTTCGAAGTGGATCGGTTCCGGACGGGAAACGCGCGGATCTGGCGGAGTGGTGTCATGTCCCGGTGTGGAAGCAGTCGTTCACCGTGCTGCGAGATGCCACCGATGATCAGGACAGCTGGCTGGTGTTCACCCGCGACGGTTTGTTCGACGAGGTCGTCGCCGGGCTCGGCGAGGTGATCACGGTGGTTCCGGGCATGGCGTTCCGGCGGATCGACGCCACCGCCTACACCATCGACCCGGCGAACTCCGACGACTATCGCGCGCTTGTCGACGACCTGCACGACACCGGCCGCCTGCCCACGCGGGTCGTGCATGCCTGGTCGGTCGGCCCCATCCCTGCCGAGCCCGTTTTCCTTGGCCTGCTGTCCTTGCTGGCCGCGTTGGGAAGACGCGCCAGCGACGTCGGGGTGCACGTGGTGTCGGACGACGCGCAGGACATCCTGCCCGGTGAGCAGGCAGATCCGTGGAAGGCGACCGCGCTCGGCTTCGCCCGCACGGTGGACCGGGAGTTCCCCGGAATCCGTTACCGCACCATCGACTTGGCCTCCGGGAGCCCCACCGGCGGCGGGCCACTGCTGGCCGAACTGCGGTCCGCCGCTGCCGAAGACGTCGCCTATCGCGGCGCCGGGCGCTGGGTGCGGGCCTGGGAACCGGTACGGATCGAACCTGCCGCCGACACCGAGGTGTGGCGCGACGGCGGCGTTTACCTGATCACCGGCGGGTTCGGTGAACTCGGCCTGGCGCTCGCGCGTGACCTCGCCCGGCGCCTGCGGCCGCGGCTCGCACTGCTCGGCCGATCGGACGCCACCGGGGACGAGAAGATCCGGGCGATCGACCAGCTCGAGCGGCTGGGCGCGGAGGTACTGCCACTGTCGGCCGACGTCGGTGACCCGATCCAGGTCGCCGCCGCCATCGACCGGATCCGCGACCGGTTCGGCGTGCTGCACGGCGTGATCCACGCGGCCGGCGTACCCGCGGGCGGGGTGATCACGCTCAAGAGCCGCGAGGACGCCGAGCGCGTGCTGCGGCCCAAGATCGACGGTGCACTCGCTTTGTACGAGGCACTGCGCGACCAACCACCGGACTTCCTCGCGCTGTACTCGTCGTCGGTGGTCGCGTTCGGCGGCCTCGGCGAAAGCGACTACAGCGCCGCCAACACCTTCCTGGACGCCTTCGCCCGGCGACTGCGCGCTCAGGGCTTCCCGGCCACCGCGATCGATTGGGGGCCTTGGCAACGGGACGCGTGGACCCCGACCGGTGACGGCGCCTGGTCGAAACTACGGGAGTTGCGCGACCGGTACGGGATCACCGACGAAGAGGGTGTGGACCTGCTCACCCGGGTGCTCGCCACCCGGCTCGCGCAGGTTCTGGTCGTGCCCCAGGACCCGGAGCAACTGGCGTCGAAGTGGCACGAGCTGTCCGTGGCCACGCCCGACGTCGTGCCCGGCCACCCGCGACCCCAGCTCCGCACGCCGTATGTGGCTCCCCGCACCGAAGTGGAACGCCGGATCACCGACGTCTGGCGGCAGTACCTCGGCGTGGACCGGGTGGGGGTCGACGACCAGCTTTTCGAGCTCGGCGGCAACTCGCTCATCGGGTTGACCATCGTCGCCCGGCTGGCCAAGGAACTCGACGTCCCGCTGACCGGCGCCGACCTGTTCGACGCCCCGACCCCGGCGGCGCTGGCCGGAATCGTCGCGACCCGCCGGGGTGACCCGGCCACGCCGCCGACTCCGCGCGGCAGGCGTGGCGCCGAGCGCCGGAGGCTGGCGGAGACCGCGGCCCGCCGTGGTGGCAGAGCGAAAGGAGGAGCACGGTGAGCGAAGAGCCAAGGGCCGATGACCCGACCGCGGTCGCCATCGTCGGCATGGCCTGCCGGTTTCCCGGTGCCCGGGATGTCGGCGAGTACTGGCGCAACCTGGCCGACGGTGCCGAGTCGATCAGGCGATTCAGCGACGAAGAGCTGCGGGCGGCCGGTGTCGGTGCCGAGACGCTCGCCGATCCGGAGTACGTCAAAGCCGCCCCGGTTCTCGACGACATCGAGCTGTTCGACGCGGGCTTCTTCGGTTTCTCCCCGGCCGAAGCGCGGATCTGCGACCCTCAGCACCGGTTGTTCCTCGAAGTCGCGTGGACGGCGCTGGAAGCCGCGGGCTGCGACCCGAGTCGTTTCGACGGTTCCGTCGGGGTGTTCACCGGATCCGCGTTGAGCACGTACCTGCTCAACAACCTCATGCCGAACCGTGAGGTCGCCGACTGGGCGAGTCCGATGCAGCTGGCGCTGGGCAACGACAAGGACTCGCTGAGCACCAGGGTCGCCTACGCCTTCGATCTGCGCGGACCCGCTTACGGCGTCCAGAGTTATTGCTCCAGCTCGCTGGTGGCAGTCTCCGCCGCGTGCACGAGCCTCGTCGCCGGTGAGTGCGACGCCGCGCTGGCCGGTGGCGTCTCGATCAGCGTGCCGCACCACGTCGGCTACTCGTACCAGCAGGGCGGCATCACGTCCCCGGACGGCCACTGCCGGGCGTTCGACGCCGACGCCGGTGGCGCGCCGCTGGGCAGCGGCGTCGGCGCGGTCGTGCTCAAGCGGCTGAGCGACGCGGTGGCACAGGGCGATCACGTGCACGCCGTGATCCGCGGGTGGGCGGTCAACAACGACGGTGGCGTCAAGGTCGGTTACACCGCGCCCGGCGTCGGTGGACAGGCCGAGGTGATCGGCGACGCGATGGCCAACGCCGACGTCGACGGCACCATGATCGACTACCTCGAAGCGCACGGCACCGGGACCGCGCTGGGTGACGCCGCCGAGTTCGCCGCGATGGTCCGGGCCTTCGGCGACGTCGAGCGGGGTAGCTGTGTCCTCGGTTCGGCGAAGACCAACCTGGGGCACCTCGACCGGGCGGCCGGGGTCGCGGGGCTGATCAAGACCGCGCTGGCGCTCGAACATCGGCAGCTGCCGCCGACGCTGCACTACAAGGCCCCGAACCCGGGCATCGACCTCGACGGCAGCCCGTTCCGGGTCGGGACGGAACTCGAGGACTGGCCGCGCCGGGGGCGTCCGCGTCGCGCCGGGGTGAGCGCGTTCGGCATCGGCGGCACCAACGCCCACGTCGTCCTGGAAGAGGCACCGCCCGCTCAGGAACCACCGGCATCAGCGCCACCGCAGGAGATCCTGGTGTTCTCCGCCCGTACCGCCGAGGCCGCCGACGCCCGGGTGCGTGACCTCGCCGCGGTGTTGGCCGACTCGGACGTGCCGCTCTCGGCTGTGGCCCACACCCTGCAGACCGGTCGCAAGGAGTTCGAACACCGCCGGGCACTGGTCGTCACCGACCGGGCCGACGCCGTGCGGGCGTTGCGGGAACCCCGTTCGCCCCGCGTGTTGCGCGGTGGCGAACCGATGCCCGGCCGATCGGTCGCGTTCCTCTTCTCCGGGACCGATGACTCGGCGTTGCGGTTGACCGAGCTGTACGCGGCCGAGCCGGTGTTCGCGGAGATCTTGGCCGAATGCGGTGACGCGGTGAGTGCCGCGCCGGGACTCGTCCTCGAGTACGCGCTGGCCAGGACGTTGATGCGGTCGGGGATCCGCCCGGTCGCGCTCGCCGGCCACAGACTCGGCGAGTTCGTCGCGGCCGCGCTGGCCGAGGTGTTCACGCTACCAGACGTGCTGGCATTACTGGTTTTCCACGCCCGCTTGGCCGAGCGGGGCCCGGTGGACGAGGCGGAACTGACCGGGTGGATTCGCGAGCACCTCGTCGCGTCCGCTCCGGTCATCCCGTTTCGGTCGAACGTCACCGGCACCTGGATCACGGACGATGAAACCACAGATCCGCGCTATTGGGCGAGACAGCTGCGCTCACCCGGCCGGTCCGCAGATGAATTGGGCGATCTGCTCGCCGAGCCGGATCGCGGACTCGTCAGGATCGGCGATGGCGGGATCACGACCGGAACTGGGCTGCGGACCGCGATCGCCGAACTCTGGCTGACCGGGGTGAGCGTCGATTGGGACGTGCACGACGAGCCACGGCGTCGGATTCCGTTGCCCACCTATGCTTTCCAGCGCCAGCGTTACTGGATCGACCCGCCCGCCGACGTACCCTTCCTCGTGGACCGGCCGCAGTTGCATGTCGAGCGATGGCAGCCCGCCGAAACACCGAAGTCGGGGAAGCCGGTCGGGCCCTTCCTGCTCTTCTCCGACGACAACAGCCTTCGCGACAGCCTGCCCGGGTGCGTCACCGTGTACCAAGGGGACGGTTTCGCCGAACTCGCCGAGGATTCCTTCACCGTACGGCCGGGCGAACCCGCCGACTACGACCGCTTGGCAAGCCGGTTGGCCGTGCTGGGACGGCTTCCGGCCACGGTCGTGCACACCTGGGGGGTCACCGGCCCCGACACCGACCCGCTGGCCCCGGAAACCATGCGGGCTCGACGGATCCGCGGCTTCGACAGCCTCACCTGCCTGGCGAGGTCGTTGTCCGAACACGCCTCCGGCGGGGTGGACATCACGGTCGTCGCCGATCATCTGCACGAGACGGAGTCGCCGTCACCGGGCAAGGCGGCGGTGCTCGGCGCCTGCCTGGTGATTCCGCAGGAACATCCCGGTTTCACCTGCCGCACGGTGGATGTCACCGGCCAAGCGGCAGAGTCGGCGCTGGGAGAACTCGGGTCAGCGGACTTCGCCGTCGCCCACCGCGACGGAGCCCGGCTGGTCCAGTCCTACGCCGACGCGCCGGCGGCGAGTGGTGAACCGCTGGTCCGCGACGGCGGCGTCTACCTGATCACCGGCGGTCTCGGTACGATCGGCCTGCTCGTCGCCGGTCATCTCGCGGCCCGAGCACGCAACGTCAGGCTGGTGCTGCTCGGCCGGACAGGACTGCCACCCCGCGACCGGTGGCCATCGCTGGAACCGGAAAGTCCGGTTGGCCGACGGGCTACCCACGTACTGGCGATCGAGAAACTCGGCGCCGAAGTCCTGGTGCTCCCCGGCGGAGAGCCGGACGCGGTCGAAGACGCCGTGCGGCAGGCCGTCCGATACGTCGGCGCGATCGACGGTGTCGTGCACGCCGCGGGCCTCACCGCCACGAACGAGTTCGAGCCGATCCAGACGCTGTCGGCCGGCCTCACCGACCGGCATTTCACCGCGAAGGTGGA
>Ga0070668_100002141_pt1 | contig 14455 bp, 9 predicted proteins | sample KBSS43metaG_FD_64661 | JGI IMG/M metagenome (GOLD analysis project Ga0070668, IMG submission 64661) | Switchgrass rhizosphere microbial communities from Kellogg Biological Station, Michigan, USA - KBS S4-3 metaG | ecosystem: Host-associated > Plants > Roots > Rhizosphere > Soil ... | reverse complement strand
ACGTACTTCGGCATCGTGTTGAACTTGTCGGCGAACTCCCCGTCGCGCCCGGGCCATGCCGCCGCGAATCCCTCATACGTCCGCCGGCCGAGCAACAACGCGGCCGACTTCATCGTCTCATCCAGCTTGAACTGATTGCCCTTATCACCACGGTCGATCTCGAACGTCCACCCACCGTACTTGTAATCCTCCCCGCCACCCGGTGCCTCGATGACCCCGTCGAGCGAGATGAACTCGGTGACCACGATCCGGCCCATTGCATCCTCCTCAGTACGACGTAAATGCTGATAGGACGGACCGGCCCGCCGAAACTCATCGGCCCCCCCTGAAAGCATTCCACGAGTGCGACCAGCCCCCGGGCTCATTCGCGGCCGCTAAGCCGGGAGCCTCGCGGCTTGCTGAGCCGGTGCTCCGCCAATGGGCACCACGTCGACCCGGTAGAGCTCTTCCGCTTCATCCTTCAGACCCGACTCGATGCCTTGCACCAGCGCCTCGACCTGAGTACCGCGGAGGCCATCATCGATGTCGACCCGAGCCACGAGCCAGACTCGGCCCGGGCCGACGAAGGTGACGAGGAGTTCACGAATAGCGATCACACCGGGGTACCCCAGAAGAAAGGCTTGTACTCGCTCCTCATCCGCTGGCCGCAATGGCTGGGTCAAGCGAGTGATTCGACGGCCACTCGGCGTGCTGGTGGCCCCCGTCGCCCACGCGCCGACCAGGAAGTCGTGGCTGCGCCGGATGAGCCGGAGACTGACACGGATCAACACCAACGCGATGAGTACCGCGGCCACGCCTTGAGGTATTGACGACCCGGTGATCTGATTCAGCGCCAGCGCGGCCAACGCGATCACGTCTCCGGAGACCGACACCCCGTCCTCGACGAACACTGCCCGCAAGGTGGGATCGGACGTGACCTTGGACTCCTCCAGGAACTCTCGACCGTATCGGCGTGCTCGGCGCGCCATCTGGCCCGCTGACTGGCGGAACGACACCAGATCAAAGACGGTCGAGATCGCCAGCACGACATAGGCCACGACGAAGGATGACGTGACACTCGGATGGATCAGCTCATCGATGCCCTCGCGCAGGGAGAACGCCGCACCGGCGACGAACACGCCGAGGGCCGCGATCAGGGCCCAGAAGTACGCTTCCCGTCCGTATCCGAGGGGATGCTGATCGTCGGGAGGGCGGCTGCTGCGACGCTGAGCTACGAACAGGAACAGGTCGTTGGCGGTATCGGCGAGTGAATGCGCAGCCTCGGCAGCCAGAGCGGAGGAACCGGTGAAGGCCGCTGCGCCGGCCTTGGCAAGCGCAACCCCGAAGCCCGCCCCAAGCGCTACCAAGACTGTCCGCATGCTGTCGTTCGGCATCGCCCGACCTCCGCTCTGCCGATCGCCAAGAAATGCTCAGTCGGCAATACCATCTCCCCGGGCGAAAGCACAGGTACTCGTCCTGTCCATTTCCTCGCAGGAACGGATCCGGCCGAGTGGATGGCGCATCCCGGTCCGGTGGATCAGCGGGCGCCGACGAGGTGTTCGATGGCGAGCTGGTTGAGGTGGACGAAGCCGTAGCCGCGCTGACCGGCAGCATCCGGGTCGAGGTCGGTCACGGACGGATCCGTACGCAGGTCGGCGAGCGTCTCTTCCGACGACAACGTTGGTTCGCTGAGGGCGTCAACGCCGGCTGTATGCATAGCCTCGCGCACGTCAGGGTCGGCGCGGTAGGCCGCGGCACGCTCCCGCAAGAGCAAGTAGGTCGAGATATTCGCCCGCGCTGATGCCCATACGCCGTCCATGTCCTCGGTGCGGGAGGGCTTGTAGTCGAAGTGACGCGGGCCGGTGTAGGCGGGGCCGCCGCCGGGAGCGCCGTTCTCCAGCAGGTCGACGGTGAAGAAGGCGCTGAGCAGGTCGCCGTGGCCGAAGACGAGGTCCTGGTCGTATTTGATGCTTCGCTGGCCGTTGAGGTCGAGGTGGAACAGCTTGCCAGCCCATAGCGCCTGGGCGATGCCGGTCGTGTAGTTGAGCCCGGCCATTTGCTCGTGTCCGACCTCCGGGTTCACGCCCACCATGTCGGCGTGCTCGAGCTCGGCGATGAAGGCCAGCGCGTGTCCGACCGTCGGCAACAGGATGTCGCCGCGCGGCTCGTTCGGCTTGGGTTCGATGGCGAACCGGATGTGGTAGCCCTGCTCGAGCACGAAGCCGGCCAAGGTGTCGATCGCCTCGCGGTAACGGTCCAACGCGGCGCGAATGTCTTTCGCGCCGTCGTATTCGGCGCCCTCACGGCCACCCCAGAACACGTATGTCTCCGCGCCTAGTTCTGCCGCAAGCTCCAGGTTGCGGGCTACCTTGGCCAACGCATACCGACGCACCGCCCGGGCGTTGCTGGTGAAGCCGCCGTCCTTGAACACCGGATGGGTGAACAGGTTCGTCGTCATCATCGGTACCACGAGACCGGTCTCGGCGAGCGCATCCTTGAACCGGGCGATGTGTTTGTCGCGCTCGCTGAGCGATGATCCGAACGGCACGAGATCGTCGTCGTGGAAGGTCACGCCCCACGCGCCGAGCGCCGCCAGCTGGTGCACCGACTCGACCGGATCGACCGGCGCTCGGGTGGCGTCACCGAACGGATCGCGGCCCATCCACCCAACCGTCCACAACCCGAAACTGAACTTGTCGTCTTTCGTCGGTCGCACCTGCATCGCAAGAGCCTCCAATATGAAACGAGTTCGGGGGTTATCGGGCCTCTGGCGGCGGTGCCGTCGAGTCCCGCACGACGAGGTCGGTGGCGAGTTCGACGTGGTGGGAGTCGACGCGTTCGCCGGCGGCCAGCCGGAGTGCAGTGCGCAACGCGACGGCGCCCATCCTGCGCAGCGGCTGGGCGACGGTCGTAAGCGGCGGCGAGGCCAGGCGGGCGACTTCAGTGTCGTCGAAGCCCACCACGCTCAGGTCCGCGGGTATGCGTAGCCCGCGGGTACGCGCCGCTTCGAGCACGCCTAGAGCCGTTTCGTCGTTCGCCGCGAAGATCGCGGTGGGCGGCTGGGAAAGGGCAAGCAGCGCGGCGCCTTCGGTCAAACCGTCGCCATAACTGAACGTTCCCTTGCGCACATAACTTTTCGTTATCGGCGCTTCGGCCGCTTCCATCGCACTGCGATAGCCATGCATACGCGCTTGGTTGCAAGCCGCGGTGGCCGGCCCCCCGATGTAGGCGATGCGACGGTGACCGAGATCCAACAGATGCTGAGTAGCTGTGAACCCCCCGGTGAAATTAGTCGACCCGACGCTGATCACCCGCGAACGCGGCATGTTGATGGGATCTATCACCACGAGCGGCATATGCGCCCGGGCTAGCGCGGCCAGGTCGGCGGCCGAAACTTCACTGACCACAGCGATCACCGCCTGCCGACCGGCGGCTGCGAGCTGACGCACCCACGGCAGCGAACCCGCAGCGGGATCGCGCAAGCCGTGTCGCCGCAAGGTGACGACAACATCGACGGACCGGTTGGCACCTTCCACCACCACGCCGTGCAGGATCTCGAGCGAATACGCCGTGAGGGGGAGGTGGAACACGAGCTCAATTGATGGAAAGCGGACGATGTCCGCGCGACGGGCGACGTACTCGTGTTCGTGCAGGAGGCTCTCGATCAACGCGCGAGTGGTGGATGAGACGTGCGGGCGGCCGTTGACCACCTTGGACACAGTCGCCACCGACACGCCGGCCTCGGACGCGATCGTGGCGAGGGTGGTCCGCTCGCTATTGATGGTCATGCTGCCTCCACCCTCAGCCAGTCGTTACGCGATCGGCGGTTTGCGCAGCTGGGGTCAGGTCGACCGGGGTCACCAGCCGCCGGTCGGGGCCGACGACCCTGGTTCGGCCGGTAAGCCGGACCGTCCCACGGCAAGGCAAGTTTGCCGACGAGTTGCCGACGAGTATTTCTATGTCTCCTGGTTCCACGATCCGCTCGAGACTGCGGTTGGTATATGCCGTGCGGTCGGCATGTACGCGAAAACGGACGTCTACGGCCTGGCCCGGCTCGAGCGTGATCCGTGCGAATCCGGCGAGCTGCTCGACCGGCCGAGCGACCCGCGCGATGAGGTCGTGCAGGTAAAGCTGCACGACTTCAGTTCCGGCACGACGGCCGGTGTTGCGGACCCGGACCGACACCGCAAACTCGCCATCGGTGGGCACCTCGGTGGAACTGATGCGCAGGTCGTCGATCTCGAACGAGGTGTAGGACCTGCCGAAGCCGAAGGGGAAAAGCGGGGTCGGGTCCACGCTGCTGATGCCGGCGCTCTCAGCGCTGCCGAGTGGTGGCTGCAGGTAGGTGCGTGGCTGACCGCCGGGGTGCCGCGGGATCTGCACCGGCAGCTTGCCGCCGGGCGAGATCCGTCCGGACAGCACGCCCGCGATCGCCGGTCCGCCCTCCTCGCCTGGCATGAACGCCTGGACCAGGGCGGCGGCGCGGCCCGCCACGTCGCCAAGCGCGTAAGGACGGCCGGAGACGATCACGACGATGACCGGCGTACCGGTGTCGAACAACGCGTCGAGGAGGTCAGCTTGTACGCCCGGCAGCCGGAGATCCTCGACATCGCAACCCTCGCCGGAGGTTCCGCGCCCGAACAGACCGGCGCGGTCACCGACAAATGCGATGCACAAATCCGCGTCGCGGGCCGCGTCGACCGCGGCCGCGAACCCGGAGCGGTCCGTGCCGGTAACCGCGCAGCCGGGCTGGTGCACGACCTCGACGTCGGGCAGTTCCGCCCGCACGGCGTCGACCGCGCTCGGGATGTCGATGCCGAGATCGTACTCAACGAGGGGCGACAGCACGTGATTCGGGAACGCGTAACACCCCAGGAACGTCCGAGGTTCGGCGGCGCACGGTCCCACGACGGCCACCCGTGCGGGGGGCAGCCGGTCGGCACCAAGCAAGGGCAGTGCGAGCCCGGCGTCGAGCAGGATGATCGATCGCTCCGCGAGCAGACGCGCGATCGCCCGGTTCGCCGGTGAGTCGAGATCGACGGCGGCGTCGTGCACGGACGTCTCGGGCGTCCAGTCAACGTCAAGCAGGCCGAGCTCGGCTTTCTGGGTGAGCAGTCGCCGCGCCGCGCGGTCGACGAGTGCCTCCGAGATGTCGCCGCGGCTGACGGCGGCGACCAATCCCTCGCCATAAGCGATCGTGTCGGGCAATTCGACGTCGATGCCGGCGGCAAGCGCGTGAAGCCCGGCCTCGGTCATGTCAGCTGCGATGCGGTGCATCGTCGCGAGGAAGGGCACGGCCCAGTAGTCCGATACCACCGTTCCGGTGAAGCCCCATTGATCCCGCAGCACCTCGGTGAGTAGCCAGGAATCCGCGCCGGCCGGGACGCCGTCGACATCGGCATACGAGTTCATCACCGATCCGGCGCCGGCTGCGACGACAGCCGCCTCGAACGGCGGAAGAACGACATCGAGCATCTCCCGCCGACCCATCGATACCGGCCCGTGGTTGCGCGCTGCGCGCGATGCCGAGTAACCGGCGAAGTGCTTCACCGTGGCGAGCACACCGGCGCTCTGCAGCCCACGCACGTAGGCCGCGCCGAGCATGGCGACGAGATAGGGATCCTCGCCCATCGTCTCCTCGACTCGGCCCCACCGGTAGTCGCGAACGACGTCAAGCACGGGGGACAAACCCTGATGTACACCGAGCGCGGCCATGTCTCGTCCGATCGCCGCCGACATCTGCTCCACGAGGGCCGGGTCGAACGTTGCCGCCAACGCGATGGCGGCTGGGTACACGGTCGCCCCGTAGGTGGTGAACCCGGTCAGGCATTCCTCGTGCACGAGCGCAGGAATGCCCAGCCGCGATGCGTCGAGCACCACGTGCTGCTGGCGCACCAACTCCGCAGCACCCTCCGCGGGGGTCACCGGTGCGCTTCCGTAGACCCGAGTCAGATGCCCCAGGCCGTGCCGACTGGCCTCCTCCAGGGAGGTCTTGCCGCCGGCGGCGAACAAGTCTTGCATCGGTGCCACGTTGAGCGTTGGCCCGGCCGGGTCCGGCTCTCGATCAGAGCCGATGTCTTGGAGGCGTGCGCCGATCCAACGGCTGCCGAGCTGGGCAACCTTCTCCGCCAGCGTCATGCGCCGCAGGAGCTCCTCGACTCGCTCGGCGACAGACAGCGTGGTGTCTTCCCAGCGGCGGTCGACCGAGTCGGCTTCCTGGGCTTTGTTCGACCTGATCATATCCGGTCCCTATGCAGACAGGTTCAGAAAAGTTTCGTAACGATTGAGAACCGTTTCGGTCTCGTTCCCATCGACTATTGCCCTACAACACAGACAGAATCTAGCCGATACCTGATTTTGAAGGGAAGTAGACCGCACATACGTCTGACACCTTGACATCGATATTCAGAAAACTTACAGTTTCGAGCCACTAGCAAACGGTTCAGTCCCGAGCGCCGCCGTGTTGCCGAGCGGGGACGTTGAGCTTCGCGCGACCCACGGCGTACGTAAGCGTCCATAACCTCACAATCGCGGCAGGGCCGCGACGCGCGGACGGAGATCAGTGTGGAATCGAAAGGTATGTCGCGCCGAGACTTTCTCGGTCTAGCCGCTCTCAGCGTTCCGGTCCTGGCCGGTGTGGCGGCGTGCAGCAGTTCGAAGCCGAGCGGCGGCGCCGGCACTGGAAACGCCAGCGGCGGGGGCGGGAGCACGGGCACGGCGACCTATTGGTTCCTGTCCGGGCAGCCGCAACAAGGCATCCGTGAGGACTCGGTCAAGGCGTTCAATGCCTCGAGTAGTAAGGGCAAGATCTCCTACACCGAGTTCCAGAACGACGCCTACAAGACGAAGATCAAGACTGCGATCGGTGCCGGGCAGGCCCCGACGATCATCTGGGGTTGGGGCGGCGGCGGGCTGAAGAGCTACGTGCAGGCCAACCAGGTCGAGGACCTCACCAGCTGGTTCGACCAGAATCCCGATGTCAAGAGTCGGCTGTTCCCGTCGTCATTCGGCGCCGCTACCATCAGCGGCAAGATCTACGCGATGCCCTCTGAAGCGGTGCAGCCGATCATCCTCTACTACAACAAGAAGGTGCTCGACAAGGTCGGTGTCCAGCCGCCGCAGTCCTGGGGCGACATCCTGGACATGGTGCCGAAGATCAACGCCAAGGGCATCGCCCCGTTCTCGCTCGGCGGGCAGTCCCGCTGGACCAACATGATGTGGCTGGAGTTTCTCTTCGACCGCATCGGCGGCCCCGAGGTCTTCCAGGCCGTGTTCGATGGTGAGAAGGATGCCTGGTCGAACCCGGCCTCGATTCAGGGGCTCACCGAGTGCCAGAAGCTGATCAAGGCGAATGGCTTCATCAAAGGCTTCCAATCGATCACCGCGGACTCGAACGCTGATCAGGCCCTGCTGTACACCGGCAAGGCCGCGATGATGCTGCATGGGTCCTGGACCTACGGCAACATGAAGAGCTCCGGCGGCGACTTCGTCACCGGCGGCCATCTCGGTTGGATGAACTTCCCGCCGGTCGACGGAGGCAAGGGTGATCCGAGCGACACCGTCGGCAACCCGGGCCAGTACCTGTCGATCTCGTCCAAGGCGTCGGACGCGCAAAAGCAGCTCGCGCTGGACTACTTCAAAAACGGGGTGCTCGCCGACGCCGAGGTCAAGGAGTGGGTCAAGACCGGCAGCGTGCCGATCGTGAAGACCGCTTCCAGCCAGCTCAGCTCGGCCGGGGACGACGCCCCCTTCCTCAAGTTCATCTACGACACCTCCAGCCAGGCGAAGGTGTTCGCGCAGTCGTGGGACCAGGCGCTGAGCCCGACCCAAGCCGAGGTGCTGCTGGACAACATCGCGAAGCTGTTCGCGCTGTCAATCTCTCCGCAGCAGTACGCGAGCAACATGAACGCGGTGATCGGTAAGTGACATCGGTTGCGCCGCCGATTCTGCAGTCCGCGCCGCCACCCACCGCTTCACGTGGGCGGCGGCAGCGGTCGCTGAGTTGGCTGGCGTTGCCTGCGCTCGCGTTCTTCGTCCTATTCGGCTTGGTCCCGCTCGTCGGGGTGCTACTGCTGAGCTTCACGACCTGGGACGGCATCGGCACGATCCACCCGTCCGGGCTGACCAGCTGGCGCGAAGTGCTATCCAATCCCGGACTACCGCACGCGCTCCAGGTGACGTTCCTGATCATGGCTCTGTCCTGGCTGTTCCAGACCCCGATGAGCATCCTGTTAGGCGTCTTCCTCGCCGGCCGGCAGCGCTACCGCGGCTTCCTGTCCGTCTTCCTCTTCATTCCGCTGTTGCTCAGCTCGGCCGCGATCGCGATCACCTACAAAGCGCTGCTCGACCCCAACTTCGGGCTCGGCGCCGGCCTGCATCTCGATTTCCTGTCCCAAGATTGGCTCGGTCAGCCGAATCTCGCGGTCGCGACCGTGGTCTTTGTCGTGTCCTGGCAGTTCATTCCGTTCCACACCTTGATCTATCAAGGCGCGGTACGGCAGATCCCGGAATCCATGTACGAGGCCGCGCAGATAGATGGCGCCGGACGGGTGCGGCAGTTCTTCAGCATCACCTTGCCACAGTTGAAGTACACGATTATCACCTCGTCGACGCTGATGGTCGTCGGTTCGGTGACCTTCTTCGACATCATCTTCGTGCTGACCCAAGGCGGGCCGGCCGACGCCACCACCAACCTGGCGCTGCTCATGTACAAGCTGGGCTTCCAGGCCAACCTCATGGGACCGGCGAGCGCCATCGCGGTGATCATCGTCCTGCTGGGATTGGCCCTGGCACTCCTGCTCCGTCGGTTGGGCGGCCGGGACACCACAGCCAGCCAACTCGAAGGCGCTTGAGATGACCACCGCGACAGTGGAAACCCGCGGTGAAACGAGGAAGACGAAATCAGGCAGCTCGACTGTCTGGCGCCTCGCTCGCCTGAACTGGCTCGGCGGCGGCGCGGCGTGGGTCTGGTTCGTCATCGTGATGCTGCCGATCTACTGGATCGTGATCACCAGCCTCAAGACCCAGGAGAACTACTACGCCACCAACCCGCTAGTGCCACCCAGCAACCCAACGTTGGAAAACTACCGGCTGGTTCTCAGGTCTGACTTCGTGCGCTATTTCGTCAACAGCGTCATCGTCACAGTCGGCGCCGTGGTGCCCGCGGTGGTGGTCTCCTTCATGGCCGCCTACGCGATCATCCGCGACCACCGTCGATGGTTCCTGCGCGGTACCAACTCCATGTTCCTCATGGGACTGGCGATCCCGCTGCAGGCCACGATCATCCCGCTCTACTTGCTGATCATCAAACTGCAGCTCTACGACACGCTGCTGGCGCTCATCCTGCCGTCGATTGCGTTCGCGATCCCGCTGTCCGTGCTCGTTCTGACAAACTTCATCCGCGACGTGCCCGCGGAGTTGTTCGACTCAATGCGCGTCGACGGGGCAAGCGAATGGGCGATGTTGTGGCGACTCGCATTCCCGCTGACGAAGCCGGCGCTCCTGACCGTCACGATCTACAACGCCCTGACCATCTGGAACGGATTTCTGCTGCCCCTCATCCTCACTCAGACTCCGAACAAACGCACCCTGCCGTTGGCCCTGTGGACGTTCCAGGGCCAGTACAGCGTGAACATCCCAGCGGTTCTCGCGTCGGTGCTCCTGACGACGCTGCCCATCTTGCTGCTGTACATCATCGGTCGCCGACAGATGGTCAGCGGCCTCAGCGCCGGCTTCAGCAAGTAGCCGGCGCCGACGCTCGTCGCAAGCGTCGACCTTTCGGGAATGATCGTCTAGAGAGACTCCAGCCCGGGCTCGGCCGCGAGCGCGCGCAGCTGCGCCACCGACTGCGAGGCGTTCAACGGTCCGAGGTACTGAAGACTGACCACGTATCCGAAGGGATCGCCGCGGACGAGAATCGGTGCCACACCGTACGGAGTGGTAAGCGGTGGGAGCGGGCGGCGGTTGGCTTGGACGTCGCGGAGTATCAGGATGCCTACGGTCGCCGGGCCTGCGACCACGTCGATGCGTCGCGCCACCAGATAGGTCGCGCCGTCGAAGATGCTCTTGGTCAGGTAGGACTGCACGGTGATCGATTGGCGGCGAGGCACATACCGGTTGATCACCTCACGCAGCACGAGCGGGATCACGGTCGTGCGTGCACAATTCGGTTCTTGACGGCAAAGATCTTCTTCGGGCGCTAGCGGCGTTGCGGTAGCCAGCGGTGTTGCGGTAGCTAGCGGCACATGGGTGGGCACGGCCTCGGGCATCGAGCGGGGGTGCTCGACCGGACGGATGAGGGCCCAGATGATCACCAGGGCCAGCACGAGGCCACCGAGCAGCCACCAGCGCCGCGATCCGCGTGCCGTCTGGTCAGCCGGTCGGTCGGCAACCTCGTCCAGGAATTCGATCCCGCTCATGGACCCGGCTCACCACACCGCGCTAACGCACAGACACTCGACCAGCCGAGGTCGGAGGATCTGCACGTCGCAAGCGTAACCGGACCTACGGCAAACCACATGGCGCTCAAGTCGCGCACAAACAACGGAGCCGTATGGCGTCGGTCCGATAAATCCACTCCGCGGAGCTGGCGCCGCGGCGCGGGCGTTACCTCACATAATGAGGAGACTTCGAGCCGAAGAGAGCGGGGGCCAACCGTGCGAATCGGGCTCTTGGGCGGTTTCGAGGTATCCGAGGGCGATCGGATGGTCGCTCACAGCGCGTGGCGGCTGCGCAAGGCGAAGACATTGATCAAGCTGCTGGCGCTTGAACCGACGCATCGGCTGCATCGCGACCAGGTCGCCGACTTGCTCTGGCCGGATCTCGATGGAGATGCCGCGCGAAACAACCTGCATCAGGTGATGCATGTGGCCCGCCGAGCGTTGTCAACGATTGGCGTCGATGGAGCGGTTGTGCTCGCGCTACGTGACGATGTCGTCGTACTGGGGCCCGATGGTCACGTGGTCACCGACCTCGAGGAATTTCAGGATGCGGTACAGCGCGCGTCAAACGACAGCGACGCACTAGCCGCAGCGCTCCGCCGATGGGACGGTGAGGTTCTGCCCGAGGACTCCTACGAGCCGTGGGCGCAGCGCCACGCCGATCGTATTCGGGAGTGGCGCACCGTGCTGGTCATGAAGCTGGTCGAGGACGATCTGGTCAAGCGTGACCCGCATGCCGCCGTAGCCCTACTCACATCGGTCGTTGCGGCCAATCCGCTGCACGAACCGATGCAGCGGGTGATGATGCGTGCCCTTGCCGGTGCGGGGCGGCAGACCGAGGCGCTGGTGCTGTTCGAACGCCTCCGCACGGTGTTGCGGCGGGAGCTCGCCGCTGAGCCGGATGCGCAGACCCGTCAGCTGTACCGCGACCTGTTGGCCGGCGGCACCCGAGGCGCGAGCACACCCCGTGCGGCGAACCTCCCGGCGCGGGTCGCCGCACTCGTCGGCCGCGAGCGCGAACTCGACGAGACCGCCCGCATACTCGCTGACGCGCGGTTGCTCACCTTGACCGGCCCGGGTGGTGCCGGCAAGACGACGCTCGCGCTCGAGCTCGCTCGACGGCGCCGCGAGCGCTATCGCGACGGTGCCGTACTGGTCGAGCTGGCCGCGCTGACGGAAGGCGACCTGCTCGTTCAGGAGATAGCCGACGCGCTACGGCTGCAACTGCCGCCTCGACAGGCTCCGGTCGACTCGCTGGTGGCGCAGCTGCATGGCCGGCAGCTGCTCATCGTGCTCGACAACTGCGAGCACCTGATCGATGCGTGCGCCCGGACGATCACCGAACTGCTGCAGGGCTGTCCCGAGGTCTCGGTTCTGGCGACCAGCCGGGAGCCGCTGCGTATCGAGGGTGAGATCAGCTGGCGCACGCCGTCGCTCGACCTGCCCGACCCGGAACATCTTCCGTCATTGGACGTGCTCGCAACTATCGCGTCGATCCAGCTGTTTCTGCAACGCGCGTCGGCGGTCTCGCCCGGATTCGCACTGTCCGGGGACAACGCCGCCGCGGTGGCCGACATCTGCTATCGCCTCGACGGCATGCCACTCGCGCTAGAGCTCGCGGCCGCCTGCATACCGGTGCTGTCGCCGCAACAGATCGCGGCGCGGCTCGGCGACGCGCTCGAATTACTCAGTCGCGGTTATCGCACAACGATCACCCGCCAGCAGACTTTGACCGCCACCCTGGAGTGGAGCCACAACCTGCTCGCCGACGAGGAGCGGGTGCTGTTCCGGCGGCTGGCGGTCTTTGCCGGGTCGTTCACGCTCGAGGCGGTCGAGGGCGTGTGCTCGGACGGCGGGCACGTGCTCGGTGCGCTTGCGCGGCTAATCGACACGTCGCTTGTTGTCGCCGAGACCCGTGACGGCATTACCCGCTACCGGCTGCTCGATACGGTGCGGCAGTACGGCCTGGAACGGCTGCACGCCGCGGGCGAGCAGCCGGCAATCCGCCGCCGGCACGGCGCTTGGTATGTCGAGTTCGCCGAAGCTCGCGACCCGGAGGTGCCGACGAGTGTCGTCGATGTCGTGCCGGCGAGCCTCGACGTCGAGCACGACAACCTGCGTACGGCGCTGACCTGGGCGCTGGCATATGAGCTGCGCGCTGCGTTACGGCTCGCGGTCGCACTGTGGCGCTATTGGCTGGCGCGCGGCCTGTTCGCCGAGGGTCGCCAGTGGTTGGAGGCCGTGCTGGCGGCCGACTCGGAACCGTCCGTCCTGCGCGCCCGCGGGTTGCTGGCACTCGCAGTGTTCGACCTCCGCGGGGGTATGGCAGATCGGCTCGTCGCGATCGGTGCTGAAGCAGTCGCAATTCACCGCATGATCGGCGACCGGGCCGACCTCGCGCTGGCGTGGGACGCGGACGGCGCCCTCGCCTACATGCGAGGCGACTGGACTGGGTGCTGGCAGCGCACCGAGGAGGCCCGGGCTGCGGCACCTGGTGTCGACGATGTCGAGGCGTCCACCGAATTCCTGCAGGCGATGGTGTTGCTCGGCCGCCACGATTTGGCCGCCGCACGCTTGTCGTTCGAGCGAGCGCGCGTGGCCCTGGCCGCGGTGCGGTCGAGGCGGCCTTTCTTCACCACGATGACGCTCGGCTGGATCGTCGAGGGTGCAGGCGCCAGTCCGCGGCTCTACTTCGAGGAGACCGTGCTGCCCGGACCCCGGGTGAGCGCCGGCCAGGCGCAGGGATATGTGTTGTGCAACCTCGGCTATCTGGCCCGGCTGGCCGGCGACCTGGACCAGGCCCGCACACTGCTCGACGAGGCCGTCTCGATATTCCGCGCACTCGGCGCCCGCGACGGCGAATCGATGGCACTTAACCATCTCGGCTGCCTGCACCGTGTCCGCGCCGAGTTCGCCGAGGGGCGGGACATGCTGGAGCAGAGCCTGCGCATCCGGCACGAAATCGGCGATCGTCGCGCGATCGGCCTGACTCTCGGCAATCTCGGCGTGCTGACGGCCGCCGAAGGAGATCTGGAGCGAGCGGTCGCGCTCTTGGAGCAGGCACTGGCCGGCTTTCGCGAGACGGAGGACGTTCCGGGACGGGTCGGCTTCACTCTGACCACGGCGAGCGTCTATGCGAATGCGGGCGACTACGACGCGGCCGGACGCCTGCTGCCCGACGCGTTGCTGGAGTCGCGGCACATCCCCGGCAACCACCGCGCGACCGCATGGGGACATGTCTTGCTCAGCGAGGTATTCAGCCGCCTAGGTCAGCCCGACGAGGCCGTCCGCGCGCTGGCCCGAGCCGGTGATCAGTTCCGGGCCCTCGGCGCTATCGACCGGGTTGAGCCCGGGTTAAGCACGCGCTAAGCCGGTGCGAAGGCCGGGTCCATAACGTCGCCCTCGGAATCCAGTCTGGAGGGCAAAATGACGATGACAGAGGCCCAGAACGTGCTGGGCGAAGCCACGGTGGGCGAACTGCAAGCTGCCGTTCGCGGTCAAGTAATCCGGCCGGGCGACAGTAACTATGACGAAGCACGTGCGGTCTGGAACGCCGCGCATGACAAGCACCCGGCGCTGATCATCCGGTGCACCGGCGCCGCCGACGTGATCAAGGCCATCGAGTTCGCCCGCAGCCAGGGCCTGCCGCTCGCGGTACGCGGTGGCGCGCACAGCATCGCCGGCTTCTCGACCGTCGACGGCGGCGTGGTTATCGACCTCTCGCCGATGAAGGCGGTCACGGTGGACCCGCAGCGCCGCCGCGCGGTCGCGCAAGGCGGGGCGACCTGGGCGGACTTCGACCACGAGACCCAGGCGTTCGGGTTGGCGGTCACGGGCGGCCTGGTCTCCACGACCGGGCTCGGCGGATTCACGCTCGGAGGGGGTATCGGCTGGTTGCTGCGCAAGCACGGGCTGACCTGCGACAACCTCGTCTCTGCCGACGTGGTCACTGCGGACGGCCGCCAGCTGCATGCGGACGCCGAGCAGAACAGCGACCTGTTCTGGGCGCTGCGCGGTGGCGGCGGCAACTTCGGCGT